>Ga0265295_1000253_pt1 | contig 109826 bp, 122 predicted proteins | sample Munlansysbiofilm_FD_192503 | JGI IMG/M metagenome (GOLD analysis project Ga0265295, IMG submission 192503) | Leachate microbial communities from a municipal landfill in Southern Ontario, Canada - Methane capture system biofilm | ecosystem: Engineered > Solid waste > Landfill > Unclassified ...
CTTCTATGGTAAGATGTTGATAGTTCATAGTTTCTCCTTATCTTGTTTGTTTGGTCACTTACATTATAAGAGATTCTATGAACTTTTATATTTTTATTGTGTGTTGCACTTGTTATACTAATCTATCCATAAAAAAAGCAATTTCTAAAACGAAATCGCTTTCTTATCTATCTTGCCTTATTTTCATATTTACAAATATTGAAAAACGGACATGTATTACATTTAGGATTTTTAGCTAAACAATGATATCTACCAAAGAAAATCATTTGATGATGGACCTTTAACCATGCATGCCGTGGTAATTTCCGGTTTAGCTTTTTTTCAATTTCAAGCACTGTGTCATTCTTTTTAGCAAGTCCGAGTCGAACTGAAATTCTTGAAACGTGTGTGTCAACTGCAAGTGCCGGAACTCCAAATGCGTTAGATAAAACCACATTAGCGGTTTTTCTGCCTACGCCTGGTAAAGCTTCTAACGCTGATCTTTCTCTTGGGACCATAGAGGCGTGTTTTTCGACCAATTGTTTAGACAGCTCAATGATGTTTTTTGCCTTATTTCTATAAAGACCTATGGTTTTGATGTGTGATTCGACATTTTCTTGAGTAGCCAGACTTAATTCATAAGGGTTTTTATAAGCTTCAAAAAGCGTTTTTGTCACTTTATTTACAGCCTTATCGGTCGTTTGAGCTGATAAAACAACGGCTATTAGTAACTCAAATGGGTTTGTGTAATCAAGCTCTGCCTTGGCATCAGGAAACATTTTATCAAGTGTTTCTAAAAAGAAAGGGATATTCATCGTATCCCTCTAATCAGCTTATGAATGGTTTGTTTTTTTTCTTCATCCAAATTAGAGTCATAGACGTCATTACTTCGGATGACTCTATCCATATAATTGGCAGTTTTACGGTTGTGATTGATGCATACTTCTATGGCTTGGTCCATTTGAGATTTGGTAAAACCTTCACTAAACCATTCTTTGACAATTTCGAGTTCAAAAGGTGTTAATGATTTATTAAAAACTGATTCCATCTTACTAATAATATAGGTAACATCATTAGTTTGCTTTACCATATCCGCTTGGACTAAGTCTTGTTTAAATAATTGTTCTATTTTAGAAAAAAGCGGGTTCAAACTAAAAACTTCTTTCTCTTTTCCATCTGACTTAAGTTCTAGTTCTGTTTGAACCAATCCGGATTCAATTAAGTGATTGAAAACCTCGCCAACTTTAGCTGAGTTTAACGTCGTTAGTTTGGCTAAAGATTGCATAGATACGGTCATTTTTTTACGTTCTAGCAACGTTATCAGCGCAGACAAAATAATGATTTCATCTGGTGAAATATTGAGTCTAGTCTGTTCTTTTAATAATATTTTATGAGCATTTAAGTAGCCCTCTTCTACCAATTTTTTAAACATAATTACTCCTTTGCAAGGCGACTTAATGCTTGTTTAGCTGCATTTTGTTCGGCTTCTTTCTTGCTTTTACCTTTACCTAGTCCAAGGATAATATCGTCCATTCGAACGCTCACTGAAAAAACACGATCGTGAGAAGGCCCTGATTGATTCTCTAAGTGATAAGCAATATTTCTTCTATCGGTTTGAACAAGTTCTTGTAACGTTGATTTATAGTCTTTGATGTCCAATACTTGATCTAAATAAGGGATAACGATTCGGTTGAATAGTTTTTTTGTCTCTGAAAATCCTCTGTCTAGATAAACCGCTCCAAAAACAGCTTCAAAAGCATCGGCAATAATTGAAGGGTTGGCCCTTCCATTAGAAAGTTCACCACCTTTGCCTAACAACAGAAACTTAGGCAAGCCAATTGTGACTGCATATTGATTCAAGGCTTCTTCACAGACTGCTTGAGCTCTTTTCTTAGACATTTCGCCTTCAGTAGAAATCCCCTTTTTGAAAAGAAGTTCCCCCATTAAAAGTCCGATTACTGCATCTCCTAAGAACTCTAGTCGTTCGTTATCTGAACAATCGTGTTCGTTGGCATATGAGGCGTGTGTAACGGCCTGTTTTAAAAGTTCTTTATCCTTGAAGTCTACCTCAAGGAGTGTTTCTAAGTCTCTAATATTAATCACTACTTTCTTCAAATTCTACATCTTTTAGCGCTTCTGTCACTTTTTCAACAATTTGATTTTTTACAAATAAACGTGCTTGTTTAATGGCATTTGAAAAAGCATAAGCATTTGACGATCCATGAGCCTTAATAACAGGTGCATTAATACCAAATATCATAGCACCGCCTATTTCGGATGCATCCATTCGCTTTTGAAACCTCTTTAAGTTCTTTCGCATAAATAAATAACCGATTTTCCCACCTATAGAAGCTTTAATTTCTTCTTTTAGCATACCACCCATAGCTTTTGCAGTACCTTCAATGGTCTTCATTAATACATTACCGGTATACCCGTCGGTCAAGATAATATTTGCCTTTGTGGACATAATCTCTTTACCTTCGATATTCCCGAGAAAATGAATTTGAGGCGATTCTTTTAATCGTTTAAACGTTTCTTTTTCTAATTCTCTGCCTTTGCCTTCTTCCGTCCCAATATTCATTAAAACCACAGAAGGATTCTCGATACCTAGATATGATTTGGCAGTTACTGTAGCATAGATGGCAAGTTCTAACATATGTTCAGGTCTAAGTTCAATATTAGCCCCAACATCGAGCAAAATACGTCCTTTTTGATCTAGCGATGGAATGATAGGTGCGAGCGCAACCCTATGCATTTTTTCCATTCTCTTAATGATTAAGTGTGCTCCGACAATTAATGCTTGTGTCGGGCCTGCACTGACAACGGCTTGTTCATTTTTTTCTTTAACGGATTTCATTGCTTTAACCAATGAAGCATCCTTCATGTTTCTAATGGCAGATACAGGGTCTTTAACACCCATATCTATTACTTGTGTGGTGTGAACAACTTTAACTCGATCTTTTGACTTTAAATATTGATTGATTTCTTTTTCATCACCATAAAGGACTAATTCTATATCATCAAATTTACTTAATGCGATGTCACAGCCTTTTACGATTTTTGATGGGGCGTGATCGCCACCCATAGCGTCTATTGCAATTTTAATCATAGGATCCTCCATTTTCTATACATTATATCATATTATGGACCTTGCTTAGTGAATAAGTTTCTAACTTCAAAGTATTAGTCTTTGATTCCATTCATTTTTCGATATCGTTCATTCCATTCAAAGTGTTTTAAAATCATAAGGGCATCTTGTTTTGCCTTTAAGAAGAGATCAAAATCATCTGCAATACTTGCATAAGTGAATTTTAGCATACCACTTTGTCTGACACCTAAAAATTCGCCGGGCCCTCTTTGTTTTAAATCGTATTCAGAAAGTAAAAATCCATCTGTTGTTTTGGAAAACAATGACAATCTTTCAATATCTGATTCACTTGATAGGACATAACAGTAGCTCTGTATATCGCTTCTACCGACCCTACCACGTAATTGGTGTAGCTGACTTAATCCAAAATATTGTCCATCAAAAATAACCATTATGGTCGCTTCTTTGACATCAAGTCCGACTTCAACGACGGTTGTTGAGACTAATATAGCCCCTTTTGATTGGGCAAAAGCTTCCAGTGTTTGATTTTTTTCGGCTGACGATAATTTCCCATGAATCAAATAAACCTCATTATCTTTAAATACACTAGAGACTCTTTCATATAAATTCAGCACAGTTTCGCCCCTATCTATTGCATCGATTGAGGGCGCAATAAAATAAGCTTTATGTCCTTGATTGAGCTCCTTTTTAACATGTTCGAAAATGGCGTGTTCTTGTGAGTTGGAAAAATACCTCGTGATTATTTCTTTTCTACCAAGAGGTTTTTCCCTAATGGTAGAGACTTCCATGTCTCCAAACAAGACGATTGCCAAAGTCCTTGGTATTGGGGTTGCCGTGAGATAAACAACATCCGCATTTCCCTTATCTTTTAGTGTCTCTCTTGTCTCTACTCCGAAACGGTGCTGTTCATCGATGATCACAAATCCCAAATTTTTAAACACCACATCATCTTCGACTAACGCATGAGTACCTATAATAAAGTCTAGTTCTCCTCGTTTTATCTCTGATTTTAGCGTTTTTTTATCTTTTGTTGACCCCGTCAGCAAAGCAACTTTCATGTGTTTAAATGTTTGTTTAAAGAATTGATAATGTTGTTCTGCAAGTATTTCAGTTGGCGCCATTAGAGCACTTTGAAATCCGCTTGATTTAGCGCCCATGACTGCAATACCGACGACGATGGTCTTTCCAGACCCAACATCCCCTTGAATCAAACGCTTCGTAGGGTATGGTTTTTTAAAATCTCTGTAAATATCATTGACAGCATCCTTTTGATCTTTTGTCAGTTCAAAAGGAATCTCTTTTATGAACGCCTTAACAAGGTTTAAATCATACTGTTTAACGGGTTTAGAGTCGTTTTCAAGCAATAGTTTTTGACTCATCAATTGGTATTGAAACTGTAAAGCTTCTTCATATTTCAACCTTGTATAAGAACGATTAATGTCTTCTAAAGACTCAGGGAGATGTAAGTTCTTAATCATATCTTTCCTATTTGGCAAGTGATGTTTCACAATTAGATGGGGTGGAAGTGTCTCATATATGTCTACTTGAGATTCATTTAAGATTTGTTTTATGGTTTTAAGTACCACAGAATCATAAATACCTTCTAAGCCATAAATAGGTTTTAGTTCAGACTCGATTGGTTTAAGAAGTATTTGTTGGGCTGTGATCAATCTTTTTTTCTTTTCTATTTTTCCCTTTACGGTCACTTCCATATTTTCAAGCAATTGATCTTTCAAATAATCTCGTCTGTAGGCAACCACTTTCACAATCTCATGATTCACTAAAAGACTAAAGTGCAAGCTCTTTAAGGTGCCTCTGTGGTTAACCACTTTGGGAATACTTACTACCAATCCTTTAACAGTAATGTTGGTTTTATCGACTGCCAAGAGTAAAGAATCCTCTTCAAAGGACTCGTATTTTTTAGGGTACCTAGTCAACAAATCATAGGTTGTGAAAATACCATTTAGATTGAATTGTATTTTGAGTTGTTTGCCAACACCTTTAACATCTACTATGTTTGTCATGAATAACACCTTGTAAAGGTATTATAACACTTTTAAAGACAAAGAAAAAAGGATGTTTATCGTAATTGATAAACACCCTTATTGATTATGTTCTAGCTTTTTTTTCAAGAACAAGGTCAGCCAAAGCAATCGCACATGCCGCTTCGAGTACCACTAGGGCTCTTCTTGCAATACAAGCATCGTGTCTACCCGCTATCTGCAACGTCTTCATTTCATTATGTTCAAAATCAAAAGTATTTTGAGCTAAGAAAATAGAACTTGCAGGTTTGATAAACACCCTTAAAACAATGTCGTTACCATTAGTGATGCCACCATTAATACCGCCATTATGATTGGTTTTAGTTTTACCATTTGAATCTATAATGACGTCGTTAAACGCCGACCCCTTTAATTCAATCCCTTTAAATCCAACTCCAAACTCAACTGCTTTTACTGCAGGAATTGAAAATAAAATGTGACTAATTCGAGATTCAACAGAATCGAAAAACGGCTCACCTAAACCAATTTCAGGATTTTTAATTGTAATTTCAATGATGCCTCCTACTGAGTCTAATTGTTCGCTTATTTCTTTTAGGTAGGTATCCAACCCATTCATATCCGTCAGATGACCTACTTGAATGAGTCTAGTTTCAATCTGGTGTTGTGTCATCATTTTAGCGAATGCGCCAGCGGCTACAATGGTAGTCGTTAGCCTACCAGAGAAGTGACCGCCGCCTCTGTTATCGTTGAATCCTTTATACTTCTTAAAACCTGTGAAATCAGCATGTCCTGGTCTTGGTTGTTTTAACAAGTTGTCATAATCTTCACTTTTTGTGTTTTTGTTTTCAAACATCACGTGAATAGGCGCCCCAGTAGTAACGCCTTTGAAAACACCTGAGGTAATCACCGGTTGATCAGCTTCTACTCGGAGTGTGGTTCCAATCGCGCCAGCTTTTCTTCTTTCTAAATCATTTAACAAAAGTGTCTCGTCAAATGGGATTCCTGGCAAGATGCCATCAATAATAACGCCAATGGCTTTTTGGTGACTTTCGCCATAAATACTAATTCTAAATAATTTCCCAAATTGATTCATTTTAACGCCTCCAAGAGTTGATCAAATATGTTTTGCGTTTCTTCAAGTTTAATGTTTTGCCAAATGGATTGGGCTTTAATGGCTTGGCCGATGAGCATGTAAGCCCCATTAATTCCGAAGTTTACAGATTTAATAAGTTGTGTTTGTTTTGGATTATAGATTAAATCGATGACAATATTCGTTTTATCAGCAATACGTTTTGATACTGGCATTTGATGAATTTTCGGATAAGTACCAATAGGTGTGGTATTAACAATGCAATCAATTTTCGGTAGCTTATCTAAAAACTCATAAGTCTTGTATAATACGTTGTTATCAAATGCATCAGCCTTACGTGAAATAACAACCTGTTTAACACCGAGTGTTTTAAGTGCATATCCAACAGATTTGGAAGCACCACCAGAACCTAAAATATAAACCACTTGTTGATTTAAGTTAATATGATAAAACTCAAGGATTTTTAAAAATCCATAATAATCTGTGTTATCACCAACAAGTTTGCCGTCTTTCATATAAAGCGTGTTAACAGCTTTAATGCTTGACGCTTCTTCTGTTAATACCTCGCAATAATCCATAATGGTTTCTTTGTATGGGATGGTTACATTAAGACCCCTATAAAAACCTTCTTTTAGTAATGTGATAGAACGAGTAAGATCCATACTTGTTTGACAATCGATTAAGTCATAATGAATGTCTAGTGAAAACTTACTACCTATCGCTTCGTGTAGTTTTTTTGAATAAGAGTATTCGATATTTTTACCTATCAATCCAAAATTACTCATAATGATCCTCTTGATATTTTTTAGATATAAACATCATGTGGTCTAGAAACATTTCATAATAAGGTTTAAGTTTAGCATCATCAAACTTTAGTAGTTTAGACTGTTTCAATTCACGTTCTCTAGTTGAGTCAAGCACTTTGAGTTGATTGGCTTTTTTATATGCTAAAACGTGTTCAACTTCTCTCATTCTTTTTTTAAATAACTCAATGAGCAAATCGTCTATTTCATCAATTTTTTTACGTGCAATTTCAAGTTCATTCATATTCGATTTCACCACCTAGTTTTACATAATCTTCAAAAAATGTAGGATAAGACTTATTGATAGCTTCTGCGTTTTTAATTCGGATTACACCGTCGGTTTTAATCGCTGCAATCGCCAATGTCATCACGATACGATGATCATTCCAACTGTCTAAATCCATGGATGCCTTCAAGCGTTTGACACCCTGGATTTTCATACCATCTTTGGTTTCAGTGATTTTGGCACCCATCTTTTTAAGTTCCGTTGTAATGCTTGTAATTCGATCTGATTCCTTGATTCTAAGTCTAGAAGCGTTAACAATTTCAGATTTCCCTTCTGATAAAGCGCACAGTAAAGCCAAAATAGGACCAATATCGGGCGATTGTGATAAATCATGTATACAACCAGTAGTTTTCGACTTTAATGCCTTTAAAGAGCCATTTCCTATTAAAAAATTCCCATTCATGTTTTCAATCAATTCGATGATTTTTTCATCCGCTTGATGTGTATTTAATAAAAGACGATTTAAGGTCAAATCTGCGCCTAAAATACCAGCAGTTAAGAAGATCGCAGCCTGAGAAAAATCACCCGGTATTTCATAGTCTTTTTGAAGATATTTTTGATTACCTTTGATATAATAACTGTTGTTTTTGAAAAGTATATCGATACCAAATTGTTTTAAGATAAATAGCGTCATATCAACATAATCCTTTGATTCAATTGGTGTATCGATGGTTAAAATTGAATCCTCATTTAATAGTGGCAATGCATAGAGCAATCCTGTGATAAATTGGGAAGAAATGTCTCCTCTTATATGATACGATCCAGGCACTAAAGGTCCCTTAACTCTAAGGGGTAAATTCTCATTTTCTTGTTCGAATTCCAAATTCATTTGTTTAAATATACTTATGTACTCTGATAGTGGTCTTTTGCGCAAACCAGGCTTGGCATCAAAGGTCACATAACCTTCGTTTAACAACGCAACCGGTATTAAAAACCTTAAGGTGGACCCTGATTCATTTGCATTCAAAACAGTCATAGGTCTCTTGAGCTTTTGGCTGATTACTTTAATTTCGTTTTTACCAATCTCGAAATTTACACCCATCACTTTTAACATGTCGATTGTTGCCAAAGTATCCTCAGAAAGCAGTGGTCTTTTTATGATGCAAGTTTCATTTGAAAGAGCAGCCGCAATCAGTGCTCTATGGGTTAAACTTTTAGATGAAATCATTTCTAGACTACCAAAACTTAGTGGTTTTTTAATGATAACATTCATTGAGTGCCTCCTGAGTTATCGGGTATATTCTACTGATGCCTATGTCTTCAATTAATATAAAGTTTAGTTTACCATTTTTAAACTTTTTGTCATAAAACAATGGTTCAATCATTTCATAAACATCTATTTTTTGTTGGCCTAAATTATATTTCTCTAATACATTATGAAGTCTTTTAAGAATGATTCTCGGCGTTATTTTTAACTTGATGCCCGCTTTAATCGCCAGAATCATGCCCTCAGCTACTGCAAATCCATGTGGGATTTTATACGCACTTTTTGATTCTATGATATGCCCGAAAGAATGTCCGAAATTCAAAATCATTCTAAGGTTTTCTTCATAAGGGTCTTTTAGGACAATGTCTTTTTTCACTAGGATGCTTCTTTCGATCATTTCAAGCAGACCTAATTCATTTGACTCCAGTTTTTCAAATAGCGTTTTATCTTTAATCAATGCTGCTTTTATAATCTCTGCCATTCCATTTTGATACTCAACATCTGGTAACGTTTTGATGAATACCGGATCAATAATGACTGCTTTAGGATTGTAAAAAGCGCCAATAAGATTCTTACCCATCTTGGTATTGATACCAGTTTTTCCACCAATGCTAGAATCCACCATTGAGAGTAATGATGTCGGGATTTGAATATACTCAATACCTCTATATAGACTCGAGGCCACAAAGCCACCTAAGTCTCCTATAACACCGCCTCCAAATGCCAACAAACAACTGTTTCTTTTAATGCCTTTAAGGATGAATTCGTCAACAACTTGTTCAAACACAGCCAATGATTTTGAATGTTCTCCAGCTTTAACAACCACAAAACTAACTTGATAGTCACAAAGTATTTCTTTAAGTTTTAATTCATAAAGCTTAAACAAGTTTTCATCCGTAAGGACAAATACTTCTTTGTCAGTATCTAAATACTCTTTTAAATCCAAAATCGCATTTTTATGTAAATGTATGCGATAACTATGTGCTTCCAAGGGCATATTAATAATCATTTTAACTGACTCCTTCTTTTTGTTGATTGAATAAACAGTTGTTTCAAAGCGTCTTTATCGTTGGTTTCCAAGGCATTTTTGATTTTATCTAATTCCTGTTCAAACACACGGATAGCGGACAATAACTCTACTTTATTATCTAAGAATAGTTCACTCCAAAGTAGTTCATTTATCACAGCAATTCTTGTTAAATCTCTGTAAGAATCTCCCGTAAACGAAGCAGTTTTATCATGGGTATTCGAGTTTACTAAGGCAACTGCCATCGCGTGGGGTAATTGTGATGTGTATCCGATCAGTTCATCATGTTCTTCTTTCGATAGTGTTGATATTTTGTTGAATCCAAGTTGTTTACCGAGTTCTTGAATAACTGTTATGGCATAAAGCGTTGTATTAGGCGTTTCGATTGTAATAAAGTTTGTGCCCTTAAATATATGCCAATTGGCATGTTCGATGCCTCTTTTTTCCTTACCAGCCATCGGATGATGTGAGCAATAATTCACACCTTTTGGAAGCAAGTCTTCGATTTGTCCAACCATTGTTTTTTTTATACCTGAAACATCTGTTATGACTTGTCCAGTGACAAATAGACCTAAATGCATTCGGACAAATTCTACGTTTTTTTGTGGGTAAAACCCTAAAATAATCACATCTGATTCTTTCAAGTATTTTATGCCTGCGTCTTTTATATAATGATGAGAAAGTGCATAGTTTAAAGTCGGTTCGTGAGGATCATACCCATAAACTATATGCCCATTTGCGGTCAATCCTTGTGCATAGGATCCGCCAATTAGCCCTAAGCCTGCTATAAAAATCTTCATACTATATTTTCTTATCAATCACTTTGGATAAATTCTTTAATGCATCCATCATGTGATCAAACTTATCCAGTTTAAGCGATTGTGCGCCATCACTTAAAGCATGTTCAGGATCAGGATGGACTTCAACGATGATACCATCTGCACCAACGGCCATGCTTGCTAAAGATAACTTTTCAATCATAGAGTATTTTCCTGCAGCGTGTGAGGGATCAATGATTACTGGCAAATGTGATAATTCTTTAACCGCTAATACCGCACTTATGTCTAATGTATTTCTTGTATATTTTTCAAATGTTCTGATGCCACGTTCACATAGAATAACGTTACTGTTTCCACTGGCCATGATATATTCAGCACTCATAAGCCATTCTTCAATTGTTGAAGATAGCCCACGTTTTAGTAAAATGGGTTTTTGAGTTCTTGCACCGATTTGTTTTAACAAATGGAAGTTTTGCATATTACGTGCGCCGATTTGGTAAAGGTCAACATATGGTTCAAATGCTTCTATCATGTCTTCGCTCATAATTTCAGAGACGACTGCCATGTCAAATTCATCTGCCACTTTTCTTAATATTTGTAGACCTTCAATCCCCATGCCTTGAAATGCATAAGGACTAGTACGTGGTTTAAATGCACCACCTCTTAGTATTTGTGCGCCACTTTTCTTCGCAGCTTTTGCAATTTCATAAGTGTTTTCATAAGACTCTACTGAACATGGTCCAGCCATCACAACAAACTGATCGCCTCCAATCTCAACGGAACCCCTAATCTTAATGATTGAGTTTTCTTTTTTAAATGATTTTGATGCCAGTTTATAAGGTGTGGAAACACGTGTTACTTGAAAAACGCCTTCAAATGCTTCAAGATCGGTTGGGTTCAATGATTTTGTGTCCCCAATAATTCCGAATACCATAATGTTCTGTGAAGAAACGTCTTTGATTTCAAGTCCTTTTTGAATCAAAAAGTTTGTAATACGCTCAAATTCTTTTTTAGTTGCTTGTGGTTTCATTTGTACAATCATCTTTGTATCCTCCTTGGTAAAAAAAGAAAAATCCTTAGGAATGTCCTAAGGATAGTGTGTCATCATTTAGTACATTTCCTATTATATTCAGCATAAAAAGGAATGCACTACATTCCCTTAATTTTGATAATAATAGTAATAGGAAATACTTCTATGAATACTTAGCATGTTAATCAAGCCTTCTTTTTTAAAATATTATCACATTAATTGCTTAAATACAACTGTTATTTGTTTGCTTGAAAAAATCTCAAGTATTTAATCGCGATGATTCCGTGCCACTTGAAGGATTGAACATCAAACCCCTCATCTTCATTCATCCAATTCCAGTTTATTTCCCAATAGCTGCCTTTAAAGTTCTTTTCTAGATAGGCAATTGAGGCGTCTATCGTTTTTGAATCAATCCCATAATTTGTAGGTTCAATTGGATAATCAAATGGCATGGTTGCATACCCCTCCCACAAATCAACAGGATCAATGGACGCTCGAATTTCATTAAATAGTTTGTCCTTGAAGCTTTCACCATCGATTAAGTCTTTAACGGCAAAGTAGAGTCTTGCTAAGCAGATTAAATCATGCTTATCCTTCGTGATTGTCTCCATATAGGTCATAATTAAGGTATGAGCCATTTTCATGGTATTGTGATATCTAACTGAGTCTTTATTAGTCAACACTAAGATTGAAGCGAGTATAGATGCTGTAGGGTTAAAAGTTGGTTGTTCATCCCCTCTATGTTTCCACCAAATTGCGGAAGAAAACTCATTGTTAGTAGGGACTGTCAATGGCCATCTGTCAATTTGAATGGTTTGATCAAGATAATCGAATGCTCGTTCGATGATTTCTTTCGTAAACTCGTCTTGATTCGTTGAATCAAAACCAATGTCTGTTAATAGTTCTAGTGCATAAGACGTTTGAAAAGGGGTTGAATTAGGATTGGTTAAATCTGGTTCTAGCCCGTGAAACCCACCATCTTCATTTTGAAATAAGGATAATGCCATTACAGCCATTTCTTTTGAATCATTTTCAAAAAAAACATTGTATAAAGCCACTTCTAGGTCTCTTGCTTGATTGTATATTTTGTTTTTTATTGCTTTTTGATCAATCATGAATAACACTCCTTCATCTATAGAATAACACCATATGAAGAAAAAAAGCACTATAAAGTGCCTTTCTTTTTAAGTAAATCTCTAATTTCTTGCAATAATAAAATATCTTCTGGTACAACCACTGGTTTTGGGTTAGCTTTTTCAAGTGCTTCTTGACGTTGTTTTTCTTCCAGTAGTAAACGTTCTTTACGTGCTTGTCCTTTAACGATTTGTATGATAAAGATGTAGATGAACAACGCAATCATTAAGAATTCAAATGTAACCTGAATAAAATTACCATAACGCATTGCTGCATAAATTGGTTCATTGTCAACTGTGACACCAATTTGTTTGATATTCCAAACTAAATCTTTAAAATCAGCTTCCCCTGCTAGGGCAGCAATCAATGGGAAAATAATATCATTGATCATTGAACTAACAATCTTACCAAATGCGCCACCCATGATGACCCCGATAGCCAAATCTAGAATATTGCCTTTACTAATAAATGCCTTAAAGCCTTTCAAAAACTTCATTTTTATGCCCCTTTCAGTTTTGAGTTATATAAGTAATTATATCATTAATTTGATGAATAATAGATACTTTTAAAGGTTTTAATCTGTCATAACTTTGATGCCCACCATCAAACAAAACCACTTGAACCCCCATTTGAGTAGCAACTTCGTAATCATGAATGGTATCACCAATGTAAATCACTTGCTTAGGATCAATGTTGTTACTGTGCATAAACTCAAGCCCTCGCTCAACTTTACCAATCGCATTAACATTATCAGTTCCAATCACAAAATCGAAATACTGATCAATTTCAAAGTGTTTGACTTGTTCAATAAGGTTGTTCGTTTCCGAAGCCGACAGTAAAACGTTTTTCAAGCCCATAGATTGGATTGTCTTTAGTGTGTGAATCACACCCTCGTGTAGCTTTTCATTAAGGCTTTTTGGTTGATAAGCCTTAATGAAGTCTAATGATAACTGATTAAATGTTTGATTCTCAAAAGAAAGACCTGCTTGTGTGTAATACTCTTTAATTGGAAACCCAAAGATTTCTTTGTAGGTTTTTAGATCAATAGGTTGCTTATCTTGGTTCAGAAGCATTTGATTTAAGATGTTTAAACAAAGTTCTAGGTCATCTAAAATAGTGCCGTTGAAATCCCAAATAACGTATTTTTTCATTTGTGGTAAGGGTGTCCTTTCAATATTTGAAATGCTCTATATATTTGTTCTACCAATATGACCCTCATCAATTGATGCGGAAATGTCATTTTAGAAAAAGACAATAGATATTGACATCTTTGATAAATAGCCTCTGAGAATCCATAAGACCCTCCAATGATGAACGTAATGTCTTTTTGTTGATAAGTCATAATATGGTCGATTTTTTTCGCAAAGTCTTCGCTTGATAGGTGTTCGCCTTTAATTGCTAATCCAATGCAATAATCTTGTTCTTTAATTTTATCTAAGATTCTTTTTTCTTCTTTTTCCATGCCGTCTTTATGTTTTTCGTCTTGAACTTCAATGATTTCTAAAGGATAAGGCATTTGTTTGATATAATCTACCATTGCCTCTACCAAATACTTTTGTTTGATTTTTCCAACACTAACAATGGTTATTTTCATAGTTCGATAACCTCCAATGGCGTTTGAGAAGCGTAATAGATTTCATATTGATGGAAATCTATGTGGTGCGCTAAGAAGACATCCTCGTACGTACGGCTAATCTTTTCAATGGAATTACACTCATTTGAAATGTGCGCCATGATGATTTTCTTTGTTTTTGGCCCGATGATTTGAGACAAGTAATACGCAGAATCCTCATTAGACAGATGCCCTTTTTCGGTCATAATCCTGTGAATTGTGTGATAAGGCCTTCTTGAGTTTTTTAAAAGCACGGGGTCGTGATTTGCCTCAAAATAATAAAGATCGCAGTTTTTCAAAGGTTCAATGATTGCTTCTTTAACATAACCAGTGTCTGTGATGTATCCTATTTTTTGATTAGGTGTTTCAAAGATAAAGCCTACTGGTTCCAATGCATCATGCGATAAAGGTAACGGTGTGATTTTGAGTGTTCCCAACTCAAAACTTTTGAAAGCTTCCATTTCAATCACATGAGGACTAATTCTTTCATCTTGTACAAACTTCATAGCTTCTATCGTACCTTTAGAGGCATAAAGTGGTGTTTTAACGGTTTTATATAATACATTTAAACCACGAACGTGATCGATGTGCTCGTGCGTTAATAATACATGAGTAAGGTCTTTTATATGATACCCTTTGGCTAAAAAAGCATCGCTAATTCTCTTAAAAGTTATGCCGGCATCAATCAAAATCTTTAAATTTTCATGTTCTAGAAACGTTACATTTCCTGATGAACCACTAGCTATCGAGTATAGTTTCAAAATATCACCTAACCTATTTTAACATGAACCTTGTTTTAAGCCAATAATATTGTATATTAAGCCTTTTGTGTGAGATTGTGAAAACCAATAAAAACGATTGCAAAGGCCTAGTATGTATGTTATATTATTAGTGCTTGTGATTAAAATTCAAGGAGTGAAAAAAGTGAACAAAACTAATCTCATCAAGAAGTTAGCTGCCCTTACATTAATGGTAACTGGTGCACTAACACTCGCTGCATGCAGCGACAAATCATTGTCCACGCCTTATGGAAGCATAAAGGATACTGTGTATCTTAGTGGTAATGGTTACAGCATCACAGAAAAAGAATTATACGAAGAAATGCGTCTAAGTAGTTCATCTATTTTAATCGAAATGATTGAAAAAGAACTATACAAAGACGAATTGGCTACCATCAATAGTAACCTTGAAACTTACAAGGCAGACTTAGTTGAATACGCTAATGAAGCAATCTTTGGAATCACAGATCTAGATGCATTAAAAGAATTAACTGAGGCAACAATTACTCAAAAGGTTCTTTCATTCATCGACTCTTTCTATTTGGTTAACATTGATATCACTTCAGCTGATATTGATACGGTCGATTTTGAAAACCACAATGACAAAATTCTTGACTACTACAAGCTTACTCTTGCGAAGAAAATGTACGCGAAAACAATCTTAGATAAAGAAGTCATTGACAAAGCATCATCCAGCTATATTGATAAAGACACAGCATTACAAACTTATTTCGCAGCTAACATTCAAAACAGCTATGACATGAGTGCGATTACCATTCGTTTTGCAAACCTTAACGAGGCAAATGCTACATTACGTCATTTCAATCTTAAAGCATTACGTGGGTTATGGTACGAATTGCCAGACCCAAGAAAAGACATTCTAGATGCGAATAACGACAAACACAAGTATGCGCTAGAAGTACTAAATGATTTAGGATTAGCAAATGAAGGTAAATTATCTGATAAAGATTACCAAAACTACTACAATGCTTATAGTATTAATGACTCAAGAGTCCCTCTTACTACAGCAGACATCGCATTAACTGAAGATGAAACGCTACAAAAATTCATCGAAATCTATAATTATATTTATAGTTACCGCGCACCAGTCAGCACGAGCTACACTGTAGAAACTTTATTAGCCGATTTAGATAATGTTTCAGTATTCACAAAAACATATAAAGAGTATAGTAATTCAAGCTTACGTTCATATGTGTATCAAACATTAAGCACTGAAGAGGGCGAAACAAGATTCACATCAAGCCCAAGACAAACCAATAACTACTATCATTTAGCGTTCAAACTTAAAGGCCACAATGAAGAAATTCTAAACTGGGTGGACGAAGATGACAAATTCATCGTATACAAAGAAGACGGTGAATTGACAGATAAAGCTTTAGAACTTTATGACTTAGTATTTGACAGCAAGCTTACTAAAACTTATATTTCTGCAAAAGCCAACGAAAGACTTAATGACACTGAAGTAGTCATTTATGATGAACTCGTAAAACTTTACGTATCTCAAGGTTTAGACTCTGTTAAATTAGCTTCTAAATCGAGCAAAGACATCATCGCTAAATTTGGTGATAAGTCCATTAAAGTAGACGAATTCTTTGTCGAATTAGAAAAAAAATTAGGCGTGTCTGTTGCCATCGATATGGCAATTAAAGAAACGCTTAAAGCTTCTGAATATACTGACACGATCACTGCTGAAAAACGCGCTGAGTTTAAAACAAACATTGAAAACATCATCAAACAATTCGGACAAGGTTACTATGAAAACTCTGGTTACCCTGTTGAAATTGGAAGAAAGAACTTCTTAATGTTAGCCTTCCGTGCTGAAAATATAGATCAAGCTGTTGAAAATGTATTCGTGTCTTCTGCTTTAGAAGAAGCATACTTAGCAGACTTAGAAGCACATTTCGGTGAAGATGTTTACACGAAACTAGTCAATTATGCAGCTAAGTTACAACAACAATATTTCTCATTATCTGCTTCTCATTTACTAATTTTTGTTGATATGGATGAAGATGATAACCCTGATAAACCTGAAGCATTCTTAGAAACGTTATCTGTTGAAAAACAAACTGAAGTAAAAGCCCTTGTCACTGAATTGATGCAAACCATTCATGACAGAGCTACCACTTATTCTTCGTTTTCAACGGGTTTAACAGCAATTGTGGATGAATTCAAGACTGCAGGCAGAATCACTCCAGATTCTTGCTCAGTGGCACCTCTTGATGTAACACCTGAATGTCGTTGGGCTAAGTATAAAGCAGCTGGTTTAAACATTATGTTTGAATCATTACCTGCAATTAATAACACAACCAATACAATCGGTTCTTCAAGCGCATTAGATGACGCATTCTACGAAAGAGCTATGGGATTGTTCACTCGTGTCAAAGAAGAATTCTATGACGTTGATAGCAAATTCCCAAGCCAAGAACTAGATGTAAGACCTTCTAGCTATGATTCAATGTTAGAATCATCATTCGGATGGCACTTAATTTTAGCAACTGGCGGAAGCGTGTCTTCTTCAGCTAAATTTGGAACAACCGATGACACTAAGAAAAACGACTCTGATGAGTACTATATCTACGAACGTATTGAGTTCGAAGATGAAGATGGTGAAAAATATTACCTAAGTGCTTACAGTGATACAGATGCTGTTACTGCAGAACAAGCTAGAATTTACATCAATGAAGTAGGCGATGAATATGGTGTTCAAAACTTACCTTCTAAAGTAAAAACTGCTGTTAATGCTTATTTTGCACCAGTATTTGAAAAATACAACAGCCAAAACAACCAACTAAACTTGCTTTACAAACTACTAGGTGATACTAACTTTAATTTCGCTAATGCTGATAACAATGCAAAAGCACAAAAATTAATGAAGATCAACCAAGACCAATTCTTCTCATATAACTTTACGAATGAATCATTCAATGAAGTTTACGGAGATTGGTGGACAATATTTGAATAAAGCATTTACAACCCATCTTAAATAGGTGGGTTGTTTTTTTAAACGAAAAAAAAAGAGACTAAAGAGTCTCTTGTTTTTTGGTTTTTTATTAAAGCTTATGTTTATACATTCTAGATTTATCCAACACAGGGATAGATTGAGTGAACTCGCCAGCAGGTGTTTTCAACCATTCTTCTCCTAATACTGTAAACTTCGAATCAATGGTATCGATGTACCAAATTAATAATGCTTCGGGCGTCATTGGTTTTTTTGCAGCACCAAAGTTTGGAAGTCCATGATGAGACAATAAAATATGAGTCAACATTAACACTTCTTCTGATTGCGCTAAATCAAGTTTTAAAGCTGTTTCTTTAATCTTCATTGCGCCCATGACTAAATGACCCACTAACTGCCCTTCAACCGTGTATTCCCCACCTTCAAAGCCACTTAGTTCATCAACCTTACAAATATCATGTAAAATAATACCTGCAAATAGTAAATCTTTACTTAAATACGGGTATATCTCAATAAACTTATTGGCTATGTCCAACATGGTTTTTGTGTGATAAGCAAGTCCACCAATATAAGCATGATGAAATCTAACTGCAGCCGGATACATATAGAATTTGTTTCTATATGCTTGATAAATTGACTCAGTCACTTTCTTGATGGTTGGATTTAGGATTTGATTTAGATACGCTTCTACTGACTCTTTTAAGCATTTTATGTCAGTAGGTGCATATTCGTAAAAACCACTCAATTCTTCTTTTAATAACACGGGATCATTGATATGATCAAAGATGTTTTTAAATGATATCACTCTGAGCTGTTCTTTTTCATTGTGGATGTATGTTTCAACGAGAAATCGGTATGTTTTCCCAAGTTCGAGTTTTTCGACTTGGCATGCTTCTAATTTTAAATTCCGTTTTTCGCCATCTTTAAGAATAACATTTACATTTTGAAACTCAGATCCAATATTCATCGTTTCAATTTTTGCGTTAAATTCCATCGGTTAAACCTCCTTAACGAATAGATAAGCACCTGGTTTGTTTACCAAATAGTGACTAACAATCTCATTTGTCTTTTTAGTGCCATCGAAAATACACTTGAACCCATCGCCTGTAGGCAAAAGTTCGTCTGTATAACTGTTCTTAAAGAATACCTTAATCACTTGATTAAAACCTGTTAAAACAAATTGAACTGTTGAGGTTTGAACGGATTGCTCAACGATTCTAATTGATTGTTTAATGTCAGTTACTTGTCTTAGTCTAAAAAGCTTATATTGCTTTCTAATCTCAATTAAATCTTTGACTGATGAAACCAAATCCATGTGTTCATCTTTTAGTGTCCAGTCAATCTCGTTGATTGAGTCCGGTGATTTATAAGAATTTTCGACACCTCTTTTGGATCTTAAAAACTCTTGTCCAGCATGAATAAATGGCACACCCTGAGACAAAATGGTTAGTGCTAAACCAAGTCTTGCGTATTCTTTTATTTGTTGATTTGTTGGATTTTTAAGTAACAAATTGGCCCGATCATAAAAGGTGTGGTTATCATGACATTCAATATAATTGATCGATTGATTTGGATTGAAAAATCTAAATTGGTCCACTGCACTACCAGTAAACAAGTAAAACAAATCTGCATTTGAAACTTTTCCACCCATTGCGAATCCTACACTATTAGAGAAAGTCCCACCCTTGATTTGTTCTCTAAATGCATCGTTGAAATGCGCAATATAAGGCATGAATTGCTGATTACCCATATGGCTGCGTTTCGAATCTGGCAGTGTGTTTTGCATCATCCATCCTTCACCATAAACGAATGCCGCTGGGTCTATTGATTTAACCAGTGCATCGATTTTGTTCATTGTTTCAATATCAAGCAAACCCATTAAATCAAATCTAAAGCCGTCTATTTGATACGTATTCATCCACCATTTAATCGAATTTAGGATAAATCTTTGCATCATTGGGCGTTCGCTGGCAATGTCATTACCACACCCGGATACTTCTGTTCGAATACCCTTTGAATCAAAACGATAAAAATACCCAGGTACAATTTTTTCAAATGGGAATGTGCCCATATCGTAAACATGATTGTATACAACATCCATGTTCACGCGAATACCTTTTGCATGATAAGCATCGACCAGTTGTCTTAGTTCATTAATTCTTTCGTAAGCATCATCGGGGTTTTTTGAAAACCACCCTTCAGGTACGTTATATTGACTAGGATTATAGCCCCAGTTATAAAGCTTATCTTTATCGAGTTCATCAGTACCCTCAAAATCATAAACAGGCATTAATTGAATATGTGTAATGCCTAAGTCTTTGATATGATTGATGCCTTCATTTTCTAAATCTTCATATAATCCCTCATAAAGTCCTTTATGAATTGCTTTTGATGTTTTAGAGATGGTATAGTCTCTAACTGATAATTCATAAATAATCGCATCTACTTTTCGACCTGAAAATTCAGGTTTATCATGTGAAAACGGACTAAATCTAGATGGATCTACAACATAGTTATAAACCCCATTTGCCGTTGAAGCAATCGCATACGGGTCAGTCGTTACATTGAATGTTTCATTCACCCTAACTCTGTATCTATACTGATAGCCTTCCAAATTACCGAATACCGTCAACGACCATACACCACGTTCGTGGTATCTTAAATCGATGAATTGTTTGATGCCTTTTAAATCAATCAATTCCAGTTCTATTTCTTTAGCAACAGGACTCCATAGTTTGAAGGTTGAAAAACCATCCGTAAAAGTTACCCCTAAATCGTCTTGATCATAGTCATACATCATATCGAACAACTCAGTTCTGACAATACTTCCAGTTCTTAAGAAAGACTGATTTCTTCCTTCATCATAGACCATGTAATTTTGATTCAAAAAGATGTTATCATTGATAGAACAAGAATACTTAATTTCACGCCCAATTTTTTGCTTGTTTTGAATCGTTAACAAAATGGTTTGGCTTTCATTTTCAAGCGAGAACTTTTTATGATCGTTTTCTAGTTTTTCAGGAACTAGAATGTTAATCAGGTTAAACCCATCTAGATAAGAAAAGAAATCACTTTTCATTATTAGCCTCTTTCTTTAATACATAAGCTTTTAAAGCGTCTGCATTGTTGTCTATTTTTTTCTCTAAAACGAGCACAGTCAATTCGTCGATGTATTTTGAAACCCATGCCCCTTGTTTTCGGTTGAGTAGTTTTAACAAATCATTTGCTCTAAACTTTAAATCGACAGAGCTCTTGATAGGTAGTGTTTCAAATCTATTTTCAAGTGCTGTTTTTTGAAACGGTGTATAGTTTAATAAAAAGGATACTTTATTTGCCAATAAGCAAATCTCTAAGCCGTATGTAAATAAGTCAACATCGCTAAGAGGCTTTCTTAAGTTAACAAGTTCTACCACTTTTTCATATTTGTTTTTAGCAACATTCGAGAACTTCCATTCGCTTGGGACTGAACCATTTAATGTAAAACAAAGCGCAAAGAAAGCATCGATAAATAATGGTTCCTTTTGGGTGTCAACAATGTATTTAACCCCTTTATCTAACCCAGGTAACACTTTTGACAATCCAGTTGTATCTAATGTTTTTAGTGCTTTTAATTGTTGCGGTGCTTTTAGTATTTTTAAAGTCTCATTCAAGACACGTTCCTTAGCAATATTATTTAGTAAATCCTTCTGTAGTTCCATCGCTAGTCGTGTTTCTTTTTCGATTTGAAATCCAAGCTTAGCTTGGAAATATACTGCTCTTAATATTCTAAGTGCATCTTCATTGAAACGTTCTTCTGGGTTACCGATAGCACGAATCATCTTGTTTTTAATGTCATCTTTGCCACCTACATGGTCAAAGATTTGCATTGCGTCATTCATGACTAACCCATTGATGGTAAAATCTCTTCTTTTCACATCTTCTTCAACGGTTAATACTTCCTCAACCGTTTCGGGATGTCTATTGTCTAGATAAACACCATCTTTTCGGTAAGTCGTTATTTCGATGTTATACCCTTCTTTAGGTATACTGACAGTACCATACTGGATACCAGTTGGTTTTGCTTTAAATAATTTCATCACTTCATGCGGTTTTGCATTTGTGGTTATGTCAATATCGTTACTATCTTTCTTCATTAAGTAGTCTCTAACGCAGCCACCAACAAAAAAAGCCTCATACTTAAATTTTTTTAATGTCCTTAAAACATACATTGCATCTTTAATAGTTGCCATTCATATCACCTTCCATATTATATCATAATATGATATTGAATTAACAAAAAACAGTCTTATTCAGACTGTTCATTCTTTTCTTCAACCGTTTCCATAGGATGAATGCTTAGGATCACTTGATCGATTCTCTTTTCATCCATTTTCTCAACTTTGATGCTATAACGTTCAAAATTAAGGAAGATGTCGTCTTTTTCTTCTGGAATATAACCAATATGCGATAAGACAAATCCAGCGATGGTTTCGTATTCATCGTCTTCTTTAATGTCCAAGTTGAGCTCTTCGTTGATCTCCTCAATTGAAATTAATCCATTGATTAAATACTGATTAGGGGCGATTTCTTTGATATCGGCTTCTTCTTCATCATATTCATCATAAATGTCACCCATGATTTCTTCGATCAAGTCTTCAATTGTTACAATCCCTTGAAATCCACCATATTCATCAACTAAGATACCCATATAGTTTTTAGAAGCTTGAAGTTCTCTGAAAAGCGCATTGATTTTCTTTCTAGCCGGAACAAAATATGGTTTTTTCAATATCTTTCGTAAATCGATGTTTTCAAAGCCAACTTTCGTGGCTTCTCTAAAGACATCCTTAATATAAATCAACCCAATAATATCATCAGGCGACTCATCATATACTGGAATTCTAGAATAGTTTTCCTCAATCATTTCATCGATGGTCGAAGGCGAAAATTCATTGATGTCTATCATATAAACTTCGGTGCGTGGTGTCATGATTTCTTGTGCAGTAATATCATTAAACTCAAAAATAGAGTTGATCATTTCAGATTCTTCTTCATTAATCCCGCCTGATTCTGCTGAGGACTCAATCATCGATATGATTTCTTCTTCAGAGACAGCTTCGATTGTTTCATTTGGATTAATTCGAACCATTCTTAAAAACAAATTCGTTAATCTGTTGCTAAACCAAACCAAAGGCATCAAAATAACCATTGCAGTTTGCATCGCTTTGTATGTTCTAAAAGCAGTTTTCTCTGGGTTTCTTAAAGCTATTCTCGATGGGACAAGTTCTCCTAGCGAAAGCGTCACAATCGAAAGTATTATTGTAAATACGATAAACCCAATGATGTCAGCAACATTTACGTCTAAATTAGTTAAATTTGATAACCAATTTCCAAAGTCGTCAACAATGTATCTTGCGGCAATCGCACTCGTAAAAAATCCCAATAAAGTAATACTTACTTTGATAGTCGATACAATTTTTTTTGAGTCCAATGACAATTCTAAGACTTCTTTCGCCTTTAAATTACCTTCATCAGACATCGTTCTTAATTTATTCTTGTTCACTGATACAATTGCAGTTTCACTCAAAGCGAAGAAAGCATTTGTAAAAATAATTACAACCAATAATAAGATTATCAGCGGTAGTTCCATATAGTTTTCAATTCTCCAATCTTTCGAAAATTATAACATTTCTAGTTAGAAAAGTCAAAGTTTTCAACAGTTATCGTTTAGATTTACATTTTCGTCAATTTAAATTCAACCCTTTTTAGGTTTTGGGATGCTTTTTTAGTAGAATAGTCACAAATAAAACATATAAAACAACCAGGATTACAAACGAAGTTATCGCTTGAATAATTCCCTGAGGCGCATAGCTCGCAATCAATAGTATTGGCAGTCCAAACAATATGGCTGTTGTGGTACCTGTGACTAAATCAGTTGCTGCTGGTGTCTTGTAGAAAGGGTCAACTTCCCTTAGTAAAGCTATCCCTGTTGAGGCCGTCCCAGTAAGCATACCAAACATTGCAGCAAACCCTTCAAGCGGGTATTCTTTATAAACACGTTTTGTTAAGAAATGTAGGTAAATAATCGTTGCTAATCCGCCTATGCTTGCAACTAATAAAAAAGCAATCCATATATTATTTTGAGATAAATCTTCCATGTTGATGGCAAGAATAGATGAGACTACCATCACATCAAACACAACACCTGAAATTCGATTAAGCATGAAATTGTTCGGATATTGTCTGGTCATTAAGCCCGTTTTTCTCAAAAACACGAAAAACTTTCTAGCTAATAACGCAAGCATCATACCAAAGATGAAGTTAAATCCCCAAATAAGTGATCCGACCATTTTATAAACGCCTGGATTTAGTGAAGCGAGTTTCGTTAGACCAAACATCGTTAACAGTGTTGCGCCATAAACGCCTAAAATCAGTGCGATTTGTACGGTCATCTTGTCCATAGATTCTGCAACTGGGATTTCATCCGGTGCTTCTATTTCCTGTAAAGAAGTCAAAGTTGAAATTTTTTCTTCTCCACTGACTTTTAATTTTTTGAACTTATTTAGATAAAATACACCACCAATGGAAGCCCATATAAACCCCATAGAGGCAATAGCCAAACCATAAGATTGCCCCCCAACAAACCCATTGGGGTCAAACGTTTCATAAATCATCCCAAAGTTATTAGCTTGACCTGGGCCTTGACCAAAACCAAAAGGCAATAAAATCCCGGTGGCGAGTCCTGGTCCGGTTTGAAATACTGGCATAAAAGTATAAGCTAATATTAGTGATATGCCAATCCCAACAATGCCTTGTAATAGGTACGTAGATACAATCACCATTCCATTAAAGTAACTGTGTGCACGATTGGTTTTAATTTGCAATTTTTCATTGACTTTCAAACCCATCGCAATAAACCCAATTGCCAATGTATGATAAGTTACTAAGTTTAAGAATTGGTTAAAAGAGACGATTTGAGCTTGTGTCAAAAGAATTTCAGCATCTGCCATCGGCCTTACAACCATTTCCTTCAAGAATAATCCTAGTAACCCAGCGATAACAGCCGTTGGTAACAAAGATTTTCTGAAAACGGGCACTTTTCTTCTAATGATATTCCCTAGTAACAATAACAAACTAATGATAACCAAATAAATAATGCCAATCCAAGTGCCTAAAGACTCATAATTCTGTATCATAGTTCAACACCACTTTCTGATAAGTTTTTGCGAATAAAACATATTTGAGCGCACAGAATCTTTCATTTCCTGTAAAAAAAAGTGTTTGCTCGTTTTGTTTATTATAGCAGATAAACGTATTGGAATACTGTACAGCTGGGTATATGTCTTCAAATTTCCAAACACATTCTTTAGATTCAATTGTAAAACTAAAATGATCCTTGAATAAAGTAAGTTTAGAATCACCAAGACTGATTTGTTTTCGACCCTTCAGTTCATATACTTTCACGACATCCCATGATATGAGGCTTAAGGAATCGTCTTGAACCATCTGTTCTACAACATTTACTTGATGCGTATACCACAATATTGTATTATCGAAAAACTTGGTATTACCGAGATTTTCAAACAACCCGTATTCATTATACTTTAGATGCAGATTCGAACTTTTATCAAATACTTCATCCCCTTTTGAATAAATGGTATCCATTTGGTTGGTAACAGGGGAAATGAAAAAGGCTCTTTCAATATACTCTGCTTTATCTTTGCCTTTAAACCTTCTTGGTGCTTCTTTCTGCATTTCAAAATCGTTCACACCTAAACCGACTGACAGGCATTCATAAATTTGATCTAGTGATAAATCTTTATACTCATCATAAGTCCATGTTTTATAAACATAGCCCCTTACTTTTCCTCTTCTAAGTTTTTTTGACCATCTTGGCGAGGTTAAGTACCCACCTTCAATTCGATAAAACAACACGGGTATCTTTAATAGTTTTATAAGTTTAGCTGTCGAATATGGCATGTTCATTAGCTTACCGCTAAAAGTCCTGTTACCTTCAGGGAAGATTCCAATAGACCCTCCAGATTTCGCAACCCTAATCATGTTTTTAACGGTTTCCGTATCCGATTTGTATTTAGATTTGGAGATAGGTTGGACAAAATAGGATATTAATTTTGAGAAAAAGGGTATCGTAAATATCATATCCGATGCTACAAAGTAAATAGGCTCTCTAAAACTTAAGGCCAGCATAAATGGATCTGCATTCATGGTATGATTTCCAAGTATTAGGTAAGGGCCTTTAACACTTTTATTACGGTATTTTTTGCCCCAATATCGATATCTTATCCAAATACCAATTCGAAATAATGGTCTAAATATCGTGTAAAACACGACATGTCTAAATCTTTTTTTCATTGGTTTCCTCCAATTTCTTTGATATAATGAATCCGGTGATAATAATGAAATATCTTGAAAATCCAGTGGAACACGAACTAATCATTGATAAATCCAGATTCATAACAAATATATATATTGTAAACTCGCTTTCTGAAGTACAATCGATTTTAATTGAAACTAAAAAGAGACATCGCGATGCTAATCACAACTGTTATGCCTATATTTTGAATCAAGGCAATGAAGTCAAAGCTAGCGATGATGGCGAGCCTTCTAAAACAGCTGGCGTGCCGATTTTAGAGGTATTAAAGCATCATGAGCTTTCAGATTGTTTATGCGTAGTGACAAGGTATTTTGGCGGCATTAAACTTGGAGCTGGTGGGTTGATTAGAGCTTATTCTAACAGTGTATCAAAGGCACTGGAACTGGCTTCTTTTGTAAAAAAAGAACAACGAACAAAACTCGAAATTATGTTGCCTTATGCCCTTTATGATGGGTTCATATACCAATTTAAAGACCACATAGACATTCTTGATCAGTCTTTTAAAGAAAACATCACCCTAACCGTCATACTAAAAGACATTACAATTCTTGATCTAAAAGAAAAATACCATCAAATAGTTTTAAACGATTTGGGTGAAGTTATTGTATCAGTTAAATTGAAATAGTTCAAACACTCTTTCGATAAATGAGGCAATTAAGTGTGCCCCTACTAACGCGATAATTACATAAAAGGACTTAATTTGCCAAACCTTGTTTTGTTTAAATGCTTTTTCAAAATTAGAAGCTTTTAACACTTCAATCATCCAAACAGCACTTAATAATAAGGCAATTAGATATACTTGATTGTCCATATAAACCTCCAAAATGCGCTTGACGCATTTTTATTTTGTACCGAAAAGACGGTCTCCGCAATCACCCAAACCTGGGACGATATAGCCTTTCTCATTTAGTTTTTCATCCATAGCTGCTAAATAGATATCAACATCAGGATGATCTTCTTGTAGTCGTTTTACCCCTTCTGGGCATCCCACTAGTCCAACAAATCTAATGTCTGTCGCACCTCTTTTTTTAACCATCGATACCGCAGCAGAGGCTGAACCACCAGTGGCTAACATCGGGTCGACAATCAAAACTGTAGAGACATTCATATCTACTGGAAATTTTGCAAAATATTCATGAGGTTCCAAAGTTTTTTCGTCCCTATATACGCCAACATGTCCAATTCTTGCGTTAGGAATGATGGTATGAATGCCTTCGACCATACCTAGACCAGCTCTTAATATTGGCACAATTACAACAGGTTTTTTCAATACCTGACAGGTAGTCATTTGAATCGGCGTTTCAACTTCTTTATCCACTGTTTCAATATCCCTGGTTATTTCATAGGTAATCAGCATTCCTATTTCAGACACTGTTTCACGAAACTGTTTGGTGTCTGTCGCTTTATCACGTACTTTAGCCATCTTGTGATCAATTAAAGGGTGGTTAATGACAACAACCTTACTCACAAGAATTGCCTCCTTCGTACTTAAGCATTTTATCAAGTCTTTTTTGATGGCGTGGTTCATAGTGCTCATTTTTAAAAGCTTCAACCATTGCGATGGCATCCTCAATAAAGGTAGTTCTACCGCCTAGTGCAATCACGTTTGCATTGTTATGTTGTTTGGCTAATGTGGCAGTATGTACATCGTGAATCAGCGCACATCTAACACCTTTAACTTTATTTGTAGAAATACTAATGCCTATGCCTGTTCCACATAAGACAATCCCAAAATCATAACCGCCTTTGACAACTGCTTCTCCAACTTTGATGCCATAATCTGGGTAGTCAACTGAAGCCTCGTCATTGGTTCCGAAATCTTGAAAAGGATACCCTTTCTCTATAAAATATTTGATCAACGCTTGTTTTAACGCAAAACCACCATGGTCACTTCCAATTGCTATCATATATGTTCTCCTTTTAATATTTATCAATATTAGTATAACATTTTTTTCTTAAACAGACACTACAAAAACAAAACGCCAAAGGACTATAATCCCTTGGCGTTTTCTTACATTGTATACTTATCTGACTTTTTGCGCTCGTTTGTTTTTAGAATTCGTTTTCTCAAACGAATGTTTTTAGGTGTTATTTCAACGAGTTCATCATCATTGATAAATTCTAGACATGCTTCAAGTGATAACTCTCTTGCTTTCTTTAATACAACCGTAGAATCTTTAGAAGATGAACGCATATTAGTCATTTGTTTTTCTTGTGTAACGTTAACGGCTAAATCAAATTCTTTATTGGCTACACCAATAATCATACCTTCATAAACGTTTACACGAGGTTCAACAAACATCGTGCCACGATCTTCTAATCTACCTATTGCGTAAGAGGTAGTCATACCTTCACCAAGTGAAACAAGTGCCCCTGTTGTTCTTGCACCGACTTCAACATGTTCAATTGGTCTATATTCTAAGTAGGAATGCGAGATGATGCCATAACCTTTTGTTGCGGTCATAAAATCCGTCATAAAACCGATAAGTCCTCTAGATGGCATTGTGTATGTTAGTCTAGATTGATTGACGTGATTGATCATGTTATTCATGATACCTTTGCGACTTCCCAACATCTCAATAACAGTACCCACCACTTCATTTGGACAATCCACTTGAACAAATTCATATGGTTCATGTTTTACACCTTCGATGGTTTGAATGATAACTTGAGGTCTTGATACTTGGAATTCAAAGCCTTCTCTTCGCATGTTTTCAATTAAGATGCCTAAGTGAAGTTCTCCTCTACCCGAAACAATCCATTCTTCTTTTCCGCCGAGACGTTCAACTTTAAGCGATACGTCTTTTTGAATTTCCTTGAATAATCTTTCTTCGATTTTAGATGCCGTAACAAACTTACCTTCTTTACCTGCAAATGGGCTTGTGTTAGTCCCAAAGGTCATTTGAACGGTTGGTTCATCGATGTGTAAAATTGGCAAAGCTTCTTCATAGCCAATTTCACATACGGTTTCTCCTACGTTAATATCGGTTAATCCTGCGATTGCGACAATGTCACCAGCATAAGCTTCCTCGACTTCAACGCGGTTTAATCCCATGAATGAGAAGAGTTTTTGTATTCTAAACGGTTTATTAGTCCCATCCAATCTCACGCATGAAACTTGTTGATTAACTTTAATGGTTCCTCTTGTGATTTTACCTATGCCAATTCTTCCAACATAATCATTGTAATCCAGCAAAGCAGGTTGGAATTGAAGTCTACCTTCCTTGTCTTGTCCTGGACTTGGACAATGCTTGATGATGGTTTCAAGTAATGGCTTCATATCTTTTGCATCTAAGAAATCTGGATCAAAAGAAGATAGTCCTTTTATGCCTGAAGCATATACGATAGGGAAATCTAATTGTTCATCGTTCGCATTTAATTCTACGAACAAGTCAAATACTTCATTAACAGACTCTAACGGTCTGGCAAATTGCCTGTCTACTTTATTAATAACAACGATTGGTTTTACGTTTGCTTCTAAGGCTTTTTTCAGAACAAAGCGTGTTTGTGGCATTGCACCTTCGTAGGCGTCCACAACTAGTAAAACGGCATCAACCATTTTCATAATTCTTTCAACTTCACCGCCAAAGTCAGCATGACCTGGGGTGTCTAATATGTTTATACGGTATCCTTTGTATTCAATCGCCGTATTTTTAGCTAGAATTGTTATTCCGCGTTCACGTTCAATATCATTTGAATCCATTGCGCGTTCCATGATTTGTTCATGTGCGTTTTTCTTTTCTGATTGTTTTAATAACTCATCTACTAGTGTTGTTTTACCATGATCGACATGGGCAATGATTGCAACATTTCTTATTTCCATTTTCTCACTTCTTTCTAAAAGCCTTTTACATTATATCATATTCTATATTATCTACTATTTTTTTTATTTGAAATCAAGCATAAAAGCGTTTTTATCACTTTATTTACAAAAAAGGCCTAAAAGCAGGCCTTTTTTGTTAAATCAATTTCTTTTTTAGTGCATATAGCTCTTCTACTGCAAAGTGCAGCTTTGTCACAACCTGTTTTTGATTTATAGGATAAATGTAATAGGTGTTATCGGTTGTGGATAAGTCAATACAGTCACCTTTTCCTTTATAGTTATACTCAATATGTAAACCATACATTGATAGAGGTTCCTTTATAAGTTCAAATGGTTTATTGTCAATCAAACCAGTAAGTCTAAAACCATTCATATCATGTATTAATTTCATTTTCCCAAGCTTATGGAATCCTTTCGCGTTAGGCAAGGATTCTACATACACATCGTCCTCAAAATAGTAGGATTGATTTTCGATTTCTTTTCTTACTTGTAGTCTTTCAAATTCATACCAATCAGGAATGTGCTCGAACTCAGTGTCGCCTACTAGGGCACGAAGTTTCCCGTACTCATCTTGCTCATATGATTTTCCACAAGATTCGCAGGTAATTATGTTTAATGATGTGCTCATTGAGTGTGCCTTTAAGCAGCTTGGACATTGGTATAAAACAGCTTCAATGCCCTCCATACGTTTAGGATATTTGATTTGTATTTTATGGTCTTTTTGATACTTATATTCATCATAAAGAAACGCTTCTTTGATTCTAGCGTTCATTTCAGCTACAGACACCAAATTTATATCGTCCAAAGAAATAATTTGGGTCATGTCTGCTGTTAGTTTATGATTTGATTTCATTTTCAAATTCCACTGTGGCTGTGATAAATAGTTACCATGCATGTTCAATACAACAACTGGATATCCAAGATTCTTAACCAGTTTCCCTAAAGAATCTGGTAAGTTTGCATTTGTTCCGACTATCGAGTATCTTGCCTCTGGGTATATTGCAACCACACCTTTTAAATCATCCAAGACATATTTTATATGTTTATATAGTTTAGTGTCATTGGTGAATTTACGTTTACATATAGCGCCTACACTCCTTAGAAGGGTTTCACCAAATAAAAATCCATCAATGGCTACAATAAAATTAAGACGGGTTGGAAAAGTCGCTGCAGTCGTTACTTTAAAATCAAGAAATGCATGGTGCGTACACAATAAAATGTATGGGGGTTTGAGACCTTCCATATTCACTTTGTTGATCTTTAGTTTTCTTTTCCAAACTGTAGGGTATGATAAAGCCCAAGCCAAGGGCATAATGATTCTTTTTTCTCGTATCGGTTTTTTTGACATGTCGAAAGGGGTTAAATCTAATTTTCTCATAGCATTCCTCCCAAGTAATCGTATTATACCACAGCTAAAAAGAAAAAAAGAATAGACTTTTTAGCATCTATTCTATCGTTATCTTTTATATTTGAAAATCTGGCGCTAATACCGATTCTATTTGTTCCCTAGTAATAGACCCAATTCGTAAATATTTGATTTCCACTTCAGTTAAATCAACCGTTGTCGATAGCATATTTAAGTTATAATCCTCATACTGTTCATAAATGTATTCAACCTTGTCTTGATAATACTGTTTGATAAGTGTTAGGTCCATTAATGGAGTTTGTCCCTTTTGGGTAATCGAAGTGGTTACTAACGGCCCATTTTGTTTTATGAGTTGTAAGGCTCTTTGATGATTGGGAATCCTTACCCCTATGATTTCTTCACCGGTTTTCTCAAAGTGAGTTCTAGAACTTTTCAAAATAATGGTTAAAGCTCCCGGCCAGAAAGACATCATAAGTTTTTTGGCACGTTCATCAATAATGGCTAAATCATTGACTGAAACCAAAGTATCACAAAGTACTGCAAAATAGTGATTGGTATGTTCGTTTTTTAATTGCCTTATTTTTTGTAGTGCTTCATTATCATATAGTCTTGAAGCGAACCCATAAACCGTATCTGTGGGAAAAATAACCACAGATCCATCAGACATAAACCCTTCTTCTAAAGAATATTCATCTACCATCATACTATTCACCCACTTTTATAAAGGTCATTCTGTCTTTACCAGACATATCTTTCACTTGTCTAACGGTCGCATTCGGAATGTAATGATGAATTAACGCCAATAAAGCTTCGTTTTTATCAAAAGCGTGTTCAAATGCAATTAGGCCATTAGGCTTCAAATAGTTTAAGGCATCTTTTAATATGCGTTCATAAAAAATCAGTCCTGAATCTCCACCAAAAAGTGCGATATTCGGTTCGTGCAACAAAACGATTTTCTCAACGTCTTCGCTATTTGGTATATAAGGCGGGTTAGAAACAATGATATCAAAGGTCATCCCTTCAAAAGGTTTCAATAAATCACCTTGATAGAATTTAACAGACCCGTTTAACTTTTCATTATTCATTTTAGCCACTGCCAAAGCTTCTAAAGAAATATCTGAAGCATAAACATTCATGTTTTTTTCTTCTTTAGAAAGCGTGATTGCAATACAGCCAGATCCGGTTCCAATGTCTACAACATCCACTGGTTGATTTTGATAGAAGTCATCATAGTAGTAAAGTACCTGTTCAACCAGCTCTTCAGTTTCTCTTCTTGGGATTAAAACATCATTATTTACAATGAAATCATAGCCATAAAAAGTTTGATAGCCCATGATGTGCTGCATTGGGACAAATCTTTGTGTATAATCTTCTATGGCATTTAAGTATTGATCTACCACATTTTGTTCAACTTCTTTATCAAATCCCATATAAAACTCATGTGCAGATTTATTAGAGAAATGCATTAAAAGAAACTTAGCTACTTCGATTTCAAGTTCAGATTTCTCTATTTCTTTTTCCGCTAATTTTAAAAGACTTTTATACGTCATGTTTATCTCCAGCTAATTGTCTTCTTTGAAATTCATTTAATAACGGTTCTAAAACCAATTCTAAACGACCTTCCATTACCGCATCTAAGCGTTGCAATGTTAAGTTGATTCGATGATCAGTGACTCTGTTTTGTGGGTAGTTATAGGTTCTAATCTTTTCAGAACGATCGCCACGTCCCACTAAAGAACGTCTTTGATTCGATTCTTTTTCATTTTGTTCTTGTAGGAATTTGTCATAGATTCTAGTCTTTAACAATCTAAATGCTTTGTCTTTATTCTCATGTTGGCTCTTACCTTCTTGGCATGCAACAACCGTGTTGGTTGGGACGTGTGTTAAACGAACCGCTGATTTGGTTGTGTTTACAGACTGTCCACCAGGACCGCTTGAATTATAAGTGTCAAATCGAATATCATTCCAACTAATTTCGATTTCAACTTCTTCAGCTTCTGGCATGACCAAGACAGTTGCCGTAGATGTATGGATACGGCCTTGTGATTCTGTTTCTGGCACTCTTTGAACACGGTGTACCCCTGACTCATATTTTAAATGAGAATAAACATTTTCGCCACTTACCATGAATTCTAACGATGTGAAACCGCCCATTGCGCCTTCCATGGTATTCAGTATTTCGATTTTCCAACCATTTGCTTCAGCATATTTGCCATACATACGAAATAGATCCCCAGCAAAAAGATTGCCTTCGTCACCGCCTGCAGCGCCTTTGATTTCGACAATTACGTTTTTATCGTCATTTGGATCTTTTGGTAGTAGTAGGATTTTTAGTTCGTCTACTAAGCGTTCAATTTCTTCAGGCAACCCTTCGAGTTCCATTGAAGCCATTTCGACAATTTCCTTATCCTTATCTTCTAATAGCAAGTTTAAGGATTCTTCTTGTTCAATCTTAGATAAATACAAACGGTAGATTTCAACCGTTTTTTCAAGTTGTCTTTGTTCCTTCATAAGTGAAGTCATTCTTTTAATATCCGATGATACATCGGGATTCATTAGTAATTCCGTAATTTCTTCATATCGTTTTACGATTAAATCGAGTCTTTCAAACATATTATTCACTCCTAAGCCTTAATTATCATATCACAAAAGCCTTTTTTTTTCTATTATCTTAATAGATACTGTCAAGAAATGTTACACGAAGTTTGGTTTGTGGTATAATAACACTGAAATAAAAAAACAGACGGAGGTATTATAGATGAACAAATTAGAACAATTGCTAAACAAAGAAGTTGCAAACTTCGCAATTCTTTACACAAAGTTGCACAACTACCACTGGTATGTTAAAGGCCCTTACTTCTTCCAATTACATGAAAAATTCGAAGAACTTTACGATGAAGCAACCAGCATTTATGACGAACTTGCAGAAAGAATACTAATGATTGGTGGCAAACCTGTTGCGACCCTAAAACAATCTTTAGAACTTGCAAGCATCACTGAAGCTTCAGGTCTAGAAACCAAAGATGAAATGATTAAAGTTTTAATCAGTGATTTTAGACAAATCGATGCTGAATTAAAAGAAGGATTGTCTTATGCGGAAGATGCAGACGACGACGTTACTGCGGATTTGTTAACAACAACTCGTGCATCCTTACAAAAACATATTTGGATGTTATCCGAATTGCTGAAATAACACATAAAAAGCCGCATATTAGCGGCTTTATTTTTAGGAGTAGATTATGAAACTAGTTAGACCTACAATGGCTTATAAAGACAAGTATTTAGATTACATAGCTGATTGGGGTAATGAGTCTATCACCCCCATCACCTCTGATCTTAAAGATAAATCCTTTGAACTTTTGTTAGAGGAATTTCATCAATCAGAACACGACATAAACCTTCCAAGAGGCTATGTGCCAGATTCCAACTTTTTGTTTGTAGATGAGAAAGATGAAATCATTGGATTTGTGAACATTAGGCATTACTTAGATGAAATTCTTTACAAGATTAGGGGCCATATTGCTTACGGCATTAGACCTTCTCAAAGAGGGAAAGGTTATTCAAAAGTCATGCTTTCGCTCGCACTTGAAGAAGCCAAAAACAAGGGCATCAAACGAGTGTTAATGGTGGCCGATAAATCCAATATTGCATCAGGCAAAACCATTTTGAGCTGTGGCGGTGTACTCGAAAATGAGCGTTATGATGTTACAGATCATGAGGTCATTCAAAGATTTTGGATAGATTTATAAGGGGGTCTCTGAGATGAGAAAAAGATTGTTACAAACCATGCCATTAATCAGTTTATTGCTTTTCTTGTGGGCATGGCTTTATTTAGAGAAACTAGCACTAGGGCTCAGTTTCTTTTTACTGATTCCAATTAGCGGCATGTTACTGACGGGCAACATTAGAAAAAGAATTGTTGAGACGATCCCTTTTTTATCTCTAATGGTGTTTTTATGGATTGGATTTTCTACAGATATTTGGCATCCAACTTGGGTTGTATTTTTTGCAATCCCAATTGCGAGCATCGTATTTGAACGGAACTTTGAACCAAGAAAACTGGTAAGTTTAGCTGTCACTGTGACTTATGTCACCCTCGGTTTAATGTATGATGCTTGGCATCCTGAGTGGATTATGTTTTTATTAATTCCAATCATTAATTCGTTATTTTTTCCAAAGAAAAATGCCTATTTCACTGTGGAGAAGGAATCCTTTAACATGTTTAGAAGAGTCATCATTGATGAAGATGATAAGGATCAATAAAACAAATAATGTCCAAACCGATTGACTCGGTTTGGACATTATTTTTAGTCTCTACCCATATCTTCTTCACGTCTAGTGATCGGTAAGAATCTAGAGTATTCTTTTTCGAATTTAAATAATAATACATTGCCAACCGAACCTTGTCTGTTTTTTGCAAACGAGATTTCAGTTTCGCCATTGTCCTCTTTGCCGTGTGAATAATACTCGTCTCTGTATAAAAATATAACGATATCGGCATCCTGTTCAATAGATCCGGATTCTCTTAAGTCAGCTAATACAGGTCTTTTATCATCACGTTTTTCAACACCACGAGACAACTGTGACAACGCCATTACAGGTATTTTTAATTCTCTTGCCATTTGCTTAAGTTGTCTTGAGATTTTAGCCACTTCTTCTTGACGATTCACGCCGCCACCTTTAGAATCATCGCCTTTAATCAACTGTAAATAGTCAATGACTACAAAATCAAGTTTGCCTTCTTGTCTGAGTTTTCGACACTTCGAACGAATGTCTTGAACTGAGATTGCAGATGAATCATCGAAAAACACATTTAAACGTCCTAATGACTCTGCTGCAGAATCGACAAATTGCCATTCTTTGGGGGTAAGTTCGCCTGTTTTGATCTTTCTATTCTCAACTCTTGATTCACTGGCCATCATACGTCCAACCAATTGTTCATTAGACATTTCTAATGAGAATACAGCAACGGCTGCTTTTTGGTCTTTGTTATGTTTTGCTGCATTGAGTGCTAAGTTCATAGCAAAAGCACTTTTCCCCATAGAAGGTCGTGCTGCCAAGATGATAAGTTCTTCGGGTTGTAAGCCGGATGTGACTTGGTCCATGATACTAAACCCAGTAGAAAGTCCGGTTAGTGACCCTTTGTTTTTTCTACTTTCTGCTTTTTCTTTAACCTCGTTGACTACTTCATTAATGCGAACAAATTCACTCGCTTTACGTCGACGAATTAAATCAAAAATCTTTTCTTCAGTCTCATCAATGTATTCAGTCGCGCGAATTTTATCATTAAACCCATCCTCAACTATTTGACTAGCAGTCTTAATCATTGCGCGTTTCAATGAATACTCTTTAACAATATCCACATAGGCATCTAAGTTTGTTGTCGTTGGTACTAAATCTGTAATCTCAGATAAGTATGAAACACCTACATCTCTCATTGCACCTAGTTGCGCTAATTCTGTAGAAACAGTCGTATAATCCATTTTTTCATTTCTTAAATAAATGTTTTTAAGGGCGTAGAAAATTCGTTGATTTCGTTGGTCATAAAAATCGTCTTCGGTTAGTTTATCCATTAAACCTACCATTACGGCAGGACTTAAGAAAACAGCACCAAGAACGGACTGTTCAGCTTCTAAGCTGTATGGCATTGTACGACTCATAACATTCACCCTATTTCTCTAATACGTTGATTTCAAATTGTGCTTTGACGTCTTTGTGTAGAGAAACAGTAGCCGTATATATACCCACTGAATTAATCTCAGAAGTTAGCTCTACTTTCTTCTTGTCTAAACGTATACCTGTTTGATCTTCAAAAGCTTCAACAACCTGTTTTGTTGTCACACTGCCAAATAACTTACCATCACTGCCCATATTAATGTGTATCGTGACGGATTGTGATTCTATTTCCTGTTTAAGTTTATTCATCAAAGCCAAGTGCTCAGCTTCTCTTTCTTTTAGCATTTGTTTCTCATTTTCTAGTGCCTTAATGTTTTCATCCGTTGCGGAAATGGCTTTCGCACTAGACAACAAGAACTGTCCATAGCCATTCGCGACATCGATGATGTCATCTTTTTTACCTCTACCTTTTACATCTTCAATTAAAATGACTTTCATTCTTTCGTCTCCTTCTTCGTGTTCTCTTAATAACAACGTTTTTAGTGAATCAAATATTGATTCTATACTTTGATCTTTAATTTGGGTCGCAGCGCTGTTTAGATGACCGCCCCCACCCATTTCTTCCATAATAACCTGTACATTTACTTCATCATAACTACGTGCACTAATCCCAACAGAATCTTCAGTAACACGTGCAATTGTAAAGCCAGCTTTGACACCTTCGATGTCTAGAATACGTTCAGACACTTGTGCTAGAAGCACTCTGTCTCTAATCTCATTTGACTGATCAAATACGACAGCAAACCCCTTAGTAACAATCGTTACACTTTGTAACAATTCATTGATTAATAATGTGCGATCTAAATCTAAGCGCAACCACTCTTTAACTCTTACTGAAGATGCCTCGTGCTCTTTCAAGTAAGCGGCAGCTCCAAAGGTTCGCATGCCAGTGCGATAAGAGAAAACATTCGTATCGACAAGAATTCCCCCATACATAATGGTGGCCTCAATCGGTAATAAATCAATGTCCTTTTGATAAAACTCCATCATTTCAGCAATCAATTCTACTGAGCTTGAAGCGTATGGTTCAACATACATAAATTCGCCTTCAAATGTATTTTCACCATGTCTATGATGGTCAATGACTGCTACCTTCTTGGCTTGGTTATATACGTCTATATTCGCGATAATATTTGGAGATTGTGTGTCAACGATGACCACAAGTGTGTTATCGTTGATCGCTTTAATAGCATCTTTAGACTCAGTAAAAGATTTAAATAGTTCCGGATCTTCTTCTTTAATATACGGTAATATTTTTTTGATTGTATTATCCATTTCTGATAAATCAAAAACGATTTTAGCCTCTATCTTACTGGTCACTGCCATTCTAAAAACGCCAATCATAGCTCCTAGTGCATCAATATCTGCTTGTTTATGTCCGATGATGACAAGATTAGAAGCGTTTTCTATCAACTCTCTAAAGTTTTGAGATTGAACCCTTACCTGGACACGTGAACTCTTTTCAGAAGCATTCGATTTACCGCCAAAATAAGCGATTTTTTCATTTTGAATGTTTACAACTGCTTGGTCACCACCACGTTTTTCTGCGAGTTCGATTGCATTTTGAGCCAGCGTACCAAGTTCTTCAAAGGATACTTCCCAACTTGCAATCCCAATAGATGCAGAAACTCTAATACGGTGTTTGGAAGAAACCTCTCTAATACGGTTTAAGATTTCAAACTTATTCACAATTACTTTTTGAAGTTCTTCGTAGTGAATTGCAATGACCATGCGGTCTTCTGTGTAAAGTTTTAAATACCCTTTATGTTCTTGAATCCAGTCTGTGATGATACCTAGATATTCACCTCTAATGTTGGATTTTTCATAGATATCGAAACCCGATAGTGCTTCTTCGACATTATCTAAATAAAGGACGCCCAACGCCGTTGAACGAGATTGATACTTATCTTTAATTTCTTCTCTGGTTGTTACATCAAACAAATAAATAACTTGGTTTTTTTGACTACTGATTGCATCATATTTTTTATCACCAATGGTGAATAAAACAGATGTATTAGAGGCATCCATGATTGTTTCAAATGCCGGATTAAGCTCCTTTAGCAAATGGTTTTCAATGTCGAATCCAAAGACTTTGTTCGAATAGGGATTGCTCCATTTAACCGTAAATGTATCTTTATCATATAGAAGTATGCCGATCGGTAGTTCGTTAAAAGCTTCATCCCCAATTTGTTTAACGTGGTAGGACAAACTAGACCATGCCGTCAATCTGTTATTGAGTGATTTGATTTTTTGTTTTCGATTATGATTTAGAATGAATTCAATTGAAACAACAATCAAACTTACAAAAACCATAATCATAATATAATATAACAAAAAGTCTTTATCATTGAAGGCCCCGCTTTGATACGCGATAACGCCAGAAATGATGAAACCAGCAATCGATAAAATAAGTCCTAAAATACGTTTCATACACTCACCTGCTTTCTATTAGTATACCAAAAAAAGGCTTTTATATCAATATAAAAGGGGATCCTTAATCTGTCCATAAACACAAAAAAAACCACTAATGAAAGTGGTTTTATCGTATTATATCGTATGACTATTCTTTTACGAATGGTAGTAATGCCATATGTCTTGCACGTTTGATAGCGACTGCAAGTGGACGTTGCCATTTAGCTGATGTTCCAGTTACACGACGAGGTAAAATTTTGCCTCTATCAGAAATGAAACGCTTTAATAGTTCAACATCTTTGAAATCAATATGGTCAACTTTGTTTTGTGTAAAGAAACATACTTTACGACGTCTTTTAAATCCGCCTCTTTGTTGCATATTAAGCCTCCTATTTTAGAATGGTAAATCTTCTTCACTAGCTAGACTTTTATTACTTGAAATGAATGGATCATCGTCTTGTTCAACTGGATAAACTTCTTGAGGTTGTGAATCTTGTTTTTTAGATTCCAAAAATGATACTGAGTCACAAACGACTTCAGTGACATATCTTGTTTCACCGTTTTGGTTTTCATAGTTTCTTGTTTGAATTCGACCTTCAATACCGAGCAATGCGCCTTTTCTTACGTAATTGGCCATATTTTCGGCTTGTTTTCGCCATACCACACATTGAATAAAATCAGCCTGTCTTTCTCCTGAATCATTTGAGTATTGACGATCAATCGCCAAGGTAAATGATACAACTGAGATGTTATTTTGAGTTCTTTTGAGTTCTGGGTCTTTGGTTATACGGCCCACTAACACGACGCGATTAAGCATTTTCTAAGTCCTCCTTATTCGCCGTCTTTTACGACGATATGGCGAATGACTGATTCTGTGATACCAACGACACGATTGAATTCATCAATGGCTTCAGTGGTCGCATTAACGAGCTTCCAAACATAATAGCCTTTTTTGATGTGGTTGATTTCGTACGCTAGATCTTTCAATCCGATTTCCTTAAGCTCTAAAACTTCAGATTGTCTTTCTGTGAAAATGTTGCTTAGGTTAGCAATCAAGTTCTTAGTTTCTTCGCTTTCTAGGTTCGGACGAATGATGTACATAATTTCATACTTCTTCATCTTCTTACCTCCTTATGGACTTTTGGCCATACACTCTAGGGTATGACAAGGATGGTTAACAAAAACCATGCTTTGATATTATAACATAGTTATATCTTATATACAAACTTTTTTTACTTAGTGAATCACCTATTTTGTGAGCAGCTTATAAAGCATTTGATACACGGCTTTGATCGCATTATCAATCACGATTTCACGAGATTCTTCTTTAAACTGGATATGGTAACTATAGGTTTCTCCTTGATAAGCAATTGAAAACCACATTTCGCCCACGTTTGAATTTGCTTGAGCGGTTGGACCGGCGTTTCCGGTAATCCCCACTCCAATATCGGCTTTTGAAATGTTTTTAATTTGATTGGCCATTTCCATTGAGATTACTTTCGATACGACGCCATGAACATCAAAGAGCGTTTCATTAATCTTTAAAAAGTCACGTTTCGCCTCTTTTGAGTAGGTAACCACAGAATAGGCCAATGCATTGGATGCCCCAGGATATTTAATCAGTTCGTGAGATAATCCACCGCCAGTAACAGACTCAGCAAAAGCAATTTTATAATCATATTCAATTAACAACGACAATACTTTTTCTACAGCATTCATGTTATCTCTCCCTAAGCGGAATTGCATTTTTAAGCGCTGTATATGCATCATAACTGATACGGAAAACCGCTCCATTTAGCAATTTTAAAGTAATATAGTGGTAGTCATCCATACGCGTTTCTTGATCTAAAAAAAGGTCAAATATCAAATGATATTTGGGATTTCTAGGTTTTTTCGTAATCGGCAAATCATCGTTTGATAAATGAAAATAATCGATTTCTGAGATGGCTATAGATAAGCGTGATTGATCATTTTTGATCGGATCTAACACCCTTAAATAAACGGTTGATCCGTTAGCATAATAGTTTGGTAGTTTGTATTCAGTATCTTTGAAATAATCATCGATGAACATAAGCTGTTGATGATTGGATAGCAAATATATCTTATTTGATCTCAATGCCTTTACATGTGGTGATTTATGTTGCCCAATATAGTAAAGGTCAAAATGCTCAAGTCCGCTAAATTTCGTTTCATAAAATGTATTGACAGCTTCAAAATACTTATTTAATCTGAGCATTCTAGGTAAAAACATGTCTAAAACTAACCCTACCATAAATCCAATGCTTAAGATGTAGGCAATAAAACTTGGGACCGGTTCTAAAGAATTAGTAATGCCTAGCAAGATGAATATGAATGCTAAAATAGCAAGCAAAATATGCAGTATTGTTCTAAAAGTGCTCGGTATTAGTAAAAGCTTTCTCGCAAGTTTCTTCTCTTGTTTTTCATTGAGTGGTTGTCCTGTTTCAATTTTAAGTAAAAGACTATTAAGTGTCATTAAATCCTCCTATAAAACCAAGTTAACTGTCACGGTTTGAAAGCTGCCATTTATATATCTTCTGATAGTTAAGTTAAACAAATCGTTAAAACTTGCACCTTGAATCAGTAGTCCTAATTCTTCTAAAGATGTAACTTGAACCCCATTGACATGGGTAATAATGTCTTTCTCAAAAACTAACCCGTCTGAAGGTCTAAGCGGCACCACTGATAACACATAGATGCCACTGGTTTGAGATGCTTCAATGTGTTCTGGAATAACGCCATTAAAAAGTTCTTCAATGGCTACTTCGACCGTTGTGACTGTAATGCCTATTTTCGGTTCTTTAAAAACAACTTCTTTTTCGTGGCGCATCCTATTAACGGTTGGAATTGCTGTCATCATAGAAATTGCAAATCCAATACCCTCTACGGAGATTTCTTGACCATTTGAAATGACAGTTGCACGTTTCCAAGTATTAAAACCCAATAGATTACCATTAAGGTCAAATAGTGGCCCACCGCTATTACCAGGATTAATTGAAGCATCGTGTTGAATGACTTTTGGGTTGTCTGTATGTCCGACCACACCAAGTGTCGCTGTGTTAAAATAGGTTAATTCTAGAGGTGTCCCCACGGCAAGAACAAAGGACCCTATAGCTGGTTTTGCATAAACAGTCCCCTCGAATTGCTCTGTACCAAATATAGCTAAATCCTCCGTTGTTTCAAAAGTAACAAGCGCTAAGTCTTCGACTTCATTCAGTGCATAGACATTCGCGTCATAATATTCATTGTTGTATATTTGAATGTAGCTTTGCGATTCGATTACGTGAAAATTGGTAATTACAAAATAGCGATACCCTTGTTCTATTTCTTCTCTGTCATAAATCAAACCTGATCCATGACCTATATTTACCGTGTAAGTATCATCACTGAATGAAACCACCGCAACCGTCATAGGGGATACTTCTTCATAAATAGTAGATATTTGACTTTCGACAGTTTCCAAAGTATATGTGGTTGTTTCTGTGTTATAGCAACCCACTAAGAATATTGAGCTCATTGATAATAGGAATAGTAATAGGATTTTTTTCATTTTAACACCTCTTCTAATTTGAATAATCTTTTTGCATTTTCGGTGGTAATTTCACCAATAGATAAAACGTCCATACCCCTCAATAATGCGATTTCTTCTGCCACATATTTGGTGTATGCGGGTTCGTTTTGTCTGCCTCTAAATGGCGTTGGTGCTAAATAAGGACTATCGGTTTCTATTAGTAATCTATCTAGTGGGATTTCTCTTGCAACTTGTTTAAGACTATGATTTTTTTTATAGGTCACTGGGCCGCCAATGCCGATATAGAAGCCCAAATCTAGAAACTTGTTAGCCCAACTTATGTCTTCGCTAAAACAATGCATAACGCCTCTAGCCAGCGGATATTTTCTCAACGTATCATAGATTTCTTGTGCGCTATTTCTCATGTGAATGACAACAGGTAGATTCAATCTAATAGATAACTCAATCTGCTTTTCAAAATACTCAATTTGTTTCTCTAAATTATCCTTGACCCAATAAAGATCAATACCAATCTCTCCGATTGCGACCACTTTTTTATTTTTTGTTAGTTCAATCAGTGCCTGTTCATCGTAAGTCTCTTCGACATACGATGGGTGAATGCCCACCGTTGCATAAAGTTCCTCATACTGTTTGGACAGTGATACTGCTTTTAAATTTGCATCTTTATACATGCCTATTACAATCATCCTTAGTACATCAGATTGTTTAGCATTGGTTAGAGTTTGTTCTAATATGTCACTGAATTCTTCACTATTCAAATGGCAATGTGTGTCAATTATCATAAAGTCACCTTCTATACTATTTTAACATATTCACAACAAATAATGCCCTTAATATACAAAAAACCACAAGTCAGAGACTTGTGGTTTGTAAGTTAGTTAAAACTACGCAAGGATTGTAGTAACTGAACCCGCACCAACGGTACGTCCGCCTTCACGAATTGAGAACTTAGTTCCTTCTTCGATAGCGATTGGGTGAATTAGTTCAACGATCATAACTGTGTTATCACCTGGCATAACCATTTCTGTACCTTCTTGTAAACTAATGACACCAGTGATGTCTGTTGTACGGAAATAGAATTGAGGACGATAGTTTGAGAAGAACGCTGTATGACGTCCACCTTCTTCTTTAGAAAGAACGTATACTTGTGCTTCAAATTTGCTATGAGGTTTAACTGAACCTGGTTTAGCTAATACTTGACCTCTTTGGATTTTATCACGTGTAACACCACGTAATAATGCACCAATGTTGTCTCCAGCTTCTGCTTTGTCTAATAGTTTACGGAACATTTCTACCCCAGTAACTACTGTTTTTTGAGTGTCTGTAATACCAATAATTTCAACTTCTGTATTCACTACGATAGTACCACGTTCTACTCTACCTGTTGCAACTGTCCCACGACCTGTGATTGTGAATACGTCTTCAACTGGCATTAAGAAAGGTTTGTCGATTTCACGAACTGGGTTGTCGATATAAGTATCAACAGCTTCCATTAATTCTTCGATCTTGCCAACCCATTTTTCGTCGCCTTCTAATGCTTTTAAAGCTGAGCCACGGATGAATGGAATGTCATCGCCTGGGAAGTCATATTCTGATAGAAGTTCACGAACTTCCATTTCGACTAAGTCGATTAATTCTTCGTCATCAACCATGTCGCATTTGTTTAAGAATACAACTAGTTTAGGTACACCAACTTGGCGTGATAGTAAGATGTGTTCGCGTGTTTGAGGCATTGGGCCGTCTGCAGCTGATACAACTAAGATACCACCGTCCATTTGTGCAGCACCTGTGATCATGTTTTTAACATAGTCAGCATGTCCTGGGCAGTCTACGTGTGCGTAGTGACGTTTTTCAGTTTGGTATTCTACGTGTGAAGTATTGATTGTAATACCGCGTTCTTTTTCTTCTGGTGCTGAGTCAATTGACGCATAGTCTCTGACTTCAGCGAAACCTTTTTTAGATAAAACAGTTGAAATTGCTGCTGTTAAAGTTGTTTTACCATGGTCAACGTGACCAATGGTTCCGACGTTAACGTGTGGTTTTGTACGTTCGAATTTTTGTTTTGCCATTTTCTTATTCTCCTTATAGTGTATGTTTTTGTTTTTGCTTGTACCAACTAATATTTTATATTAAATCAAATCGTTTTGCAAGTGCCTAGGCATTACGTCTCTTAATGATTTCTTCAGCGATAGATTTAGGTGCTCTTTCATAGTGATCGAATTGCATTACGAATGTTGCACGGCCTTGTGAATTAGAACGTAATGACGTTGCATATCCAAACATTTCAGATAGCGGCACGTTGGCTTTAATACCAATCGCATTACCTCTTGATTCTTGTGCTTCTAATCTACCTCTACGTGAAGTAATATCACCGATAACGTTACCTAAGTATTCTTCAGGCACGACAACTTCAACTTTCATGATTGGTTCTAAGATGGTTGCGTTACATTTGTCTTTCGCTGCTTTTAATGCGATAGCCGCAGCAATCTTATATGCCATTTCTGATGAGTCGACGTCATGGTAAGACCCGTCAAATAAAGTTGCTTTGATGTCTAATACTGGATAACCAGCTAAGATACCATTAGGAAGGGCTTCTTCAAGACCTTTTTGTACAACGCCAATATATTCTCTTGGCACTGTACCACCAACAACCGCATCAACGAATTCAAAACCTTTACCAGGATTTGGTTCAAATTTGATCCATACGTGACCGTATTGACCTCTACCACCTGATTGACGAATGAATTTACCTTCAATATCCGCAGAACCTGTAATCGTTTCTCTATAAGATACTTGTGGGTTACCGATATTTGCTTCGACTTTGAATTCTCTTCTCATACGGTCAACGATGATATCTAAGTGTAATTCACCCATACCAGCGATGATTGTTTGTCCTGTTTCAGTGTCTGTATAAGTTCTGAAAGTTGGATCTTCTTCCGCAAGTTTTTGAAGTGCGTTAGACATCTTATCTTGGTCGTTCTTAGTTTTAGGTTCAACCGCAATATGAATAACTGGTTCAGGGAACTTCATAGATTCAAGAATGATGTTATCTTTTTCACCTGCTAATGTATCCCCTGTTGTTGTGTCTTTTAGACCAATCGCAGCGGCAATATCACCAGCGTAAGCTTCTTTGATTTCTTCTCTATGGTTCGCATGCATTTGCAGTAAGCGACCTAGACGTTCTTTCTTGTTTTTAGTTGTGTTTAAGATATATGAGCCACTTTGAACAGTTCCTGCATATATTCTAAAGAAAGTTAGTCTTCCCACGAATGGGTCAGTCATAACTTTGAAAGCTAGCGCAGTAAATGGTTCTGAGTCATCAGATTTTCTCAAGACTTCATTACCATGATCGTCATGACCTACTACGTCTGCAACATCTGTTGGTGAAGGTAGGTAATCAACGACTGTATCTAGCATTAATTTAACACCTTTATTTTTGAAAGCTGATCCACAGATGACTGGGAAGAATTCAACTGAAAGCGTTCCTTTACGGATGGCAGCTTTCAACATTGCTTCTGTCACTTCTTCACCTTCAAGATAAGAAACCATCATGTCTTCATCAAACTCAGCAACTGCTTCGATTAATTCAACACGTTTAGCTTCCACTGTTTCTTTTAGGTTAGCAGGAATCTCAATTTCGTTGGCAACTTCATCGGCATTACCATCGAAATGGTAAGCTTTCATTGACACTAAGTCAATGATGCCATCAAAATAGTTTTCAGCCCCAATAGGCCATTGAATTGGTGCAGCTTTTACACCAAGGCGGTTATGAATTGTGCCAATTGAATATAAGAAGTCCGCACCTGTTTTATCCATCTTATTGATGAAAATAACACGTGGCACTTTATAATCAGTAGCTTGACGCCAAACAGTTTCGGTTTGTGGTTCAACCCCAGCTTGAGCATCTAATACAGTAACAGCACCATCTAATACTCTAAGGCTTCTTTGAACTTCAACTGTGAAGTCAACGTGACCTGGAGTGTCAATGACATTGATACGGTGTCCTTTCCAAAATGCAGTGGTTGCTGCAGATGTAATCGTAATACCGCGTTCTTGTTCTTGTTCCATCCAGTCCATTTGTGAAGCTCCATCGTGAGTTTCACCAATCTTATGAATTTTTCCTGTATGGAAAAGAATGCGTTCTGTTGTTGTCGTTTTACCCGCGTCAATATGGGCCATAATCCCAATATTGCGCGTCATATTTAGTGGAAATTCACGAGACATACAAATAACTCCTTCTGATTACCAACGGTAGTGAGCGAATGCTTTATTCGCTTCAGCCATACGGTGGGTATCTTCACGTTTCTTAACTGCTGCTCCGGTTCCGTTTGCAGCGTCCATAATTTCTTTCGCCAACTTTTCTTCCATAGTTCTTTCGTGTCTAAGGCGAGAATAGTTGATTAACCATCTTAGTACTAAAGTTGTTTTACGTTCAGCACGCACCTCAACTGGAACTTGATAGTTTTGTCCACCAATACGTCTTGAACGAACTTCAAGTACTGGCGTAATATTTTTGATTGCTTCATTAAATACTTCGATAGGGTCTCTGCCAGTTTCTGCTTTGATGCGATCAAACGCACCATAAAGAATACTTTGGGCAGTACCTTTTTTGCCATCTAACATGATTGTGTTAATTACGCGTGTAATTAATTTTGAATTGTAAATTGGATCTGGTAAAACATCACGTTTAACGATATGTCCTTTTCTAGGCATAGTTATATCCTCCTTTCAGATATACTGAATAATTTTTTAAATTTCTAGTTTTCTTTGATTATTTCTTCTTAGCTGGTGCAGCTGCTTGACCTGGTTTAGGACGTTTAGCACCGTATTTAGAACGAGCTTGTCTGCGGTTTGCAACACCGGATGTATCCAATGTTCCGCGTACGATATGGTATCTAACCCCTGGAAGGTCTTTTACACGACCACCACGAATTAAAACAACGCTATGTTCTTGTAATGAATGACCAATACCTGGAATGTAGGCATTGACTTCGACACCGTTAGATAATCTAACACGTGCATACTTACGAAGCGCTGAGTTTGGTTTTTTAGGTGTCATGGTTGTAACACGAACACATACCCCGCGTTTTTGTGGTGAGTTTACACTAGTTTCTTTCTTCTTTAAAGTGTTTAATCCAATCCCAAGATATGGTGATTTAGATTTTGTTACCTTGTCTTGTCTACCGTTTCTTACGAGTTGTGCAATTGTAGGCATATTCTTTCTCCTTTCTAAGTAAACACATGACCGTGTGTTTCTTATTTTTTTCAAAAAATTTATTTTGGCTTTATTATCACCAAAATCACTTTAACTGTGTGTAATTTTTACAGCGTTTTTATTATACCTTTAATCGTTTTTTTTGTCAACCGTTTTTATACTTTATTCTTTAAAAAAATAGTTAGCGCAGGCTAATCGCCTGCGCTAGTCCTTTTTTCAACTAAACTACGTCTAATTCTTCTTCTTCGATTTCTGGTTTTTCATAATTGAAGAATTTTTCTTTTAAAATACCAGTACCGGCAGGAATCAATCCACCGATGATGACATTTTCTTTTAGACCATGAAGTTCATCTGTCTTACCATGAATTGCGGCATCTGTAAGAATACGTGTCGTTTCTTGGAAAGATGCAGCTGATAAGAATGAATCACTTTGTAATGACGCGCGTGTAATACCTAACAATTCAGGTTGTCCGACGGCAGGTCTCAAGCGTGATTGAATGGCTTTCATGTTAGCTTTTTTAAATTCAGCAATAGAAACTTTTGATCCCGGTAGTAATTCGGTATCTCCTTCATAAATGATGGTGATCTTTCTTAACATTTGGTGAACAATGATTTCAAAGTGCTTATCGCCGATTTCTACCCCTTGAGAGCGGTATACTTTCTGAGCTTCTTCAACGATATATTTTTGAACTGCTTCCGCTGAAGCTACTCTTAATAATTCTTTTGGATGGATAGAACCCTTGTTAAGTCTATCCCCAGCTTTAACCGTTTGTCCGCGCTTAACCAATAGTTGAGCACTTGAGTCTAAAGTATACTTGTATTCTTTTGGCTCTCCGTCTTTCATTTGGTTTGAAAGCACGGTAATGATATAGCCACTCTTTGGACTTTCAACAGACTTAATCTTACCGCCAACTTCTGTAATAACGGCTTGTCCTTTCGGTTTTCTCGCTTCAAATAATTCTTGAATACGTGGAAGACCGGCAGTGATATCTGATGCGGAAGCAACCCCACCTGTGTGGAATGTACGCATGGTTAACTGTGTACCTGGTTCACCAATGGATTGCGCGGCAATAACCCCGACAGCTTCCCCAACTTCAACCGATTTATTGGTTGCGAGGTTTCTACCATAACACATTTTACAAACGCCATTTACTGAATTACAAGTCAATACGCTTCTGATTTCAACTGCAGTTACACCTGCGTTAACAATCATTTCACCGATTTCATTTGTAATAAGTTTATGAGCTTCTAATAAAATTTCACCTGTTTGTGGGTGTAAAACTTTTTCTGAAGTATAACGTCCAATGATGCGGTCATATAATGACACAGTATCTTTGCCGTCATTGTCTTTAACTGCTTCCATAATAACGCCTTTTTCAGTCCCACAGTCTTCACGATCGACAATAACATCTTGTGATACGTCAACCAAACGTCTCGTTAAGTAACCTGATTCAGCTGTCTTTAGGGCTGTATCGGTAGAACCTTTACGGGCACCATGGGTAGAAATAAAGAATTCTGCTACAGATAGACCTTCTCTAAAGGATGCTTTAACTGGAATTTCAATGGTTTCCCCAGAAGGGTTGGTCATCAGACCACGCATACCTAATAGTTGGGCGAAGTTTGATTTGTTACCACGGGCACCCGAATCATAAATGATGTACATGTGTCCAGTTTTATCGAATTCATCCATAACCCCTGTTTGAATGTCTTGTCCAGCCTTAGTCCATTCGTCAACAACCAGTTTTAGTCTTTCACTTTCAGTTAATACACCGTCGTCAAAGAAATCATCAAGTTGTGTAATTTTAGCCTCAGATTGAGCAAGTCTTTCTTTTTTCTTAGAGTAAACAACCATATCAGACGCGGATACTGTAATACCAGCAACCGTAGAATACTTAAACCCTAGGTCTTTCAATTTGTCTAGCATCTTAGAAGTTTCGTTGATTTGGAATTGTTTGAATACTTCTGCAATAATCAAACTTAAATATTTCTTACCAAATGCTCTTGGTGCATCCATGTCATTGATAACGTCTCTTACGTTGACACCTTTTTGAATAAAGAACTTATCCGGTGTCTTGTTTAGAAGGTTGTCTTCCGTAGGTTCGTTTAAGAACGGGAAGGATTCTGGCAAGATATTATTGAAAATAACTTTACCAAGTGTAGTCACTAAGTAAGCATTTCTTTGTTCTTCAGTGAACGCAGAGTTCAAAGTCTTAGGATCAAATACGATTTGGGTATGTAACGTAATTTCATTATTTTTATAAGCCATGTAAGCTTCATTAAATCCTGTAAAGAAATGGCCTTCATTGTTTTCACCCTTACGTGACATTGTTAAGTAATAGTTACCTAAAACCATGTCTTGTGAAGGGGTAACAACTGGTTTCCCATCTTTAGGGTTCAAGATGTTATTGGACGCTAACATTAAAAGTCTAGCTTCTGCTTGAGCTTCGTGTGATAACGGTACGTGTACCGCCATTTGGTCACCATCGAAGTCTGCATTAAAAGCAGTTGTAACAAGAGGGTGAAGACGAATTGCTTTCCCTTCAATTAACTTAGGTTCAAAGGCTTGAATCCCAAGTCTATGTAGAGTAGGGGCGCGGTTCAAAAGTACTGGATGTTCAACAACAACCGCTTCTAATGCGCTCCATGCATCGTCATCCAACGCTTCATAAGAACGTTTTGCCGCTTGGATGGTTTCTTTACGTTTTGTAAGTTCTCTTAATACGAATGGTTTGAATAATGTGATCGCCATTTCTCTTGGAATACCACATTGATACATCTCTAAGTCTGGTCCAACAATAATAACTGAACGACCTGAGAAGTCAACACGTTTACCAAGTAAGTTTTGACGGAAACGACCTTGTTTACCACGTAACATATCTGAAAGTGATTTTAAGTGTCTATTTCTTTCAACAACCGCTTTTTTACCACGTTTTGCATTATCAATTAGCGCATCAACCGCTTCTTGCAACATACGTTTTTCATTTTTCATGATTAAACGAGGTGCATTTTGTTCTTTTTGACGTTTTAAACGGTTATTTCTATTAAGAATACGTCTGTATAAGTCATTAAGGTCAGTCGTTGCGAAACGGCCACCATCTAGGGCAACCATTGGACGAATGTCCGGTGGAATGACTGGTAGCACATCAAGGACCATCCATTCAGGTTTGTTATCGGAGTTGTTGAAAGCTTCAACCACTTCTAAACGCTTAATAACGCGATCGCGTTTTTGCTTAGAAGGTGATTTTAATTTTTTTCTTAAACTCTTAACTTCTTTGTCTAAATCAATGTCCTGTAGAAGTTTTTTAATGGCTTCAGCACCAGTCATCGCTTTAAATTTATTACCATATTGTTCATAGTAAGTGCTATATTCCATTTCGGAAAGAATTTGTTTCTTCGTTAATGGTGTATCTCCAGCATCTGTCACAATATAGCTTGCTAAGTAAACGACTTCTTCTAAGTCTTTTGCTTTAATATCTAATAATAACGCAAGCCTAGAAGGTGAATTCTTCAAGTACCAAGTGTGTACCACTGGTGCTTCAAGTTCAATGTGTCCCATGCGTTCTCTACGAACTTTGGATTCTGTGATTTCAACACCACATTTATCACAAATCTGACCCTTATCTAAATTACGTTTTTTACCACATAAGCACTGATAGTCTTTAGTTGGACCGAAGATTCTTTCACAGAATAAACCGCCTTCTTCTGGTTTTAAAGTACGATAGTTGATGGTTTCGTGTTTCAATACTTCTCCATAACTCCACGCTCTGATTTCTTCAGGAGAGGCCAATCTAATTTTTAAATGAGAATAGTCAGTCGAACCATATGTTTTTGGTTTTGGTTTCAAGAGCGCAGCCTTGACATACGCATCTACGCTAATTGGCGCATTCTCATCTACCAAAACTTCTTCCGAAACTTCGTCATCAATATGATGGACAATTGCACTCTTGTTAGGCATTTGAACCCCATACATGCTAAACAATGCTTCAAGTTCGTCGTATAACAAACCATCATGAGCAATGATGTCATGCAATTGTTGTTCATTAAGTGCTAATAACGCCTTTGTGTTTGTGATTCCAAGATCATCTAGTGAAATTTCAAGTTCTCTTGACAAGGCTAGGTTTTCAACCAGTTCAGGTAAAACATATTTCTTTAAGACGTGGGCTGCCACTTCATCGAAAGCAGCCTCAGTCTTTAGCAATAGTCTTAATTCTTTTAGGGTGAATGTATTGAAATCTTCTAACGTATCAATACCAGAAAGGGTTAAATATTCTTTTGTTTCTGAAGAGAGTTTTAAATCTTCAATAACGACTTTTTTATCTTTTGCCATATTTTAGAATCCCCCTTTTCTTTCAAACGGATTGGTTTGATCTACCAGTGATTTATTCACTTCGTTTTCACCTGTTTCAGCATCAATCAACTCTACATATAGACCTAAAGATTGAAGCTCTCTAGTTAATACGCGGAAGGATTCTGGAATGTGTGAATCTGGAATTGGTTTACCATCAGTGATTGCTCGATAGACCTTATTACGTCCGATAATATCATCTGATTTAACCGTAAGTATTTCTTTAAGTGTGTGTGCAGCCCCATATGCATAAAGTGCCCATACTTCCATTTCCCCGAAACGTTGACCACCGTTTTGAGCTTTACCGCCCATCGGTTGTTGTGTAACGAGTGTGTAAGGTCCAACTGAACGCGCATGTAGCTTGTCATCAACCATGTGAGACAGTTTAATCATATACATGACACCAACTGATACTCGGTTTTCATACGGTTCCCCAGTACGGCCATCATAAAGGGTTTGTTTCCCATCTTTAGCCATGCCTGCTTCTTCCATGATGTCAGCTAAATCTTCTTGTGTAAGACCATCAAATACCGGTGTTGCAATCTTAATACCTAACTTCTTGGCAGCCATACCTAAATGGATTTCCAAGATTTGCCCGATATTCATACGAGATGGTACCCCTAATGGGTTTAACATGATGTCTACAGGTGTTCCATCCGCCATGTAAGGCATATCTTCTCTTGGTAAAATCTTCGAGATAACCCCTTTATTACCATGACGTCCCGCCATCTTATCCCCTTCGTTAATCTTACGTTTCTTAACGATGTAAATACGAATGACTTCATTAACGCCTGGTCCGAGTTCATCTCCGTTTGCCTTGGAGAAGTATTGAATGGATTGAACAATCCCGCCACCACCATGAGGCACTCGTAATGACGTATCTCTGACTTCTCTTGCCTTCTCATTAAAGATGGCTTGAAGAAGTTTTTCTTCTGGGGTTGGTTCAGTTTGTCCTTTAGGTGTAATCTTACCAACTAAGATATCGCCTTCTTTAACTTCAGTACCTAATACCACGATACCTCTGTCATCTAAATATTTAAGTGCATCTGCTGATGCATTTGGTATTTCTCTTGTGATTTCTTCTTTACCTAATTTGGTGTCACGACACTCAATTTGGTGTTCATCGATATGAATAGAAGTATACACGTCATCTTTAACTAAGTTTTCACTCATGATGACAGCATCTTCATAGTTATATCCTTCCCAAGTCATGAAGGCAACTACGACATTTCTACCTAGTGCAAGTTCGCCTTTATTGATAGAAGGGCCATCTGCAATGACATCGCCTTTTAATACATATTCTCCAATTGAAACAATTGGTTTTTGTAGAATGGCAGTGTCTTGGTTTGAACGAAGGAATTGAGTTAACGGATAAGTTTCCGTTCTCAATAAATCAGTCATTTTAGCTTGTCTAATTAAATCATAGGCTTCCCAATTAAATGGTTGATCCTTGTCGTAAACGACTTTTCCACGAGGGGTTTTGATCGAAGCTTCTGGTTTTACAGCAATTGATATTTTTCGTGAATCTGAATAAACTACAACCCCTTCAACGCCAGAAACAACGGCACTTCCTGAGTCTTTTGCGGCTCTATACTCAATACCAGTACCAACGATAGGTGAATCTGGGATTAAAAGCGGCACTGCTTGACGTTGCATGTTCGCGCCCATTAAGGCACGTGAAGCATCATCATGTTCAAGAAACGGAATCGAAGATGTTGCGACCGAAACGATTTGTTTTGGAGATACATCTTGGAAATCTACTCTAGTGGATGGGAACGCTTTGGTTTCACCCATGAAACGACCAATGATTGTATCTGTTTGGAACCCACCATCATCGTCTAATTGAATATCCGCTGAGGCAATAACAAATTCTTCTTCTTCACCAGCAGTGAAGTATACTAATTCATCTGTCACAACATGGCGGTTTGGATTAGATTTATCAATTCTTAAATAAGGCGTTTGAATGAATCCATACTGGTCTACTCTAGCATAAGATGCTAATGATGAAATCAATCCGATTGATGGACCTTCAGGTGTTTCAATTGGACAAATTCTACCATAGTGAGACTCGTGAACGTCACGTACTTCGACACCAGCTCTGTCTCTTGCAAGACCACCAGTACCTAAAGCAGAAACTCTACGTTTTTGAGTTAATTCAGCAAGTGGATTGATTTGATCCATGAACTGAGATAACTGTGAGCTACCAAAGAATTCTTTTAAAGACGCTGTTAGCGGTTTAATGTTGATTAGAGATTGAAGACTAGCTTCTCTTGCATCTGCAGTAGACATTTTGTCTTTAATGTTCTTTTCAAGTTTTGCCAAACCGATTCTAAATTGGTTTTTTAACAATTCGCCAATTAAACGTAAACGTCTGTTTGATAAATGATCGATGTCATCAGTCTTACCTACGCCATCATAAAGGTTTAAGTAATAAGACACTGAAGCAACTACGTCAGATACTGTGACATGTAGACGTGCCTCTCTCGAATCATGTCCGATGATTTCTATCACTTCTTTTGAATCTCCTGTAGCAGCTTTCACCAATACAGATTCAACAAAAGTGGCACGACGCTCAGATTCTTTTCTGAAGAACTCGTTTTTCTTACCAGTCACTAAGAAATACTTGATGACATTTTCATCCAATTTGTTTCTATGGAATTGTAAGTCCAATAAGTTAGATTCAGTGATTTCTGAACCAGCATAAATGATAGGTTTGTGATCTTTAGCTGCTTCTGCTGACTCATGACGACGATAATCTTCAAGAATATCAACATCGCATTTTGCATAAACGGCTGTGTATTTCAAATCTTCAATAGATTTAAGGTTGTTCTTGTTTGCGTAAATTTGATGATAGACTTCATCGGTGATTTCAGTACCTTCATAAAACAATACAGAATCGTCCAATAATTGAATATCTTTCTCAACAAAAGTACGTAAATATCTTAAAGATTGGTAAGTCAAACCTTCTCGATTCATTAACAAAGTGTGTCTTACATCGCTTGTTAAAAGCGTGCCTGCCTCAACGATGATTTCACCAGAAATCAAGTTGACGATATTTTCTTCAACCACCATATCTTTTTTATATTCAATTGGCATGACGCCATCAATTTTACTGTAAAGTTCTAATAGTTGTTTGGCTTTATTACCATCCTTTTCATAAGAAATCGAACCATGTTGATCCTTCTTTTGGAAAATAATGTTGTTTCTGTTCTTATAAAGAAGCGTTCTAACTTCAGGCGTAATCTTAGTGCGTGCTGGTACTAGTAGCCCTACATCTTTAGAATCTTGTGGTAAAAATAAAATATCTTCTTTTGCATATTGTTCAAACAAATCAGAAGTCTTAACGCCGAACACTTCAGTTTCAGACTCATTTTGTAAGCTAGATTCTTTAGAAAGCACGACTCTACGTAAAGCATCTTTATGTTGTTTGATTAGCTCAACTGAGTCTAAATCAACAATTTGATCTTTTTGAATCAATACTTTTTTTGTGATAGGGTCAATGATGTCTGCAGCATACTTATATAATGCCGGTTGATTAGAAGCCGTAATGCCTTGTGCAATGGTCATTAGACGATTAACCACATCAAGTTTTTGTTTATATTTGTAACGTCCAACTGCTTCTAAGTCATAACGTCTTTGATCAAATAGGCGAGTTCTAACGAATTCTTTAGCAGCAGACACAGGGATTTTTTCACCTTGTCTTAGCTTGGCATATAAGTCTTCGATCGCTGCATCACTTGAAATGATGCCTTCTTTTTCATCTTTTTTGAAAGTTTCATCCAACATTTTTTTGTAAGTTGGGAATAACTTTTTAATTTCTTCAATACCATCAAAACCAAAGGCTTGAAGCAAACCAGTTAAAGAAACTTTCTTTGAACGGTCTAATTTACCGTAAAATATATTTTTCGCACCCATTTCATATTCAAGCCATGCGCCACGTGTCGGAATGACTTGAGATAAGAAACGATTTGTATTGGTCTTTTTATCAAAATCACTAGTGTAATAAACCCCAGCAGAACGTACAATTTGAGAAACAACAACTCGTTCAGCACCATTAATGATAAAAGTACCGACCGGTGTCATGTATTGGAAATCTCCCATAAAGAGTTGTTTCTCAATCACAGTGCCCGCGAGTACATTTTCAAGTCTTACTGTAACAAATAATGGTTTTGAATAGCTTGTGTCTCTAATCTTCGAATTGATAATATCATACTTTGGTTCTTCAAATCGGTGGTTAGTAAAGTACAGTTTGAAATCACCATTATACGATTCGATTGGCGAAATATCTTCAAAAAGCTTTGCAAGCCCTTCATTCACAAACCAATCGAATGATTTGGTTTGAATTTCGATCAAATCTGGCAATTCAATCTCATGACGCATTTTCGAGTAGTTGCGTCTAACTGCTTTCTTACCGTACTGCACTGTACGATATCCCATATAGCCACTCTCCTATCTTTCTTCGAGTAGATGCATTATATTATATATAATCAATACATCTTTTTGCATTTTACAATATTATCACATATATGTATATATGTCAATAACTTTTTCATAACTTCTTTGATTTTATAACGAAATACCCTTTATTTTTGTTCATAACTTCACAATTACCAAATAGTTTATTTAATTGGTTAATGGAAGATTCTGCACCTTGTTTTTTCTGAATTACAATCCAAAATTCCCCAAGATGATTCAAATGTGAAAAGGCATCGCTATAAAGTCGATAGATGACTTCTTTACCTGCTCTAATTGGTGGGTTTAACCAAATAACGTCGAACGATGTTTCGATTTTATCAAATCCGTCACTCGTATAAATGGAAGCTTGAACGCCATTCTCTTTTGCATTTTTCAACGCATAAGAAACAGCTCTTTCATTTACATCCGTCATCGTGAGATCCATCTTGGGAAAACGCTTGGACATTAATATGCCAATAGGCCCGTAACCACAACCAAGATCTAGCGCCTTAAAACGCCCATTTTCGTACGTGAACGACTTAATTAAAGTCTCACTGCCAAAATCCAGATAGTTCCTAGAGAAGATGCCGCTATCAGTCAAAAAACGGTAATTATTACCGTTAAATTCGTACTGATAGCTTTTGACTTCGTGTTTTAAACTTGGATTGTTATCAAAGTATTGTCCACTCATTTAGTATCCTCTTTTGTAAAGCGAAAAACCTGAGGTATACTCAGGTTTCAAAAATGTTGTTAATTACTTAACTTCAACATCTGCGCCAGCTGCTACTAATTTTTCTTTAGCTGCTTGTGCGTCTTCTTTCTTAACTTTTTCTTTAACTACAGCGCCTGCAGTTTCAGTCATTGTTTTAGCTTCAACTAATCCTAGACCAGTTAATTCACGAACAACTTTAATTACGTCTAATTTCTTAGCGCCGAATCCCTTTAAGATTACATCGAATTCTGTTTGTTCTTCAACCACTGCTGCAGCTGCTGCTGGAGCTGCTGATACTGCAGATGGATCGATACCGAATTCTTCTTTTAAACCGTCAACTAATTCTTTGATTTCAAGAATTGACATTTCTTTTAATGCTTCAATAAAAGCTGCTTTAGTTAATTTTGCCATTGTTATATTCTCCTTATAAGTTTGTTTTTTTAATTGGCTTATTCTTCTTTGTTAGCAATCATATTTAATCCGATTGCTAATTCGCGTACTGGCATTAACATACCAGCTGCAAGTTGAGTAAGTAATGTTTCATATGATGGTAATGTAGCAAGCGCATTCAATTCTTCAACTGTTGCAGTTTTGCCTTCAATGACACCAGTGCTCATAGAAACTTTTTTGTACTTCTTAGCGAATTCATAAATTACACGCGCTGGTGCAACTACATCATCATTTGAGAATGCAATCGCTTTAGCGTTAACTAAGAATTCTGCCATTTCTTCATGTCCTGCTAATGCAAAAGCACGACGAGCAATATTGTTCTTGTAAACTGTCGCATCGCAACCGTTTTTTCTTAGTTCGATACGAAGTTCAGTAAAATCTTTAACTGATAAACCTGGATAATCAAAAGCAACGATCGTTTTTGCTTCTTGAATTCTTCCAACCAGTAGATCTACCTGACTCTTTTTGCGCTCTAAAATAGCGTTGTTCATCTGGTTTCCTCCTATTTTATTTAATAATAAAACCCTCTATGCCAAGACAAAAGAGGGTTTATAAACTCGTGAGTTAAGGTCCTCGGTAGGAAATTAAGCTCATGGGCACCTACTGTCTTTGGCAATATAAAGTTTTTTAAATTATGCCTTTAATGATTCTTCATCAAGACGAATACCAGGTCCCATTGTAGATGATACAGTGATATTTTTCATGTATACACCTTTAACGGTAGTTGGTTTAAGACGATTCATTGTTTGATAAATTGCTTTCGCATTTTCTGTTAGTTTTTCCACGCCAAATGATACTTTACCAATTGGGGCTTGAATGTTACCAACTTTGTCAACACGATATTCGATTTTACCATTTTTGATTTCATGAACAGCTTTTGTTACATCCATAGTAACTGTACCTGTCTTAGGGTTTGGCATTAGGCCTTTCGGACCTAAGACTCTACCTAATTTACCAAGTTCAGCCATCATGTCTGGAGTTGCTACCATGACATCAAAATCAAACCAGCCGCCAGCAATTTTTTGAATCAAGTCTGAGTCGCCTACATAGTCTGCGCCTGCTGCTTGAGCATCTTTTGCTTTTTCACCGCGTGCAATAACTGCAACACGTTGGGTCTTACCGGTTCCGTGAGGTAATACAAGGGCACCACGAAGATTTTGTTCAGCCTTACGTGGGTCAATGTTTAAACGAAAAGCAATCTCAACTGTTGCATCAAACTTCACTGTAGATGTTTTAGCAACTAAGTCGAACGCTTCTGCTGTAGCGTATTTGACAGTTTTGTCAACTAGCTTTGCAGCTTCAACGTATTTCTTTCCTCTTTTCATATTGTTTCCTCCTAAAATGTGGTCTAGCGGGATATCCTCCCACAATTTAGATGATGATATCTAAATTATTTAATACTTGAAGATTAATTAGTCTTCAATGACAACGCCCATGTTTCTTGCAGTACCTTCAAGAATGTTCATCGCTGCTTCAACAGTATATGCGTTTAAATCTGGCATTTTAATTGTTGCAATTTCTCTTAGCTTATCGCGTTTGATAGTTGCCACTTTAGTCTTCTTAGCGTTACTTGATCCGCTTTGAATGTTTGCCGCTTTCTTGATTAAGTCACTTGCTGGTGGTGTTTTTAAAACAAATGTAAATGAACGATCATCATAAACTGAAATCACCACTGGAACGACATAACCTGCTTTGTCTCTTGTTTGTTCATTAAATTGGGTGCAGAATTGAGGAATATTAACGCCTGCTTGACCAAGTGCTGGTCCAACTGGTGGCGCTGGATTTGCCTTACCTGCTGCAATTTGCAATTTAACAACTTTTACGACTTTTTTAGCCATGTGACACAACCTCCTTTATCCTATGAGTATGTGGTCAGCGGATTTACTTAAAAGTAATCCTTCCACTTCGGTGTATCCGTACACGCCTTTGTATTATATCAATAGTATTCAACTTTGTCAACCACAATCTTTTAGGCCTCACTGATAGATTCTATCTTATCGAAAAAGACTTTCATGTTCTTCGCGTGATAAGGGTATTTTCTATGTTTCAACAAGTAACTAAAAGCGACAAATTTATCATCCCCAACGATGACTTTCATATACCGGTCTTTAAAGTTGTATTTCCCAAGCTCAATTTCTATAATTTGATCATAGCTTATACGATATTTTTGTCCTTCATAAGTGAGTTTTACCAAACCATCAAAAGTATATAAACAAAACCCACTTTCGTCAAAGTCCAATATCGCCTCTGGAAATCCAACAATCATTTTTCCATCATTTGGCAAAATACCTACTTTAAATGGGTGATTAAGTTTACTTGTTTCAATCGATTCAATTTGAGCAATCATCTTGTCTATATTCATAGATTAGGTCTCCTTAAGTGCATTTCGTTTTATATTTCGAATTCGAAATACTATAATAGTGGTAAAGAGGTGATTCCGTGTCATTATACCACAGAAATAAGGCGATTTATCCGAATTCAATCGCTCTCAATGTTTATGATTTAACCAAAATGGTTCATTTTTATAAGAGTGTTCTAGGCTTTCGGTTGATTGAGAAAACAGAAACATATGCTAGCTTTTCAACCAACGGAAAAGCAATCATTTTAGAACTATATAAAGTCGATACGCTCAAAAACAACATCGCTTTATATCATGTGGCTTTTCTATTGGATTCAAAACAGGCTCTTGCAAATCTATTCAAACACATTTTGACTTCTGGATATTCAATTACAGGTGGTGCAGATCACACCGTCAGTGAGGCACTATATCTTGAAGATCCCGAAGGCAACGGCATCGAATTATACATTGATACAACCCCTGATGCTTGGGAAACCATTAAAGAGCATCCAGAGCGCCTTCAAAATTTGCCTTTCCCATACGAGTCATATTTAATGCTAGCTAAACCATTCTTAGGCATCGACCCTAATACAATCATTGGTCACATTCACTTACACGTAAACGATCTTAAAGCCTCTGTGTCATTTTTAAAGGCCTACTTAGGTTACGAGGTGATCGTTAACTTACCCACAGCCTACTTTATGTCTTCACAGCGTTATCATCACCATATCGCAGTCAACACCTGGCGAAGACCAACAACCTTTAAGCCATCCTTATTGGGTCTCCGATACATCGGACTACACGTAACTGATAAACCTACAAAAGAGGCTTTGATCTCTAGATTAAGTCCGATTGTGACCAAAAAGGATTCAAAACTCTATTTTAAAAATCCTGACGGTTATCCGTTTGTCTTGTAAACGAACCATAACAACCGTCAGAAAAAAAAACACCAATTGGTGTTTTTATTTACTAGAAATTAAGTTCCCTACTTGATCAAATGATACTTCAGTTGGTGTTCCACGTCCAAATATTTCAATAGAAATAACCGCTGTTTCTTTTTGATTATCGAATGAAACCACTTCGCCAACTTGCCCAGCGAATGGTCCACCAATTATTTCAACACGGTCACCCAAGTCGTACTTAAAGGTAGGTTTTTCCATAATCCCCACTTTAAGAAGAATTGCGTTTATTTCCTCCTGTGGTAATGGAACAGGTTTTGTTCTACCACCTGATGAACCTAAGAACCCTGTAACTTTCGGTGTATTTCTAATCACGTGCCATGAATCATCTGTAATAATCATTTCTACAAATACATAGCCAGGAAACATTTTACGTACTTTTTCTTTAACATTACCATTCTTGTCTTTTTCAGTATAATGTTCCTCAGGTAACACTACACGGAAAATTAGATTTTGCATCCCCATGGATTCAATTCTTCTTTCCAAGTCTTCCTTGACTGAAGATTCATACCCAGAATAGGTCTGAACAATATACCAACGACGAGGATTAATCATTCAAATAAGCTCCCAGATATATTCGCAAGCAATAAGTCATATGCAAAGAATAACAATGAGAAGAATACAACAAAGATTAACACACGTGTGCCTGCATCTAAAAATGTTTTCCATGATGCCCAAGACATCTTTTTTAATTCTGGTATAGCGGGAACAAAGAATGGGTAAATAACCAATAATAAACCTAAGATAGAAATGCCTAATAAGATTCCTGCGAATAAATTAGGGTAATCAGAAATAATAGGAATCGGACCATCTTGTGTGCTCAAAATTCCACTTAAAATCATGATTGATAGTGCTAGAGATAAAGACGCCAATACTCCTAACAATAGATTTTCCCAAGGATAATCAGTGGTTAGAATTTCAACAATTTTACTCTTTTTCTCTGTATTTTTTTCTTTAACTGCCATAAGAAGCCTCCTATTTACTTTCTTTATGAAGCGTGTGTTTGTTGCATTTTGTACAAAACTTCTTTATTTCTAAGCGCTCTTTTTGAGTTTGCTTATTTTTAGTTGTTGAGTAGTTTCTGCTTAAACACTCTTCACAGATTAAAATCACTTTTTCTCGCATAAAAAAACCACCTTTGTGGTCATTTGCAGATGTATTTTAACATGTACAAATGACTTAGTCAATATATTATACCTTATTTAGACAGATTGCGATAACTTTTTCTTAATTCGATAGATTGCATTGTAGACTTGTTTTGAGTCTAAATCATATTTTTTAGCAATCTGAGGAATCTTTTCTTGATGTAAAAAATAACATGTGTATATTTCTTCTTCAAGAGGACTTTTGAAACTGATCGGTTTGAATGACCTTAGGGGTTCTTCTTCGATATACAAAGGCGCTCTTTTAGCTTCATCAACCAATAGAGTCATTTGGTTATGATATCGCTTGCGCTTGTTTGTTAAGTTGATGAATCGTCTTTCTAAAATCGTTTCAAAATACCTTAAAAATGTTTTATTAAATCCGTCTTTAAATGTCAGAATCGCTTTATGAAGCATGATGAGTCCTTCTTGGTGAAAGTCTTCTCTATCACTGTCAAAAATATAAAACTGACTGATTTTTTTGTGTATGAATTTATCATACTTTTCAAACATCAATTCTAAAGCCATCATGTCCTGTTGATCTCGAACCAAATAAATCAGCTCATAATCATTGTAGGCTTTATAATACATTATTAAACTCCTTTATAAGTCAGCAATTTGATAAAGAATGAGTGCCGCGGCAACACTGGCATTCAATGAGTTCACTTTGCCTTTCATCGGAATGTTAACCAAATAGTCACAAGATTGTTTGGTTAAGTGTGAAATGCCTTCGCCTTCGTTGCCGATAACAACTGCAACGCTTGTTGAAGTATCAATTTCTTTGTAAGTTTTTGAAGCATTCATATCTGTTCCAACCACCCAAAACCCATTATCTTTGAGTTTAGAAATGGCTTGGTTAATGTTGCCAACCTGGATCACATTCACATACTCCAAAGCACCAACTGCAGTCTTCGCAACCGTTGCGTTCAAATCTACACTTCGGTTTTTAGGTAAAATGACAGCGTCTATCTTGGTTGCCTCAACGCTTCTAAGGATTGCGCCTAAGTTATGAGGATCTTCGATTTGGTCTAGTATAAGTACTTTTTTAATGGTTTGATCAAATAAAATGGACAAATCTTGGTATTGATAAGCAGCAACATCTGCCACAATACCTTGATGGTTTTGATTATCCGTCATTTGATTTAAATCATGCTTAGAAACCAACTTGAAAGGGATTTGACTTCCTTTAATAAATCCCATTATTTTTGGGTCTGTTTTTTTTTCGTCTAAAAAGAGTTTATAAACTGTTCTTTTGGCGATGATTGCTTCTTTTACTGTGTTTTTTCCATATATAATCATATATACCCTCTTTTTACTTTTTTTACTTTAAATATTAGCCAGTTTCATCAAGATATTTTTTATTTGTTGACCAATAAACCCTGGTATGCCCGCAACAATAGACATCATTGGATAAGCAGCTTGCAGCAATACCAACAACAATAAAAACTGATCGACTGGTAACCTTGGCACCAACACCCCTGTGCCAGATGTATAATAATCTTTCCAAAGCGAGTTGAACTCAAAGAAATCTGGAAAGACAATTACAGCTACCACAAACAAACTGAACATAACTGTAAATAGCAATTTTCTTGTTCCATTATAAGGTCTTAATACTCTCATTAACACCATGAATCCTGTAAATGTGGCAGAAATGACAATCAACGTTGATGATTGTGTTTTGTCGATGTTTAAAATTGGTGTTAGAGCAAAGATCACTAGCGTATTTAAAACAACCACGATTGCACCAGGCAACGCACGTTTCAAGACGTTCATTAGGAACTTTCCTTTTACCTGATTCGTATTAGGTTCTAATGCGATGATGAAGGATGGAATCCCAATCACTAAGAAGTCAATCATAAATAATTGAGAAGTTGTAATCGGATAAGACCCTTTTGATAAGATTGCAATAATGGCTAACATGAATGAGAAAATGGTTTTTGTTAGAAACAACACCGCACCTTTTTGAACATTGTTAATGACGCGTCTACCTTCATTAACCACTTTTGGCATAGAAGAGAAGTTTGAATCCATCAGTACTAAATGACTGACGTTTCTGGCTGCTTCACTACCTGAAGCCATCGCAATCGAAGTATCTGCTTCTTTAAGTGCTAAAATATCATTAACCCCATCCCCAGTCATCGCAACGGTTCTACCACTTTGTTTCAAGGATTGAATGAGCAGTTTTTTCTGTCCCGGTGAAACTCTTCCAAAGACTGTATATTTGTCTGCAGCTCTAATCACGTCTTTGTCTGACATACCATCTAAACTTATGTATTTATCAGCATCATTAATACCAGCACGCTTAGAAATATGCGATACCGTCATTGGGTTGTCCCCTGAAATCACTTTTACATCCACCCCATGTGTTTTAAAATATTCAATGGTTAAAATGGCATCGGGACGTATGGTATCTTCAATAATGATTAGACCAATTGCCTCTAAGTCACTTGGGAGTTTATCTGTATCAATTGAGTTTTTAGAGTGTGCCAAAGCCAACACTCTATAACCTTCTTTAGAGTACTTCTCAACATCTTGGTTGATGGTTTTATAAGCCTCTCCTTTTAAAACGAACTCTGGTGCGCCCAAAACAAACGTACCATATTTGTCAAACTCAACTGCTGACAGCTTTCTTGAACTTGAAAATGGCAAAACATTAGAGGTTTTGATTTTTCTTGTTGTCCCAAATTTAAGTTCTAGAGCCTCAGAGGTGAGGTTTTTTTCTTCTAATGACGCCATCATAGAAGGGATGGCTTTTTTGACTGGTAAACCAGATGTGTTCACATACTCAATGACAGTCTTAACAGCCATCGTACCATCGGTGATGGTTCCGGTTTTATCTAGACACAATGTGTCGATTCTTGCGAGCATTTCAATACAATATAGTTCTTGAACGAGTGTATTATTTTGGGCAAGCCTCAACACCCCAACCGCAAGTGTGGTTGATGTTAGTAGGAATAACCCCGAAGGAATCATTCCAACTACAGCGCCAGATGTGCCTCTAACGGCTTCTTCATAGGTTGCACCACCTTGAAGTTGCATCCAAAACAAGGTTGCCCCAATTGGGACGATTAATATCCCCACAGTTCTAATAATATTACGCAAGGATTTTAAAAGATCAGATTTAGGTTTTCGATATTTTTTTGCTTGTCTTGATAGGTTTTCAATGTATGAATCTTTTCCTGTTTTGGTAACTTGAGCATAACAGTGCCCGGATACGACAAATGAACCACTCAGTAGTTCATCCCCTGTTTTTTTTAGAATTGGATCGGATTCACCTGTTAATAACGATTCGTTTACTTCGATTGAACCTGACCTAACAACACAATCAGCACTGATTTGTTTACCATTTGACAGTTTCAAGATGTCATCTAAAACCAAATCCTGAATCATGATTTCTTGTTCTTCTTTGTCTCTAATGACAAGACCAGTAGGTGCCGATAAAAGACTGAGTTTATCAATGGTTTTTTTAGCTCGAATCTCTTGATAAATACCGATACCAACGTTTAGAGAAATAATGATGACGAAAAAGAGGTCTTTAAAAGCCCCAATTGTAATTAACCAAGTCGCAATTCCAATATTTAAGAGGTTAAACAAGGTTAAAACGTTCGAAAAAACAATGGCTTTGACAGTTTTTGAAGACCCCGAAGACACCTTATTAGACATGCCTGCAGCCATTCTATGTTCGACTTCTTCATAGGTTAACCCTATTGTAACGTCTGGGTCTTGACGAACAACCTCAATGACTTCTTTAGCATCATTTTTATGCTTGTTTGGTTTAGACTGTTCCATTCAATCACGCCTCTCTGTTTACAATCGAAATGGCCATTTCGATAACTTGGTCTGCTCTTTGAATATTTGTTAAGTATAAATAACCGATTAAAGCTTCAAATCCAGTAGACCTTTGATAATCTTCCATATCAATATTCTTTCGGCCTGGTCCAGAAGCATTCCTACCTTTTTTAAAGTAGTTAAGTTCTGTTTCAGACAGTTGGTTTTCGTTAATCAACGTCATAATAATGGTGGATTGTGCAATCCCTGAGGTATAGGATATCGCCTTTTTATGTAAATTATTGACCTTGGTTATTCCTAAACCAAGTAAATACTTGCGGATATTCAGTTCGTAATACACATCGCCAATATAAGCAAGTGCAACGCCATTAAGCAAATGTGCTTCCATTAAAGTATCCCCAGTTCAACAAGCTGAATTCTAAGTTTATCTGCATCCTGATAACGTTTTTCAGCTCTTGCTTGTTGCCAAGCCAAATATTGATCGATTTGCTGTTTAGATAACGGCATTAAATCTAGTTCAATACCTAGTACTTTTAACATTAAAGCAATCGTATGATAATACATCGCAATCTCTTTAACCTCTTTCGAACGATTCATTGATTTCAATTGTTCATATATAACCGTAAGGGCGTTAGCCGCGTTAAAATCATCATCCATTTGAGTTCTAAAAGATGCTAATGCCGGTTCATTCAGTTCAATTGTTCTATGATTATTCACCGATATATCCAAAAATGCTTGTTTCATAGCACGTTTAATGCGCTGCCACTCGTTATCGTATTGTTTCATTAAATCATCAGAATACTGAATAGGTTGACGATAGTGATGTGACAACAACAACAGTCTAAAGGATTGATATTCATAGCTTTCCAGTAAATCTTTAACCAAAATGACGTTGCCTAATGACTTACTCATTTTGGCATCACCAAAATTGAGCCTGCCAACGTGCATCCACACATTGGCCAATTCATGATTGTCATGGGCACAACTTTGAGCCATTTCATTTTCGTGATGTGGGAATTTCAAATCAGACCCACCCCCATGAATGTCAATCTTGTGATTGAAGATTGTGTGATTCATAACTGCACATTCCGTATGCCACCCCGGTCTTCCTTTGCCCCAAGGGGAATCAAAAGACAACCCTTCTTCGGTTTGTTTCCACAATGTAAAATCATACGGGGTTTCTTTTTGAGTGTCTAATTCAATTCTCGCACCTACATTAAGGTTTTCGAGTATTTGATTGGATAACTGACCATAATCCTTGATTCGCGTTACTCTAAAATAAACCGAATCACCACTGTGGTATGCATAGCCTTTTTCAATCAGGTCATTTATGTAAAAAATCATATCTGCGATGTAGGCAGTTGCCTTTGGCATAAGATCAGGCAATTGACTACCTAAGTGAATTGAGTCCTTCATGAATGCTTCTGTGAATGTTTGAGTTAAAACATTTTCATCGATTTTGAGTTTGTTTGCCTCTTCGATGATTTTGTCATCAACATCCGTAATATTAGAAACATAAGTGACTTCATAACCTAAATAGCTGAAGTATCGTTTGACAACATCAAAAAACACGACAGGTCTTGCGTTGCCTATGTGAATGTAGTTGTAAACCGTTGGGCCACAAACATACATAGATATTTTGTTTTTTTTAACGGGAATAAAGTCTTCTTTCTTCCCTGAAAGTGTATTAAATAATTTCAAAGTTCCACCTCGTTATTATTATATTATAAATAATAATACTTAAAAACACAAGTTTTACAGCATATTTAAGTATCGCCTTACTCAAGGGATTATCTAACGCTTGCAATCTTTCTAAGTTCGTTTAAAATCTCAACCATTGCCCACGTGTCTTGTTTACAATAATTAATCAAGTCTTTGTAGTTACGTTCAAACGTTTTTTGATCCATCTTAGGAAACATCGAATACGTAACAAGTGCTTCAGATCCATTACCAATTGGCATCCCTTTATACGTTAAATTAGAAAACAATGGCAATACCTTTTTAATTGAATAACTCCCGTTCAAGTCTGTGTGATAATAATTGATTTTCTTCGCTTCTTCTTCATCATAGCCTAAGTTTTTATAAAGCTTTGTGTTTCCTTTGACGATGTCCATCAAGTCAAACAATCTATCAGCAATGTCTAATAAACGGTCTTTATAATCAGGAAATAGCCTTGCTAACTCGTTAATACGTGTTTTCTCGAATGCAATATTATAGACAAGCACTGAGCCCCCGTCTGGTTTTATCACATCAATCATCCCTTTTATAAGTGCTTCTCTAGGGTCTTCATGGTCTTTGGCTAAGAAGCCATAATGATCTAACTCTTTATCGCAAATTCCCGGACTTTTTTCAACATGAATGGAGTACTGGAATAAAGATTGCATATAAGGCACTTCCCCTTTGTATCTAGGTAATGGGCATGGAAATGATTCAAAATCTAGATGGTAAATCGGATAGCGTAGTTCATGTATGCCTTCTCTTATTTTTCTAAAGTTATAATAGGGTTCGTCAGATTCAATAACGCGTCTTTGTATCACATTATTTTCTCTTTTCAACCAAGATTCATCTATGTCTAATGCATTGACGATGCCATCATTGATTAAATCATATCTATCATGTTTTTCGCCAAACTCGTCTGTAAAGCCATGATGGTTATTTAAATAGGTTAAAATGCTATTTTTCTGAGGTACGAAGTGCCAACAAATATCATAGAATTGGCATTGTTTACGATCTTTTCGTTGACAGTGTTTGCCAACCATTACTTTTTCAGCATTCATATTATTTAGATGATCAATGACAATCAACATGTCTTTTTCGATGATTGGCAAGTAACGTTCTGTGATAGAGGTAAAATCGATAAAAACAATGATATCCTCTTGATAAACAGGCTGATTGTTGTCATCATAAGTCCCATCGAAAACATAGTCTTTATTTAAAACAGCCAAGTAGTATTTACCTGGTTTGTTTGGGTTGTCTTTTGAATGCTCAATAACATACCGTTGAAATGCTAAATCATAGACATATCTGCCGACATCTGAAAATCGGTCTAATAGTTTGTCTAGTTTCTTTTCATATTTTTCATCTACTGGAAAACCTAAATCCTTCGTCAAAGTCAGAATGCCTTCTGGTGAGAAAGCAAACATAGATTCTTTTTCGTGCTTCATATCGATATATTTTCTTGAAGTCGTCGCTTTGGTTTCAAAGATTTTAAACCCTTGTTCTTGATCCAAATACCCGTCTAGAAAACAATAAAAATAATACCCATCTTTTTCCATCTCAAACTTCTTTTGTTGATAAGTATCAAGCATGTTAAAAATGAACTCTCCGGCAAACTTATTTTTAACAGCGTTCGCGGTCAGTCCTTCTATCGCATTATAATAAGGCATCATTGCGTTCAGTTGAATGTCTTCTTTTACGATTAAGTCTTCATCATTTTCATCGTACATATCGTTTAACAACATTTGTGTTTTTGACTGATTTTCAGAAGTCATTAAATCATCCATATTTTCTGAGAACGTCACCATTGCATTGCCTTTTTTTCTGTAGATTTCTTCCAAAGCGGCGTATCTTTGGCATCTAATAATATTGGTAAATCCTGTTTTTGATATTTTCATCTTATCACCTTCTTGGCATTATTGTAGCATGTTTCATCTTCCTTGCAAGTCTTAAATTATATATAACTATATATATAATTATACTTGTTCGATAAATCTATTAAAAAGACCTCAAATTGAGGTCTTAACTGATTAATCGATTAATGCTTCTAAAATGTCTCTAACAAAGCTAGATGTGAAATAATCATCCAAATCGGCTAAAGGTAATTCTGTGATTTGATTTGTAACCACCGTATCTGCCACATAATCAAACACCGTTAACCCCGTATGAGGTGCTCCATTAACTAAAATAGTGTTGGTATTGAACGTTGCATTTGGGGAAACCATATTACCAATTACTTGAGAAACTTTAAGCAATACTAGTGCATCGCTGTTGATTGTGATTTCAAAATCATACGCTAGACCTTTCGATAGACGATCAGGCGCTTGATAGCCGATTAAACCAGCCACATAAATGTCTTCAAAAGAGGCAAATGTCTCTTCTTCAGTAGACCCTAGTTTAATAGAGCCAGTTGAAAGACCTTCTGTGACTATGTTATTTGAAAATCCCACTAAGCCCCCAACAATCAATTGGTCACTATCTGAATCAACGGTAGCTGCATTTTCTAAATACGGGATGGTAATATCTGCATTTGAAGTAGCGGAAACGATGTCGCTATTTCTAGATGCCCCTACCAATCCACCCACATACACGCTCGCAGGCGCATCTACTTTTCCATTGTTAACCAGTGTTATAACCACTTTTACCCCAACGCTTAAAGTCACAGTAGATGTAGCATTTAAGAGTGTTGATTTAACTTGATAGTCGTTGTCTAAAGACCCTACCAACCCACCGACGTATGAGGTGTCTGATGAATCCACTTTTAAATTTCCTGTTGCAGAAACATTTGATAAGTTTGCAGCCTTAGCGCGACCTAGCAATAACCCTACATAAGGCTCTGTTCTACCAGAACTTACAACAGACATTTCTAAGTTAACAACATTGGTATCTTTAATTTGGCTCTTTGGTTCAGAGTATCCAACCAATCCACCAATATATATTTCACCTGTTCTTGAGAACTCGGTTTTAAATGTAGAATCCTTTAGTGTAACATTTTCGATGATGCCTGAGTTTCTACCAGCCAAGATGCCTACATATTGACTAGAAGATTTAAAACTTAAGTTCACATTTTCCACAGTCAAGTTTTTGATGGTGCCTTTGTTGTACCCAAATAAGCCTGTATAGGTAGTTAATGCATCCATTTTGATATTTTTAATGGTCTTGCCGTTGCCATCAAACTTACCGTTAAACGCTTGTGACCCAAAAGCATTTTGAAAACTTGCATTTTCAAAATCAAGGTCGTTTTCTAATCGATAATAGGCCGTTAAATCATTCTTTAAATTTCTGAAATCTTCGACTGTTTTGATTAGTTTTGGCTCTGATTCAGACCCACCAAGTGTAGAAGTCGATCCTTCAGATTTTGCCATTTTGATGTTTTTGCCATCGATGCTAGCGAACACAACGAGCTCATAGGTGTACCCGACGCTTAATCCATCAAAGGTAACTGAGTAAACATCGTCTTTCAAAGTAGGTTTAGTCCTAGTAATCTCTTTACCGTCATGGTAAATCACTGCTGTAATCAAGTCGGATTTCATTTTTTCGTCTGGATCTGTTACATTCAGATTAAACGTCATTGAAGTACGCGCAACGTTTAGGTTCTCAATTTCGATTTTAACATTTGTTTTAGTACCACATGCCACCAAAAGGACTGTAGAAAGTACTAGTGCAATAATTAACCCTATTTTCTTCATTCAAAGTTCTCCATTAGTTCTATAGTTTTTTCAATTCGTTCTAATACGACTTTTTTACCTAAAAGTGATAAGGCTTTCGGCAAGTCTGGCCCATGCAAAATACCAGTGGTCGCAATTCGACATGGCATGAAGAGCGCTTTGCCTTTTACATCGAGCTTTTTCCCGATATCTTTTATTGATTCTTTGATGTCTGAAGCTGAAAAATCGCTCATCTTCAATACACGTTTAAACTCTTTAACCACGCTGAGTGCGGTTTGTTCCGACCTCAAGAATGCCATCGCCTCTGTTTCAATCTCAAATGCTTGATGGAAGAATTCATGGTGTAGTTCAACAATTTGAGCGCCATATGCAGTTCTATCATGAAGTAAAGAACATAAATCGCTTACCCAAGCTTCATTTTTTGTATCAATCGACGCCTTTTCTAAATGTGGCACACAAAGTGCCACAAACGCTTCGTGAGACAGTTTTTTTACATATTCTTTGTTGATGTACATTAGTTTTTGAACATCAAACATTGCAGGTGCTTTAGACAATCTTGAAGAATCAAAGTTTTCGATGATTTCTTTCAAGGACAAGATTTCTTGATTAATGGATGGACTCCAGCCTAGTAACGCAATAAAGTTTAATAACGCTTCCGGCAAATAACCTAGTTCACGATATTGTTGAATAAACTGCACGATAGATTGATCGCGTTTCGACAGTTTTTTCTTTTTTTCATTTACAATGATTGTCATATGACCAAATGTAGGGATTGACCATCCAAACGCTTCATAAACCATCATTTGTTTAGGTGTGTTTGTAATGTGTTCTTCGCCTCTTAAGACATGGGTAATTTCCATCAAATGATCGTCGATCACAACTGCGAAGTTATAAGTAGGAACCCCATTATCCTTCACCATAATCCAATCTTCTACTTCTTTAGATTGAAATCTAAGTGTGCCTCTGACTAAATCATTAAAAACGTACTCTTTATCTGCGGGTACTTTAAAACGGATCGCAAATTTAGTCGACCCTTCTTTATATTCCTTATAAGCTAATCCCATATCCAATAGTTTTTGAGCATATGTCTTATAAAGATCAAGACGTTCTAACTGTCTATAAGGACCATAATTGCCACCCTTGTCTGGTGATTCATCCCAATTTAAGCCTAGCCAACTTAAATTATCTAGTTGAGACTGTTCACCACCTACTACATTTCTTTTGATATCCGTATCTTCAATACGAATGATAAAATCGCCATTGTGACTCTTGGCGTATAAGTAATTAAAAATTGCTGTTCTTGCATTACCAATGTGTAATAATCCTGTTGGACTTGGTGCGTATCTTACACGTACTTTCATAGAAAAACCCTCTTTCGCAAATATAATTATAATATAATTAGTCCATATAAACAAGAAAAAAAAGGGCAATCACATGATTGCCCACCAAAATTAACGTTTTGAGAATTGTGAAGCTTTACGTGCTTTCTTGAGACCGTATTTTTTACGTTCTTTCGCACGAGGATCTCTTGTGATCAAACCAGCAGGTTTAAGAGTTAATCTTAATTCTGGGTTTACTTCAAGAAGTGCTCTAGTGATACCATGACGGATTGCTCCAGCTTGGCCGGTAATACCGCCACCATAAACATTTACAGACACATCAAAGCGACCTTCGTTTTCAGTCAGTGCTAATGGTTGTAAAACGTCTAAGCGAGTTGCTGCTGAAGGAATATACTCTTCAAAAGGGCGGTCGTTAATTAAAAACTTACCTGTACCTGATGTTAAGATAACTCTTGCAACAGAACTTTTGCGGCGACCTGTACCTAAATATTGAACGACTTTTGCCATATTATAATACCTCCAACTTTTCTGGTTTTTGTGCGATGTGTGGGTGTTCATTACCTGCATAAACGTATAATTTCTTATACATATCTCTACCTAAAGTAGTGTGAGGTAACATACCTTGAACTGCCTTTTCAACCATTCTTGTTGGGAATTTTGCCATTAAGTCTTTCGCTTTAGTTTCTTTAAGGCTGCCAGCGTATTCGCTGTGTTGGTAGTAGATCTTATCGTTCCACTTTTTCCCTGTTAATTCAATTTTTTCTGCATTAATAACGATCACATAATCGCCACAATCCACATGAGGTGCATATTGTGTGTTTAGTTTTCCTCTTAATACTGACGCTACTTGAGTCGCTAAGCGGCCAAGCGTTTTGCCTTGTGCGTCAACCACATACCATTTTCTTTGAATGGTTTGTGCGTTAGGCATTGTTGTTGTTCTCATAATTTGTGTCCTCTCCTTATAGTAAGATATAAGGGCTATTTTGGGCTTTTAAAACGTACCGAAGATATCTTACTATAAGTAAGTAGAAATGTCAACAAAAAAGTTAATCATTTAAATCTTCTAGGATGCGCTCATTTCAAAGTAGCCTATACAATGGTTTTACGTTTGAAGTTTCCTTGAATGGTCTTCACTGGTTGGGTAATCATAAATGCTCGTGGATCAAAATCTTTGACTAACTTTCGAATCTTAGTCAACTCGTAAGACGAGATAACTACCATCACCATGGTTTTCTCGTGATGTGAATATGCGCCTTCTACTTTCGTTAAAGTGACCCCTCTGTAAACTTGTTCAAGGATTAACTCACAGAGTTGTTTTGGATTTTCAGTCACAATTTCAACTTTCAAGAAGTGATATGCTGTATGAATCTTATCGGTCACAATGGTTGAAACGATGATTCTAATAATGGTGTAAGCTGCAACACTTGCAGACCCAAAGACAACGGCACCGGCTAATGCGATGAAGATATTGAGGACAAGCGAGATGAATCCAACGCTTGTGCCGTGTCTTAAAGAATAATATTGTGCGACAATGTCTAATCCGCCTGTTGAAGTCCCGTACTTTAACGAACCTCCAACACCCACGCCAATGAGTAACCCACCCATAACTGCTAAAACAAATGTGTCGTCAATCCCCATATCAACCACAGGAATAAATCCGATAATCGTGGTTTGAATGATAACTGATATAATCGAATAAATGGTAAATCTTTTAGATACTCCAAACCATCCTAGTACAAGAATCGGAATGTTCCCCAATAACACAAATATCCCTAAAAACGCATTACCTACATTCATGTTAAATCGCGTTATTAAGATATTTCTCACTAATTGCCCTATACCTGGAATTCCACCTGTGTAAAGCGGTTTTACTGAGGCTTCCAAGAACCAAGCTACCCCAATCCCATAAATGATTGTAAAAATAGTAACTGTGATTAGCGCCCTAATTTCTAACCATAATTTTTGATTATTTGTCAACAGTTTAGCCATGTTATCCCTTTAAGATTTCTTCAAGTTTTTCTTCTGGATTGAATCTTTCAAATAATACAACTGGTTTGTTTAGAGTGGTTGAATCAAACCCACCAAAGGATTCTATCGACTCGAATCCATTATTGGTTGTATTGATTTGTTGTAAAATATTATGTGCCGTATCTGGCATAAAAGCTTGTAAAAGCACAGCTGTTATTCTGATGGTTTCAATCAGTTCATATAACACGCCATCTAGTTCTGCTTGTGCAGTTTCATCCTTGAAAAGCTTCCAAGGTTCTGTTACATCTATAAATTTATTTGCGAGTCTTAATACTTTCATAATCTCTTCGATTGCATCAGAAACTTTATACTGATCCATCTTGTCTCGAACTTTATTGAGTAAAGATGAAGTTGCTTCGACAAGTGACACTTCGTATGATTTTTGAGTAGCAGATTTCTTGACGATACCTTGACGATATTTGTTAGCCATACCAATCGTACGATTCACCAAATTGCCTAAAGTGTTAGCCAAGTCTGTGTTGTTTCTTTCTATCAGTAACTCATAAGTTAAATTCCCATCGGCTGCATATGGAATCTCATGTAAGACATAATACCTTAATGTGTCTTTTTTGAAATGTTTCAAGATGTCATCCACATAAAGCGTATTACCCACAGATTTACTCATTTTACTCTTATCAATCAAAACCCATGGGTGACCGAAAATCGTTTTTGGAAGGGGTAAATCGAGGGCCATCAACATGATTGGCCAATAAATCGTATGAAATCTAAGAATATCTTTACCAATCAAATGTATGTCTGCAGGCCAGTATTTGTCATATTTTACAGAAGGCTTTAAAGAACCATCTAAATCAAGTCCACTAATATAGTTAGTCAAAGCATCAATCCATACATAGGTGACATGTTTTGAATCAAAGGTTGGAATACCCCACTTGAATGAGGTCCTAGATACCGATAAATCTTGAAGAGGTTCTGTCAAGAAATTGTTGATCATCTCGTTTTTGCGTGTCTCAGGTAAGATAAATTCAGGATGAGATTGAATATAATCAACCAATCTAGTTTGATACTTCTTCAGGTCAAAAAAATAAGTCTCTTCTTCTGTCCAAACAAGTTCGTCTCCATTTGGGCCCTTACCATCAATAATATCTTTTTCAGAAATAAAAGATTCCTCTGATACACTATACCACCCAGCATACTTACCTAAATATATATCGCCTTGGTCATATAGTTTCTTAAATATCGCTTGAACGACTTCATAGTGATTTTTATCGGTTGTTCGTACGAAATAATCATAGGAAACGCCGACAGACTCATAAATTCGTTTGATTTCATCTGAAATCTTATCCGTGTAAGCTTTAGGATCTAGGTTATTCTCTAATGCTCTTGATTCGATTTTTTGACCATGTTCATCTGTCCCTGTTTGAAAATAAACGTCATAGCCATCCAGTCTTTTAAATCTCGCGATAGCATCTGCCAAAATAGCCTCATAGACATTCCCAACGTGAGGAATTGCACTTGCATAAGCAATTGCGGTAGAAATATAAAACGGTTTTTTCATAATTTCACCATACCCGATACATGAACCGAGCACCCTTTCTTCTCATTCCATTAAAAAACGCCCTTAAAAAAATCTAAGGACGAAAAATCGCGGTACCACCTTAGTTCTAGACATATCGCCCAGCACTCAAACACTTAACGCGTGCTAACGGCCATACCTACTTATCGGCATAGCAGCTCAAGAACCATATTCGTTTTACGATATGTTTGTTCGCACCAACCACAAACTCTCTTAAATAAGAAGTAAAACTACTCTTTCTTTCGTAGCCTATTCCTATTATATATAATAAATAGGCTAAAAACAACCACAATTTACATCAAGAATCTGATAATGCTTACAATTGTTATTAAAAATAAAATCAAACAATTACTGTTTGATTCCACCTTTATCTACCACCGCTTGATAAACATCATTCTTAGGTAATTTATAATCTTTTGCGACTTTCTTAATCGCCTCTTTTTCAGTATAGCCCAGTTTGATATAGTCTAATACATCTTGATACATATCTCCAGAACTGAGCAGTGTATCACTTCTACCTTCTACCATCAAAACAAACTCCCCTTTTTCATTAAAATCTAAGGAAAGAATATCAGTGACGCTGCCTTCAATGTAGGTTTCAAACTGTTTTGTTAATTCCTTTGCAAGAACGATTTGTCTGTTTCCCAATACTTGTTGAATGGTATTTAAAGTTTTCTTGACTCGATCGCCTCGTTCATAAAAAACAAGCGTATGCGAAAATCCTGATAACTTTTTTAATGTCTCAGTTTTTCTAGATTCGCTTCGATCTAAAAACCCAATAAACGTAAAAGGTTGTGGCACTAATCCAGAGGCAACCAAAGCTGTTAACACTGCGCTAGCGCCTGGAACCGCAACCACTGGGAATAACGATTTGACGGCTAAGACTAAGTCAAAGCCTGGGTCTGAAATTGCTGGTGTACCTGCATCGGTCACCAAGCCAACAGATTCACCTTGGTTTAAGTGGTACAAGACTTGTTCTGTCGCTTCTCTTTTATTGTGTTCATGATAACTCTTAATCGTCTTTTTTATGCCGTAATGAGACATCAGTTTTAATGTGTTTCTTGTATCTTCAGCAAAAACAACTGAAACCGAATTTAATGTCTCAATTGCTCTTAGTGTTATGTCTTTTAAATTTCCTATTGGTGTTGATATCAAATACAAAGTAGGCTTTTGCTCAATAAAACTTTGTCTAATCATCATTCAATCACAGCGCGTTTTGCCTGTTCATGCCAGTCTCGTTCAGCATAAATAATGCGCATCAATTCTTTGCGTTTTGCAACACCGACTTTGAATTTCCTACGGCAAGTATCGATAAAGAAATGTTCTTCTGTGTTATATAGGTCATCAAACATCGAAAGTTTTAACAAGTTTAATAACACAATGTGTCTAGTTACCTTTGGTGTTGATGTGAAAAAATCAACGGTAATATCTAAGTCTGAAGCCAAAGAAAAAGTATATTCTTTGTAGATATCATCACCAACTTCAGCAAGCATCATATTCAGTATGCGTTTTTCATAAATGGTTGGTTCTCCATCTACCGCTACCATATGAATGGCCAGATCTAGAAACTTTAATTTTTCCTTACGATTTAATAGACTCAGTAACATATGAATCCCTCCCGATATTATAAATATTTATGATGTCTTTTGTCCATCTATCTTTAGTATACACGATTAATGGCTTTAATACGACTAATCCGCCTTGTTGTCTACCTTTAACGGCTTCAATCAATACGTGATTTGGCTGTGTATTTCGTCTGGGCAAGACGAATTGAATGCGTTTAGGTTCTAAGTTGTATTTTCGCATCAAGCTTAAAATATCTGTCAAACGATCAGGCCTGTGTATCAAATAGAATGACCCTCCGTTGTTTAAGAGAAGACTTGCTTCCCTAACCAACTCTTCCAAAGTCATTTTTACCTCATGTCTTGCGATGGTGAGGTACTCGTTTTTGTTAATACGTGAACTTGGATCAAGTTTGAAAAAGGGCGGGTTAGAGATAACAACGTCAAAACAGTATTTTCCGACTCTGTCAGATATCCCTATGAAACTATCGCAAATTAACTCAATTTGGTGTTCCAATTGATTCGCTTGAACACTTTTTCGTGCAAGTTCAAACGACTTTTCTTGAATTTCAACCCCTATGATTTTCGCATCGATTTTGACCGATAAATATAGCGGAATTGCAGCATTGCCAGTGCCTAAATCAATAATCTTCTTGATTTTTTTGGACTTTCTTACGAAAGCAGGCAACAATAATGAGTCAATTGAAAAACTGAACATCTCGGAATCCTGATAAATCTTGATTCTTTCATAACCTAACAACTCATTTTGAACCATCATTTTGAATCAATTCCTTCAATGGTATCTGACCAAATGAGCCATCTTCATAGGCTAATTTCAAGGTTTGTCTTAATATGTTAATCGAAATAACGGTTGCTTTGCCATCTTTTGTCATCACTTTTTGACCAACATCAGGCATATTTTCTCGTAATTCTTCATAAACGCTATTTTCAAATTTGATGCAGCACAACAATTTGCCGCAGTTCCCACTGATTTTTTGAGGATTTAACGACAGATTTTGATTTTTGGCCATCTTAATTGAGACGTTATCAAATTCTCCAATAAAAGTGGTACAACAAGTAATCAACCCACAAGGCCCAATGCCTCCGATAAATTTCGCGCCATCTCTAGAACCTACTTGTCTAAGTTCAATTCTGGTTCGATAAGATTCGGAAAGATCTTTTACAAGTTGTCTAAAATCTACTCTGCCTTCTGACTCAAAATACACGACCAATCGATCTCTATCAAGTGTATATTCTGCTGCTAAAAGCTTCATATCTAATTTGTTTTTTCTTGCTAACTCTTTTGTGGTCGATAAGACATCTTTTTCAAGACTCTTATTATATTCATGTTCAGATACGTCATTATCTGTTGCTAATCTTAATATCGGTTTTATTTCATTTTGTAATGTTAATTCATCGACTTCAACCAAACTGCCAGCCACTTTACCTAATTCAATCCCTCTAATCGTTTCAACAACCACATTTGTGCCGTGTTCAACTTTGAAGTTCAATGGGTTGAAATAGTAGCGCTTCCCAGCTTGTCTAAACTGTACTTGTGCTACAAGCATATATTCACATCCTCTAGTTTTCTAAGGATAACACCAATTGTATAAATGCCATCTCTATATTAATATTATAGTTTAATCTGTACAAAATCTCCTGAATTTCTTTTAAAGAATTCAATATTTTTTCTAAAGAGAGTTTTTCACATAGTGTTTCATAGTCTTTTTTCATAGTACTAAATGTGTAAACTTCTTCTGTTTTCGATTTTAAAATGTCTAAGTAATAAACCATCAGTAATTCTAAAAAGTAGATAAGATTTTTTTTATCTTGTCTGAAGTTAGGCAACCTAGGTTCTAGTAGAAACCATAAAGAGTCACCAACTAATAACGTTTGATGATAGCTTTTTAATGTGTCTACCACAAAATAAATATCGTCGTTCATAGCCATTTGCATGACTATTTCTCTGTCTTTGTTTAAATAAGGTAAGCATTCAGCCATAAAGGGGTCAACCCCTTCTTCCTTGAGTTCTTCTGTCAAGTCTTTTTCACTTCTAGGTTTTAAAAAGATGATTTGACTTCTTGATTGAATGGTCGGTAAGACCACGTCTTGATTATCTGTTAAAAGAATACCAATGGTTTCTTTTGAGAGTGGTTCTTCTAAAAACTTTAAAAGGCCATTGGCTGCAGCTGTAGAGAGTTTGTCCACTTCATCAATGATGTATACCCGCTTACCACTGGAAAGAGAAGTTTTAGAAAACTCGTTTTGAAGCATCGCGATTTGTTCTTTTTTGATGTTTTGACCAGATGGTTCAATAAACATTAGATTGATATGGCCTTCTGATTTAAGTCTTGAAGCCGTATAAGTGTCTTTAAATAAAAAAGCCGCAATCGAAAAAGCCAATTCCTTTTTACCAGATCCTTTTGGACCTGTAAATAAGTATAAATGGCTTAGTCTGTCTTTGTTGACAGCTTTTTTAAACATATCAAAAATAGGTTGTTGTTTTATTTTTTCCATAAAGGCACATCCTTCAAATGTGCTTTGACATCTTCTATCACACCTTCGATGGACTGATTGCCGTTGATGATGATGTAGCGTTTGTCATAGCGTTTAGATAGCGCTAAGTATCCTTCTCTGACTTTGTGGTGAAAATCCAATTTTTCTAAGTCTAATCTGTTATTGACCCTAGACTGAATCCTTGACATGCCAACTTCAGGTGCTTGATCAATATAGAATGTGATATCAGGCATATACTCTAGGGCAAATGTGTTTACATTGAGTACTGCGTCCACCCCTAATCCTCTCGCATAACCTTGATAAGCCAGTGATGAGTCAATATAGCGATCACAAAGTACAATCTTATGATCTTTTAAAGCAGGAATAATGACTTCTTCTAAGTGTTGAATTCTACTAGCGGCAAATAACAATGCCTCTGTTTTGGCCTTTATGCCTTCATTGTCTAAATCAAGTATAATCTGACGTATTTTTTCCGCAATCATAGAACCACCTGGTTCTCTGGTTGTGATAACGTCTACTTCATTGGCCATTAAAAAACCTTTTAGCGCTTGGATTAAGGTAGTTTTACCTGAACCTTCGCCGCCTTCAAATGTAATAAACATGTGGTGCCTCCTCAATTAGTACCAGACTTCTTTTAAATAAAGCCCCTCTGGATTGGCGGTCTTTCCGACCAATTGTCTGTTTTGTGTTTCTAATATTTGCTTAATAACCTCTGGTTCTTTTTTACCTCTACCAATATCAATCAAAGTGCCTACCATGCTTCTAACCATATACTTCAAAAATCCATTGGCTAAAAACGTGAAAATGATATGGGTATTTGTCTCTTCAATAGAGGCTTCGAACATGGTTTTTATGGTTGGTTTATATTCAACAAACGCACCAAATCCTTTAAAGTCATGTTGTCCTACTAAATCAGAAATGGCTTTTTGCATCCTAAAAACATCCAAAGTGTATTTTAGATACAGTTCGTGATTCCTCGAAAAAAGGTTGTAGTCTTTACTAATAATATAAACATATTGTTTCTTAATCGCACTGTGTCTAGCATGAAAATCAAGGGAAACCTCTTCAACTTTTAAAACGCTTATATCCATAGGAAAATACGTATTTAAAGCCCTAAACCAGTCATCAGCTTTCATAGCGTTCGTTGTGTCAAAATGGTAAACTTGTCCAAGTGCATGAACGCCTTTATCGGTTCTACCTGAGGCAAAAATAACAATGGGTTCTTTCGCGATGGTGCTTGAAACCTCTTCGATAACCGCTTGAATTCCTAAGCCGTTAGTTTGAGCTTGAAAGCCTTGATAATTGGACCCATCATAAGCAATAGTCACTTTAAAACGCATGGATCACACCTGTATTCAATAATATCACCAAACTCAATAGGCCTGCTAATAGACAAAGTGTTACGATGTCTAACCATGCAAAACGCATGATATCAATTTTTGTTCTTTTATCTCCAATCACATAACCTCTTGCTTCCATCGCGTTTGCTAAGTCTTCGGCTCTTTTAAAAGAGATGATGAATATTGGAATCAACAATGATATGATTTGACCTATTTTCTTTTTAAGCGTAGATTCACTAAATTCCACCCCTCGAGAAGCTTGTGCTTTCATGATTTTAGAAGTTTCTTCCATCAAAGTAGGGATGAATCTAAGTGTTAGAGATAGCATCATTGATATTTCAGCTACTGGAAATCGAATTACTTTAAGTGGTTTCATCACAGATTCTAACCCATTATTTAAATCCGTTGTCATCGTTGTAAATGTTAAAAGAGAGGACAACAAGACCACAATGAATATTCTAAACAGCAGAAACCCAGTTCTGAATAAACCATCAGAATAGATGGAAAACTCATATTTCATTAATTGCCCAAAAGGCAAGTAGGCTTGTAAGACAAAGATTATAACAACAACGCTTAAGAACGCGATTGATCTAAATTTAATGCGTTTTTTTACCAGATTGTATAAGATAATTAACGCGATAATGGCAGCAATTGAAGAAACACTTAGGTACATATTGGTCTGAATCAATTGTGTCCCTGTTTTTATGTTAAAGATTTGTAATATGAATGTGAATGTCAATAAAAACAACAGTGCTTTCATACCCCTAATCATTCGCATAAATGGTAGCCCAGTTGATATCACCATGATTAAAACTAACCCTAATAGAATTGCCATAATTTCAAAACTAGGGACTAAGAATGTAATGACTAACCCTAAAACTAACGCAATAATCTTTGCTCTAGGGTCCATTTTGTATATCCATGAATCACCGTGGATATACTGTCCAATCGTAACGTTATTCATGGTATACCTCCTTCAAGTAAGTCAAAAGTTCTTCTTCTGTAAATACTTGTTTAAAAGGTATGTTTAGTGTTTTATTTAGGTGTTCCATCATACGATAAGCGTTGGGTTTCGCTAAGTGTAGTTTTTCAAATTCATCGGTTAAGAATAGAATTTCTCTAGTCCCGTCAAATTTAACCTTACCTTTATCCATCACCAAAATCCGTTTTGCGTATCTGCTTACGATATCCATATCGTGTGTGATTAGTACAATCGTCTTGTGATACGTCACGTGTAACTCATTAAATAGAGCCATCATTTCATCTGAACCTTTTGGATCTAGACCGCGTGTTGGTTCGTCTAAAACTAGCATATCGGGTTCCATCGCAAGAATCCCAGCGATGGCAACTCTTCGCATTTGGCCACCACTGATTCTAAATGGACTTTTTTGAAGGATTTCCTCGTCTAAACCAACTAATTTTGCTGCGTTTCGAGCTTTTTGTTCAGCTTCTTTGTCGCTTAGTCCAAAATTTTTGGGTCCGAACATGATGTCCTTTAAAATGGTTTCTTCAAATAGTTGATACTCTGGAAATTGAAAAACAAGACCAACTTTTTTTCGTATAGGACCAATAAGCGTCTTCTTATTTTTGAGTGGAATGGTGTGTTCATAAATTTGAACTTCACCTTTTGTTGGCATCAAAAGCGCATTCATGTGTTGAACAAGTGTAGTTTTTCCACTGCCTGTTTGACCACATATGGCGACGAACTCGTGATCGTTGATGGCTAAGGTTATTTGATTTAGCGCTTCGTAAGATTCATTTTTTACACCCCGGTAAAAATAGCTTACTTGGTTAAACTGTATGCCCATAATTCATCTACCAATGCTTTCTCATTTTTTAGTTTGTCATCTTTGATGACCTTATCATAGACTCTCATGCCAAAAGGAATGTCTAATTCTGTGTTTGATAATACGTCTCGATTTTTAAACACTTCATCAGGTTTACCGCTTAAAACGACCTTACCTTTATTTAAGACGATGAGTTGATCAGAAAGTCTAGCGAACTCAAGGTCATGTGTAACCGTAATAATGGTTTTCTTATACTTTTTGTTTAAGCTGATGATAAATTCCGTAATGTCTTTAACGCCTTCTGGGTCTAACATTGAAGTTGCCTCATCGAAAATCATGATGTCTTGATTCATTGCAAGTGCACCTGCAATCGCAACCCTTTGTTTCTGCCCACCAGACAACTGATGAGGTTCTTTGTCTAAATAAGATTCCATACCTACTAGTCTTGAGTATTGCTCAACCAATTGTTTCATCTCAGGTTGAGGAACACACTGATTCTCAAGTCCAAAAGCAATATCATGTTTGACTGTCACACCAACAAACTGGTTGTCTGGATTTTGAAAAACAATGCCAACGCGTTTTCTAATATCATGAACGCTTTCTTTTGTCAGTTCTAAACCATCGATGATAATCGTCCCACTATCCGCTTTGAGTAAGCCAATCAATAGCTTTGCAAGTGTAGATTTACCAGATCCATTATGTCCAACAATACAAACCCAAGACCCTTCTTCAATTGAAAAAGACAAATCTTGGATTGCCTCATCTTTATTATTATAGGAAAATTTCAAATTTTTCACTTCGATTTTTGCCATTTAAATACCCTCTTTACCATTAATCTATTATAACATAATAATTGTTGCATTTAACTAGATTTATACCCAACATTTATGTATAATAGGCTAGGAATAAAAATTATAGGAGGTGCCTTATGGCCATAACCATTACAAAAGAAAATTTTAAAAATGTCGTTTTAGACTCGAAAGAACCAGTTTTAGTAGATTTTTGGGCTGCTTGGTGCAGACCATGCCAAATGCTTGGACCAATCGTGGATAGCCTTTCAACTGAAGTTGAAGGTTTAGCTAAAGTCGTTAAAATTAATGTAGATGAACAACCAGAACTAGCAAACGAATTCAGAATCATGAGTATTCCAACCGTTTTGGTATTCAAAAATGGAAAAGTTGCAAACCAAGCAATTGGTGTACGTTCAAAAGACGAACTTAGAAAACTACTAGGCGTTTAAGATGTACGATACAATCATTATCGGTAAAGGGCCTGCTGGAATTTCAGCGGCCATTTATTTAAAAAGATCCAATAAGCATGTATTAGTAATCGGCAAAGATAATGGCTCGCTTTATGACGGTGTCATGATCGATAATTACTATGGTTTTCCTGGCGGTATAACTGGAACTGAACTCATTGAACGTGGCGTGAAACAAGCTACTGAGTTTGGCATTGAAGTACTAAAAGAGGAAGTCATTGCAATTGATAAGTTGGACCATTTTACCGTGACAACCAATAAGAATACTTATAATGCTAAAACTGTTTTGTTAGCGACTGGTAAACCAAGAACTACACTAAGAATCAAAGGATTCCAACAGTACAAAGGTAAAGGCATTAGCTTTTGTGTCACTTGTGATGGTTTCTTCTTTAGAGGTAAACGTCTTGCGCTAATTGGATTTAATGACTTCATGTTACATGAACTCAAAGATATGGAATTCTTAACAGACAAAATCACTGTTTTCACAAATGGAAATCCATTAACAGTCCCTGTAGAAGGCTATCCCGTGATTGAAGATAAAATCACTGAGATCACCGGTGATGGTGAGATTGCTAAAGGCATCCAAACAGAAAATGGACATTATGAAGTTGATGGCATTTTCATTGCTCTAGGTAGTCCGGGAGCCGTTGATTTTGCAACCAGAATTGGTGCGCTTGTCGAGGGTACGAATCTTGTTGTCAACGATGACTTCCAAACCAATATTGAGGGGTTGTTTGCTGCTGGTGATACAGTAGGCGGTGTCTTGCAAGTTGCTAAGGCTGCAGCCGATGGTATGCATGCTGCGATTGCACTGAAAAAACTACTAAAAAAATAAAAAGACAAGTCATAAGATTTGTCTTTTTTCTTTTTGTTAAGCCTTTTTCCATATTATTATTTACAAGTGCAAGCGCTAGCAGCCTTGCCGATTTTTTTTAATAATCTTTGAAGTTCAAGTTCTTCTTCAGCAGTTAACACAGCCAATACTTTTTTCATGTTGATCTCGTGAGTAGGGTAAATTTGATTCATTTTATCTATGCCATTTTGAGTCAAACTTAAAACGAAACTTCTTTTATCTTTTAAAGATTGTTCCCGAGTGATTAGACCTCTTTTAACTAAATTGTCTAACACGTAGGTCATGCTCGAATTCGCAATCAATACTTTCTCAGTAACTTCTTGCACACTTAGATTACCTTTGTGATAGAGTGCTTCAAGCGTGCCGAATTCACTAGGGTTTAAACCATAAGATAGTACATCCTTTTTGATGATATTTTCAAAACTATTCTTAGCTCTAAACAATACTGTCACAGTTTTCAAGTTTCTCATTAGAAATACTCCTTATTGAAGATTTTATCACTTCGTTTGGTTTCAAGTGGTTTAACAACACTTTCCACATAGGCCCGTTGATTTCTAAACCTTGGCGGTAATGCTAGTGTTTCACCCAGTGTTTCTAGGGATTCTTCATCATCAATAAATCCAGGACCTTCTGTTGCAAACTCAAAAAGTATGCCTTTATAAAGTCTTGTGTATAAAGATTCAAAATAAAATCTATCGACATATCCAGAGTTTGGTGCACCTAAAGCATTTAGATACCCTTCCCATTCTGAAAGTGCTTCGCGATTGTTTACTCTAAATGCGACATGATGCACAGAACCAAAGCCTTGTTGTGCTTCTGGCATCATGACCTGATGTTCAATGATGACCCTGCCGTTATTGCCACCAGGTCCCATTTCATAAAGTGTATAAGGTTTTTCTTGAGCGATAACACGCATGCTTAAAAACCTACTTAACACACCATCCATTTTATCTACGTCAGATACTCTAAAAAAGATAGGCCCTAACCCCATAATGGCAAATTCATTTGGTACAGGTCCATTACGCCAAGGGCGATTATCATATAAAACGTCATCGGTCTCATCAGAGAAGAGTGCATAAGCCTGCTCATCAAAGTCTTTAAAATATAGTACTTTTTTCCCAAACATAGTTTTAATGGGTTCATGAGGCACGTGATAGTGTTTAAAGCGTTTTTCCCAATAGTCTAAGGCTTCATCAGAAACAACCCTAAATCCTGTTCTAGAGATTTCATTTGTACCTCTGGTGGCCTTTCTGATCCCTTTGAAATCAAAAAAAGTCATATCGGTTCCTGCTTGACCGATTTCATCGGCAAAAAATAGGTGATACGTATTAATGTCATCTTGATTAATAGTCTTTTTTACCAGTCTAATGCCTAAGACATTTGTAAAAAAGTCATAAATTAGTTTTGCGTCACTCGTTATTGCAGTAACATGGTGTATTCCATTTACTTCTAACATATAATCACATCCTTCACCATCATTATATTTCGAATTCGAATTAAAATCAAGTGGTTTGCAACTAAATAAGACCTCATCCGAATTTTTAGTATCCGGTGAGGTCTTTAGTGATATGTTACATAATCATCTAGTCTTTGTAAGTTTATACCACTTGACACTTTCTTCGATGACTGTTGAGATCCATGCAATGGCTAGAACACCGAATATGAATCTACTTGCATAGAGTTCTATGGTCGTTAGCGGTTGTTCACTTGCTGTAGCAATCGACTGTAAGAAAGACAATTCAAATGGTTTAATAGATAGTAACAGTATTGAAAATGCGATCAATGATCCAAACTCTAGTATTGAGAACACAATACCCGAAGTGATGGTCCATTTTGAATTGATAATTCTATAAATGGCATTTCCAATCGTTATCAGCATCCCGATACTCACCATAATTGCAAGCCATATCGCTTCCTGTGTTTTTAAAATTCTACCCGAATAAACAAATGGTTCTACGTCCCAAACGCCTTCTATGTGAACTGAACTGTTCAAAATTAACCATAAAAACAAACTGCCAAATATGGTAACTAAAACAAGTTCAACGATTGCTTCAACACGCTTGGTTTGTACTTCTTTATCCGTAGGTACTTTCGAAAGTTTTGTCGGGTCAAAATGGTTTAAATCTTTTTGATTATAGTCTATTGCCCAAAATACGACCGTTACAACTGCAAACGCAAAGAATATCGATCCAAATAATTCTTCAGTAATCTCTTCAAACATCGTCCCAATAACTTGGATACCTGTTTCATTGAATATGGCACTTACAATAGACGAAATCACGTTGATTGAGATGAAAACAATTAATACAATTTTCAACGTCTTAATGTAGTCATCATATAGTCTTGGTGAAATCACATATTTTTTCTTTTCTTTATATTTGAGTGCCAAAACATCTGGTCTTCCAAGTTTTTTAAGCACTTTAATCGTGTTTTCTTCAGAAAAATCTTCGCCTAACATGTCCATAATGTTTGCTTTCAGTTCTTTTTCAATGTCTTTTTTCTTCCATTCATCTAATCTCTTCACTACATCATAGACATAACGGTTAATCAATTCATTCATTGTTGTTCTCCTTTAATCAGCACTTTCATCTGTGCTACACTTTTTTCCCATGTTTCGAGTAAATGGCTGAGTACTTCTTCACCAAATAAGCTTAATACATAATACTTTCGCGGTCTAGACTCTGTGGTATCCCAGTTAGACATCAATAATCCTTGTGATTCTAATCGCCTTAACAATGGATACAGTGTCCCCGCTTCAATTTGAACATCCCTATGTTCCAATGCTTGAAGCAAAGAATAACCATATTGTTCATTTTTCAATAAGTAGAGCACTTGTAAGGTTTGTGTCCCTCGTTTAAGTTCAACTTCAAAATTGCTAATGATTGTGTCTTTTTCCACAATATCACCTCACACTTATTATACTGTATGTCGTACACTATAGTCAATAGTATAATATTATTTTTTTGCAAAATAAAAACCAGAGTATAAACTCTGGCTCTTGTAACTATAAAGATTGATCATCAATGGTGTCTAAGAAAATCATCAAAGGTTCAATTGTCTTCTTTATGGTTCCGTCGATAAATGGACTTTCCAAGGAGGCATCTTTCATTAAAGCGACAAACCCTTTGGAACCTCCTAATTTACATAAATCAACGTAGCTCTTCCATGCCTTATCGTGGTTCTCATGATTCCTAATCCAGTATTGGAAAGCACAGACTTGAGCAAGCGTATAATCTATATAATAGAAAGGGCTTGCGAAGATGTGCCCTTGGCGGTACCAAAATGTCCCGCTATCTAAGAATGCATCATCATCATAGTCTTTTTCAGGTAAGTAAATTTTCTCAAGTCTACGCCATGTTTCTTTACGTTGCTTTTTAGTCATGGCTGGGTTTTGATACATTTCATGCTGAAATTCATCTACCAAAGCACCATACGGTAAGAATGAAATAGAACTTGATAAATGATTAAAGTAATACTTGGTCGTATCTTCTTTGAAGAAATCTTCCATCCATGGCCATGCAAAGAATTCCATGCTCATCGAGTGTATTTCACACGCTTCATAGCCTGGAAATCTTTGTCCAGGATTGATAAAATCTCGTGCTTGATACACTTGAAACGCATGTCCTGCTTCATGAGTAAGGACATCAACATCGTGGCTAGTCCCATTAAAGTTTGCGAAGATAAAAGGAGATTTGTAGGCTGGTATGAATGTACAGTACCCACCACCAGATTTGCCTTTTTTAGAATCAAGTTCTAGCAGTCCATTGTCTTTCATGTAAGTAAAAAACTCATCCGTCTCGTTAGAAAGTTCTTTATACATTTTGGTTGCGCGTTCAACTTGCCAAGCTACATCACCTTTAGGGGTAGGATTTCCTGATAAAAAGGAAATTGTATCATAACTCTTTAAGTCTTTGATTCCCAAGCGATCACTTTTCCTCTTAATCAACTTTTGTACCATAGGAACGACGTCGCGTTTGATTTGTTCTCTATAAGCCTTAACATCGTTCTCATCGTAATCTGTTCTACCTAGACGTTTATATCCAAGCAAAACATAGTTTTCATAGCCTAATTGAACAGCTTGTTCATGCCGTACTTTTACAAGTGAATCATAAATGTCATCGATTTCTCCTTCAATAGATTTAAAGAATGCAGATATTGCCAATTGGGCTTTATGTCTGATGTCTCTATCGACGCTTTGCGTAAATGGGGACATTTGTGACAAGTTATAAGTGCCTCCGTTAAATTCAATTTGGGCCGCTGCTAATAGTTTTGAGTATTTGCTGCTTAGCTTGTTTTCTTCTACCATTAAAGGAATAATTTTCTCATCAAAAGATTGCAGTTCAACTTCAAGTTGATTAAAGTAGTGTTGTCCAAATTCTTTAATCAGTTCGTTTTTATATGGTGATGCTAAGATTTCTTTTTGAAATGCGTTGATGTAGTTTTGCAGTTCTGGCGATACTTCATCTATATATTCCATTTCGGATGCATAAAATTCATCTTGTGTGTTTAGTGAGTATCTAATAGAGACTAGTTGAGCCATAGTACCCACTTCATCCATCATTTTAAACACATCCTTAATCAGTTGAATTTGATCATCTGAAGATGATGCATTTTTAAATGTTTCTAGTTTTGCTTCATAATCGCTTTTAATTTTTTCCATATCAGGTCTTTGATACTTGTAATCATTAAATTTCATAAAATCACTCTCCTTTTTCAATTATACACCGATTGCTTTTGAATATAAAGAAAAAGCACGCATTTTTGCGTGCTTTGAGTTATTATTCAACAAATTGAATGACTGCCATTGGTGCTGTATCACCTAAACGTGGCAATGTTTTGATAACGCGTGTGTAACCACCGTTTCTGTCTTTGTATTTTGGAGCAAGTTCACCAAAAAGTTTTTGTAATGCTGTTTGACCTTCTTTTACATCTTCAGCTCTCACGAATGCTGCAGCTTGGCGTCTAGCGGCTAAAGTGCCTTTTTTACCAAGTGTAACCATTCTGTCAGCGAATTTGCGAAGTTCTTTAGCTTTAGCTTCTGTGGTTTCGATTTGTCCATGAATAATTAGGTCCGTTACAAGGTCTCTAAGTAATGCTTTTCTTTGATCGCTTGTACGTCTTAATCTGCTATATCCTGCCATAGTAGTTCTCCTTATTCGTTGTCATCGTCAGAAGCAATGTCTAATTTTCTGCCATTGGAATATCCTGCGGCAAATCCTAAACCTAAATCTTCTAACTTCTCTTTAACTTCTTTTAATGATTTACGTCCTAAATTACGCACGCGCATCATTTCTTCTTCAGTCTTCTTTGTCAACTCAGCAAGTGTGTTAATACCTGCACGTTTTAAACAGTTAAATGAACGGACTGATAAATCAAGCTCTTCAATTGGTTTTTCAAGCTTGTGTGTATTGGTTTCGCTAACTTTTTCAGACATAAAGCTCATTTCATGAGTGGTTGCGTCCAAATCGACGATTACCGATAGGTAATCAATCATCATTTTTGAAGCTAATGACAATGCTTCGTGCGCTTTGATCGCACCATTGGTTTCAACTTCCATAATGAGTTTATCGTAGTCAGCATCGTTATCTACACGAGTTTTTTCAACTTCGTAAGATACACGATTGATTGGTGTGTAAATGGAGTCAATCGCAATCACACCAACAGAGTTGTTGTATTTCTTGTTTTTCACGGAACCTACATACCCAATACCGCGTCTAACGGTCATGTACATAGAAAGTTTGCCGCCTTCAACCACAGTGGCAATCACTTGGTCTGGATTAATCACTTTGATTTCATTATCATGAATGATATCCGAAGCGGTAACAACACCGGCACCGTTTTGGTGGATCTCAATTTCTTTTTCAAAATCTGGATCCGTTGAATCAACGGAAAGTACCACTTTTTTAAGATTTAAGACAATGCTCATTACGTCTTCCATGACACCTTCTAGTGTTGAGAATTCGTGTTCAGCACCTTCAATCTTAACGTTGACAATTGCTGCGCCTGGTAGTGAAGATAACAACACACGGCGAAGTGAATTACCAATTGTAATCCCATATCCTCTTTCAAGTGGGCTAATGGTACAAATTGCTTTAGTGTTATCACTTGAGGTAGACTCAACCTTTACTTCTGGTTTCGAAAATTTAAGATCTTGCAAAATGATTACCTCCTTATATTAAATAGAAATTATCCACGTGGGCGTTTTGGTGGACGGCATCCGTTGTGTGGAACTGGTGTTACGTCTCTAATTGCTGTAATTTCAAGACCTGCTGCTTGGATAGAACGAATTGCTGCTTCTCTACCTGGGCCTGGACCTTTAACTGAAACTTCAACTTTGATTACACCGTTATCAATTGCAGCTTTTGCTGCAGCGTCTGCAGACATTTGTGCTGCATAAGGTGTAGATTTACGTGAACCTTTAAAACCTAATGCACCTGCACTACTCCAAGCGATTGCATTACCTGCTTGGTCAGTGATGGTTACGATTGTATTATTAAACGTGGTATGAATGTGAGCCATTCCAAGCGGAATATTCTTCTTTACACGACGTTTAGTTGTTCTTTTACCTGCCATGATGACCCTCCTTATTTCTTCTTATTCGCAATAGTCTTAGCTTTACCTTTGCGAGTACGTGCATTATTTCTAGTGTTTTGTCCTCTTACTGGTAAGCCTTTTCTATGACGAATACCACGATAAGAACCGATTTCCATTAAACGTTTGATGTTTAATGTGATTTCTCTTCTTAGGTCACCTTCCACTTGGAACTTGGTAACTTCAGTACGAATACGGTTCAATTCATCTTCTGTTAAATCCTTTACTCTTGTATCTTCTGATACTTGAGCTTCTAATAAAATTTTCTCTGATAAGCTTCTTCCAATACCATAAACATAAGTTAAGGCGATGACAATTCTCTTGTCTCTTGGAATATCAATACCTGCTATACGTGCCATATTATTCTCCTATTATCCTTGACGTTGTTTGTGCTTTGGATTTTCACAAATAACGATTACTTTCCCTTTGCGTTTAACAACTTTGCATTTATCGCAAATAGGTTTTACTGATGCTCTTACTTTCATGTGATTTCCTCCTACCTTCGGCGATATGTTATTCTGCCGCGTGTTAAATCATATGGTGATAACTCAACTGTAACGCTATCACCAGGTAAAATGCGAATGTTATTCATACGGATTTTACCGGATACGTGTGCGAGTACGACGTGCCCATTTTCAAGTTCAACTTTAAATTTGGTATTAGGTAGTACTTCGACTACTTTTGCTTGTACTTCAATTAAATCTTCTCTTGCCATAAATATCCTCCTTTAAAGTTCTGTCAATATTTCATAGCCTGATTCTGTGATTGCAATCATGTGTTCAAAGTGTGCGCTATTCTTTTTATCTACGGTAACCGTTGTCCAGTTATCACTTAAGATTTTAACACGTTTTGTACCAATATTAACCATTGGTTCAACACAGATGGTCATGCCCGGTTTTAAGAGGGCGCCAGTACCTGGTTTACCGAAATTTGGGACGTATGGATCTTCATGTAAGCTTCTACCGATGCCATGACCTGTGAATTCCTCCACAATGCCGTAACCATAAGGTTTAACATAGGCTTCTACTGCGTGTGATATATCCGATACTCTATTGCCTGGAATAGCCATTTTAAGGCCTGCATACAATGAATTTAGCGTGACTTCTAAGAGCTTTTTATTCTCATCGCTGATGTTTCCGACTGGAAATGTCCATGCGCTGTCTGCGTGATAACCCTTATAATAAACACCGATATCCAGTGTCAAAATATCGCCTTCCTTTAGAACTAAGTCTGAAGGGATACCGTGTACAACGACTTCATTAACCGATAAGCAAACCGATCCAGGGAAGCCATGATAGCCTTTGAATGATGGTACGCCACCGAGTGATCGAATATGCGTTTCCGCAATCTCGTCTAGTTTTGCCGTTGTGATGCCAGGTTTTATATGTTTTCTTACTTCTTCACGTGTGAGTGCGACCATTCGGCCTGCTTCACGCATGATGTCTATCTCTCTTTGTGATTTTAAAATAATCATTTATTGCCTTCTAGTTTTTGAATCACGCGCGCCGTTACTTCAGCGATTGTGCCGTCTCCATCGATGCATAAGAAGTTATTTCTAGCTTTATAGAAATCGATGATTGGTTGTGTTTGTTCATGATAAATGACTAGGCGTCTCTTTGTGATTTCGACTGTGTCATCTGGTCTTTGAACCAACTCAGTACCACAGACATTACAAATGCCTTCTACTGCTGGCTTATGATTTGTAACGTGATAAGTTTCACCGCATTTAGGACAAACCCTTCTGCCGGTGATGCGATCTAATAAAATACTTTCATCAGAGTCTAAGTAGATAACATAGTCTACTTTCCATCCGTATTGCATTAAAATGTGTTCAAAGTCTTCTGCTTGTTTTAGATTTCTTGGATAGCCATCTAATAAGAAGCCGTTTTTCACATCTTTCGCAAGTAGACGTTCCCTAACGATATCATTTGTGAGAGAGTCATTGACAAATTTACCTGCATTAATTTGCGCTTGAACAAGTTTCCCAACGGGAGTTGCTTTTTGAATTTCTTCTCTGAACATGGCTCCCGTTGAAATATGAGGTATGTTGTAGTGCTTGGTTAAATTTGATGCAAGCGATCCTTTACCGACCCCTGGAGGCCCCATAACGATTAGTCTCATAAAGAATACCTCTTCTCTTGTTTTTTTAGAATATGCCTTTATATTCTTGACTATTTGCTTCGGTTTCAATTTGGTTAGTGGTTTCCATAGCAACCCCTACCACGATTAGTAATGAAGTACCACCTAGTACAATGGTTTGTGCTTCTAAGCTGTTAAAGCCAAATGCTACTGCTGTAATAATTGGCATAGCTGCTAGAATAACTAAATATACTGTACCAAGTAATGTAATCTTAAACATGAGCTTAGCAATGTAGTTTTGTGTGTCCATACCAGGTCTTACACCAGGGATGTACGCGTTTGATTTAGATAAGTTGTCAGATACTTTTTCTGGATTCAACATTAAGAATGAATAGAAGAATGTAAAGACAACGATTAAACCGATATAGATAACGAACCCAATTGGTTGTTGGTAGTTAAATATTTGGTCCAGCCATGATTCTAATGAAGTCATCACTGACGTATCTTTGTCAAACATACCTACTAATGATAGCGGAATGCTTAAGATGGTTGAGGCGAAGATAACTGGGATTACCCCTGCAGAGTTTAACTTAATTGGCAAGTTAGAATCTGTTTTACCTTGACCTGCATGGCGGTTCGCATATTGAATTGGCACTTTGCGTTTTGCAAGTTCCAAGAATGTGACGCCAAGTAGTACTGCTAAATAAATTAGCATGATTGAAATAAAGATTACTGTATCCCAACCGTTTGTACCGTTTGTGATATATTTTTCCCACAGTAATGTGATCATCGAAGGTAAGGATGTAATGATACCAGCTACGATTAGTAAGCTTGTACCGTTACCGATACCTTTTTTAGTGATGAAATCTGCAATCCACATCGCAAATGCTGTACCAGCAGCTACGACTAGAGACATGTAGATGTAAAGGACTGGGGTTGGTGTTAAGATGTCTGGTAAGAATTCACTACCAGCAACGCCTAAGCCTAGTAATAATACCATAGCTTGTACGAATGCTAATACTAAACCTAAGATGCGTGTTAGCTTCGTTAGTTTTTGTTTACCAGTTTCGCCTTGTTCGCTCCATTCTTTAAGAATAGGCACAATATCCATTTGTAATAATTGAATTACGATGGATGCCGTAATGTAAGGCGATATCCCCATCGCCATGATGGAGAAACGTCCAAGCGCATTCCCTGTGAAGTTGTTTAAAATTGCTAAAAATCCGTTACTAGCAACGAAATCTGTGATGCTAGATGTATCTAGTAATGGAATTGGAATCCATGTTGTGATACGGAAGATGAATAACAATAATAGGGTAATACCAATCTTTTTTAATAGTTGTACGTTTGAAAATATCGCTTTAATTCGGTACATGTTAAATTACCTCAGCCGTTCCGCCCGCTTGTTGGATTAACTCAAGAGCTTGTTTTGAAAAGTGGTTTGCTTTAACAGTAAGTTTTTTCTCTAAAGCACCATTTGCTAACACTTTAACGCCTGATTGTAATTTTCCGATAAGTTTTGTTTCTAATAATAATTCTGGTGTAACAACTGTGCCGTCTTCAAACACATTTAATTGTGTTAAGTTAACGATTGCATAGTCTTTACGGTTAACGTTTGAAAATCCTCTTTTAGGAAGACGTTGGAAGAAAGGGATTTGTCCACCTTCGAAACCAAGACGTACGCCGCCACCGGATCTAGATCCTTGGCCTTTTTGGCCTCTACCGGAAGTTTTACCTTGGCCAGTAGCTGTACCGCGTCCGAGTCTTTTACGATTCTTACGGGCACCTTCATTTGGTCTTAATTCGTTTAACATAAGTTTCTCCCCCTTTACGCGATTTCTTTAACAGTTACTAGATGAGCAATGGTTCTAACCATGCCCAAAATCGCATCGTTGGATTCTTTAACAACTGTTTGGTTTAATTTTCTTAATCCTAATGCATGTGCAGTTTTAACTTGATTTGGGTTACGTCCTAAAACGCTTCTTACTAATGTAATTTCTAATTTCATAGTCTTACACCAAGCTTTCTACTGCAACACCTCTAAGTGCTGCAACGTCTTCTCTAGTTTTTAATGATTCTAAGCCAGCGAAAGTCGCTCTTACCATGTTGATTGGTGATTTAGAACCTAAAGATTTAGATAGGATGTTGTGGATACCAGCTAATTCACAAATAGTACGAACCGCACCACCTGCAATAACCCCGGTACCTTCTGAAGCAGGTCTTAAGAATACTTTTCCGGCACCAAATTCACCTGTGACAGTGTGTGGGATTGTATTATTAACGACTGCAACTTTTACTAAGTTTTTCTTAGCATCTTCAACTGCTTTTTTGATTGCATCAGGTACTTCTTGTGCTTTGCCTAAACCAAAGCCAACGGTGCCATTATGGTCACCCACTACAACTAGTGCTGCAAATCTAAAGCGGCGTCCACCCTTAACAACTTTTGTTACGCGGTTAATGGAGACCACGCGATCTTCAAATAATTCTACTTCTTTTTCTCTTTGTTTACGCATGATTACCCTCCTTAGAATTTCAAGCCAGCTTCTCTAGCTGCCTCGGCTAATGCCTTAATACGTCCATGGTATAAATAACCACTTCTGTCGAATACTACTTCAGTTACACCACCAGCTAAGCCACGTTCAGCAATTAATTTGCCGACTGCTTTTGCTGCTTCTACGTTTGAACTTGTTAAGTTAAGTTCTTGGCTTCTTGCTGCAAATAAAGTTACTTGGTTGACGTCGTCAATTAGTTGTGCATAGAAAGCTGTATTAGAGCGATATACACTTAAACGAGGTCTTGCTGCTGTGCCAGAAAGATTCTTTCTAATACGAAGATGTCTCTTTTGGCGTGATACATTGCTTGATTGTTTATTGATCATATATGTGCCCTCCTACTACTTCTTAGCAGTTTTGCCTTCCTTGCGACGAACATTTTCATCTTTGTAACGAATCCCTTTACCTTTGTATGGTTCTGGTTTACGAACTTGACGAATGTTAGCTGCAAATTCTCCAATAACTTGCTTATCAATACCTGTTAAGATAACTTCGGTATTTTTAGGTAAGGTAACTGTTACGCCTTCAGGAATTTCTAAATTCACTAAGTGTGAATAACCTGCGTTAATAACTAATACTCTACCTTCTAATGATGCTCTATAACCGACACCACGGATTTCTAATTGCTTAGTGAATCCTGTTGTAACACCTGTTACCATGTTTGCAAGCACGGCTCTAGTTGTACCGTGTAGTTTACGGTCATTGTTTACATCTGATTTTCTAGTAATTGTAATTACTTGGTTTTCTTGATTAATTCCAACTCTGTCTGAGAATTGAAATGAAAGTTCACCTTTTGGACCTTTTACTGTGACAAAGTTTGCTGCCGTAACATTTACAGTAACACCAGCAGGAACATTGATCACTTTATTACCTATACGTGACATTTATATTTCCTCCTTATATTACCAAACGTAGGCGAGGACTTCGCCACCGATTTGTTGTTTACGTGCATCTCTGTCTGTCATGATGCCTTTTGACGTCGAAATAATTGCAATCCCTAAACCGTTAAGTACAGTCGGTAATTGGCTAGCTTGCGCATAAACGCGTAAGCCTGGTTTCGATATCCTCTTTAAGCCTTTAATAACACGTTCATTATTTGCGGCATATTTTAGGGTAACTACTGTTAAGTTAGCTACGCCCACTTGTTTTGTGGTGAAATCCACGATGAAGCCTTCTTGTTTAAGAACGCCTAACATATCTGTTTTTAGTCTAGATGTAGGGATTTCAACTTTCTCATGACGCATTGTGTTCGCGTTGCGGATACGAGTTAGTAAATCCGCGATTGGATCAGTCATAACCATATTATTTCCTCCTTCTTACCAGCTGGCTTTTTTAACGCCAGGCAGTTCGCCTTTATAGGCTAATTCACGAAAACAAATACGGCAAACTCCAAATTTTTGGTATACTGCGTGCGGACGGCCACAAACTGTGCATCTTGTATAAGCTCTTGTTGAGAACTTAGCTACACGTTGTTGCTTCGCAATCATAGATTTTTTAGCCATGTTTATTCTCCTTATTTTTTAAACGGTAAACCAAGTGAAGTTAATAATGCTTTACCTTCTTCATCTGATTTTGCCGTTGTGACGATGACAATGTCCATGCCTCGTACTTTTTTCACTTTATCGAAATTAACTTCTGGGAAAATTAATTGTTCTTTCACACCAAGTGTATAGTTACCACGTCCGTCGAACGCATCTTTTGAGATTCCACGGAAGTCTCTAACACGAGGAAGAGAAACTGAAACTAATTTATCTAAGAAGTAATACATTCTTTCTCCACGTAATGTTACTTTGCAGCCAATTGGCATACCTTCACGAAGTTTGAAGTTCGCAATAGATTTTTTTGCTTTAGTAACAACTGGTCTTTGACCAGTGATAACGGTTAATTCCTCAACCGCGTCGTCAAGTACTTTTGGGTTAGCAACTGCATCGCCAATCCCCATGTTGATTACGATTTTTTCAATCTTTGGTACTTGCATAACGGTAGTGTAGTTGAATGCTTTAATTAATTCGGGTTTGGTGAGGGTTTCGTATTTTTCTTTTAATCTACTCATAGTCAAACTCCTTCTTATTTATCAAGGCTAGCGCCTGATTTTTTCGCATAACGGACTTTCTTACCGTCTACGACTTTGTAACCAACGCGAGTTGGAACATTTAATTTAGGGTCGAGAATCATAACATTGGATGCATGAATTGGTGCTTCTACTTCCAAAATTTGACCTTTTTCGTTTTGTTGAGTAGGTCTTTGGTGTTTTTTAACTTTATTAACCCCTTCAACTAATAGACGGTCTTCACCAGGAAATGCTTTTAATACTTTTCCAGTTGTTCTTGTCTTTTTGCCTTTTTTATCGACTGTAACTTTGTCTTTACCAGCGATGACTACAACTGTATCTCCAGCTTTAATGTTCATGATGTCCTCCTTATAATACTTCCGGAGCAAGTGATACGATCTTCATAAAGTTCTTATCTCTTAGCTCTCTTGCCACTGGTCCGAAAATACGGGTCCCACGTGGGTTTAAGTCTTCCTTAATAATTACTGCTGCATTGTCATCAAATTTGATGTATGAGCCGTCTAGACGTCTTAAGCCAAATACTGTTCTTACGATTACAGCTTTGACAACGTCACCTTTTTTAACGATACCGCCTGGTGTAGCCTTTTTAACAGTTACAACCACAACGTCTCCGACATTCGCATAACGACGGCGGGTACCACCTAAAACTTTGATGACTAAGACTTCACGTGCGCCACTGTTGTCAGCGACATTTAATCTTGTTTCTTGTTGAATCATGATAGTCCCTCCTTATTTTGCTTCGGAAACAACTTCTACTAATCTAAAACGTTTAGTAGCTGAAAGCGGACGAGTTTCCATAATTGTAACTACGTCTCCAACCTTTGCAACGCTGTTTTCGTCATGCGCATGATATTTTTTGGAAACTTTTACACGTTTCCCATATAAACTGTGTTTTTTGTAAGTGTCAACAACCACTGTGATCGTTTTTTCCATTTTGGTAGATACCACAGTACCTGTGAACACTTTTCTATTGTTTCTTTCCATAGTATCCTCCTTATTCGTTACGTTCACTAATGATTGTCTTCATTTGTGCAATTAATTTACGTACTTGACTTATACGTGCAGTGTTTTCTAATTGACCAACAGCAAGTTGAAAACGAAGATTGAATAATTCAATTTTTAATTCGTCAATACGTTTGTTTAGATCAGCAGTGCTGATTTTACGAATTTCGATAGCCTTCATTATTGGTCACCCACCTTACGAATAATTTTTGTTGAAACAGGAAGTTTATGAGAAGCTAAACGTAATGCTTCTGCAGCGATTTCATCTGCAACCCCTGCAACTTCGAACATGATTTTCCCAGTTTTAACAACCGCTACCCATGAATCTGGTGCTCCTTTACCGGAACCCATACGCACTTCTAGTGGTTTTTTAGTCTTTGCTAAATGTGGGAATATGTTGATCCATACTTTACCTTGACGTTTCATATGTCTTGTAATCGCGATACGGGCAGCTTCGATTTGGCGGTTGGTAACCCATGCGCCTTCAGTTGCTTGTAAACCCCAAGTACCGTTATTTAAAGTTAAATTTCCTTTCGCAGGACCTTCATAGCTAACGCGATGAGGACGGCGATATTTTGTTCTTTTTGGCATTAACATAATTATTTGCCTCCCTTACTGCGCTTTTCTCTTCTAGGTTGCGTTTCAGGTCTAACTTTTTGACCAGGTAAAACTTCACCTTTATAGATCCACACTTTGACGCCCAACTTACCATAAGTAGTGGTTGCTTCTGCAGTTGCATAATCAACGTCAGCACGTAATGTGTGTAGTGGAACGCGTCCTTCTGAATAACCTTCTGCTCTAGCGATTTCAGCACCACCAAGACGGCCAGAAACTAATGTTTTAACCCCTTTAGCGCCTGCTTTTAATGCTCTTTGCATAGCGATTTTTTGAACACGACGGAATGAAGCACGGTTTTCTAATTGCTCAGCGATGCTTTGTGCAACAAGCTGAGCATTTGTTTCAACGCGTTTAACTTCAACCACATTAAGAATAATTTCTTTTTTAGTCATATATTCTAATGCTTTAACAGCCTTGTTCTTATTTTCTGCATCTCTACCGATTACAACACCAGGTTTACCAGTATGAAGCGTTACTTTCACTCTGTCTTTAGTTTTGCCTTTTAAGCGTTCGATTTCGATTTGAGAAACTGCAGCATTTTTGAAAGTAGTTGTTAGATACTTTCTAATATCAAGATCTTCTTTTAATAGTGCCGGAACATTTTTCTTATCCGCATACCATTTAGCATCCCAATTACGGATGATGCCGACGCGTAAGCCGACTGGACTAACTTTTTGACCCATCGTGTGTTCCCTCCTAAACTCTTTCTGCCACAACAACTGTTATGTGGCTTGTTCTTTTTTGAATGATATCGCCTTGGCCTTTAGCTCTTGGCGTCATTCTCTTCATACGAACACCTTCGTTAATATATGCTTCTTTAACATATAAATTGTTTGTGTTCATGTTATAGTTATGATCCGCGTTTGCAACTGCGCTATTAAGTACTTTAAGAATAATAGGAGATGCAGCACGAGGCGTATACTTTAAGACAGCTTGTGCTTCCTTAACGTCTAAGCCACGGATGAGATCAATAACTAGTCTTGCTTTTCTAGGTGCAACACGCACGGTTTTTGCAATAGCTTTAGATTCCATATTAACCTCCATTATTATTTCTTGTTCGCTTTTTTGTCAGCGCCATGACCACGGTAAGTACGAGTTGGTGCAAATTCACCAAGTTTGTGTCCTACCATATCTTCTGTTACGTACACAGGTACATGTTCTCTACCGTTGTATACTGCAATTGTTAATCCTACAAAGTCAGGGAATATCGTTGAACGTCTTGACCAAGTTTGGATTACTTTGTTATCTTTCGCCTTTTTAGCAGTTACCACTTTGTTTAATAAGTGATCATCGCAAAAAGGACCTTTTTTAATTGAACGTGCCATGATTATCCTCCTACTTTGTACGACGTCTTACGATTAAATCGTTAGAAGCCTTCTTAGAATCTCTAGTTTTGATACCACGAGCAGGTTTACCCCATGGTGACATTGGTGATTTACGACCAATTGGTTGTTTACCTTCACCACCACCGTGTGGGTGATCGTTAGGGTTCATTACAGAACCTCTGACTGTAGGGCGAATACCCATATGTCTAGTTCTACCTGCCTTACCGATGTTAACAAGTTCGTATGATTCGTTTCCGACTTCACCAACTGTTGCACGGCAAGTACCTAAAATTTTACGCACTTCACCAGAACTTAGTCTTACAAGAACATAACGTTCTTCGCGACCTAAGATTTGCGCTGAAGTACCGGCTGAACGAACTAATTGTCCGCCTTTACCAGGGTGTAATTCAATGTTATGAACCACTGTACCAACTGGAATGTTTACGATTGGCAATGCGTTACCAACTTTAATGTCAGCAGCAACACCTGATTCAATAGACATACCTACCACTAAGCCCTTTGGCGCAATGATATAACGCTTTTCACCATCTACATAATTAATTAATGCGATGTTCGCGCTTCTATTTGGATCATATTCAATCGTTGCAACTTTCCCAACGATACCATCTTTATTTCTCTTAAAATCAATTACACGATATTTGCGCTTAGCGCCGCCACCTTGATGACGGACCGTAATCTTACCTTGGTTGTTACGGCCACCATTTTTAGTTAATGGCTCGAGTAGTGATTTTTCAGGAGTAGATGTAGTGATTTCTTCGTACGTTAGTACGCTCATGTTACGACGACCATTTGTCGTCGGTTTATAAACTTTAACCGCCATAAGTTAATTCTCCTTTAATATTTCACTAATCTTAAACTGTGAACTTGTCAATCTTTTGACCGTCAGCTAGTTTTACGATTGCTTTCTTATAAGCATTCTTGTAACCTTCGTATTTGCCCATTCTTTTGAACTTTGGTAATACGTTGATTGTGTTTACTCTTACTACTTTTACACCGAAGATTTCTTCGATAGCTTTTTTGATTTCGATTTTGTTAGCTTTTTTATCTACTTTGAAAGTATAGCTGTTTTCTGTTTCAATCATTTTAGAAGATTGTTCAGTAATGATTGGAGCTTTGATAATGTCGTAGTATTTAATCATTATGCAAGCACCTCCTCGAAGTGTTTAACTGCGCTTTCAGTCATTAATAGTACTTTGCAGTTTAGTAAGTCGTACACACTTGCATGTGAAGCTTGAACTAAAGCAACGTTTGGTAAGTTGCGTGCCGCTAAGAACACGTTGTCTTCAAACACATTGTCTACAATTAATACTTTTTGAGTAACTTTTAAGTTTGCAAGCAATGCTTGGAAATCTTTTGTTTTAGGTTGTTCAACTTGTAGTTTATCAACCACGATAAGTGTTTCGTTATTCGCATGGTATGAAAGTGCAGAACGTAAAGCCAATTGGCCAACTTTCTTATTAACTTTCACTGCATAACTTCTTGGAGTTGGTCCAAACACAATACCACCGTGTCTCCATTGTGGTGATCTAGTTGACCCTTGACGAGCACGACCAGTTCCTTTTTGTCTCCATGGTTTTCTTCCGCCACCTGAAACTTCTGCACGACTTTTAACATCGTGTGTACCTTGACGCATTGCAGCTCTTTGAGCATTTACTACATCATATAGTACTTGTTGGTGAGGGGCAATACCGAATACATAATCATTTAATGTAAGGTCAGTTACTTTTGAACCTTGTTGATTTAATACTTGTAATTTAGGCATCATTGTTCCTCCTTACTTAACACTCTTAATGGCAGTTCTGATTACAACAAGACCTTTGCTAGGTCCTGGTACGCTACCACTAACGAGTAAAACTTCACGTTCTGAGTCATAAGCTACCACAGCAAGGTTTTGAACAGTAACTTGTTCATGTCCCATATGCCCTGGTAAGTTTTTACCCTTCATATTGCCTTTGATGGCTCCCATTGAACCTGGACGACGGTGATATCTCGAACCGTGTGTCATAGGCCCTCTAGATTGATTGTGTCTCTTGATTGAACCTTCAAACCCTTTACCTTTTGAAGTTCCAGTGACATCAATTAATTCGCCTGCTGCGAAAATATCTCCAGAAACTACTGAACCTACCGCTAAATCCGCTAATTCATTTTGCGTTTCGTTAAAGCGAATTTCTTTAATGAAGCGCTTAGGTGCTGTATTAGCTTTTGCGACGTGCCCTTGTTCTGGCTTGTTGCTTAATTTTTCCCTTTTGTCTTCGAAACCAATTTGAGTCGCAACGTATCCGTCAGTTTCAACAGTTTTTTGTTGTAACACTACGTTTTGAGCCACATCGATAACAGTAACAGGGACTAGGTGACCATTTTCATTGAAAATTTGAGTCATGCCTAATTTTCTACCTAAGATTCCTTTGGCCATGTTTCTTTCTCCTTGTTAATTAGTTTTTTGTTTTACTTCTTTAATACGATATCGACACCTGATGGTAAGTCAATATGCATAAGTGCTTCAATCGTTTGAGCATTTGGATCTAAAATTTCAATCAATCTCTTGTGAGTACGACGTTCGAATTGTTCACGTGAATCTTTGTTAACGTGAGGTGAACGTAAGATAGTGAAAATTTCTTTTTCAGTTGGAAGCGGAATAGGTCCGTGAACCTTAGCTCCAGTCTTTAAGACACTTTCAATGATCTTCTTAGCTGATTGATCAATTAATCTGTGATCGTAAGCCTTTAAACGAATTTTGATAACTTCTTTTGCCATTTTACAATAGTCTCCTTTCGCCTATAATCTTGTCATAGACTTGCTCGATGGAAAAACCCTTCACATAGACAACGGCTATCCGTGTGCCGACAACCTTCCATTTCACAGCCTTTTGCGCTTGTGCGTAAGCGTTACTATTATATGATAAAAAAAAAGAATATGCAACCTTTTTTCGTATATTTCTTTAAAAAGTTGTAATTCTTTTGATATTCGAGTTACTTATTTTGATTAATAATCTTTTTTGCTTCTTTTAAGAATGGCATCGCAACACTAAAATTACTTTCACCTTGTTTTAAGAGCGCCTCAAAACCATCTCTTTGACTGGCTATGTCTCCACAAATTGTACAAGGTATTTGCTTATCTTTAAAAAATGTTGTGACGTTATAAACAGCCTCACAAAGCTGTTCTAAGTAATCTTGTCTGTCTATTTTATCATTCCGATTAAACCCAAATAAGCTATTGCCTAAGTCGTTTGTTCCGATAGAAACGAAATCTGCTTTTCTAAAATCATCTAGCGATTCGTATGCTTCTTTAGTTTCGATCATGACACCAATTTTTGGCAGTTTTCCAGAGAGATTTATGCTCTTCTTGACGCCTTCGGTGATTTTTTTGAATACTTCTAAGTCATCTTTTTGAAAAACCATCGGAATCATAATTCGTAAATTATCATATTTGTGATGCGCAATTAACAAGGCAGTGAGTTGATTAATAAAGTCATTTTTAAAATGTAAAATGTATGAACTAACCCCTCTGGTCTCAATTTTCATACCAGTTGGTGTCTTATCTTCGCCAAAATCATAAGTTCTAATCACCACTGGTTTTGGATAGAAACGCTCAAGTAAGGCTTCATAAACCTTGGTTTGTTCCTCGATGCTTGGAAACCTATTCAACTCGTAATATAAGAATTCAGAGCGATAAAGACCAATGCCATCCGAGTTATTCACAAAGATCGGGTCCATATTACTAACGCCACTATAATTCAAATATAGTTTATTTGGATGATGTTTAGTTAGTAAAGCTTGGTTTGAACTGATTTTAACCTCTAAAGCTTGGTTTACTGTCTGTTTGTTTGGATTAACCATCAGCTTTCCTTGACTCGAATCCATCAACAACCATTCGTTTGCATCAAAAGAAAACGTATCGACGATCATATAGGGAATGTTGCGTTCTCTACATAGAATCGCACCATGAGACAACCCTGATCCTTTTAAAGCTAGAATCCCTTTGATGTTATTTTGATACTCAAAGAGTAATGAAGGGAATAGTTCTTCTACACATAGGATAATCTCCCCTTCAGGTTTTTTTTCTGATTGGTTTACGCTACGTTCTACTCTTGCTTTAATGTCTTTTAAATCAACCACACGTTCTTTAAAGTACGGATCTTCTTGTTTAGAAAGATCTTCAATATAAACATGCATCGCTTGATCAAATGCTGTTTTAATGGCATTTGTTTGTTTAAGTCGATTTTTTATGTCTCCTATCAGTGCTTGATCTTGCAATACGGCTATTTGAAAAAGAATGATTTCATGGTTGTCTTTCGTGTCTTTCAACAAACTGGTTAATTCTTCAATGACTGAATCTAAGATGTCGTCTATTTGTTGTTTATTGTTTAATTCATTTTGGGCTTGGTTTTGAGGCATGAATGCTCTGCCGTATGCAATGCCTTTAGATATTATTTCTAATATCATTATGCATTATCCTCACTTATAATTAAGTAGGCTGCGCCATACATTCCAGCATCATTTCCTAAGTTTGCAAGTTCAAAAGGCATATCTTTAACAGAAAAATGTGCAAATTTTACAAAGTGTTTTTCAATGGCATCAATCAGAATTTGTCCAGCATTAGAAATGCCGCCACCAATGATGAATGCTTTTGGATCGGTTGTTACAGCTATAGATGCACAAGCAATCGCTAAATAGTAACCAACTTTGTCTGCTACTTTTAAACCAACTGCATCATTTTTCTTTGCTGCATTAAATATTAATCGTGGGTTTAGAGAATCATCATCTCGTAAAACTGTCGGCAAATCGTTTGATTGAATGATTTCTCTTGCCATACGAATAATGCCTCTAATGGAACATTCAGTCTCTAAACAACCACTTAACCCGCAAGTGCAGGCTTGAGGCGTATCAAAATTGACACGAATATGCCCGATTTCACCACCGCCACCATGCGCACCATCGATCACTTTGCCGTTTGCAACGATACCGCCGCCTACACCAGTACCCAGTGTAATAAAGACAATATCACCTTTGATATTTCTTTGCCAATATTCACCCGCAGCAGCTACTGTCGCATCATTTCCGGCTTTAACATTAACACTTTTGCCATATGCTGCACAAAAAGCTTCTTTAACGTTTACGTTTTCCCACCCTAAATTTGGGCATCTAATCGCAACATCTTCGAAGACGGGTCCGGGCAACCCAAACCCAAATCCAAGCACTTCACTGTCCTTAATATCTTTTTTAGTTAAATAATCTTTCGCACTTTTGGCAATGTCATACAAGATATTTTCACCATCGTTTGTAATATCTGTTGGTATTGTCCAAGCATCTAATAAATCACCTTGTCTGTTTAAAAAGCCAATTTTTACAGATGTACCGCCGACATCAATCCCAAAAACATACATAAATCCACCTCTATATTCGTTTTATACTATTAAGTATTATACCATGAAATAGCCTGATAAAAAACTCTTAAGACGAAAAAAACCGAACACCAATTGGCGTTCGGTTCTCAGTATTTTTGCTTAAAATAATTGGATATATTTTCCAAAGATTTGACCAATGCCTCATCTTTTTCGATGTTTAAATCATTCATGAATGATTCAATCATCTCGTCATGAAAACCGTTATGTATCTTAAGCACTTCAAGAGCCAGGTCCGTAAGTTGTAACAGTACTTTTCGTTTATCGTCTTTAGCTCTTGTTCTGGTTACGTATTTTTTTCGAACCAAAACATCGACTGACGTGGTTAAAGTACCTAGCGTGATGCGCAATTTTCTTGCAACATCGCCCATGGTTTTAAGTTTTGAATTGGAAATTGCCTCTAGCACATGGACTTCAGTCATGGAGAGTTTGACCCCACGTTCTTTCAGCGTTTGTCCTTCTATGGAGAGAATGTGATTAAAAACTTCTACCAATAATTCATTGATTACATCTTTCGAACGACTCATATAATTACCTCTCTATATAACCGACTCCTATTGTCCCAGGTCCAGCGTGAGCACCTACAACAGGTGTTAACGGAACCACTTCTACTAGAACGTCAGGCCTATTTTCAACAATCAAAGCTTTAATCGCTAATGCTTCTTTTTTGTTGTTTGTATACGCAATAAATATATCTACCTTTTTGTTTTCTGTTTCTTTCAATAAAATCTCTAACAATCTTTCTCTGGCTTTAGAAGTTGTACGTATTTTTTCTAGTGGTACGAGTGCACCTTCTGATGTAACATGCAACAGAGGTTTGATTTTTAATAGTGTACCAACAAAACCAGAAGTTGCTGATAAACGACCATTTTTCACTAAGTACTTTAACGTATCCACCAATACCATGATACGGATTTTCTCACGCATCGCTTCAAGCGTTTCTTTAATTTCACCTGCATTTTTACCTTCTTTAACCATTTCAATGGCTTTTTTTACTAAATAGTACTGTCCATGTGAGACACTTTTGGAGTCGATAACGTGTACATCTAATCCATCAACGAGCGTTGAAGCTAGCACTGCACCTTGATAAGTACCCGATAGCTTAGATGATATGATGATGGCAATGACTGAATCATACCCCTCTTGTTTAAACGCTTCGTAGACTTCTGCTATTTTTCCAGTAGGTGTTTGAGAAGTCGAGATTGCAATCTCAGGATTGCTCACAACTGTATTATAAAACGTTTCTGCTGTAATATCTACAAAATCTTCATATTCATTACCACCCAGATTTAGTGTTGAGTGAATGACTTTAATAGGATGATCGACATGGATATAGTCGATACCTGAGTTCCCGCAAACCATGATACCAATTTTAGACATAATATTCTCCTTAATTATTTTGATGTTCAAAGTAGTTACGGAAATATTGTATCATATTGAAACAATAAGTCAAGAAAATGTATGTCAATAAGTCATGATAATCAAAGATATTTGAGTTTACTCAGTTAAAGCGGAACAAATTTTGCGTAATTAGGTTACTATAATTACAATATAAATTAATTTGTCTCTGGATAAAAAAAAACTAAGCAACAACTTAGCGTTTGATATGATAACACAAATGTGATGTATTTAGTGGTGGCTCCGGGCGGAATTGAACCGCCGACACACGGATTTTCAGTCCGTTGCTCTACCGACTGAGCTACAGAGCCTCGCCATAAAAATGGCGGTCCGGACGGGAATTGAACCCGCGATCTCCAGTGTGACAGACTGGCATGTTAACCACTACACCACCGGACCAATTTGGTTGCGGGAGAAGGATTTGAACCAACGACCTCCGGGTTATGAGCCCGACGAGCTACCAGACTGCTCTATCCCGCGATATTTAAATAATGGCGGAGAAAGAGGGATTCGAACCCCCGCGCCTTTTACAGCCTGTCGGTTTTCAAGACCGATCCCTTCAGCCGGACTTGGGTATTTCTCCAGCGCACATTATTATTAGATTAAGTTGAAAATGGGTTTTGGTGGACCCGGTAGGACTCGAACCTACGACCAACCGGTTATGAGCCGGTGGCTCTAACCAACTGAGCTACGGGTCCTAATTGGTAGCGGCGGGGGGACTTGAACCCTCGACCTTACGGGTATGAG
>Ga0265295_1000254_pt1 | contig 109825 bp, 103 predicted proteins | sample Munlansysbiofilm_FD_192503 | JGI IMG/M metagenome (GOLD analysis project Ga0265295, IMG submission 192503) | Leachate microbial communities from a municipal landfill in Southern Ontario, Canada - Methane capture system biofilm | ecosystem: Engineered > Solid waste > Landfill > Unclassified ...
ATTTTATTATCTTCAATCCTTAAAGTAATACCTCTAATGGCCTTAATGCCTCCGTAGCTTACATGCAAATCATTTACTAAAAGCATTACTCCACCCCCAGATAAGCTTCAATTACTTTTTCGTTATTTTGAATATCATATGGATTACCCTCTGCAATTAAGATTCCATGGTCAAGCACATAGATCCTATCGCATATACCCATAACAACCTCCATATGGTGCTCAATTAAAAATATTGTAAGGTCAAATTCTTCTTTAATTTCTCTAATAAATCCCATCAAATCTTGAGTTTCTTGAGGATTCATACCAGCAGCTGGCTCATCTAATAGTAAAAGTTTTGGATCAGTTGCAATCGCCCTTGCTATCTCAAGTCTTCTTTGTTGTCCATATGGAAGTGAAAATGCTTTTTCATTTCTTAGTTCATAAAGTCCTACTTTTTTAAGAAGGTAATGAGATTTCTCTATCATAGCTTCTTCTGAACGCACATATCCTGGAGTTCTTAAAATAGAAGCCATCATACCTTGTTTAAGTCTTAAATGATTTCCAATAAAAACATTGTCTTCAACAGAAAGATCTCTAAATAATCTTATGTTTTGAAATGTTCTGCATACCCCTAAATTAGCAATCTTATCTGGTCTCATTCCAGTTATATTTATAATCTCTTTATCTGGTTGTATTTGGATAGTTCCACTAGTTGGTGCATAAACTCCTGTAACCACATTAAACACGGTAGTCTTTCCTGCACCGTTTGGTCCAATAAGTCCTACAATTTCCCCTTTATCTATATGCGCTTCAAAGTCGCTAACTGCCACTACACCACCAAATCTCATTGTAATATTATTAATTTTTAGCATAGCGGCCCCTCACTTTCGCATAAGTTGTAAAAAATATATTGTCCTTTTTAAATATAATAACCATCATTAAAATAAGTGAAAATACTACCATCCTAAGTCCAGGAAGTGCTGGGGTTTGAAAGAATCCTAAATCCATTGCTTGATCAAGAAATCTTAATCCCTCCATAGCTACTGTAACTATTATAGCTGCAAATACAGTACCCATTATAGATCCCATACCACCTAAGACTACTATAAGTAGTATATTAAAAGTCAATGCAAATTTAAATAATGTTGGGTCAATGGTACCAAGTGATACCGCAAGAAGACCTCCACCTATTCCAGCAAGTCCTGAACCTAATGTAAAGCTCATAACTTTATGCTTAAATAAATCTACCCCCATTGATCTAGCAGCTATCTCATCTTCTCTTATGGCTTTAAGAGCTTTACCATAAGAACCTTCCATAAGTCTTTTCATCAAATAGACTGTTATTATCGCGGAGACTCCTGCCCAGAGCAGATTTATCTGAGGCTTAACGTTAAATACTTCAGATATAAAAATATTTCTAATCTGTGGTATTCCCTTTAATCCAAGAGCACCGTTAGTTACAGACTGTAAGTTTATAATAACTACCCTTATGATTTCTGAAAAACCCAAAGTTGCAATTGCCAAGTAGTCATCTGTTAATTTTAAAACTGGTGCACCTATTAAAAATCCAAATATAGCAGCCATTACTCCACCCATAAGGAGAGCAAATACAAATGGCATATTAAGATCTGCTAAAAATGGAACTATAGGTTTCATATAAAAGTTAACTTCTTTCAATTCTGGCGGAATGGTTAATAAAGCTGTTGTATACGCTCCGATAGCCATAAATCCAGCATGTCCAAGTGAAAAAAGACCGGTAAATCCATTTATAAGGTTCATACTTAAACCAAGCACTATATATATTAGAGAAAGGTTTATAATTCTAATTTGATAACTATCCATAAATAAATTGATTAATAATAATGCTACAAGAAGTACTGTTATTATAACAGCTTGTTTTATAAGGTTTTTCTTATCAGTTTTCTTCATAATTACACCTTCTCCGTCATTTTTTCGCCCATAATTCCAGTAGGCTTAACAAGTAGTATAACTATCAAAAGTACAAAAGAAAACGCATCTCTATAACCAGTTAAGCTTGGTAAAAATGCAATAAGCATAATCTCGCCAAGGCCTAGTATAAATCCACCTATTACAGCTCCAGTGATATTCCCTATACCCCCTATAACCGCTGCTATAAAGCATTTAAGCCCTGGAATAACTCCCATCAAAGGAAGTAACTGTGGATACTTTGTCCCCCAGAGAATTCCTCCTACAGCTGCTAAAAACGAACCAGTGAAAAATGTAAAGGAAACAACTCTATTTATATCAATACCCATAAGACTAGCTGCTTCATAGTCTTTGGATAAAGCTCTCATTGCCATACCAGTTTTAGTTTTTTGAATGATAAAGGTCAATCCCACTAATAGAATAATTGTAATAATAGGAATAATTACAGATACTAAGGAAACCGATATCCCACCAACTACAAGGATTTTGTTCATTACCTCAGGAATTGGAAATGCTTTTGGTCTTCCACCAAATACTAAAACCCCAAGGTTTTGAAGTAAAAATGATGCACCAATTGCTGATATCAAAATAGTTATACGAGGTGCTCCTCTAAGTGGCTTATATGCCAATTTTTCAAGTAAAACTCCAGCTCCTCCTGTAAGTACAGCAGATAGTATAAATACTAACCACCAAGGAATTGGTGTATAAGTCATGCCATAATAAGTGATATATGCTCCAAGCATAAAAATATCACCATGGGCAAAGTTTATAAGTCTGAGTATTCCATAAACCATGGTGTAACCGATGGCAATCAAGGCATACAAACTTCCCAAGGAGGTGCCGTTTACCAGATGCTGCATAAACTCTTTAAACTCCATTATTTTTTTCCCCCTAACGCTTTGTTGTCCTACATAAATTAAATAATCCCTCCCCCTTAAGGGAGAGGGAAAATAATTAGTCTAGTATGGTTCTACTGTTGTAAGATATTTAAATTGACCATCTACAACTCTATTAATAACTGCTGATTTAACAGCATCTCCGTTTGAATCAAGAGTAATATTTCCTGTAGCTCCAACAAATCCATCTGTTATAGCTAATTGTTCTTGAATTTTAACTGGATCAGCTGAGTCAGCTCTTTCAATTGCATCAACTATTAACATATAAGCATCATATCCAAGTGCTGCAAATGCATTAGCATCTTTTCCATACTTAGTTTTAAAATCTGCTAAGAATGTTTCAGATACTGCAGTTACTGGAGATTCAGCAGTAAAGTGTGTTGAAAATACAGCTCCTTCAACAGCGTCTCCACCTATTGATAAAAACTCTGGTGCTTCCCAAGTGTCTCCACCAAGTATTGGAACATCCATGCCTAAATCTCTAGCTTGTTTAATTAACAATGCAGATTCACCATAGTTTCCAGGTGCAAATATAACATCAGGATTTAAAGATTTTATACTTGTAAGTTGCGCTGTAAAATCTTGATCACCAGTGTTATAAGAAAGAGTAGAAACTATACTATCATCTGAGCCAGTCAAGCCAGTAAAAGCATCTACAAAGTATTTGCTAAGGCCAACAGAATAATCTTGTTGAACATCTTGTATTATTGCTGCTGTCTTTGCTCCAAGATCATTAAATGCATAATTAGCCATAACAGTTCCTTGGAATGGGTCTATAAAACAAACTCTAAAGTAAAAATCATTGTCTAATGTAACTAATGGGTTAGTAGGTGAACAACCAACAGCAGGAATTTGAGCATTCTTAACTAGGTCCCCAGCTGCCATTGAAAGTGAAGAACCATAAGAACCTATAATAGCAACAACTTTATCTTGCTCAATAAGTTTAGAAGCAGCATTTGCAGCCTCAACCTTATCTGATTTATTATCTACAACTACTATTTCAATTTTCTTACCAAGTACTTCTCCTTTTGTCTCAAATGCAAGTTGAATACCTTCAACAGTCATTTCTCCACCAGCTGCATTTACACCTGTCATAGGCTCAAATACACCTATTTTAATAACATCTGCATCTCCCGCTGGAGCATCTGCCCCTTGACTACATCCTGCAAGTGTTCCAATAACTAGAACTAATGATAATATAAGTAATAAAGCTCTTTTCATTAATTTTCCCCCTTTTATTGAATATTCTGAAATCCCCTAATAAAAAAAACGACGCCTCTGTTAACCTCCTTTTGATTTAAAAAAGGGATAGAAAACTACCCCATTTTTTGAATTTAATTAATTACTAGTATACCCTTTCAACTATATAAAGTCAAGAGTCTATAGTGCTCAAACAAAGAGGCTAAACCCTATTGCAGTGCTTATCCTAGAAGTTTTTGAATTGCTCTAAACGTTATATTTGGAACAATTTCAAAGGTATGCTTTTTATGAACCCTCTCAGTCCTCTTATGTCCATCCTTACCGAAGGTCCCAATATTTACAACAGGAACATTAATTTCTAGGATTTCATCAATTGGATGAATATATTTGCTACCCCATGCAGGCATATTTTTTTCTAAGGCTACAAGTTCATCTGGATCATCAGAAAGAGCCATAAAACTAGAGTCAGAAATATATGGATAAAACATCTTTAGAACTAGAGGTTTATCCGAATGAGTCTGAATCTCTTGAACAGATTCTTTTACTGCATCTAAAAGAGCTTTTTCGTTTTGGGTCTTACCCGTCATTTCAATTCTTGCTGAGAATGTTGAAGAATAATAGATAATTATTAATGGAGACTTATCCTCTGACCACTTTAATGCTTCTTCAATAACCGCAACTGAAAAATCTCTTAAATCCATAATTGGATTTTCTTTATTTAGATTGTTAGAAAAATCTTCAATATGTTTTTGAAACTTTTCTCCATGTTTAACTCTAAGCTCATTATAAAACTCTTCCCAGGTATATACCCTCCTATTATATGGTAATGGAGTATATGGGTGGTTTGCCCTCTCACAATAGCTCTTATATGAATCGTCCATATATAGTAGAATAGAGTCAAACGCTTCTTCAGCTTTCCCTTTCACTTTTTCCATAACATCTTTTGGACTCATACTATGTGTAAAGAAGTTAAAATAAGTATAAGCAGCTAAAGGAGTCTGTACTGTATAGCCTACTTTTGTATCAGCTTGTTTTAAGCTTGTAGGTGGCACAGTTAATTCTCCCAATGCCATATCGCTTAACTCAGGATTTAAATCGATTTTCCTATTAATTTCTGCCACTAGTGCATTTGGATTTAAACCACCATAGGAATCTCCAACATGAGTTTCTTTTCCTGTTACATAAAACGACGGCAATAATTTGCCAATAGTTCCAAAGTAAATATATCTATTTTCATCAAGAGGATGATATGGAGTAGAATAATCAGCATTTATCGCTGAAATATAATCTAAGTTATACTTTTTTTTCCATTCAATCAACAGTTTAAGTATAGAAATAGCACCATGAGAATTATCCTCTTCATCGCATTCAGCAGCTGCGATTAAATATCCATCTAACTTATCAGGGTTTTTCGCAAAATAATCCATAATATACATATGCCCCGCAACACCTGACTTCATATCAAGCGCTCCTCTGCCAAATAAATACTCTCCTGATTCAATATCAGCTAGAACTTCTTTAGTAGTTTGAGAGTTTCTTAGAAATTCCATATTAGCATCTGGATCAAAAGCCAACTCTTTGTGTTCACCAAAATCATCAACACCAACTGTATCAATATGCCCCATAAGCACAATTGCTCGATTAGAATTTCCCTTGGTTCCCTTTACCATAGCAATTGTATTATGTCTCACTATTTCATCATCTATAGTCTGTTGAAAAAGTAGAAAATCTGGATTATTCTTAAAGTACTCAATTTGACTATAGTAATCAAAAATCCATTTAGCTACCTTAGATTCTCCACCTTCAGATTTTACTATGCTTGGAATTTTCACAAGTTCTCTAGTTATCGTTTCAACTTCATTTAAGCATTTTAAATACATATCATCCACCTCCAAATATAACTAAATTATGTCATAAGCTTAGTTTTTTATCAAATAATTTTACCGATATACCCTTTAAAAGCATTAGTATTGTAACTAGACTCGATTAATTTTACAGTTGTATTACATTGAAATAATTTAATATATTTATAGTACAAAGAATGATATACTCGTTTTTAAGGAGAGTGATTCAATGAAAAAATATTTAAGTATGTTGATTGCTCTTTTAATAGTATTACAACCTCTTAGCGCTTTTGCAGATAGTTTTAAAGACGTTAAACAAAGCGACTGGTATTACGGAAATATCTCAATATTAGTCCAAGACGGAACCTTAAATGGATATCCTGATAAAACCTTTAAACCACAGAATACTATTACAAGAGCCGAGTTTATTAAAGCTACAATGTCAGTTATTGGGTATGATAATATACCTTCAACTGGAACGCATTGGGCAGATGGATATATTCAGAAGGGAAAAGATCTTGGTATATTATGTTCATATGTTACATCAAATCCAGATGTAGCAATTACAAGATACGATATGTCAAGAATTGTATCAAATTTACTTACATATCAGAATTACAATTCAAGCGTAGACTTAAATTTATATGAAAATTCACTAGGTGATATTGCTGCAATAAGTAATAATTTAGATCCTGTACTTAAAAAATCAGTCCTAAATTCATATGCAAGTGGAATATTAACAGGCTATGAAGATGGAACCTTTAGTGGTGATCGAACCCTAAACAGAGGAGAAGCAGCGACTGTTTTACTTAGAATAAAGGATGCTAAGTATAGAGCTAAACCAAAAGTCGTTTCAGAAAGCTCTTATCAAGAAGAAATACTAGCACTTGTAAATAAGGAAAGAACTTCAAGGGGATTAAATGCACTTGTTTTATCAGCTGAAATTTCAAAAGTTGCAATAGAAAAATCAAAAGATATGGCAATCTTTGACTACTTTAGCCATGAATCTCCAAACTATGGTTCGCCATTTGATATGATGAAAAAGTTTGGAATCACCTATAGAGCAGCAGGCGAAAATATAGCCATGGGTTATACAACCCCAGCAGATGTAATGGAAGGCTGGATGGATTCTCCTGGGCATAAAGCAAATATTCTTAGTACAAATTTTAATAAAATTGGAATTGGAATGTATAGAGGAGATTCAGTTTACTGGACACAACAGTTTACAGACTAGAATACAATTCACAATGCACAGATCACAGTGCACAATTAAAATATAGAGACAAAATCAAACATCCAAAATCATAGGTTTTGGATGTTTTTTATTTTTAGTCGTAAGGACTGATTTCCACACCAGTCCGAAAAAATAAAAATCCTTCGCAATCTAAGATATAGCTAGCTGTCATCCTGAGCGTAGCGTAAGGATCTTTATGTAAAGATTTCTCGACAAACTCGAAATGACAGTATCAATCTACAATTGATATGCGCTGGGACAAAAATAACCGCCCTTTTGTTTGTCCACTGAAATTTAAAAATTCTTCACATGAAAAGAACCAAGGAATTTTGAATTCCTCAGCTCTTTGCTTTATTCTTTTTCTAATTATATTACTGTAGTAATTGTAGTACTGATTGTGGCATTTGGTTAGCTTGTGCAAGCATTGAAGTTGCTGCTTGGCTTAAGATATTGTTTTTAGTAAATGTCATCATTTCTTCTGCCATATCAACATCTCTAATTCTTGATTCAGCTGCTGTTAAATTTTCTGATGTAGCTGTTAAATTGTTTATAGTGTGCTCTAATCTATTTTGATTTGCACCTAAATATGAACGTGCTGCAGATACAGTTTTTATAGCTGCATCAATTTGTGTAGTTGAAACTGTCCCTAGAGAAACATCAATTGTTGCTGCTGTGAATAATGTATTTGCGTCAGCCGCTGTCTTGTTCACTAAATCCAATTCTAATTCTTCACCTTCATTAGCTCCAATTTGAAGTGTTACATTAGCTAATGCTACTGGAGTACTATCAGCACTTTCACCCAATAGTTGGATTCCATTAAACCTAGTATTTGTAGATATATTTGTGATTTCTTTTACTAACTCATCGCCTTCTGCCTTTATTGCTAATAAATCATCACTGCTATTTGTTCCATTAGCAGCTTGTACTGATAACTCTCTCATTCTTTGTAAAATTGAATGGGTCTCACTAAGTGCGCCCTCTGCCGTTTGAATTAGAGAAATACCATCTTGTGCATTTCTATTGGCTTGATTAAGTCCACCTATTTGACCTCTCATTTTTTCTGAGATAGATAGTCCAGCTGCATCATCTCCAGCTTTATTGATTCTAAGTCCTGATGATAATTTAGCTAGCGAACTACTTTTTGCATTGTTTGCTGCTGTAAGTCTTGAATAAGTATTCATTGCTGAAATGTTTTGATTAATTCTCATTTTTATTCCTCCTTGAATTTTGGTTGTTATCGCTTGCTTCCTTGCTTGCGATTTATTTCTTTTTAGAAGCTTTATGATCACCTCAAGCTTCAGCTTTTGTGAGAAGTTTTTCCTCTCTAAGAATATTATCGGCTGTGCTTTTAAAAAGTTAAGTCTTTTTTAAAAAAAATTTTAATTTATTTTTAATTTAAATAGATTTCTATCTCTGTTGTTGATATTTACTGGGTTTTTAAATTAAGTGAAAAATTCCTCGACTAGGCTCGGAATGACATACAAATAAAAGAACGATCCCACGCTACGCTCAGGATGACAGCAAAAATAAAGCCAATAATTTCAGATTTGAAATTATTGGCACTATTTATTTGTGGCTTGGGTGGGTTTTTACCTTCTCCATTGCCATGGTTACTTCTCTTATTACATCAACTATATACTGTAACTCCATCTCCTGGATTTTTACATATATTTCGCCTTTGTCTGTAGCTACATACTTTGTTGGTAAATTATTTAGTGCTATTGCTGCAACATCCATTCTGCATCTTTCACAGGTACACATATGGGAATCTTCCCTTTGAAAAGCTTTATCTATGTACCTAAAAACAAGCTCCTCCATAGTATTATGTACTATAACCATGATTTAGACCTCCCTTTATCTTTTAATATCATTTATAAGTTGCATCAACTCATCAGTTGATTGGATTGTAGATGCATTTAAGGAATATGCTCTTTGAGTTATTATCATTTCAGTCATTGCTCTAGTCATATCTGCATTTGATCCTTCAATAAAGTTTTGTCTTATCTTTCCAAAAAGTGCGGGATTTTCAGTTTGTTCAATCAGGTTTTCATCTGGTGAAAGAGTAAATCTACCTTCTCCAATCGCTGTAAGGTTAGCTAGATTTTCTGGCATATACAACATTACTCTTCCTAGAGTTTCATTATCTGCCCCTCCTTTAATAGAACCATTTTCAGAGATTGTTACATCTCTGCCTTCCCACTCGTTAATTGAGGTAAAATATTCTATTTGGAGTATATCTCCCGACTGATTTCTTATGTTGTTTTCTGCATCAGCGTAAAAAGCTCCATTTCTCGTTAGCATTAGGTTTCCATTACTATCCTTAACTCCAAAAAATCCCTCTCCATCTATTGCCATATCAAAAGTTCCCTCTGATTGGGTAAGAACTCCTGGAGAAAAATCTGTTTTAGATATTCCGCTTTTTGTTCCTACATTAACATCCTGGTCTAACATCAATTCCTGAAAACTGATAGTTCTTTTTTTATAGCCATCAGTAGTCACATTGGCAAGTTCATCTGCTATCCCATCCATCTTGTATTGGTTTGCTTTAAGGCCACTCTTTCCTATGCTAAGCACATTAAACATAAATATCCACCTATACCCTTCCTATTTCATTTACAGCCTTATTGAGCGTCTCATCCGAGGTATGTAATAGTTTTTGATTAGCTTCAAACTCTCTTGCTATTTCTATCAATTTTACCATCTCATCGGCGATAATAACATTGCTCATCTCCAAATATCCTTGAGTTGCTTTTTTTTCAATCTCTATCCCTTGAGAATTTGGTGAAGTAAATAGCGTTTCGCCAACTCTTTTAAGTTGGGTATAATCTTCGAAGTCTGTTATTAAAAGTTCCATACCATCTCTTATTTTACCATCCTGATTTATATACACTTCAGATTTATTACCATTTGTGTCTAATCCTACTACATTATTTCCTTCCATTGTCACTAGTTTGTTTTCTTCATCTATGAGAAAATTTCCATTTCTAGTATATGCTCTCTGCCCATCATTTAATGCAAGTGTAAAAAATCCTCTACCCTCTATTGCAAAATCTAATGGATCTTCTGTTTGAACTAAACTTCCCTGATCAAAGTTTTGTACTATTTCATCAACCTCTGTTCCATAGGTCCATTTTCCCAGTTCTTTTCTTTGGTCCATTTTCCCAGTATGATTTATCATAGTATGATTTTTAGTTGTAGTTTGGGTTATGTCCTGGAACTTGTACCCAGAAGTATTTGTATTTGCGATATTTGCACCTGTATTTTCTTGTTTCTTTTGAAGTACATTCATGCTTTTATTAATTGAATTTATACTTCTTATCATGGTGTCATCTCCTCCTGTTCTTGTTCTAAGACCTTTGTCTCTGTTGGGTATATCATTCCAAGTTTTCTAGCTTCGCTTTCGATATTTACGTTTAACTTTGTAGAATAAGCCATATTCATAAGAATTGCAGATATTATTATTCCGATACCTAGGGGAATTAAAAAATTACATTTTACCTTTAATATTTTTTGTATAAGTTCTTTAATAATAATACTTCCCCCTTTTTCATATCTAATAATTTGCAAACTTCTTCTAAGCTGTAAATACCTCTTTCATAATCTGCTACCAATTTAAATTTTTCTTTCATCTCACTAGCTATATCCATATTATCAATCTTTACTTGTTCTTTTTCTCTTTCTAAAACTGCTAGAAATTCATTTTGCGATAAATCTTCCCTTCTAGATACTGTATCTTCCACTTCAATTTTGTTTGAATATATAATAGCCTCAAGGGCCTCCACGCGATTAACTAAATCACTATCTAATACCATCTTCTTTTCTGTTTTGACTTCCACTACTTCTCTATCTATATATACTCCTGCTCCAAATATTACAAGACCAAGCATTAATAAAAAAATATACATTAATATACCTCCGTAAGATCTACTATGGTGCTCCTCAGATTAAGTAGAATTTTCCCATGTAACTGTGATACCCTTGGTATTGAAATATCAAGTATATACGAAATCTCCTTAAGTGAAAGTTCCTCAACATAATAGAGGTTCAAAATTCTTTGATCTCTCTCAGGAAGCAATTTTATTGCGTCCTGAAGGATTTTATTCATCTCTAAACCCATTATTCTATCCTCAGGAGTTGGACTATCTCTATCTTCAATTATATCTAGCATTGAAAATCCTTCGCCATCGTTTGTATAAAGTGTGGATTCTAAGGAGACAGCTGAGAGATAGTGCACTGTTTCGTGTATTGATGATAACTGCTTATCATCTATTCCAAGTTCCATGCATATTTCTTTTTCTTCAGGCGTTCTCATAAAGCTCTTTTCAAGCTCTTCTTTTGTCCGATAGTATTGATTTAACTTATCTATTTTATTTCTTGATACCTTTCCACATCTTCTAAGCTCATCAATCACTGTACCCTTTATCCTTAGAGTCGCATAGGCTTCAAATGGAACTTTTTTTGAAAGATCAAATTTCTCTATTGCATCCATAAGTCCTATTACGCCAATACTAAAAAGATCATCCTGATCCATTGCATAATCCTTAAACTCAATTCTAGAGATTATCTTCTTTACCAGTGGAAGATGCTTCATTATTAAATTGTCTTTATCGGTATATGCACTTGACATTTAAATCTCTCCTATACAGGTTTGTTTGTCCTCATTAAAAGAAATACAAACTTAACTATTTTATCTATTTTCGTTTCATCGATATTTACAAATTTTAATCCATAAGAATAAAATGTTCTACCATTTATTACTTTTATTCCACCGTGACACACTTCGCCTTTTACTATTATATCCTCATCTTCAATTGCTGCTTTTAAAACAAGAATCAATCCAAGTTTAAATTTTTCGTTTGTCCTAACTCTTAATCCCCCACCGCTTATATCCTCAAGATAAGCATTTTTAAAAAACTCTATTTCGTTACCTTTTTTAACTCCATTTTCTATCATATTTACATTAGTATTTACAAGGTCATTATCAACCGAGTAATAAACGGTGCTTGTATAGGGTATTCTAACATGATCTCTTCGTTGAAATTTTTTTATATTCGAATATCCACTTACCTTATATATCAAAAATTTATTTGACTCTCTTGATTGTACGTTTGCACTAAAAACATATAGACATTTTTCGTCATATATTACTAACTCAATATTATCTCCAGGATAAAACAATTTAAAAGTTTTATCACCAGCTACAACTGATATCAAGATACTATTATCCTGAATATCATAAAGAGTTCCAAAAGTCTTTTCACCGGTACTAGCTCTCATCTCTACTTTGGAATTGATTTTAAATTTATCCATTTTATCACCCAAATATCCTTAGTATTCTATTTCCGAATTGTTTTATCGCTGAAATATTTAATTCTATTGAATCTTCATTTAAAAGTGACTCCGCAATATTTTCAATGTTTTGGCTTGCAACTGCATTTGGATATTTTATAACTAATGGTTCCTGTTCCATTATTGATTTATTTACTCTTATGTCACTAAAAATATATCCTAGACTATCTAGTTTTAGTTTTAAAAATTCGTTTGCTGTCTTTGAAAGTTTTTCAAAACTCTCATCTCCTGATACTTTATCTTGGACTTGATTTACTACTATTTTAACCCTATTCTTTAGCTTATATAGAGAAATCATCTTTAAAACTCTATATGCATCGGTAATAGCAGTTGGCTCTGGAGTAGTTATTAGGATTATTTCATCCGCGAGAATCGTAAAGGCAAGTGATTGTTTGCTAATTCCAGCTCCATTATCTATAATTACTATATCATATTCTTCAAGTAGCTTTAGCTCTTTTAAAATATGCTGCTGACTCTGATAGTCTAAACTCTCTAGGTGGAAAAATTCTGCGCCTCCTGATAATAAGTCTGGCCCATATGGGCTTTTCACCACTACTTCTTCAAAATTCCCTCCATTGTGGAGAGCATAAAACAAATCATGCTTTACTTCTACCCCTAGCACTATATTAACATTACTCATGCCTATATCTGCATCCATTATCAAAACTTTTTTCCCCTGTTCAAAAAGTTTTATGGCCAAATTTACGCTAAAGTTTGTCTTTCCTACCCCACCTTTCCCACTTACTACAGAATATACAATTGGTTGATGTAGCGTTTCGTTTTTAGATTCAGGTGTGGTTATTATATCCCTAAGTTTACTTGCCTGATCTATCATATTTAAAGTTCTCCTCAAAGTATTTGAAAATATTATCCGCTGTCGCAAGTTCTATGTGATCTGGAACATCTTGGCCAAAACAAAAGAACTGAACAGGTACAGGGTTGTTTTCTATCAAATGCCACAAGTTTTTTGTAGTCGCTATTTCGTCTAACTTTGTTATAATAAGTGCATCATAATGAAGCATTTTGTAACTTTCAAGTATTGAGTTTATAGTATCTTTATCTGTTGAAATGCTTAACACCAAATAGGTATTTACTTTTTTATTTATAGCATTTAGATGTTTCTTTATCTCAACCAGCTTTTTCATATCTTTTGGACTTGTTCCCAATGTATCAATTAGGATAGTTTCGCAATCTTGCATTGTCTCTATTTTTTCAAGCATCTCATGTGGTTCATTTACAACACTAAACGGAACTCCTAAAATATTTGCATATGTCTTTAATTGCTCAACTGCACCTATCCTATAGGTATCCATTGTAATTAGTCCGACCTTTTTTTTATTTGTAAGATACTCTCTAGCAGCTACTTTTGCTATAGTTGTAGTCTTTCCAACTCCTGTAGGCCCTACCATTACATTAATTCTTCCTAATTCAAATTTTTCACCAAAGTTATTTGTCTTTAAAATTATATTAAAAAAATCCTTTTTTTCCTCTAATGTAAGTATTAGATCTTCTTTGCCATGCAGTTTGCAAAATCCCATCAATTTTTCTTTTATTTTTTCACTGCTTCCATCATAAAATGGATCTAGATTTGCTTTAATTGATTCTTTTTCTTTTGTTTCTTCTTTTATTTGATCTACTCTATCCACAGATTGCTGTTCTATTTTAGGAGATTTTTCTTCTCCTTTTTTTTCATAGGTTTCTTCTAAGGCGACTGTTACCTCAAGTTTCTTTTTCCTAAATGGGTTATACCATTTCCCTGGTCTTATTTCTCGTTGAGTAATTATTATTGCATCTCCGCCAAGTTCATATTTTGCCCTTGTAAGGGCTTCTTTCATCTCATCAACTATATATTTTTTAATTATCATATATTATCTACCAACCCCACAGCTTCGATTTCTATATCATTAGGTATCTCTGTTATTGAAAGCACTGCAACATTTGGAAAGTTAAAAGAAATAAGGTTTCTAAATGCTGTTCTTATTCTTGGCGATGTCAGTATCGTTGGCTCTGAACCTTTTATAAGAGCTTGTTCCACAGTCTTATTTAAACTGTCAAATATCTTAGTAATTATATCAGGCTTTAAAACTGGCATTGAACCAGACATCGTCTTTTGGATATTGCTGCTAATTAAGTCCTCTAAGTCAGGATGAACTGTTACAACCTCTAATCTACCATCATAGTTTAAATGTTTCTTTACTATGGTTCTCTTTAAAGAGTGTCTTACCTGTTCTGTTAGGGTTTCAACATCCTTAGTAATCCTTCCATTATCAGCAAGTGTTTCTAAGATTGTTATAAGATCATATATTGGAACTCCTTCTCGAAGTAAGTTTTGCAAGATCTTCTGAACTTCACCTAATGTCATAATATCTGGAATAAGTTCATCAATGACCACATCGCAGCTTTCTTTTATACTGTCTATAAGCTGTTTTACCTCTTGTCTTCCTAGAAGCTCTGGGCTGTATTTTTTAATAGTCTCCTTAAGATGAGTAACAAATACAGTGCTAGGCTCAACTATTGTTAACCCTTCAAGTTCAGCTCTCTCTTTTAAGCTTTCCTCAACCCAAACAGCATCCATTCCAAATGCTGGTTCTTTTGTCTTTATACCTTCTAATTTAAAATCTAAATTCCCTGGGTCTAGAATCAAATACTTATTTAAATAAACCTCCGATTTTGCAACTGTATTGCCTTTTATTTTAATTATATATTCATTCGGCGAAATCTGGAGATTGTCTCTAATTCGGATAGGATTTACAAGAATTCCAAGTTCACTTGCAAGTTGTCTTCTTATAGAAGTAATCTGAGTTATTAGGTTATCATCTACTCCCTCATCTACAAGTGAGATAAGCCCATATCCAATCTCTACTGAAATTGACTCAACCTGAAAACTATTTGCCGCTTCTGTTTCTTTTGATTTTATTGCCATAGTTTGCCTTACAGCAGCTGCATCATCTCTTTTTGACTCTTCTTTTTCATTTACATTTAACAAGTAACCCATAGCTCCTAGTATTAGTGAAATAATCATAAATGGTGGTGTCGGAAATGCTGGCACAAGTGATATAAGTAAAAGTACTGCTGATGCAACCATAAGTACCGACGCTGTTGAAAACAATTCTGCCATAACGCTCTTACCAAACGTCTTGCCATCAGCTGATCTTGTTACTAAAATTCCTGATCCGACTGAAATTAGTAGCGCTGGAATCTGGCTTACAAGTCCATCTCCTATAGTCAATTTCCCGAATACTTCAAGTGCTTCCAAAATAGACATCCCATGTTGAAGTGAAAATATTGCTATTCCTCCAAGTAGGTTTATTATGGTTATTATAACCCCAGCTATTGCATCTCCTTTTACGAACTTACTTGCTCCATCCATTGCACCATAAAAATCTGCTTCTCTTTGAAGATTATTTCTTCTCAACTTTGCAGTTTCTTCATCTATGAGTCCTGTGTTAAGGTCTGCATCTATAGCCATCTGCTTTCCTGGCATTGCATCAAGTGTAAATCTTGCTGAAACTTCAGCTACTCTACTTGCTCCACTTGTAACTACAACCATCTGCACTATAACTATAATTAAGAAAATTACTGCCCCTACTATGTAATTGTTTCCCGTTACAAACTCACCAAAAGCATTTATTACAAAGCCTGCATCACCATCTCTTAATATAAGTCTTGTCGATGATATATTAAGTGCAAGTCTAAACATTGTCGCTATTAATAGCATTGTTGGAAAAGTTGAGAATTGAAGTACATTCGTTGAAGAAAGAGTAAGTAACAGTATTATTACTCCCATAGAAATATTTATTACTAATAAAAAGTCAAGTAGGATGCTTGGCATCGGAACTAGTATAATTCCAACTATTGCAACCACTATAAAGCCTACTATTACTTCGGAGTACTTCGTAAATGCTGTTCCTACGTTTCTTAAAAGTGCGTGCATCGTGATTCCCGCTTTCTATATCTTTCTCTTGTTCTTTTCCTTTAGTTGATATACAAGTGCTAGTATTTCTGCTACTGCTTTATATAATTCGATTGGGACATAGTCCCCAATCTCTGTTTTTTTATATATTGCTCTTGCAAGCTCCTTATTTTCCATAATAGGGATTTTGTTTTCCTTCGCCATTTCTCTTATCTTAGTTGCTAAAAAGTCTGCTCCTTTAGCAAGGACAATTGGTGCATTATCTTTTTTTTGGTCGTATCTGATTGCTATTGCTAAATGTGTAGGATTTGTTACTATAACATCAGCTTGAGGTATTGCAGACATCATTCTACTCATTGCAATCTCTCTCTGTTTTTGTTGTCTTGCCTGTTTTATTTGTGGGTTTCCTTCCATTTCCTTATACTCATCTTTAACTTCTTGCTTTGTCATTTTAAGATTATTTCTAAATTCTCTTCTTTGAAACACATAGTCTATAACTGCTAATCCCAGCATGATAATCCCAATATTAAATACTAAATCTTTGACAAATAGTATTAGAAAAAAGAAAAGTTTTTCTGTCCCTATGGATCCTGCATTTAATATTTGTGATACTGATTTAGAAAGTGTGTTATATGTAAGATAAAATACTAAAATTAATTTTGCTAAATTCTTTACAAGTGTAAATATTGATTTTTTAGAAAAGATATTTTTAAAACCTTCTATAGGGTTTATTCTCTTTATATCTGGTTTTATGGGATGAGTTGTAAATATAAATCCAGTCTGGGCTACATTCACAATTATTCCTAGAACTACAGCAATAACTAAATACGGAAGAAGCATTACAAATAAGTCCATAATTCTCTCTCCCATTACTCTTCTTGCATTTCCAGAATTAATCTCCATTCCAAAGTTAAGAGTTAAAGATTTTCTAAGAAATCCTGTTGCATTATTTATAAGGAGCTGCCCCATAAAAACTGCTGCCATTGCAAATACCATTAATGATATAGCAGGAGAAAGTTCATTGCTCTTAGCAACCTGCCCCTTTTTTTTAGCATCCCTTAGCTTTTTGGGGCTTGGCTCTTCAGTTTTTGAATGTTTATCCGACATATGGTTAACCCCTTTTAAACCTTAAGCTAAAATAACACCATAACTCCCTCTATATATTTTGGTATGGTTTCGATAATGTTTCCTGCCGAGTTCATTATCCATGATATTGAAACTAAAAATACTAAAAAACTTACCATCGATTTCATAGGCATCCCTAACATAAACACATTTATCTGTGGTACTGTTCTTGAAATTAGTCCAAGTACCACATCAGTTATTAATACAGTAATTATCATTGGCGCTGCAAGATTTATTGAAAGCTCAAAAACTCTTGAAAATATCACTACTATCGCTTCTGGATTGAATTTTTCAATACTCACAGATCCTATTGGCATAAATTCATATGAACGAATAACCATTTCTAAAAGCAGTTGATGCATATCCAACAAAAAAAATATTGCTATTGCTATCCAGTAATAGGTTCTCCCATAATTAGATGCTTGTGCTCCCATGGCTGGGTCATAAACTGCACCCATTGAAAAACCAACTTGGAAATCTATTAATTTGCCTGCCATCTCAATTGTAGAAAATATCATCTGGGTTACAAAACCTATTGAAAGCCCAAATATTGTTTCCTTTATCGCTAAAAAAGCAAATTCTGAAATTCCTCCAACAATTGCCATATCTGGCAGTGCCATATATATAAATATTGTAACTACACCTGAGATTGCTACTTTAAGAATATTTGGAATTCCTCTGAAGGAATAACCTGGACTTGTGACCATAAATGCTGTTATTCTCATCATTATTAAAATCAATTTTTGTATCTGAATTATCATATGGCCACCTATGTTATGCTGCCAATCAGCTTAAACATGCTTTCTGCAAGACTAGTTAACTGATTTAGCATAAAATTACCGAATATTATCAAAGCTAGCATTACTGCTATAAGCTTTGGAACAAAACTCAAAGTCTGTTCTTGAACTTGTGTAACAGCTTGCAATAAGCTAATAACAAGCCCTACTATCATAGATGTTAAAAGTACTGGCATTGCTACTACAATTATTGTAAGAAATCCATTTCGTAATACATCTAATACCATCGTTTGAGTCATATTTTCCCCCTCCTATGTAAAGCTCTGAAGCAGAGACTCTACTGTAAGATACCAGCCATCTACAAGTACAAACAACAGTACTTTGAATGGAAGAGATATCATAACGGGCGGCAACATAAACATTCCCATAGACATAAGTATGCTTGATACTACCATATCTATTACAAGAAATGGAATAAATATTATAAAGCCTATACTAAAAGCTGTTTTAAGTTCACTTAAGGCAAATGCGGGTACCACAGTTGTAAGTCCAAGTTCCATTGGATCTTCAACATTTTCAGTGTTTGAAGCTCTAAGAAATAAAGCTAAATCCTTTTCTCTAGTTTGTTTTAGCATAAATCCTTTTAGCTCATCCGCTGCTATATCAAATGCTTCATCTTGTGGTATCTCTTCTGCAACAAATGGATTCCAAGCTTCATCAATAATCACAGTGTATACAGGCTGCATAATAAACAAAGTCAAGAATAAAGCTATTCCTATAAGAACTGCATTTGGAGGAGTTTGCTGAGTTCCCAAAGCATTTCTTAAAAACGATAAAACAATTATAATCCTCGTAAATGATGTTGTAAGAATTAAAAAAGATGGTGCAAGCGTAAGGATTGTTAGGAATATAAGTAGCCTTACCGTATCTACAGTCGCAGTTGATGTTTCTTCATTCCCAAACTGTAGCCCTGTAATTCCTCCTATAGCATATGCTGGATTAGAGATAGTTGAAACTAATAGGATTAGTGCAATAAACACTAAAGTTTGCTTTTTAGTCACGCTTTCCCCTCTTTTCCATATAAATCTCATACTTCTCCTTTAACCCTATAAACTTATCCTCTTGGTCTGCTTTTAGGAGTATTTCGTCTACTTCTTCTTTTCCAAGCTCTTTTAATATACTATTTTCTTTTTCACTAAAGCTCATCAAGTAATATGAATTGATTATCTTAACAACTGCCAAAGAAGAGTTATTTGAAATAGGGGTCTTTTCTATTATCTTAACTACCTTTCCCTTCATCTGGAAATTACGATTAATCAATTTTAATGAAATATTCGCTAGTATTATTACTATAATAAGTACTACTATTGTTTGAAACATAGTCATAAAACTTGAAAAATCCATCTTTTACCCCATCTCTACTTTACTATAATATCTGTTATATATACCTCTTTGATTAAGTCCTGTCCTAAATTATGATTTATGCTTTCCATTATTTTTAGTTTAACATTTATCATCGTTTCTTCTTCAAGCGCGTTTTCTATTGTTACATCTCTTAAGCTCGAAATTATTAAATCTCTGATTAAACTAATATTTGATTGAATCTTTTCCGTCTGTTTTTCATCTGTATACATCAAAGCCATGTTGATTCTAAGATATTCTTTTGAATCCCCATAATCTGAATTTAGGTTGACCAGAAACTCGTCTAATGTAACTGTGTATTCTTTTTCTTCAGATTCAAACTTACTAAATATCTCCGTTATCGATTTGTTTACAACTTTCGAATAAATAAAAATACCAGTAGTAGTAAGCAGAATTACTATTACTAAAATTATTGGTATTATAATCTTTTTACTCATTCTTTTCTTAGAATTTGTTTCTTCTGCAGTTGATTTTTCCACTATGAATCACCTTCTTTATCAAATACTATAAGTAAATTAACTCTTCTATTTTTTCTTCTGTTATCTGGGCTATCATTCGGTTCAATTGGGGCGTATTCTCCATAGCCTCTAGCTGAAAGCCTTGTTGGATCAACGTTTTGAACCTCATTTAAATATCTTAGTACTGCAACAGCTCTAGCTGCTGATAGCTCCCAGTTACTTGGGTATTGATAGTTGTTTAAAGGGACATTATCAGTATGTCCTTCTACCACAATATCATTCTCAAAGTCGTTTAATAATCCTTCAAGTTTCTCCAATAACTCTACACCACTATCTTTAAGCTTAGCACTGCCTGATTCAAATAATATTGCATCTTTAATCTCAACAGTTACTCCACTTCTTTTCATCATAACCCCAACTTTTGCATCAATACCTGACTCTATAAGGTAGCCGTTGACCTTGTTAAACATCTGTGTTATCTCAGCTGGCAATGGTTCTACAATACTATCAACTGGCATATCATCATCAGTAAAAGCTTCTTCATCTATTGGTAATGTAATATCTTCCGCACCTCCATCTAGAATATCATCCCTACCCTCTCCTGTAAGAGCTATTTGTAGGTATTCTGTTATATTCCTAAACTTTTCAGCATCAACTGTAGATATAGAATATAAAAGTATAAAAAATGTTAAAAGAAGTGACATCAAATCCGAATAAGTTACAACCCACGATGCCGCTCCTCCTGCTTCTTTCTTTTTTCTTTTTCTATTGCTGCTCATTTGCAACCGCCTCTTTCGAACTATCCATCGCTTTCTCTCTTTGCTTAAGCTCCTCTGGTGCTAGATATGTAACGAGCTTTTCTTCTATCATCCTTGGATTTGTTCCAGCTTGGATTTCTAGAACTCCATCAATTATCATTTCAGCTGTAAATATCTCTGAATTACTTTGTTCGTTCAAATTCGACGCAATTGGTATGAAAATCAAATTTGCCATTAAGGCACCATAAAACGTAGTTAAAAGTGCAGTAGCCATACCTGCCCCTATGGAGCTTGGATCATCGAGCTTTGCAAGCATTGTTATAAGACCAATAAGTGTACCTACCATACCAAAAGCTGGTGCTAATTCAGCCCATCTGGTAAATACTTCCTGCCCTGCTGAATGCCTTCTTTCCATAGTTTCTATTTTTAGGTTTAAAACATTTCTTATCATTTCAGGTTCTACACCATCCATTACCATTTGAAGCCCAATTATAAGATATTCATTTTCCATGCCCTCTAAACGATCTTCCAAGCTTAGAAGCCCATCTCTTCTAGATTTTTTGGCTAATTCCGAAAACAATTCAACATAGGTATATCTGTTTTGTTCAGGGGTTATAAACAAAATTTTTAAGGTGTTTGGGATATTTTTTAAAACTTTTATTGGGAAAGCTATGACAAGTGCCATAAACGAGCCTAAAACAGTAATTACCAATCCATCTAAACTTACAAAATTTCTTACATCTCCTGTTAAACTTATAGACCATAATATTAAAATCATGCCTATAATCAATGCCCCCGACGGTATAAAGTTTTTTTTCATTTTTATTCCCCCAATGTTCCTTTAAAAATTCTTCTTTTATAGGATACTATCTTTTCCACTATTTCTTCTCCACTCTCGCATACTCTTAAAGTTTTACCATCTGTTAGAGTTATTATTGTATCTGAAAACTCTTCAATTTTATATATTAGATCACAATTCAAAAACATTTTTTCACCATTTAAAGAAGTAATTTGGATCATTAAATTACCACCCACTATTAATTTATTTTATAGCTTAGTCAGATAGTTCCCTCTATCCAACTAAGCTGTTTATCTATCTTTTAAGATTAATCAGTTCTTGTAACATTTCATCTGAGGTGGTAATGCTTCTTGAGTTTGCTGAATATGCTCTACTTGCAATTACCATTTCTGTAAACTCATTTGCAAGGTCAACATTACTCATCTCTAAGAATCCTTGTCTAATAACTCCAAACCCAGGTTCTCCTGCATTTCCAGCATTTACATCTCCTGAGTTATTTGTCTTAGCGTAGTTGTTATTCCCTCTTTTCTCTAAACCTTCAGGATTTGTAAAAGTTGCTAAACCTACTACTCCCAAATCTTCAATTTTCCCATCTGTTCCATATACTCCTGTAATCTTTCCTGTTCCATCTATAGTAAAACTCTGAAGTTGATCATCACCATCTTTATCAGAGATTTTAAGTTCTTTCCCATCCTTATCTAGCACTTTTTGCCCATTTGAATTCACCAGAATACCTTCTTTATCTCTAAAAAAAACGCCATCTCTGCTATATAAATTTTCCCCATCACCAGATGACTGAATAATGAAAAATCCATTACCCTCTATTGCAAAATCTAACTCTCTACTTGTCGATTGAAGTGCTCCATTTCCCATCATCATATCTATTGAGCCTACTTTAACACCTAATCCAATTTGCTTTGGATTTACTCCTCCAAGTCCATCAGTTACAGGACCTTGAGCACTAGCTATAGTTTGACTTAGCATATCTTGAAATCCTACTCTACTTGACTTAAATGCTGTTGTATTTACATTTGCAATATTATTTGCAAGTACGTCCATTTTAGTTTGAAAGCCTTTCATTCCACTTACTCCGGAATACAATGATCTTAACATTAAAAATCTCCTCCTTAAATTTTAACCACGTCAATCAGTCGGTGGCAAAATGGCTTCCTTATAAGGTCCAGCCATCCATAGTATTATCTTACAATTATGGCACTATCTATATTAGTGACCACATCTACTTCTGAACTATCCATTGAAGTTATAATAGTCCTATTTCTTACACTTGCAATAAATGCATAATCTTTATAAAGCATTAAACTTTCTCTTGCACCTTTTTGCTCTAATTCATCTATCGCTCCCTTTAGCGCATCTAGATCAGATTGTTCAAGGGTAATATTTCTTTCCTGCATTCTTTGTTGTGCGTGAGCTGATACCTTTATATCAGATTGCCTTGTGATTGTCTCTTGTAATAGACTTTGAAAGTCTGCGTTGTTTTTTGCATTACTCCCACCAGATTTCTTTATATCCTTATTAGCTGGGATTATCTGTCCTCTATCAATTCTAAAACTCATTTATTCCACCTCTTCAGATTCTGTACTAGCTTCTGATTCTATTATTTCTTCTACTTCAGGAATAAGCTCTACCTGCTCTTTTTCTGCAACATTTTCTACTTCCATCAAGAGTCCAATTGGATAATCTTTATTATCAATCTGAATATAAACCTCAGAATTATAAAATTTAACCTTTTCAACTACTCCCTCGATATTCTTTTCTGGACTGTATACTGTTACCTGTTTTCCTATTAAACTTACTTGATTTAGCATCTTAAGTTGATTTATTCCATTTGCCATCGATGTCATTTGATCAAGCGTAGTAAACTGAGCTAATTGTGTAAGATAATCAGTTTTGCTTCCACTACTACTTGAATCTCCACTCATAGGATTTTGATTCTGGATTTCAGCTGCCATTATTTTCAAAAAATCTTGAACTGATAATGAACTATTATCCGTTTTTGTCGATTCTGTATTTTGAATTCCTGAATATCCGTTTATTTCCATATCTCTTCTCCTATCTAAGCTAGTATGCTTACTCCTTTATCAAAAGTAAAGCTTTCTATCCCATTGAATTTTTTGTATTCATTCTTAAATATATTACTCATTCTATTTTCTTGTTGTCTTTTCCCTTGCTGATTAAAATTCCCCTGATGATTCATATTCATTTCGAGATTTACACCCTGATTCTTAACTTCAATATTAATTTTATCAATTACTAAATTTTGTTTTGCCAAACTCTGATTGAGTTCAGATAGCTTATTTGTAAACAAATCCCTAACTTGGTTATTCTCAACTATAATACTTGCTGTTAATTTACCATTTTCCATTTTAAGTCCTATGTCTACTTTGCCTAAATTTTCAGGTTGAAGACTAATCTTCATCCTAGTTGTTTCTCCCTCAGTTGTTGTTTCAAAAAGTTTAATCATTGCATCTTGGACTTTTGAAATATTATCCTGCGAGCTTTTAACTATTGGAGCTTCTACTTCTACTTTTAATGGATTCTCCACTTTAACCTGACTGAAAAATGCTTTATTATCCTGTTTCTCTACCTCTGAGCTAGCTCTTAAACTAGGTTTTAATTCGGTTTCTAAAGATTTTCCTGTCGATTTCCCTAAAAGAATTATTCCTTCAGTTTTTTCAGCTTCAGTTTTTGGAATATAATCAATTCCTTTATACTCAAATGTAAATGTTTTAGTTGCTTTACTACTTTCTTTTACTTCTAGATTTTGACTTAATAGCTCCTTAGTTTTATCAGTAACTCCCGTTTCAGTAGCAATTTCATTGGTCATAGCTTTAGTAAATAAATCTTCCGAAGTTACCTCTTTAGCTATTCCTTCTAAGCTATTCGCATCTACTTGTACTTTGTTTTCTGAATTTTGAACCGAGCTTTCTACTGGAGCTTTTAAACTTGAAAAATCAGCTACACTCGTTTCTGAAATTGATTTATTTACTGGAATTGGAGTATTTTCTGTCATAAATGCCAAAATCGGTATTCCCAATGTTTCTGGTGCTTCAGTTTCCTTCTTCTGTTCAGAATTCTCCTCTTTTGGGATTATAGATTTTAAAATGCTTTCAAAGACTCCTGCTATAGCTTCCTTTTTCCCTGAACTATTCTCTGATGTGATAATTTTTTGTTGCGATGATACAGTCATCATTTCCATCTGTTTCACCTCCTTTCAAGTTTTAGTATCTATAGTTCTATTTCTATAAACCTCTCCTTGCGTACTTTAAAGTTGTTATCTCATCTAAATCTTTTTGCTCAATTGTTTTAAGATGAGATTGAAATTTACTAAAATCTTTTTCTTTAAGCTTTTCCATTATTTTTCTGTCTTTCTGGGCGTTTACAAGCTCATCCCTTGCAAGTTCAAGCTCTTTTGACAGTTCAGCCAGATGCTTTTCTTTATTTGATATATTATCTGCAAGATTTTGCCTATATAACTGTTCTCTAACCATTTCATCAATGCATTTACAAGAACCAGTCTTTTTCTTAACCAGATTGTACTCCTCTATTAAGCTCCTTAGCTCTTCTTGTTTTGATAATAATTGATTTTGTTTAGTAGAAAATTTTTCTATAAAGTTCTTTTCTACTCCTTCTCGATATTCAAGAACTTTGCCCATTGAAAAATTGTACGAACTCAATTATATTCCTCCTTTTGCTGTTCTCATTTAAGAGTATTCCTTAATAATCCTTTACTCTCTTCAAGTGAGAATTTTTCAAATGTCTGCTGCCTTAGGAACTCTGATATTGGTTTATTTAATGTAATCGATCTATCTATTCTTGTATTGCTTCCCTTAACATAAGCACCAATGTTTATCAAGTCTTCTGATTCTTCATAAATTGACATATTCTCTTTCAATTCACCAGATAGTTTGTAATGTTCTTCATCGACTATATCTTTCATAATTCTACTAACGCTGTTTTGTATATCAATTGCTGGGAAGTGATTTTTTGCTGCTATCTTTCTTGATAAAACTATATGACCGTCTAGTATTCCTCTAACTGAATCTGCTATTGGGTCATTCATATCATCGCCTTCTACTAGTACAGTATAAAAAGCTGTAATAGATCCATCTTTTGATGTACCGCTTCTTTCAAGTAATTTTGGCAATAATGCAAATACCGATGGAGTATAACCTTTTGTTGTTGGTGGTTCTCCTGTTGCAAGCCCGATTTCTCTTTGAGACATTGCAAATCTGGTTACTGAATCCATCATTAACATTACCTTTTTGCCTTGATCCCTATAGTATTCTGCTATAGCTGTCGCTACAAATGCTCCTTTAAGTCTTACAAGTGGAGGTTGATCGGAAGTTGCCGCTATAACTACTGACTTTTTATAACCTTCTTCCCCTAGGTCATTTTCGATAAATTCAAGAACCTCTCTGCCTCTCTCTCCAATCAGAGCAATTATATTAATATCCGCTTCACTGTACCTTGCAATCATTCCCATTAAAGTACTTTTTCCTACCCCACTACCTGAGAAAATACCAATTCTCTGACCTTCCCCACAAGTGAGGATTCCATCAATTGCCTTAATACCTGTGCTCATTATTCGGTCAATCTTTCTTCTCTCAAAGGGATTTGGTGGTGCTCTGTCAACTACTGTTAAAATCCCGCCTTCAATCTCGATTTTATCAATTGGTCTACCAAGACCATCTAAGGTTTTGCCTAGTAAATTTTCACCTATTTTAATTCTAAATGGTTTGCCAGTGGGTTTTACATATGCGCCAGGTCCAATTCCTCCAATTTCATCTAATGGCATTAATAAGACTGAATCTTCCTTGAAGCCTACTACTTCAGCAAGCACAACTTTTTTAGTTGATTTAATATATACTTCACAAACTTCCCCTATAAAAACCTCTATGCCATCTACCCATATAATAAGTCCTATTACTTGAGTAACTTTACCTAATCTAGTATAATAATCTTTTTTTTCTAAAATATGACTGCAATTTTCAAAATCTAAATCTATCAACTATTACACCTCCAGATTTTGAAGTTCTTCTACCATAGCCTTTATTTGATCACTTATATTAAAATCTATTATTTGATTTTGATATTCAAGAGTTACAGTATTTTCTTCTAAATTTGGATTTTTAAGTATTATAAATTCAAGCTCAGGATTAATAGCATTTAGCACTTTAATATTTTCTTTAAGAAGTTTCTGATGTGAATTCTTACAAGAAATGACTACCATACCACCTCTCTTGTAATCTTGAATTATTGGTTTGATCATATCTATAATCGTTTCACTATCAGTATCTATTTCATGATTAACTATTAGCTTAGCCATATCACCAGCTAATTTAATTATTTTATTTTCTTTTAGTTTGAAATATTTTTCTGCTTCTTCTTCACACTGCATAAGAACTGAGATAGCTTTTTTCTTAATATTTTCGCCTTCCCGAACGCTTTCCTCAATGCCTTTCCGATAGCCTCTGCTATGGCCTTCCATGTACCCTTCTTCTAGGGCTCTTTCTTTTATATCTCTTGCTTGCTCATTCGCCTCTGAGATTATATCTTGCATCATTTTTTCTTTGGTTTTTTCAAGACCATCTAAAAAATCCTGCATAGCTTCCTCTTTACTCTGTAATACAGGCTTTTTTCTTAAATCATCTTCATTTTTCTCAATATTAGTATTGCTTCTATCACTATCAAAATCTTTTACTTCCCTTTTATATACTATTTTATCGGAATTTATTTGAACTGCTTCTCCTGAAAAATTCAAGTTCCTTTTTTTGATGATTTTATACGATAATTCCATCGTTATCACCTCTACCTAATATAATTTCACCGGCTTCATCCAATTTTCTTATAACTCCTACTATTTTCCTCTGTGCCTCTTCAACTGTATTTAATCTAACAGGCCCCATAAATTCTATATCTTCTTTCAGAATTTCAGCTGCACGACTAGACATATTTGCGAATATAGTAGATGCAAGTCTTTCAGATGCTCCCTTTAATGCAAGTGCTAAATCTTCATTACTAATATCTCGAAGGAATCTTTGTATAGAGTTTTTATCTAATGTGACTACATCTTCGAATATAAATAAATTAGCTTTTATTATTTCAGCCAACTCTGGTTGCCTTTCTTCTAAAGTATTTATGATATTTCTCTCTGTACTTCTATCCACTGAATTCAATATTTCAACTAATGTTCTTACTCCACCTACTGATTCAGTATCGTTCTCAATAAGTCCTGAAAACTTTTCTTCCATTATTTTTTCTATTCTACTTATAACTGCAGGTGATGTCCTGTTTATATTCCCAAGCCTCTCTGCTATATCTGCTTGGAGTTCTATAGGAAACTGTGATAAAACAATAGCAGCTTTATCTGGTTGCATGTAACACATTATTAAAGCCGTAGTTTGTGGATGCTCATTTATTAATAAATTTGTCAATTGCTGAGGATCTGCTTTTCTTGCTATTGAAAAAGGTCTTTCCCTTTGTTTCGCCTGATTAAGAAAATCTATTACCTCTTTTGCTCTTTGGACACCAAGAGCTTTATTAAGCAAGTTTTTTGCATATTCAATACCACCATCTAAAACATACTGTCTAGCTTCTGCCATCTCAAAAAATTCATCTAATACTTTTTCCTTATCAGCAGGCTCTACATAACTGATATTAGATATTTCATATGTAATTTTCTGAATCATAGACTCCGGAAGTTTTTTCAATATCTGTGCTGATACATCGGGTCCCAAAACTATCAACAATATGGCTGTTTTTCTGATTCCTTCTTTATTTCCTTTTGAACTCATATCGTCTACTCCCTTACCCATGATTTAATTAAATCAGCAGCTAATTCAGGATGTTCCTGAGCGTACTTCTGCGCTTTTTTATTCTTATGATCTGGTTTGATTATGACATCTTCTAAAGCTCCAATCTCTCCTGTTGCTTCTTGAATTGTCATACCTCTTTCAATATCAACTTGGAATTGTCTATTCTCTTTCTTTCTTTTCTTACTTCCTAGTACCATCATTATTATAATTCCAATAAGAAGTAATGCTCCAAACGCGCCTCCGCCTATAATCAATTGCTTTTTATATAGCTCTAAAAAACCTTGTTGTCCAGATTCTGATTCTAAATCTGGAAATATTGGTTCTCCTTCTGCGGATTCATTAAATCTAACTCCTACAACACTTATTACATCTCCTCTATCGCCATCATAGCCAATTGCAGCTGCAACAATACTCTGAATGTTTCCTCTGTTTTCTTCGCTCAGACTTCCATCGTATAACACTGATGTAGTCAATTTTTCAACCATTCCTGGGGCTTTTATTATATTTTTTGTCTCCGTAGTTAACTCATTATTCAATACTTTTGAATATGAAGAAACTCCTTCTCCATCACCTTCTATAACGTTACTTATACTGTCATCTATGCTTCCGCCTGATACATCATCGTATTCCATACCTTCTCCAGATGCACTTACTTGTTCACTTCTTGTCACTGGATTTGAATATGATATTATGGTTGATTCTTCTGAATTAAAATCAAGCTCAGCAAGGACAGAAACTTTAACTTTATCATAACCAAATGCACTTCCAAGAAGAGAATTCAACTTTCCTTCTATCTCCTTTTCAAAAGCATTTCTGGCAATTCTATATTGGTCAAGAACATCTGTTACATTTTGCGTCCCGTCTTCTTGCATAAACCCACTTAAAAGATTTCCTGATGAATCTATCACCTGAATACTAGAAATAGGCATATTATTTACAGCCCCAGATACCAATGAAGCTATTCCTTTTACCATTGAATCTGTTACTTTGCTATTTGGCTTTAAATCCACAATTATAGAAGCAGACCCTTGTTTTTCCTCTGTATCAAAAATGCTTTTTTGTGGCATGACTAAATGGACCTTAGCGGTATTGATGGCATCCAGAGATACTATTGATCTCTGCAACTCACCTGTTAAGGCCCTTTGGTACATAATTTGTCTATCTTCGTCAGTTACCATTAGTCCAGTGTTATCAAATATTTCAAATCCAGTTGAACTATCTGGCAATAAATTTTGCATAGCTAAATCCATACGGTAATTATCTACAGAAGCACTGTCAATTAAGATTGTTTTGCCTCCATTTTCAAGTTTATACTTGATATTCTTAGTTTCTAAGTCGCTTACTATTCTTCCTGCATCATCTAATTCTAGATTATTAAATAGCATTGCATAATTAACTTTATTTGTTGCATATGTAATTCCTAATATAAGTATAATTCCAATAATTACAGTAAATAATAAAAAACGTCTTTTTTTAGAATCTATTTTCTCCCATCCATCTTTAACACCTCTGAAGGTGTTTTTTATAGTTTCTGCCATCTGTCTACTTCCTTTCAGTAATATAGTTTACTTTCTTAGGGTAATTACCCCTCTATAATTGTTCTCTTTTTATTATCTATAAACTATAACTGAATATTGTTAATTTCTTTGTATGCTTCTACTACTTTGTTCCTAACTTGAAGTGCTAAATCTAGGGAAAGTCTAGCTTCTTCAGTTGCTATCATAACTGCATGAAGATCATCAATATCACCTTTAATAAAAGCTTCTGTCATACTATCAGCATTTATCTGAGATTGATTTAATTTCTCAATCTGAGCATTTATAATATCACCAAAGCTTCCATCGGTTTTGTTAAGATCCTGTGGTTTTTGAAGTTTACCTATTTGTTCAATTCCTAAACCTGAAATATTCATATGCAAAAGCCTCCTTTTTTTAATTAACAATTCCACAATTATTATTGCAATCACTTGTCTGTCATTCCGAAGCGTAGCCTAGTAATCTTAAATAAAAGATCCTACGCTACGCTCAGGATAATAATTTAGTTTAATCTTTGCTAATTTCTAAAGCCTTCTTGAGTATACTTTTACTTGTATTTAAGGCTGTTACATTTGCCTCATAGGTCCTTTGAGTTTTGATAAGTTCTATCATTTCATCAACCATATTAATATTTGGCATTGCAACATATCCATTTTCATCAGCATCAGGATGCGAAGGATCATACTCCATTCTGAATTCGCTTACGTCTTCCCCAATCCCAGTAACCTTAACCCCTTCGCTACTCATACCGTTAGCACCACTAAGTCTATTTGTTTCATTTACAAGATTTTCTTTAAATAAGACAATTTTTCTTTTATATGGCCCGCCATCTTCTGTTCTAGTGGTATTAACATTCGCAATATTTGTTGATATTACATCTAATTTCAATCTTTCTAGATTTAACCCACTGGTATTTATTTGCATTGATTTAAAAACGCTCATCATCCATCACCGCCTTTTACCTATTTATTGTTGCATTTAACTTTGAATATTTACTGTTTAAAATTTGAATTAATGTTGAATAGTATATTTCATTAGCAGCAAGCTCAGCCATTTCAATATCAACATCTACATTGTTACCATTCTCATTTATAGAAGTAGTTTCTCTTTTTTGAATAGTTGCTTGTAGACCCTCATCTTCAACTCCATAATGTTGGTCGTCTGTTTTTTTCATTGTTACTTTATCGATTTCGTCCTTAAGATAATCTTCAAATTCAACCTTATTGACTTTAAAACCTGGAGTATTTATATTTGCAATATTGCTTGATATAATCCTCTGTCTTAATGAAGAGACATCCAAGGCTTTTTTTACTAATGCATAATTATTATCCGACATATTTTCACCTCACTAAAAAGTAAAAAGTGTATTCGACACTTGGTAACCTATCTTATAAAATAAAAAAACTCTTCTTGACAGAAACTGGCTGCCACACCATTATGGTAAGGCCCTTTAGCTTTGCGTCCTTATGTTTCCATAAGTTTGCCTTTTAAAAAGAAAAGTGGAATTTGCAATGCCCATTGTGTTAAAAATAGTCATAAATATTCTTAATATTCTCATCACTTAATTAACGTACCATATATATGGTTAACATTCAAGCAAAAAAGAACATTTTTTTCAAAATGTTCTCTCTATTTTTTATAAAATTAACTTACTTTAAGCATTTTTATCTATAAAAACTGCCTTGAAATCTGATGAAATGTAATTTTTAATGATTTCATTACTTTTACCAAGTATCTTTTTTTCTTCTAATAAAATTCTCTTTCTTTCATCCATCTTATCTAAAAAACATTTCATCTCTGTTGAAAGTTCTTCGATTCTTTGTATATAATCCTCTTCCGTCTCTAATATAACTGATTTCTTAGCACCGTCTCTGTTATATTCCTGTATTCTTTTTATATCATTTCCATTCTCTTCTATAATCTTTATACCCGTCTCAATATCCATATCCCAGGCTTTTATTCTATTTAAAATTCTGTCTAAAAGCTCTTGCTTACTGATTTCTAAGTTCTCAATTATCATATCTGTAACCAAGCTTCTCTAAGTTCCTCTAAATATCCTTTGACCTCTGCAACTGCTTTAGAGTCTTTATCTATATTAGCTCTTATAAGCTTATAATACATATACTCATAAAGTTGCTGTAAATTAAGGGCAATCTCTCCACCTTGTTCAAAATTAAGTGTAGACATAAATTCAGCTATTATATCCTGAGCTTTCTTTAAATGATTATTCACTTTTTCAATTTTTTTCTCCTGAATTGCCAATTCCGCAAGTTTTAAATTTTTTATAGCCCCATCATAAAGCATAACAACTAATTTTGTCCTAGATGCAGTCATTACTTCATTATTCTTATATGCATTATACGCGTTTGCTTGATTCATTTGCTACACCTCTTATAATTTATTTACTCAACTTTGTGCAGTCATTGCTGATATCTGACCAGTTAACCATTCCATTTGACTTTCAGCTTCCATCATAGCAACATCAAGTGCAGAAAATATTTTAGTATAATATGCGCTTTTTCTTTCTATTCTTTCATTAAAGCTCTCTATTTGAGAGTTCAAGTCTTTTAAGCTTCTTTCAAAGCTATCATTTTTACCTTTAATAACTCCATTGGTACTAGAAATTATAGAATCTACATAGTCTCCTAGTTTATAAGAAAAACCTACATCATTACCAAGAGAGTCGCTACTGCTAAAGAAATTCTGAACATTTTGGGGGTCGTTATTCAATTCTTCTTTTAACTTTGATACATCAAACGTAAGCTGCCCATATCTATCTACTGTAGATATTCCTAATCTAGATATATCTGTAATACTTGTATTATCTGAATTAGATATTGTTGAAGTAACAAGACTTCTAAGACTTGATTGCAGTCTTTGTAAAGTACTATCGCTAGCAAGTACCCCTCGACTTGTGGCATCCTCTGGAGTTCCAGCTGCGGACTTATCTTCAATAAAAGTCATAGTCGAATTATACTGATCAACAAAAGCTTTAACCGCTTGCTCTACTTTTGAAGTATCTAGACTAACAGTAAGTGTCTCCATTTCCCCTTCTGCATGCGTGTTTTTAAGATTAATTGTAATATTTTCAACTACATCTGTTAAAGTGTTTGAATCTTTTTCTACTTCAATGCCATTTATTGTAAACTTAGCTGTAGTTCCAATTGTTGTAGTAGGATCATCAGCATCATCAACAGCATCGATTAATTTCAAGTTTGATAATACGCTATTCTCTCCATCAACATCTTCTAATGTGATAGTTCTAGCTCCAGTCTTTGAATCGCTAAGCACTATTCTATTATCAATAATAGTTGCAGAAATTCCAGTATTATCACTTTCATCATTCACCTTTTCTACAATTGATTTTAGTGAATCTGTTGTTAATACCTCTATTTCAACATGATCTCCATCATTATTCTTTAAACTAAATTTTCCAGATACACTAAGTGCATCATCTATTGAAGAAGTTTCAACTTTTCCGCCTACAATGCTTGTACTACTTGCTAGCCTTGAAACATTAATTCTATAAGTGCCGGAAGCAGCACCATTATTAGCCGACATAGAAACTGTATTCTCATCTGTTGATGTAGTAGTCTTTGTAGTATAGGTATCCGCATTCTTCAATACCTTTAGTTTTTCAAACAATGAGTTTAATCTAGTCTTTATATCTTTCCAAGCATTTTGTTTATCTGCTATATCTGTTTTCTTAGTAGCCAATGCTGTTAACGGAAGTTTTTCTATCTCCATAAGCTGGTCTATTGTACTTTGGTCAATACCAGAGTAAGAACCTATTATATTAATTCCTGCCACCTAAATCATCCCCTTTCATCGACCAGAATTCCTACCATTTCCCATATGTTAGCAATTAAGTCTAATATCTTTTCTGAAGGTATTTCTCTAATTATTTCGTCTGTTTCTCTATTTACTAATTTAACCATTAATCTACCAGTGCCTTCATGAATTTTAAATTCAAATTTATCTTCACTTGGAAAAACTATCCGATTAGTTTCTTCCACTGCTTTCTCCAGTTTTTCCTTATCTATTACAAGATCACTACTAGTTTGCTTCTTCTTTTGTGTTGATATATTATATGATTTTGTATTATTGCTTCTATTTTCCTTGCCATTTAAGCTCTTATCAAGGGGCTTCTCCTTTACGGCCAGAACAGTTTTATGACTTTCAATTACTGGTCTTGTACTATTTATCATATAAATCTCTCCTTGATATTCTAATTTTTTATAGCAAGAATTTATTTACCTATAATTAATTGTACTAATACTACTTCTGTGAAAAAAGCTTTAAAATATCTGTATCATTTGTGATAGCATTTTTATTTTCTTCAATTACGCTATCATATACTTCTTTTCGTAATATACTAACCTCTTTAGGTGCATCTATCCCTATCTTTATTTTGCCATCTTGCACTTCTAGAATCCTAATTTCTACGTTGTCTCCTATTATTATGCTTTCGCCTTCTTTTCTATTTAGAATTAGCATATCAATCACCTACCCATTCTGAAATAAGAAGGTGTTTTGTAGTATAGTTTGAATTATCTACTATTAATTGTTTACCTAATTGCTCTGTATTATTTATAACCACTGGAGCTATAAGATTTGCTGAACTTTCTTTTAGCGTTTTTCCCATAGTCACTACTACATAAACTGAAATTTTATCACAATTAGATTGATTAATATTAATTTTTTCAAGTTCTGCATCAGCTAAGTCTACATCATAATCTGAAAAGAAATCCCAAGGATTTATAATAACAAAGGAAACATATGTATTGTTAATATCTTGCAGAAATTTAAAATGTGGATTATCCGGCATATTAATAATCACAAATTTCTTACTATCCATAAATCCTAGTAAGCCAGATTTAAATTCAATTATCTCATCTTCTATTACTTCCATTTCACCAAAATATTTTGTATTAATTTTCATTTTTTTCAACTCTCTTCATCTTAAATAATCTAGCAAGCTTGGTTGAAGTACCTTTGCTCCTGCTGCTAATGATGCCTGGTATACAGTTGACATAACACTATATTCCATATACTTTTCTGCTATATCTATATCTTCTTTTTGAGATAGAAGACTTGTAAGATTTAATTTTTCAGATTCATTTCTAGATTTAGATGCTTCTAATCTATTGTCTATGGCGCCAATCTTTGAGCGGGTACTTAGAATTTTATCAATTGCAATATCTACATCTTTTAACAAATCACCAGAAAGTGAATCCGTATCTCCAGCTTCAAGTGCAGTTATGACATTTTTTAAAAGCTTGCCAAGATCGTTTTCACCAGTAGCAATATCAAAACTACCCACTATTGCATCTCCATTGCTAATTAAATCTGTACTTACACCCTTTGCAATTTGTCTTGATATAGTATCACTGTTTCCATTATAAATAAGATTGTTATCTGCATCAACTTCAAATGGCGCATTTGTTGTTTCAGTTCCACCAAAAATATAACGACCATCAAAATTGGTATTTAAGGTATCCTTTAATCCTTGAATGTTTTGAACAATTTCATCTCTTATAGCGCCTCGATCAGTTACTGCTAAAGATCCATTAGCTCCATATATCATTAGTTCTCGTATTTTTTGTAAAGTTCCTGTAACTCCATCTAATGACCCATCTTGAGTTTGAACCCAACCTAAGGTATCCGAAATATTTGTATTATACTGTTCATTTAATCCTATGCTATTTCTTAAATCCATTATCTTTGAAACAAGAAGTGGATTTTCGGATGGTTTGCTTATTTCTTTACCGGAGGATAGTTGGTTTTGATATTTTTGCATCTGTGATAAATTCCTAGATAAATTTCTAAGATAATTTGTAGTTAAAGAACTATTTGTTATCCTCATTTACTATACCCCCATTCCATTTATTAGTACATCAAGCATGTCTGTTAATACTGATATAACTCGAGCATTTGCCTCAAAAGCTTTTTGGAACTGAATAACATTAGTAAATTCTTCATCAAGTGATACCCCTGAAGTTGATTCCCTTCTTATTTGCAATTGGTTTACCAGTACTTCTTGATTGGTTACCATATTGTCAGAATGTTGTTTTGATATTCCAACTTTTGTTACCATTGTATTGAATGCGCCTTCTATTGTATTCTTACCTGCCGAAAATCCTATATCTGATTTATCTCTTATTGCTGCAATTTTAACCGCTGTAGAACTATCTCCAGGTGCTGATCCATAATTTTCACCTGCTAAGACAAGACTATTATCATCAACTAAATCCTGGTTTACACTTATCTTTCCATCTGCATCAATATTAAAAAAATCATAACTTGTCTCTGTTGAATCTGCTGGTTTATGGGCTCCATTAAATTCGCTTGCTATCTTTTCTGCAAAATCTTTTATTTCTGCTATTTGAATATTAATTAAAGTTTGTGCATCTTTATATCCTTGTAGCGCGCCTGATGTAGATGTAGCACCGTCAAAGTTATTTATATTAGATGTATTGTCAACTTCTATTCCAATTAAAGTACTTGTTCCAACTGAAATTTCTACTCTACCATATTTATCAAAACTTGAAGTAAAATCGGTCATAGATGATAGATCCTTCATTAGCACATCTCTTTGATCAAGAAGGTCATTTGGTACAAGTCCCTTAATTGACACATTAAATATTTGTTGATTTAAAGTATCAATATTTTGTGCTACTGCTTTAATATCAGTAATTTGCTTTTCTATCTGTAAACCTGTTTCATCCACCAAAGATTCTAATTGATCCGAAATATGATTTAGTGTATCTGCAAAGGTTTTTGACTTCTCTACTACTATAGTCTTTGAAGTTAAACTTTCAGGATTCTTTGCTAGGCCTTGCCATGATTCAAACATCTCTCCTATATTAAAATTTAATCCTGTATCAGATGGTTCGTTATATATAATTTCCATTTGCTCAAGTGTTTCTGATTTTGTCATGTATTGGTTAAGAGAACTTCCTTCTTCACGGATTTGTCTGGTAACATAATCATCCACCATCCTGATTACGCCATTAACCTTAACTCCTGTCCCAAGCTGTCCTATACCACCGTATGTGTATGCTAAATCGGCCTTCAAGTCAACTCTTTGTCTTGAAAACCCTTCTGTATTTGCATTTGATATATTGTGACTTGCTGTGTTTAGTGCTATTTGTTGAGCATTTAGCCCTTTATTGGCTGTATTTAGTGTACTAAATATTCCTGACATTCTTACCTCCTAGACCGATTGGTCAACAAAGTTTATACTTTGTTCTTTATCATATGAACCTTTTTGCTGGTAGGTTCCAGATTTATTTGACAAGTTTTTGGCTATGCTTTCCATCATTACCTCTTGATAGCGTAAAGCCTGTTTGGTTAAAAGCAAGTTAGTCTCCTGAATTTCATTTATTTGTTCAATTAAACTGGTTACTCTGTTATCATCTAGTGCATTTTTAATCCCAAGTTGTTCTATCTCTTCTGTAATTTTAATCTTAATCTGGACTAATTCTGCGACTTTCAATCCATCATTATTAATAAGCGCAACTTTTTCATCTTCTAATATTCCTAAAAGTTTTTTAAGTATTGCAATAAGACTATTTAGAGTTTTCATTATTAAAAATCCCCTTCTCATCTGCGATAACTTTTAAGATACTATCAGCTATTTTTTCAGGTGATACCTTATAAGTCCCCTCTAAAACAGCAGATCTTATTTTTTCTACCTTTTCACTATATCCTTTATCTTCAGCTTGATTAATTCTATTCACTAATGCCTTAGCCGAATTTGAAATCTTTATATCCACACCTTTTGTAGCTTGTGTAGTTTTCGGATCAGCTTTTCTCTCATTTTCCTTAAAAGTATTATTAACCATTGGGTTATTATGCATCTTATTGATTTTCATATTCTTACCTCCAGTTTAAGCTCATTAGTCTTCTTGTATATTATATCGGTGGTTCTTGAAAATATTTAATACTTTAAATTAAAATTTTCAAAAAAACCTAAGGAATTTATCCTTAGGTCAATGAAATTTAAATTTATTTTAATCCTTTTACTCTTTGCTCTTTACTAAGAATATTTGTAATTCTAATTCCAAAGTTTTCATTTATTACTACTACCTCTCCTTGGGCAATTAATTTACCATTTACATAAATTTCTAAGGCTTCATCAGCTTGTTTATTTAACTCTATTACCGATCCATTCCCAAAGGACAATATTTCTTTTATAGTCTTTTTAGATTTCCCTAATACTACACTAAATTCTAGTGGCACATCCATAATCAGATCTAAATTTCTAGGTGTCCTAGATTCATCATCACTTCTAGCGAGTTCATTAAATATAGGTTTTTGAACAAGTACATTTTCTTCTACTTTAGTAACTTCTGGTTTTTTAGATTCGTAAGAAACTGATTCCCTTATCGGTTCTTTAGGAGCCTCTTTCTTTGGCTCTTCTTCGAGTTCACTTTGCATAATACCTACTATTTCCGTTATAGTCTGTCTTTCAAATAGCTGCATTATCTTGCTTTCAATCAATCCTTCTACGGTTATATCAAATTCAACCTTACAAACAAATGAACTTTTATCCATACCTGGTATCTCATATTCCTCATCTAATTCCCACACTTTTACAATTGGTGGATTTATATCAATTTCTTTGCCTACCATTGTTGCCATTGCTGTAGATGCGGACCCTATCATTTGATTCATGGCTTCTGCAACTGCACTTTGTTGAAGAACTGTCATCTCTGAACTTTCAACCTTGCCATTTCCACCCATCATTAAATCTGCGATAACAGCTGCATCCGGTGTATCCATCATAAAAAGATTATTTCCTGATAAACCTTTTTTGAATTCTACAGTAGCTACTACTTTCGGAGAAATAAAATCTTTAATAACATCCTCAAAACTCTCCCAATAAACTCTAGGTGTAGTTATCATTACTTTTTTATTCAATATTGAAGATAGAGTCGTAGCAGCGGTCGACATTGAGATATTACCAACCTCACCAATAATATCTTTTTCAAGCTCATTCAATCCTTCTGGATTCTTTTTTGAGTTTTTATTTAATAGTGCGTCTATTTCTTCCTGAGAAATTAAATTATCATTCATCAGACAACATCCTCTTCTATATATTGTATAACCTCTACTGCTATTTTACCTTCCACTTGTCCGGGTTTTACTAAATAGTATCCCTTACCCTCTACATACATCTTTAAAGGTTCTTTTATATTCATATCCAATTGAATCAAATCTCCCTGTTCCAATTGAAGTATATCCTCTACATTTATTATAGACTTCCCTAATGCTACTTCTAATTCAACTGGCACGTTCATTAAACTTCTTCCAATAATTTCTCTATAATCATTGTTTCCTGTGTCATTATATCTAAATCTATTTCTTATACTCAATTTATCTATTATATTATCAAAAGATAAATAAGGAATGCAAAGATTTACAAAGCTCTTAAATTCACCAATCTCAGATGAACATGTAACTAATACTACTGGTTCATTTGGAGAAATACTCTGCATCATCTGGGGATTTGATTCGACAGATATTATTTCAGTCTCAATGGTTAATATTTCTTCCCAAGATAATCTAAAAGCTTTTAGAAGACCTACTATTATCTCTTCTAGAATTGAAAGCTCAATATCTGTAAATTGTGCTCTTTTTATATCCTCTGGATTTTTTTTATTAGTTCCACCACACATCATCTCAATAACTTGAATTGAAAATTGCGGGCTTAGCGCTATTAATTGATTGCTTAGAAATTGTTCTGTCGAAAATGTTCCAACAACTGTCGATGAGGGAACACTTCTTAAAAATTCCTCAAAGCTTACTTGCTCAACGGCCACTAGTTTTATTTCAACATTAGATAAAAGTTGATTAGATAAAATCATTCCAGACATCTTTGAGAAATTCTCAAAAATCATATAGAGAGTATCAATATACTCTTTGGAAAGCTTAAAAGGGCGCTTAAAATCATAGGGCTTGATATTTGTCTTCTCATCCCCTTCACCTTCTACTAGATCAGGTACTTTACCAACATCTAGAGCTTTTAACAAAGAATCTATTTCTTCCTGTGATAGAACTTGTTTCAATTTAACCCCTCATTCTTAGCTAATAAATCATTAATGTCAATAATATTTACTATTATATCCTCTAACTGTAATATTCCCTTTATTCCTCTTTCTGTTTCAAAACCAAGCTGTTCTATTCCACTTTCTTCTATTTCGATAACTTTTAATATCTCATTTATTAGAATTCCTGTTTTGTAGTCGGTATTTTTTATAATAATAACATTATTATAGCACACATCTTCTTCAAGGTGCAAAAGTTTACTCAAAGATATAAGTGGAATAACATCGCCTCTGATGTTCGTAAGACCCTCTACACCATAAGGTGCATTAGGAACATTTGTTATGGAAGTCTTTCTAGTTATTTCTTCTATATTCTCAGTATTTAAACCAAAATATTTGCCATTAACATTGAAAATTATTATTTGCATACCTAAACCCCCATTTAACCGATAATTTTATTGACAGACTGCAAAACTCTTTCAGATTCAAAAGGTTTTACTATAAAATCTGATGCCCCAGCCTGGATTGCATCCATAACCATCGATTGTTGTCCCATAGCACTGCACATTATAACCTTTGCAGCAGGATCTATTATCTTTATCTCTTTAAGTGCTGTAATACCATCCATCTCTGGCATTGTAATATCTAAAGTAACTATATCTGGCATCTCAGTTTTGTATTTATCAACCGCTTCCAGACCATTTTGGCCTTCAGCAACAACTTCAAATCCACCTTTTTCAAGTATATCTCTAAGCTTCATTCTCATAAATATCGCATCATCTACAATTAAAACTCTTTTCCCCATAGTATTGTTCCTCCATCTAATCTATCTATATTAAACTCCACCACAAATATTTCCTACATCTAATATAAGAGTTATATTCCCATTGCCAAGTATCGTCGCTCCAAGATACTCTTTCATTTTTCCTAGAACTCCACTTAATTTCTTTATTACAATCTCTTGTTGACCTAATAACTCATCAACTAAAAGCCCATAATAGTCATCTCCAAGATGAACAAGTATCAAATGTTTATTTGTATCCAAGGGTGCCAATCCTAGTTTTTCATCAACTCTAACAACTGAAATTGATTTCCCCTGGTAAATATAAACTTCCTTGTTATAAGTCTCAAGTATTTCTTCTTTTGTTACTCTTACTACCTTTTCTACTAATCCTAGAGGTATAGCAAATACTTCACCAGAAACTTTTACCATGAGAGATTGGATAATAGATAGAGTTAAAGGTAGTTTTATAATAAAATTCGTTCCTTTACCAATTTCACTCGATACCTCAATTGTGCCTCCAAGTGAATTAATCTTTTGTTTCACTACATCCATTCCAACTCCACGTCCCGAAACACTTGTAACTTCTTTATTTGTCGAGAATCCTGGATTGAATATAAGCTGCATCAACTGTGTATCATTTAGACTTTCGGCTTCAATCCCTTTTCTTATGGCTGCTTCTCTAATAATATTTGGATCAATTCCATTCCCATCATCACTTAAATTTATTATAACTCTATTCCCCTCTTGATATGCTATAAGCCTGATAAGTCCTTGTTCAGGTTTGCCAACGTCGACTCTTTTTTCACTGGTTTCTATTCCATGGTCAGCTGCATTTCTAATTAAGTGAAGAAATGGTTCATTTAACTCAGAGACAACTATTCTGTCGAGTTCTGTATGATCTCCTTCAATTTGGAAATCAATATGCTTATTTAGCTCCTTTGACAGGTCCCTTACGATCCTTGGGAATCTATCAAATACAATACTTAGTGGTTGCATTCTTATTTTAAGAACTAACTCTTGTAAATCTGAAGAAATTCTCGCCACATTAGCTAAAGGTTCATTAATCTCAGCTATTCTTAATTTATCACTAATATCCTCCAATTGATTTCTATATATAACTAGCTCTGATACAAGATTCATAAAGTGATCTAATTTTACAAGATCTACCCTAATTGAATGGTTTAGATTACTCGATTGCGGGCTTTTAGGAACGCTTACTTTCTGATTAGTTGATTCATTTTTATCATATATAGCATGACTATACTCTTCATCTAATTCATTGTGATTTATTTCTTCAATACTTACTTCTTCAATTTCAGATATTTTATCAATTCCAGCCATTATATCTTCTTTTACCAATTTTGTTAAGTATAATAAACTAAATTCATTATCAAAATTACCTGCTTCAAGCTCCTCTACTGTAGGAGTAATTTGAATTATATCCCCATCCTGCTCAAGCCTATTTACAACAAGGTATGCTCTTGCCGCTTTTAACATTGTCTCTTTTTCTAATATAATTTTAATTTTAAATGCATTAAAACCCTTTCTCTTTGCTTCCCTAATAATCATATTATTTGTATCATCATCACTACAATCATTTGTCTCTACTTTCCCAATCGAATCACCAGGAGAATCATCAGTGGTATTAGAAAGCGCCTTAACTAATTCTTCAATATCTACATCACTATAATCTCCATTTCTAATCATCTCTACATTTTCTGATAATTTATCAATAGTTTTAAAAATGATTGATATTATTTCCTGATTAATCTTATTCTTCCCACCTCTAAAAAGTTCAAATGCAGTTTCCATATTATGAGTAAGGGTTGCAATTGAATTATAACCCATGGTTGCTGCCATTCCTTTTAATGTATGGGCTGCCCTAAATATATCATTCAATGCATCGCTATCTGTTGGGTTATCTTCTAACAAAAGCATCCCATCGTTTAAGACCTGGAGGTATTCATCTGATTCTTCTAAAAATATTTCTCTATATTTACTATTATCCTCCACTAATCTTCCTCCTTACATAAATCTAAATTTTTTCATAAATTGAGCTCGATAGTTTTTTAAAGCCAAACTCAGCCGGATTATACATTCCTTCTGTTGCTCCTATAAAAAATATTCCTCCCGGTACCAAAGCCTGATGAAACTTTCTATAGATATCATTCTTTACTTCATTCTTAAAATAAATAGTCACATTTCTGCATATAATTGCGTGAAAATCTTTTTCATACTTATCCATTATTAAATCATGCTTTTTAAATGAAACCATTTTTTTCACATTATCTTTTATCTCATAGTCTTCATTTACTATATCAAAATATTTTTTCACATCATCATTTTCAATGTTTTTAATATCTCTATTTTTATATAAACCCTTCTTTGCTCTAGCTAATATATCTCTATCTAGATCAGAAGCTATTATTTTAGCCTTATCAACAAATCTATTTTTATGTAGCATAATACCTATTGAGTATGGTTCTGCACCGTTTGAACAAGCTGCACTCCATATTTTAATATCTTTGTATTTAGGTATTACCTGAGAAAACAAAACTGATTGAAACTCTTCAAACTTCTCTTTATTTCTAAAAAACTCAGTTACATTAATTGTAATCTGGTTTAGAAATTCTTTTCTTATCGCTTCATCTTGTTTTATTTTCAATGTATAATCTTTAAAATTATCTACTCCTGCTTTTCTCATTATAGCAGCTAGCCTTCTTTGCATTTGAGCATCCTTATAAGCATTTAACTCAATGCCAAACTCCTTTAACACCCACTCATATAAGAATTTATAATCTAGCTCCATAGAATCACATTACCAGTTTATTTATTGTATCAGATATTTCATCAATCGAAAGTACTTTATCTACTAGACCTTTTGAAATCGCATTACCTGGCATTCCAAATACTATGCAGCTTTCCTTATCTTGTCCAATATTTATACCACCTTGCAATTTTATATCCTGCATTCCAGAAGCACCGTCCTTACCCATTCCAGTGAGTATAACTCCTAAGAGATTAGCCTTATATATCTCAGCAGCCGAACTAAATAAATAATCAACCGCTGGTCTAACACCATGTATCTTTCCCTCTGCATTTAGCTTTATAACATCTCGGTTTAATACCATATGGTAACCGCCAGGTGCAAGATAAACCGTATTGGGCTTTATAGGCATTTCATCTTGTGCTTCAAGTACATCTATATTAGATTCTTTATTCATTCTTTCAGCTAGTGATTTAGTAAATCCTTCCGGCATATGTTGAACTATAAAAATTGGCACTTTCATTTTTTTAGGTAATCTGCCAATTATATTAACTAATACCTTGGGTCCTCCTGTTGATGCACCAATTACTACAGCATCAATTTTTCTATTTATAATTTGTGAATTTTCATTTACACTAATCCTATTGTTATTATTATATGTGTCTAATTTATTGCTAAATACAGCTTTGATTTTATTTTCAAGATCATTTTTTAGCTCTACTAAATTCATTTTTATTTCTATTGGTTTCTCTATAAAATCAAAAGCTCCTAATTCAAGCGCTTCTATAGCAACCTCTGGATTAGTATTTGAACTAAACATAATTACAGGAATATTATATTCACTCTTTATTAACTTTAGAGTTTCTAGCCCATTCATAATGGGCATTTCCACATCAAGCGTAATAATATCCGGTTTGATCTTTGGTATTATATCAATTGCATCTTTACCGTTTCTGGCTACTCCTACTACTTCAACTCCTCTAATTTCAGAAAGCATATCTGAAATTATCCTTCTCATAAATGCGGAGTCATCTACGATCATAGCCCTGATAGGCATATTTTTCCTCCTAACTATAAGTTTACAATTTTTTTATCTACAGATTTTATCATTACCTCAAAACTTTCTAAATTAACCATCATTGTTCTTCCAACGGTCCCTCCAGTTTCTTCACCTATAACTGGTATGCCCAACATTTGAAGTGTCTTTAAAACTGCTTCAACATTTTTTTGACCAATTCCTCCAAATTCATTGTCTTCACTCTGAAAAAACATACTTGCTCCACCTGCTATTTTTGCAACAAGTCTATTGTATTTACTCCCATTTTTTATTTTTTCAACCATAAGTGGAATCGCAAGATTTGCAAATTTTTCAGGCTTTTCGACATTACTAAAACATGTGCTATCTGGTAGTAATATATGGCTGAGCCCTCCAATTTTGCTTATAGTATCATAGACTGCTATTCCTACACAAGAACCTAACCCTATGGTGATAAATTGTTCTGGTGCTTGGCTAACCCTATATTCTGCTATTCCTACTCTTATAAAGTTCTCCATGTAAATCCTCGTTTCTTCTTTAGTTACATTTTCATATCCAATAACATTTCCGCATGTTTCCCTGTAAATAGTTTGTCATTATCTAAAATAATAATCACATCTTTTTCATTTTTAATATATCCGTAAATATAATCTCTTGTGATTTCTAGATCTCTATTTGCTATCTCTACTTGGTTTAAATCAAAGTTTTTAATTCCAATTATATCCTCAACAACATATCCTATCTGTTTACCAGACCAATTTAATACAATTACTCGATTTATATTAGATTTCATATTCTCTTTACCAAACAATCTCTGAGATAAACTAATTACCGGAAGAATTTTTTCGTTTAATTCAATTACCCCAAGCATATATTCAGCCGTCTCTGGAACTTTAACAGGTTCTACATAATCGATAATCTTATTAATATTTGCGATTTCTATAGCAAATTGTTGATTGTTAACTAAAAATAATAAATATTGATTCACTATATCACTCCCTACTCAAAATAATTCTCAAATTACACTTTTTCTGGATTTACAGCATTATTTACGTTAACTTCTTCTTCGTCAAGATTCTCCAAAATAGTAACTTGTCTAATAATAAACTTTGATATCAGATTTTTTAATTTCTCGGAAAGTTCCGTCTGTACTTGAGCTGTTTCAGCCATTCCTTCCATTGCAACAGTAGATTCATTTGAACTATAACTAATTTCCTGAGTAGATGCAGTTGCCTGTTGTACCGCAGCTGACACACCTTCAATTGCCATATTAACTTCTTTTATTGAATCAAGAATTTCTGATGTTGAACCCGCAAATTCTCCCGTAAGCTCTTTTAAAAAATTTGCATCCTTAAAGTACTGCTCACCTGTTTTTTCAAGCATATCATAATCAGGTACAACCTTTGTATCTATAAAATCAAGTATCTCTCCACTCGATGTAGAAAGTTTTTCAACCGATTCATTTACTTTTTCTATAACTTCTTTGATCTTTTTTGTAGTATCCGATGCTTTTTCTGCTAATTTTCTTACTTCATCAGCTACAACAGCAAAGCCTCTACCATGCTCACCAGCTCTTGCCGCTTCTATAGCTGCATTTAAAGCTAATAGATTTGTTTGATCAGCAATTTCAGATATTATTTGAGTCATTTTGGTTATTTCTTGTACTATTTTTACTTCCTGGATTGCACTCTTTATTTCAATTTGTTTTTCATTGTATATATTATTTGCAGATATTTTAGAAGCACTTGCCGCTGCTCTCATTTTCAAAGCTCTTTCTTCTATATCTTGACCTTCTATTTTCCCTTCATTAGCTCTTTTTTCAAGATTGAAAGCACCATTCCCAATTTGTGACCCTGAAGCCGCTACTTGTTGAATGGATGCACTTGTTTCTTGCATTCCTGCTGAAATTTCCTGAACAGCAACATTTATATTTTCTCCTTGTGCAATTATCTCCTCCATTACAGATGACAATGCATGAGATGATAAATTCGTTTGATCTGCTGCGTCTGTCACTTCTAGTAATAATGATGATACGTTTATATTCATCTCATTAAAACTCTTAGTCAAATCTCCTACTTCATCTTTACGATTTATGTATTCCTCTGGCGCTTGCCATGTCCAATCTCCATTTGCCATTTTCTTAGTGCCTTCTACTAATGTTTTAAGTGGCTTAGTAATTGACCCTGCGGTAACTACTGCAGCGATTATTGAGATAAGTAACATTGCTCCAAATAAAGCTAATGTGTAAAAAATACTTTGATCAGACACTTCAGCATTTTTCTCAAAATTGAATCTTGCATCCCCTATTTTATATCCTACAAGAGTATCTATTGTTTCATTTATACTTGTATTTAACTCTTGTCCTTGGGTATCCAAAATTTGGGTCGCAGCACTAAAACCATTATATCTAGCCAAATCAATTATTTTTCTAGAAGCTTGATCATATTGATTTTTATATGAATCGAGTTGTGCTATAATTGTTTGCTCATCAGGTGAGGTAACAGATAGCTTATACAAACTTAAATGTTTTTCAAACATTTGGTTCTTTTCATATATGCTATCTTCTAATTTAGAAATTTCCCCTACATCACCACCATAGACAAAATCTCTTAAATCTCCTCTCATTCCTTGAAATGAATCTACCATTCCTACTAAAGAACCCAAAGGCACGGTTGAATAATTATAGAGTTTTTCATCTAACCTAGCCATATTCTGCATACTTATAATAGAATATGCACCTAAAGCACCCGCAATAACCATAACTGCAATAATCCCAGTAAATACTTTAAATCTTATTTTTGCATTTTTAAAAAATTTCATTCCTATCCCTCCTATATTATCTGTAGTTATTATATAATAAGGACTTAGTTATCAGCAGCTGGCTACCATATATTATTACTGAAGGCCCATAGCTTTGCGTCACAATCTTTCGAAAGTTTTGCCTTTGATCACATTTTGCCGATTAAAGTCATACTACTAAATTATATCGGCCAATAATTAAGAAATTTAAGGAGTTTATCAATAAAATGCAACAAAAATGGCAGTTATTTTTGATTTAATCAAAAATAGCTGCCATTAGTCCCCTATTACTTTTTTCTATTTAATTTTTATGCTTCCATCTTCCTGATAAATAACTTGTGCTTGTAGTACTTGTTCTGCAAAACTTGCTGGTACATAAGTCCTTGCTTCTACAATAATAGGAGCTGACTCTAGTCTTATAAGCATCCTGGCAAAGTTATAATTATTTCTTCCAATTGTTAGTGTTGACCAGTTAATTCCTTTTACAAGTTCTACTGATTTTGTTTCATTATTCCAAGTAACTTCAAATCCTAAAGCTTCTGCAACTTCCCTTAAAGGTATCATTTTAGTGCCATCTTCTAATTGAAAAAGCTCATTACTTAAAACGATCTCATTTATTTGTTCCATTTCTTCTCGTGCAGGAAGAACTATAATCTTAGTTGGATTTGTTTGTGCTGGTAGAGATGGCATTATAATACTATAAAAAACTACTAAATCTCTATTATAAATATTTTCTTTAGATACCATATTGCCATCAACATCCATAATAGATGTTTCATCAGAAACAAGTAGCTTTAATTCATTATCAGCGCTTAACAAATCTTTGTCAAAATTTTCTACAAATACGGTCCCTGGATTCTCCATATTAGAAGACTTTATAACTAACACATCTGGTGTTAAAATTCCAGGATAGCTAAGTCCCATAGGTGTATTTTTATGATACTCTGCTGAAACTTTCAAATCTAGCTTAATATCTTCTTTTGATAATATTTTTTGTTCTTCTTCTCCTACTATCAAAACAGTTTCTCCAATACTAAGTATCAGAGACTCATCATTATCTTCTTTTGTAAGCAAAACTCTAAGATTTTCTCCATCTTCACTAACTTCCTTAACAATACCTTCAAAGCTAATAAATTCAAACTCCTCCTCTGCTTTAATTGGTGCAGATATAAGCACGGCTTCCTCATTTTCTGCAAATGCTGTTGCTGAACCTCCTAAAATCATAATCGCACATAAGCCTAAAGCAATCTTCCCTTTTAAATTAATCATATTTTTATATCCTCCTCTTTTTTTCTTCGTTCTACTTAAAAGTATAACCAGAAAAGCATTGGAATAGGTAACAGAGTAATTACAATTAGGTTAAATAAAAGTTAAATTCTGAGTATAATTAGGCAAATACATATACAAGAAGTCTTTGAAAAATAAGGTTACAAATTTGGACTTGATATATTGATTGAAATCTAAGCCATGTTCATAGGAAAAAAAAATGCCTATCTAGGATTAATCCCAGATAGGCATTTGATACATTTATTTTGATTCATTCCAATATGCTTTAAAGAAAGCTGTAAATACTCCTATCATCAATCCAAGTACTAATGATATTGCAAGAATAAGCATCTTCCTAGGAGCAACAGGATTTATAGGTAAGCTAGGCGTTTGATTCAACAATATAGTTGTAGAAAGAACATCTTGTAAACCCAAAGTCAATGGATTATCATTATTACCTTGCTTTACTGCTATTAGGTTTGCACTTTCATTTTTTAACTCTTCATAATACAATTTACTTCTTGCGTTACCTAGTTCTAAATCTTTTAATTCTTGTTTTAATTTTACAACTTCATTTTCCAGCTCTGTGTAATTAGGATTTATCTCTTCTACTAGCATAGTTTCATCTTTTAAATCTTCAAGAGATACATTTTTATCCTTTGCTAAAACACTTGCATATAATGGATCTGTTAGAACATATTTTCTTAATAGGATTGTTGGCTCTAATTCCGCAAGCAACTCTTCAGTTTTTGTTATATTTCCGGTAATGTATAATTCTTGCTCTTTAAAATTATCTAGTTCTGCGGAAAACAGATTTATAAAGTAATTTAATGCCTTCCCTTCATTCATGTAATTAACTTCTATTAAAAAATATTCTCTGAGAGTACTTATTAAATCAGATGCTTTTTGTGGAGAATCTGCCGTTACGGTAAAAACAAATACATTTGATTCTTCATCATTATTTATACTAATCCTATCCGCTAAACTTTGGATAGTAGTTTCTAATCCTAAATCAGTAATTGTACTAGCTAGTACTCTGTCTGATTTTATTAATGAAAGGTAATCCATATGATTAGTTGTTGTAAAGGTATATGTACCGTATTTAGTTTCTATTGTTTCTGGAATATCAATTATCCCACGAAGCTTCGATTCAAATGATGGGCTAGCTATAAACCAAGCATAAACTCCACCTAATAAAACTAAAACTAGAGTTATAGCAACTATTGTTTTCCATCCATTCAATAATATTGTTATTAATTCTTTTAACGATATCTCATCTTCAAATTGTTTGTCTTCCATAATTTCCCCTTTATTGTTCCCTTTTATATGTAGGAACCAGTTTTTTTAACTTATCCTTAATTTCATCTGCATTTATTATACCCAATCTAGACTCAACATCTTCAATTTCTGATTTTAATAATGTGTAATCAATTTCAAACGGTTTAGCTATATGAATTTTATTATGAACAGTCTCACTTATGCCTTCTTCATTTAGGAGCAATTCTTCATATAATTTTTCGCCAGGTCTAAGTCCAGTAAAAACTATATCTATATCTTTATATGGTTCATACCCTGACAATCTAATAATATCTTCTGCAAGATTTAAAATCTTTACAGGCTGACCCATGTCTAAAATGAAAATTTCTCCACCTCTAGCCATCGAACCTGCTTCTAGCACTAGCTGGCTTGCTTCAGGTATTGTCATAAAATACCTGGTTATTTCTGGATGCGTTACTGTTAATGGGCCGCCTTCTTTAACTTGTCTTTTAAATGTAGGGACAACACTCCCACTACTTTCTAAAACATTCCCAAATCTAACAGCAACAAATTCAGTCTTACTTGTTTTATCAAAGCTTTGAACAATCATTTCACAAAGTCTTTTAGTTGCCCCCATAACATTGGTTGGATTTACAGCCTTATCAGTAGAAATCATTACAAATCTCTTTACACCGACTTTTGAAGCCGCTTCCACTAAATTTATTGCCCCCAGAACATTATTCTTAAATGCAGCTTTTGGATTAGATTCCATTAGGGGAACGTGTTTATGAGCTGCTGCATGAAATACTATATCTGGCTTAATTTCTTCCATAATCTCTAATATTTCCTGTTTGTCTCTAACTGATGCTATTTTTACCTCGATTTCAATATAAGGAAACTTATCAATAATTTCATTTTGTATTTCAAAAACTCCATTTTCATAAATATCTAAAAGAATCAGTTTTTTAGGATTAAATTTAACTATTTGCCTAGCTAGCTCAGAACCTATTGAACCACCACCACCAGTAACTAAAACAATCTTATTCTCAATATATTGAGAAATCAAATCCATATTTAGTTTTACCTCATCTCTCCCAAGTACATCTTTTATATCTATATCTCTTATACTTTTTATAGTAACAGTTCCATCTATAAGTTCATATATCCCTGGAACAATCCTAATCTTAGCCTTGGTATTTTTGCACTCATCAACTATCTCTTTAATATCCCTTTTACTTGCCGATGGAATTGCAATTACTATTTCATCAATATTACATCTCTTAACCGTTTGGATTATATCTTTTCGTTGTCCTACAATTGGAACCCTATTTATACTTGTACCTTTTTTTGATATATCATCATCTATAATCGCAACTGGTTTACTCCCTAAATCCACATGATTTTTATACTCTCTTATAACCATTGCACCAGCATCTCCAGCACCTATGATAAGGATTCTTTTTATATCTCTACTAAAGAATATGTGTCCTAGCTGTTTTTTTAATGCTACCCTTGCTGCAAGTCTCGAGCCACCAATAAAAAATATATCAAGCATTACTACAATTATATATACACTTCTTGGTAGAGGACTCTGCATAAATGTTAAAAAGGTAATTGATAAAGCATTTGCTACTAATACTGTAAAACTTATATTTATAACTTCTGAAACACTTGCATATTTATATAAATTTTTATATATCTTAAAATATGTAAAAACAACTAGCTTAATTAAAGTGAGCTGCAAAAAAAACTTCCCATAAGCTTCAAAATACTGTGGATCAATATCTCCATCAAACCTTAACCACAATGCTATATAATAGGCTAAGTTAATCATAATTATATCAGCTAAGTAAATAAATACTACTCTCATTTTATTTATTATGTTTCGCATATTAATGACTCCCTTTTGAAAATCTTCAAATACTCTTTTTGCATGCCAGATATTTCCCATAATGTTTACCTATGTCTATTTATTCTAGCATTAGAAGTGACTAATTGCAATATAACTATTTCTTGAGTTTTAGTATTTTGCAGTTTAGGGCACGTTTTTTTTTACTCTTTATTATAATTTTAGGCTGCTTATCTACTAATATAAGAGCAAAAGGATTGTTGTCTTTTCCTTTTGCTCTATAAACATGTTCTATAGCCTCATTAGTATAATATTTATCATCTCTTAAATATATCTATAAGCCACACTTTTATATTTTAAAACCTAGGGTTCAAAGACAATCCGGCCCTCTATTTCTCTTGTTACATTTGGATGGTTTCTAAGCCATTCTTCTAGGATTCCATATGCTGAGGTACTGACAACTTTTGGGACATCCATAGTTACAAATTCTTCATTTATAATACCAAGATTGGCCTCTGAGTTTATAAAATGGTAACCTTGCAAAGTAATTGTATATTTTTGGTCATCATTAACTGGAAGATCATCAACAGTAATAGATAGAAGTTTTGATTTTGACTCAGAGTATAGGACTTTAACTCTACTGTTTATTTGGAAGCATTCTCCTTCTCCATTTCTATTCTCCCTTCTCATGATATGAGAGAATATAGTTTTTAACTGTAGCCCGTTTATAGAATACCTTGTTAGACTATCATCATATGGAAAGCAGGCTTTCAAGCTACCTAAGGTTACTACTGGTCCAAGTTCTTTTACACGAATTGAACCCGATCCTAAAAGGATAATATCCGTTTCGGACATATCCGCTAATGCATCGGCAAATATATTGCCAAGTGTTGTCTCCTCTTCTCTTTCAGGGTGCACTAGCTTCTCAGAAAAACGCGTTACAATCGCATTGTATTTTTCATCAACCTTAGTCTTATAATTGTTAATAAATTCTTCCAAGTATGCATCTGGTTTTACGAGTTCACTATCTATTGGAACTAGTTGCCATTTCCAATCAACGATTGAATTAGTTTCATCATCAACTACAATATCATATCTACCAATTTGATCTGTTCCAACTCCTGCCTGAGCAATCAATATATTATTTACTTTTGCTGGCTGCTCTAGGATTGTATGAGAATGCCCTCCTATAATCATATCAACTCCCCATTCGGGCTTTAGCATCTTAGCCAACTCAATATCAGATTCAAAACCAATATGAGTAAGTGCAATTGTTAAATCTATATCGTTGTGCTTATAGGCATTGCAAATTTTTCCTATTTCATCAGCAGCATCTTCAGTTGAAACAAATGTTCCAATTAATCGATCCTGAGCAAGTGAATCCATTACCTTTTCAGTAATAACTCCTATAAATAAAATCTTAAATCCTGCCATTGTCATAATAAAATACGGATCCATTAATCTTTTTCCATATTGTTTTATATAAAGATTTGCATTAACAATCGGGAAATTCGCCATTTTTTCTAAGAATAAAAGGTGAGGTAATCCATAATCCAGTTCATGATTACCTAGAGTAACAACATCAGGAGAAAGAAAATTCATTATTTCTATTGTAGATACTCCTTTATATTCGGAATCAATGAGAGATCCTTGAACCATATCTCCAGCAATTACAAAAATAACATTCTCCTCTTCTTCCCTCACTTTGTTAAGATATCCTGAAAGAAGAGCAAGTCCACCTATAAGATTGCCTTCTCCACCTCTCACCTCTGATAGAAAATCTCCATGCATATCATTAGAATGTAAAATGGTAAATTTTCGAGTCTTGTTTAACATAAGTTTTCCCTCCTTTATCTCGAATTAGTAATTTTTGTTTATTTTAAGTTTATACCCTATTATAATTAGCTTTAATACAAAGATACCAACCACTCAAATTAATTAAGTAGTTGGTATCTTTATATTTGCTGATAATATTATAGTTTGTTATTCTACTTTTACTTAATATTTTATAATAATACTATCCAAACTATTGCTTTATATAATAGATGCTACCTGCTTCCACATTCCAAGTTACAGTAATTGTGTTCCCGTTAGCATTGTAGGCTGAATAAGAAATATATTCAACCATTTCTGTCTCAACTTTATCTGAATCAAATCCTGCTGATTTTACTTTTTCAATATAAGAATAAATATCCTCTTTACTAATATTTTCAAAGCTTATAGATACGGCCTCATTGCTTAGGGAAACATTTGTTATTTGAGCATTTATAGGTGGAATATTATCCATTGAATCCTTGGGCCATTCTAAGCTTTGTTCCATATCTATTTCCACAGGTTCTTCATTAACCTCATCACTAGTTTCTGATTCTAAAATTTCTTTTACCGTTTCATCATTTCTAATGATTGTAATAGATCCATACTCTTCATTTGGTTGATAACTAAGCATTACAACAGTATTATCCTCCTTGTACCCAGTAAACATTACAAAATCTTCGCTTTTGTTTATTGATCGTTGAATATATCCTGTATCAAGTAAATCCTGCAAATAAGCATCCCCTCCATTTTCATTATCAAAATTTAGTATAACTGAAGTTGTCTCCTGTTCTTTGATTTCTGATATGGAAAGTATATTCCCTTTAGGCTTTGGTAATGACATCATACTGTCTTTTGGCCAATCAAGGTTATCCCCTGTTTTCATGGATCCACCTTCAACTTCTATTGAAACACCATCATTTGTATCTATATCAACCTCTCCACCAGTGGCTTTCTCAATAACTTTTTCAACAATTTTACCACCGATTTTTTCCTCTATTTTCTTTGCACATCCCGTCGAAAAAAGAGCAATACCTAAAACTATAGCTATTAACATTACAACTTTTCTACTCTTCATAGTATTTGCCTCCTTGCTATAACAGGTGAATTCATACATGTAAATCTATGCATGTATATTTTACCCAATTATCGTGCTAAATAACATTCAAATACCTATAATTTGTAAGTATATTACTCTTAATAAAAACCCATCAAATTTAATTTGATGGGTTCTTTATGGGTATCTTCTATTTGTTTTTCAAACACGATTAAATTACTACGATTTATAAAACAGTCTTCTTTTATCCTATTAGTGTAAAATATAATAGTACCACAACACCAAGTATGATTCTATACCAGCCAAAAGGTTTAAAGTCATTATTTTTAATATATTGTAGTAACATTTTAATAGCGAAGATTGATACTAAAAACGCTACAACCATACCTATAAGTAATATAGTTAACTCAATTCCTGTAAAATTGAAACCAAACTTAATTAGCTTTAAGGCACTCGCTCCAAACATTATTGGTATACTCATAAAAAAGGAATATTCTGCTGCTATATAGCGAGATGAACCCAGTATCATAGCACCGATTATTGTCGCACCAGACCGTGAAGTCCCCGGTATTAGAGATAACACTTGAAATAAACCTATACCTAGTGCAGTTTTATAAGACAAAGCTTTAAAATCATTTATAGTAGGGGTTTTGTCTTTATTTCTATTTTCAATAACTATGAATATTATTCCATATAGAATCAGCATAAGTGCTACTGTAAAATAATTATAAAAGTTTGCCTCAAACCAATCATCTAACAATACTCCCAATACACCTGCTGGTATTATACCAATGATAACTTTGTACCATATAATCATAGTTTCTCTTTTTTCTTTAAGAGATTTTTTAGGGGAAAAAGGATTTAGTTTGTGAAAATAGATTACAACTACAGCCAGTATTGCTCCCAACTGTATAACCACCAAAAACATTTCTTTAAATGCTGGTGTAGAATTTAGCTTTATAAACTCATCAACTAAAATCATATGTCCTGTGCTACTTATTGGCAACCATTCAGTAATCCCTTCTACTACCCCTAATACTATAGCCTTTACTATTTCCCAAAATACCATTTAAGTAAACCTCCATATATTAATTGATTTATTTTACACCGTATAATCAAATTTTATTATACCACAATATCAACAGCATATATTAAATTACCCCAAGATTAAATCCTAGGTTAATTTGATTATTCTTAAGTATTCATTAAATATTTTCCTCCATTATTAATATATTAAAGTTAATCCTAGGATAAGCTTGTTCTAACAAACCTCTCTATTATCTTTAACCCAATTGTAATATCTTTAAACTCCTATTTATTGTATAATCAGTATGAGAGTAATAAACAAAAGGAGGATTGATTTTATGAGACGAATTTTGTCTTTTACCCTAGCGCTAATAATGGTGATGGGTATTGTAGTTCCAGTATCAGCAGCCAGTCCCTATGAAACTCAAGGTAGTTTTCTAAAAGACTTAGGTGTCTTAAAAGGAGACTTAAGTGGAAATCTTATGTTAGAAAGCAACCTTACAAGAGAACAAATGGTTGTTTTAGTTTCTCGTCTATATGGCAAGGAAAAAGATGCAGAAGGATTTGTTGCTAACAATGTGTTTCAAGATTTAAAACCAACACATAGTTATTACATTCCATTTATACTTTGGGCAAAAAACGAAGGACTTATACAAGGAATTACAACTACAACATTTGGTGTAGAACAAGGTGTTACAGTGCAACAATTCCAAACTGTTCTACTTAGAGCACTAGGTTATACAGAAGAAGCTAAAGATTGGTATAATGTTCCAGAGTTTGCAAAACAAATTGGTATGATGAAAGGCTTAAGCTTTTCTCCTGATGCAAAACTCAACAGAGGACAAGTTTCAGCAATGTTAGTTAATGCATTAAGCTTACCGCTAAAGGGTACTAATACTCCCTTAGCGGTTATGCTTGGTTTAAACCCTCTTGATATGACTGAATCAGTTAAAATAATTGGTGATGAAGTTGTTTTTAGCGGAATATTAAATGATAAAGAAGAACTAAACCTACTTATAAAATCTAAAACCACAGGAAATAATACTTCTTTGGATCTTAATATACCTGTAGCATCAGATGGAAGCTTTGAATTTACTGTTAGAGATTTAGAACTAGGTACCTATGAATACAGATATTATACCGAGAAAAAAGCTAGTATATATACAGATTTTATTATCTCCAATCAGAGATTTCAGTTATCTGATGCATATGCAGACAATTTAAAAGAAATTAAACTACTGTTTAACAAGTCAATTGATACTACAATTGCGGCTTCAAGTTACAATTATTCAACAGACGCAGGCACAATAAATAGAGTTAGGTTTGAAAATAATGATAAAGAAGTAATTCTAGTTCTTAATGGAACTATGATAGAAGGCGAAGATTATAATATTAAAGCCGAAAATATTTACTCCACTAGTGGTGAAGACCTATCTGTAAATGAAACATTTGGCGTCTCCGATGAAGATATCCCTAGTGTAGACTCTATAGAAGTACTTGGAAATAAGGGAATACGAATTTATTTTACAGAACCAATAAAAACAATTCCTAGTATGAATAACTTTAAACTTGATCAAACAAACACTTTAGAAAAACCAGTGTTAGTAGATAATCATATTACTCTAAGCTATAAAGCAGGCACTTCTGCTCTTTCGACTGGTTCATATTCTTTGGAGATTTCAGGACTTCTAGATTATGCAAATAAGACAATGAACTCCGAATTAAAAACTTTTTCAGTTAAAAAAGATTCTATTCCTCCTGCAATCACCGATATAGATGTGACAACTGAAAGAGTTACTCTTCAGTTTTCAGAAACACTTGACCCATCGTTTATTCAAGGTAGCAATATTTTTCAACGCGAGGGAGTTCAAATTAACTATGCAGATGAAATTATAATTAGAGACAATAGAGTAACTGGAATATTTGAATCCACACCTCTTCTCTCAAAAGAAATCACACTTTATATTAATAGTTTTAGTGATTATTGGGGAAATATGATGGTAACTAAGGAATACAAGATTACACCAAAAGAAGATACTAGAAAGCCAGAGTTAATGAGCGCAACTCTTTCTGAAGATGGAAAGTCAATAAAACTTGGATTTAACAAAAATGTAAAAGCAGATAGTACATCATATTACACAATAAAAGATTCAGAAGATAGGGTAATCTTTATTCGAGATATCAATGGTGATGGTAGAGAGTGGACTCTAAATCTTTATACCACACCAATTCCAGGAAATATCACTTTAAATGTTTCAGGAATAAAGGATCTCTCTGGTACAGAAATTAAAAGTTATAAGGCCACTTTAAATGTAAAAGATTTAGAAAGACCGACTCTTTTAGGATACACTGGCTATGGAAGCACAATAGTTATGGAATTTGATAAAGAAATGGATAAATCAAGTACTGGGTTTTCTACAAATTATTTAATCACATTTAATGGTAGTCAAATACCACTTCCTACTGGAACAAATGTTTCTCTAGATAGAGAAGAAACAACATTGACCATCACTCTTCCTGAAGAAATTAATGGAACAAGTACAATGATAGGTACTAAAAACAACCTTAGTTCACTTGATGTAGTGGGTTTGAAAAGCAAAACAGGAAACCTTACCAATCCATTAATACTTGCTTTAAATTTTGATGAAGCCTCTACTGGAGATGCAGTTATGGTAGATTACTCAACTCTAAATCCTGGAAAGCAAGCAGAACTAGTTGAGCCAGATACAATTAAGTTGAAATTCAATATGCCAATAATTAAAGCTTCTGCAGATGACTTTGAAATTGATGGTATTGATATCGACAAAGTTATCACTAATGGAACAAATATTGTTACTATTATCTTAAAAGAAAATGTGACAACAATTGAAGATGATTCCGCATATCTTATCAAAAAAAATAATATTGAAACCTCTATTGGTACAGGTGCTGAATATGGAGATTTTTATGTTCAAGATAAGCTAGCCCCTATATTAATAAGTAGAGAAGCAGATGTCCGAAAAGAATTAATTGAAATCGAATTTAGCGAAGAATTAGAGAAAGCTGGAGAATCACTTTATAGAAGAGATCTTGAAATCATAAGATTATCTGATAATACAATTTTAAGTAGTGATGATTACTCAACTAAGTTAGATTCTGGGGATCCTGAAATTATTATAATCACACTAGATGATGATAAAATAGATTCTAAATATACTATAAGAGTAATTGATTCACCATCTTATATTCGAGATTATTCAGGGAATCTAGTATTAAAGTCCTCACCAATAGAAACAGACGACAGTTTATAAAATAAAGTAAAAAAAGCAGAACCTAAATTTCAGGTTCTGCTTTTATTTTGAAATAGCTTGTGCTAAATCTGTTATACTCTCAGAAAGCTCGTCGAGCTTACCTTCTATTCGAACAAGAAGATAAACAGATATAACAATCGGAAAACCCAGATTAGCTATACTAGAATATATCACTTCCATAGTGGTAACCCCCTTTACAATTATTAAATCACAGTTCACAAATCACAATTGAAAAGATTAAGGCTAGCTTTGCTCGCCCAATATTTTATAATTCTTTAATTGTGATTTGTGATTTGTTCATTGTGAATTGTTTTTACACTTCCATCTCTTCAACATCTGTGGTTACAACTCTTGCAGCAACTTTTGCAATCAAGTCTCCATTGTTTGACTTGAATACATTTGCTGTTAAAAGTTGATCCATAACTGCAAATACTTCAGTATCAGTTACATCAGACCTTGGATCATTTATACTAATTCTATAGTTCTTATTAAGAGCATCTAAAAAATCCATTTCAAGTTTTACATTTGCCATTATCTCACCTCCTTGCTAAAATTTCGCCTTCTTTATATCTCTCTGATTATTGATTCTTCAATCTTTTTCATCTGAATAAGAGGAAAATCTTGAAGACTTGTCAATGCTTGACCTGAAATGTGAATATTCTCATCAGTCGCATCAAGCTTAACATTGCTTAGTGTCTTGTAAGACACTTTTTGCTTGCCATCTACAATCCCTGCATCAAGAGCAAGCTTTAGTGATTTCTTTTCTGCTAAAGTTTCTATAGCCATTATCTCACCTCCCTTCATACTTCTTATATAGTAAAAAGAAGGAAAATGTACCATGAAAAAAGACAATTAAAAAAATCACAATTCACAAATCACAATTGAGAGACAATGCACAGATTACAATTCACAAATCACAGTTGAAAGAAAATTAGAGACCTTTGGTCTCCTTAAGGCGAGCAAAGCTACGCCCTTACTAAAAAATCTCCCAGAGGCTTTGTAGATGTTTATAACATCTTAAAGCTCTGGGAGAATCTTAATCTTCTAATCTTCTAATCTCTTCAATTGTGATTTGTGAATTGTGCATTGTAATTTGTTTTTTTCTATTGTGGTATTTTAATTATTTGATTAGGAAATATTAGATTTGGATTTTTAAGTGAGTTATACTCAGCTAATACTCTCCATTCTACATTGTACATACTACCTATCTTTGATAACCAATCTCCAGATTTAACTACATACTCTTTGTATTCAGGTGATGGTACTGGAGTAGGCTCTGGTGTTGGAACAGGTGTTGGCTCTGGTACTATCACTGGTACATTAGTTGCTACAATTCTTCCCTCTACCATTGGATTAACTGTACCTGCTTCTTCTACATACTCTATTAAAATATCTGATAACAATCCACCTTCTCCTACAAATGGTTTACCTTCAAACATGGTATATCCATCTCCACCAGCTGCCATAAAATCATTTGTAACTAATTTATAGGTCATGTTAAGATCTACGGGTTCTTCACCAATCATTAGAGAAGTTACTCTTTCACCAACTGGCATAGAAGCATCAAATACATATTTCATTCCACTAACATGTGGAAACTGCCCAGCAGCTGCAGGAAAATCTTTTACTCCATGCTCTACAGCTTCCATCAATTCTGCACCTGTTACTTCAATAACAGCAAGTGTATTTGTAAATGGGAATGCTGTTAATATATCATTTACCTTTATATCCCCCGCTGCTATAGATGCTCTAATTCCGCCACCATTTGTAAATGCAACATCAGCACCTGTAGATTCTCTCATCGCATCAGTTATAAGATTACCAAGGTTAGTTTCGCCTGTTCTTACATTTTCTCTAAGACCATCTAACTCGACAGGCGTATTTCCTACAACAACACTTACTATTGGTTCATTAATTAATTCTATTTCTTCTATAATGTCCAATATTTCCTGGTCTGCAGCTAAATCTTTTGCTTCTTCATATGGGATAAGTTTAGCTTCATAGTTGGTCCACGCTTTATCTTCAAATTCAAGATTAACTATACCAATATTTTTAGTATATGAACCTGCTTGAACTACTAGAACATCGTTTATCATTAGTCCCTCAGTTAGTTCGTCATGGCTATGTCCATCAACTATCATATCTATACCTTCAACCTCGTTTGCAATTAATGTTGCTGTGTTTACGGATGATGCATCAATACCTAAATGACTAAGAGCGATTATAAAATCAACATCCATATCTTGAAGCTCTTTTACAATTTCCTTACTAACTTCTACTACATCTGTAAACTCAATACCTATTGTATTATCTGGATGAGATTTATATTTTGTCTCATCAGTAGCTAGACCAAATATCCCTACTTTAAGGCCATTGTCCATAGTATATATTACATATGGATCAAAATCAGTAGATTGATCTACTTCTTTTACCACATTTGCAGCTATTATAGGAAATTCTGCCATTTCTTTCAATTCTATTAGTCTGTCATATCCATAATTGAAATCATGGTTACCTGGTACCATTGCATCAAATCCCATAAGGTTCATTGCTTCAACCATTGTTTCACCACGGGTAACATTTATTAATGTTGTACCATGGAATACATCCCCAGCATTAAGGAATAGTAAATTAGGATCTTCAGCCTTTAACTCATCTACTTTGGTTTTCAACTTAGCATAACCTAAAGCACCCTCATAATCATCCTCAGCAAGTCTTCCATGAACATCATTAACGTGAACAATAGTTAAAGTCTGATTTTCAGCTGCAAAAGCAACTCCACTTGGCATTACCATTAAACCTAAAACAAGGACTAAAGATAATACCCAACTAACAATTCTTTTGTTTCTTAACATTCCCTCTCCTCCTTTAATTTATACAAATTAAATTTACTCAATTTCTTTATACCCCATAAGAAACATAAAACCACTATATTTTATCAACTTATGTATATAATTTGTCAGTCATACCCCTACTAAATCTTGTCTCGAAGTTTTACTATAATTTGTATCAAAAGGTTTCCATACCTTATACACTTATTAAATCTTTTCAATTGGAAATTATAGTATAATTTGTGATATAATTTGCATATATTATATTTAAATGGAGGTTAGTAAATGAGTAAAAAATCAACAAAAAATAAGAAGTATACATATACGCTTTTACCAGTTTTACCCTTAGTTCTGATACTTGCAATAGTACCTTTAATTGTATTTTTAAAAGTAGTTCCAGCAAATGATGCTTCCCTACTATTTACAGATGGCAAGGAGAATTTTGATTTCTTTTCATATTATAAAATGGTTTGGCTTGTTGGACTTAGTGTAATAGGAGTCTTAATATATTTATACAAATCATTTTTAATGCAAGATATTCCCCTAAGAAAATCTAAACTATACTATCCACTGGGAACTTATGCAGTGCTTGTAATACTATCGACATTTTTTGCAAGTTATAAGTCTGTGGCAATGATAGGCTTTGTAGATAGATATGAAGGTATGTTAGCACTTTTAAGTTATATAGCGATAATGTTCCTTGCATACAATACTGTCGATAACGAAAAACATGTCAAATGGATTCTAACAGGTTTTAGTATATCTGGTATTATTATGATTTTAATTGGAATAACTCAATTTTTCGGAACCGATATATTTACAACTGACTTTGGTAAAAAGTTAATTCTTCCAGCACAGTATGAAAATCTGGCTGATAGTTTAAACTTTATCTTTGCAGGATCAAAATCAGTTTATGCAACACTTTATAATATAAACTATGTTGGGGTTTATATGAGTATGCTATTTTCACTAATGACTACACTGTTTATTTTAACTAAAGATTTAAAGTGGAAAATCTTCTTTGGAATTATGACTACATCTTCATTTCTAATGTTGCTTGGTTCTAAGTCTAGAGCAGGTCTAATTGCAATATTTGTTTTTGCTTTTCTATCACTAATATTCTTTAGGAAGCAAGTACTACCAAATTGGAAAACTTTTACAGCAATTGTTATTTTAATTGGTGTTTCATTTGTAGGAGTCAACACCTTGTATGAAGGTTCTGTAATAACTCGATTAAAAGGTGGAATTGAATCTCTTAAGGTTAAAACAGAACCTAACTTCCAAAATATACTTTTAGAAGATGAAACTGCAACTGTTGAATTCACAGATTACTCTATGACTATTGTAATGGCTGAAAGTGGTTTGATGCTATTTGATACAAATGAAGAACCACTTGATTTAGCAGTTGATGCAGAGAATAATAATATTATAAGAGCCGTTGAACCACCCTATAATGAGCATTCTTTTATAACAAAATCATATAAAGGTGATGTTGTACTAGAAACTACTCTAAAAACAAATTTAGGTAACCGTACAATTCGCTTTATAAGAAAAGATGATATTATGATGGTACTTGGCTATGATGGAGAATTGGTAACTGATATAAAAGCACCTAGCTTTGGATTTAAAGGAAGAGAAAGCATGGCCTCAAACAGAGGTTATATCTGGTCAAGATCAATACCTATGTTAAAAGACAATGTTATTCTAGGACATGGCCCTGATACCTACGCTCTATACTTCCCTAATAATGACTTTGTTGGTAAGTTTGTAGGCTTTAATAGTATAAATACTGTAGTCGATAAACCACATAATCTATACTTGCAGATAGGCATAAATACAGGAGTTCTTTCACTATTAGCATTTTTAACCTTGATAGGTATGTATATGATTTCAAGTTTTAAGGCATATTTTAAAAAAGAAAGCTACAAGGGTATTATGGAAGCTACGGGGCTTGGAATATTTATGGCCGTTTGTATGTATCTTTTCACAGGCCTATCGAATGACAGTATAGTATCAGTAGCACCAATATTTTGGATATTGTTAGGAACAGGATTTGTGCTGAATGAGAAGGTAAATCAAGAGTAATCATCATCCTGAGCGTAGCATGAGGATCTTATCTTTAAGATTCCTCGACAGGCTCGGATTGACAGAGAAAAGACAGTTCAAAATGATTGAATAATTTGTAATGAGGTGATATCTTGTATTACGTATATATACTATCAAACTGGAATAACAAAGTTTTATATACCGGAGTCACCAATGATATACAAAGAAGAATATACGAGCATAAAAGTGGTTTACATGAAGGATTTTCTAAAAAGTATAATGTAAATAAACTTGTTTATTATGATTATACCGAAGATGTAACTTCAGCAATAGAAAGAGAAAAACAAATAAAAAACTGGAAAAGAGATAAAAAAAATAAATTAATAAATGAATTTAACTATAATTGGAACGATTTATCCGAAGAAATATATAAATAGATTGTTAAAGTGAAAGATTCCTCGACAAGCTAGGAATGACTGAAGCATTTGTCATCCTGAGCGTAGCGTAAGGATCTTATCTTTAAGATTCCTCGACAAGCTCGGAATGACAGAAGCATTTGTCATCCTGAGCGTAGCGTTAGGATCTTATCTTTAAGATTCCTCGACAAGCTCGGAATGACAGAAGCATTTGTCATCCTGAGCGTAGCGTTAGGATCTTATCTTAAAGATTCCTCGACAGGCTCGGAATGACTGAACCTTTTTGTCATCCTGAGCGTAGCGTAAGGATCTTATCTTTAAGATTCCTCAACAGGCTCGGAATTACAGAGAAAAGACAGTTCGCGATTTCTAATCTTGAACTGTCTTCCTTATTGCTTTAAAGCCTGATATTACATCGTTTATTTCTTCTGTAATACTGTTTTGTCTTTCTCTTCTATATTCTTGATTGAGTTCTACTAGTCTCTCTTCTATATTCTTTTCAGCTGACTGCATTGATGATAATCTACTAGCATTTTCTGAGGCTAATGAATAACAAAATGTTCTGTATAGCGTAATAAAAATATACTGCCTAATTAAATCAGCAAGTAAATCTTGCTTATCTGAAAAATAAGTCGGGATGCTTTTTGATTCCCAGTTTATATCAGCTTTAATCAATTTTGAAAGATCAATCGGAAATAGAGTTTCTGTTTCTTCTTCAAATGCATAGTTATCTTTAGGCTTATTGTAATATAGGATAATTTTTGAAACATGGGATTCGTCCCGCAGCTCATCTATTCTAACAAGAAGATTCGTTACCATAGATGATATGCTATCGGTAGTTTGAGGTACATTAAATGAATCGATTATATCCAAATCGAATCTCAGCCTTTGAAGTGCTTGTTGTCCTATAGTTATAACCTTATGGTCTTTGGATTTTGGAATATTTTGGAGCGCATACTCTACAATCCTCTCATTAAATCTTCCAGCTAGGCCATGGTCTGATCCAAATACGAAATGGATTATATCTCCTTTTTCAAGCTCTTCCATTGGCATTATCTTTTCTTCTCCGGATAAAACTACATACAAAGACATATCCAAGACTCTTCTATATTCTCTGGAAGCTTTAGCTGCATTTTGGAATTGATTTATATTGCTGGAAGCATGTGCTTTCATAGTTCCTACAATAGATTTAAGATCCCCAGCAGAATCAATGCTCTTCTTCAAGCCCTGTAAACCTTGCATTATATATCCATCTCCTTTTGAAGCAAAGACTGGATTCTATCAATAAATCCTTGTTTCACACTCTCTTCTAGTTGATTGTCTCCCAATAGATTTTCTCTAAACTCATCATCTTCTCTAACATATCTTCGGATTAATTCTTGAGCTTCATCTATATCATCGAGTTCCACTGCATCTAAAGAACCTGATGTTACCGCAAGTAGCACTCCTATTTGTTCTGTTACCTCTATTGGTTCATGTTGATTCTGATTTAGAACTGCCCTAATTCTACGACCACGGTCTAGTGTTCGTCTTGTTGAATCGTCAATCCTTGTACCAAAGCTTGCAAAAGCCTCCAATTCTTCAAACTGCGAATAAGTAAGCTTTAATTGACTAGTAATACTTCTATACGATGGAATCTGAGTTTTCCCACCTATTCTAGAAACGCTTACACCTATTTGAACTGCTGGCAGATTCCCTCGTTGATATAGCTTTGGAGAAAGGTAAATCTGACCGTCTGTAATAGAAATAAGATTTGTTGGAATATATGCAGACAGGTTCTCCGCTTGCGTCTCTATTATTGGAAGAGAAGTAATACTTCCCCCTCCAAATTCATCCTTTAAATGGGTTGACCGCTCCAATAATCTTGAATGGATATAAAATATATCTCCTGGATATGCCTCTCTTCCAGGGGGTCTTTCAAGTAGTAGTGATAATTCTCTATACGCTCTAGCATGTCTTGTTAAATCATCATAGACTATTAGCACGTCTCTACCTTTTTCCATAAAATACTCTGCTAGTGAAGTCGCTGCATATGGCGCAATATATGCAACTCCTGGTGGGTCTTCTGAACCTGCAATCATAAAGATAGTATTTTCCATTGCACCCTTTGAACGAAGAATATCTATGGTTTTAGAGACAGATGTAATCTGCTGTCCAATCGCGCAATAAATAGAAATAACCCCAGAATCCTTTTGGTTTATTATAGTATCAACAGCAATCGTAGTCTTTCCAGTTTGTCTATCGCCTAGTATAAGCTCTCTTTGCCCTCGTCCTATTGGCACGATAGAATCTATTACTTTAATCCCAGTTTGTAGTGGCTGAAATACTGGAGCTCTTTTAATAATAGAAGGCGCCTCCCTTTCAACTGGAAGTGATTCTGTTGTATATACTTCTCCCTTATCATCGATTAGTTTCCCAAGTGGGCTGATAACCCTACCTAGAAATTCCTCTGACACTGGAATTTCAGAAACCTTGTAAGTCCTCTTAACCTTATCTCCTGCTTTTATTCCATAATAATCCCCCAATAGAATTACACCAATAGATTCAGGATCTAAGTTAAATGCCATCCCCATAATATCACCTGGAAATGCTATCAGCTCTAGGTTTTTAACAGCTCTTAGTCCTTTGACATGTGCAATTCCACTATCTACAGAGATAACTGTTCCACTTTCTACAACGTTCTGTTTAGTTAAGTCTGTTTTAATTGAATTTTCAACTGCCTTATCCAAAAAAGCAATCTGTTTGTTTAACATAAAAGCACCCCTAGTCATCCTTTTCCAGCATCTTTAAGATGTCAGCTTCCACTCCGTCTAAATAATTCTTTATACTTGTATGCACTGTGTAAGTTTCCAAATTTAGCTCATATCCAAGAATTAAATCAGGATCTACATTAAATTCTATAGTCTCCAAGTTTTTTAAACTTGTTTTTAGAGCCTTCTTTATAGTTTCTTTTTCACTATCCGATAATTCTCTAGCACTATATAATTCAGTTTGTCTTTCATCTTCTAACGTTCTCTTATCTTCAATATTATCTTCTAAATTATTCAGTACTTCTATAAAAGATTTAAATACCTCTTCCTCTAACTCTTTTGAAGAAATCATCTCCAATATATGAGAAGCAATTTTTACTGCACTCTCTCCCATTGTTTTACGAAGATTATCAATAAAATTTGATTTTTCATCTTGGATCTCTTTTAAGTAGCTGCTCCGTTTCCTATCTGCTTCTATTTTATAGTCTTCTAGTAGACTATCTTTTTTCTCTTTTGCTTCAATCCTTGCCTGATTTATAATACTCGACTTCTCATTTTCTGCCTCTGCCATTTTATTTTTATACTCACTAATCAACTCTTTAGCATTATCCATCTTTTCATCAGCTTCTTTTTGGGATTTTTGAATACTCACTTGTCTTTCAGCCATAGCTTTTATAACTGGCTTATACAGAAGCTTTTGAAGAATAAATAGGATTATAAAAAAGTTAATTATCTGAGCTACTATTTCAAACCAACTTATCTGCATCGTATTACCTTATTACCATATTCCAAAATGGATTGGCAAAAAGCAAAATCATTGATATTACGAAACAGTATATGGCAGTTGACTCTATCATGGCAAGTCCTACAAAGAGAGTTCTAGAAATAGTATTTGCCTCATCAGGTTGTTGAGCTATTGATTTTAAAGCTTGCGAAACTGCATTACCTTCTCCAAATGCTGGTGCTATAGAACCTACCGCTATAGTCAAACCAGCCATAATTATTGATGTCATTCCTATCAGACCTACATTATCCATGGTTATCCTCCTTATTTTTCAATTCACAGTTCACAAATCACAATTCACAATTAAAAGATTAAAAACTCATGCGACCAAAGGTCGCTTTATTTCATTGTGATTTCTTCATTGTTTTTTCATTGTGATTTATGCATTGTGATTTCTTCATTGTCTTTTCTTCTCTCCTTGTGTTGCAGATGCAATATATACTATTGCAAGTATTGCAAAAATATACGCTTGGATTACTCCTGTTAACAATCCCAAAGTTTGTATTATAACTGGGAAGAATAGTGGAATAACACCTAATAATATTGCGACTATAATACTTGAACTCATTACATTCCCATATAAACGAATTGCAAGTGATAAAGTTCTTGATATTTCACTTATAATATTAAATGGAAGCATAATAACTGTTGGCTTAATATACTCTTTCAAGTAATTTGAAACTCCTCCCTCTGCTATCCCATAAACTGGTACAGATAAAAATACACAAAGTGCTAATGCAATACTAGTATTTAATGAACCAGTCGGAGAAATAAACCCAGGAATTATTGAAAATATATTAGCTGCCAGGATAAATATAAAAAGCGTTCCAATAAACGGTAAGTACTTTCCTGGCTCTTGTTGACTAATCTGCCTAATTTGACTATTAATAGTTTCTACAAGCGCTTCTAATATATTCTGACCCTTGGATATTTCACCGTCAACTTTTATATTTCTTGTAATAAGGAAAGAACCTATTCCTAAAATCGCCATAGTAATCCACGTAAATACCAATGTAGCTGTAATTCTTACAAATCCCCATTGAAAATAAATTATCTCGCTAGGATCAATAGTCATCTAATCACCTCTTTTCAGTCTTTCTTTTTTTTCGCCTCTCATCCTAAAAGTCATCACAAATCTAGTTAGAATTACACCTGCAAGTGCAAATAAAACTTCTTTGTATCCACTTTTAGATATAAAGTAAAATGAAATTACTAAAACTACCATCCTAAGTATAAAACTTAAAATCATAATTAATGCTGGATTTTTAGCTGTTTCTAATTTTTGAATCGTTATATAAAGTCCTCCAAAGAACAATAAACCTAAAATTATTCCAGCACCAAATGCAAGTACATAACCCATCATTAATCATCTCCTGTCTTTTCTTTTATCCAGTGCCAAGCATTTAAAGAACCTACCACAACTCCTGTAAATAAGAGTGTAAGTGTCCAAGAAAAACTTTGTGTGAACTTATTATCTAAAAATATCCCCAGAAATATCCCCAGAACTGTTGGTACAGCAATGGACCATCCAATAATTCCAAATAATCCAAGGCCAAACATTATCTCTGAGCCTTCTTCTTCCGATTTGATTTTTTTTTGAGAATCACGTTCTATCTGTTCAAGTAATTCTTCTTCTGGTGATTTTTTCTTTTTCAAAAGACCACATCCTCTAAAAATCTATTTCAGTAAATTTCTTTATTGTTTCCACTTCTAATTTAACAAGTACTTCTCTTGCTTTTCTTTCCCTCTCACTTAAATCAGTTAAGCTTTTTTTAACAGTCTCTGCAAGGCTTCTTAGAGAATCTCCTGGAATTGCTTGAAAAACAGATATATAAACAATATCCCCCTGTTTTACAACCACACCAGTATTAATAGCAAAATACATTTTTTTATCAGTATTGATGGTCAATATTCCTGGCTTTAAACTCCAAGTTGCATCAATATGCTTTGGCAAAATTTGAAATTCACCTTCTATACCAGGAGCTGTAATTTTTTCCGCCTCTTTATCTAAAATTGTCATATATGGAAGAATCAATTTAACTCGCATTTTTCTCTCTCCGTTTTTTCTTTTCTATAGCTTCTTCAATCTCTCCTATCATATATAGATCATTTTCTTCATAGTCTTTAAATTCATCATTCAAAATTCTTTCACAACCATCAAGTGCTTTTTCTAATTCTACTAATCTACCACTAGATCCTGTAATATCTTGTGTTGAAAAAAACGGCTGAGTTAGGAATCTCTCTAGCTTTCTAGCCCTGTTTACTGAATCTCTATCCTCTGTGGAAAGTTCTTCTATACCAAGCATTGCTATAATATCCTTTAAGTCCTCATATTGTGACAGCGTCCTTTTAATCTCACGGGCAATATTATAGTGTCTTTCCCCTACTATCGATTTATTAAGCATCTTTGATGCTGAATTTAGAGGGTCTATTGCAGGGTAAAGTCCTTCACTTGCTCTTTTCCTAGATAGCACAACAGATGCCGATAAATGTGAAAATGTATGAGTCGCACTTGGGTCAGTAAAGTCGTCTGCCGGTACATATACAGCTTGAATTGATGTAATTGCTCCTGAATCTGTACTTGAAATACGCTCTTCTAATTCAGACAACTCACTAGCAAGTGTAGGCTGATATCCAACCCTTGAAGGCATCTTTCCCATAAGGCCAGATACTTCTGAACCTGCTTGGATAAATCTAAATATATTATCAATTAAGAGTAATACATCTTTTTTTTCAACATCTCTAAAATATTCAGCCATAGTAAGCGCAGCATGTCCAACCCTAAACCTAGCTCCAGGTGGTTCATTCATCTGAGCAAAAATAAGGGCTGCGTTTTCCAAAACATTAGCTTCCTTAACCTCCCTATAAAGCTCTTCAGCTTCTCTAGACCTTTCTCCAATTCCACAAAATATACTATATCCTTTTGTAGTTTCAGCGGTATTATTTATAAGTTCAGTTATTAAAACTGTTTTACCAACACCAGCTCCCCCGAATAATCCAGCCTTTTCACCTCTAGCAAGTGGTGTCAATACATCTATAGCTTTAATCCCCGTAGCAAAAATCTCATTAGTTGTACTCCTTTCAGAAAATGAAAGAGGTTTCTGATGAATTGATCGCCTCTCCACATGACCTAAGTCCTCTCCATCTAGAGTATTACCAAATACATCAAACATCTTCCCAAGTATCTTAGTACCCACAGGTACCATAATAGGATTGCCAGTGTCTAGAACAATGTCACCTCTAGATAATCCACCGGTAAATGTAAGTGCAATCGCTATAACTGTTTCATCATCTTGATAAGAGGCTACTTCTAAAATTATTTCATTGTTTTCACCTGTTATTAATTTGTTGTTCATACTAGGTAGCTCTTCTTTAAAAGTTATTTCAAGAACACTACCACGTATAGCTTTTATCCTGCCTTGATTTTTATTTAAATCCATAATTTTCACCCCAGTTGTTTTCCTAATTTACTAGTTTGTCATTCCGAGCTTGTCGAGGAATCTTTAGGATAAGATCCTCACACTACGCTCAGATTAACAAGACTAAAACAAACTCCGCATCTTTTTTAACATAAATGCGGAGTCTTTCAATTTAATCTAAAACTACTACTGTTTCTAATTCTCCATCAGAGTTAAGTGCAAAGTTTATATTATCATTAGCTCGAATTGTTGTATCTCCAAATATTACTAAATCTGGTGATAGAAAATGATTGGTCTGCACATTATCTAGTTCAACCGTTATAGTTTCTTCATTCATATTCACTTTTATTACCTTATAAGATTTACTCAAATCATTTATCAATTGTTTTGAATCTATTACTTTATCATCTTCTAAAGATAACTCTACTATATCTCTTGCATTAGATGCTGAAAGTTTAGCAAAATCAGCTACCTCATATTGATATCTCTTACCTTCAGTATCCATTCCTAATATAGTATCATCTTTTAAAGGATTATAGTCATAGGTTAATCTCAACGTCGCTTTTTCTATAAACTTATCCGCTAACTGAAAGTCTGTAAATACTATAGTATGGATAGCATTATCATCAAACCCAACTTTTATCTCATTTCCCAGACTGAGCATACTAAAATCTCTATCAGTTATAATATAAGCCTTTAAATCTATTCCTGGTTTAGCTCGATTTAAAAATTCTGCCATTGATAAGCCTTCAACCCTTGTAACCTCATTTGATACACTGTTTACAATAAAAACATTAGTCATAGCATCAAAGCTGTAACTCTTATCATCCACCCTAATATCATTAGAATCTAAATCAATATAAAACTCGCCTTTACTGTTTTTCCCAACCATTTTAGCTCCAGCTATAATATCCTGTGCATGAGCTATTCTAACTATTTTTTCTACAAGATTTCTATCGTAAGTTATATATGCAATACTCCCTTTATAAAAGTCACTTAATACTCCATTTGTAGCATTGTTCTTCATAACTACGGAGAAGTTATCTATTCTAAAAGTTTCATCTTCTACACTAGTATCACTCGTATAAATTTCTCTGGTGCTTGTATCCTTAACTACAATAGTTTTTTCATTATATTTGATTTCACCTTCTAATAATTGTAGATGATCATTTAAATCAAGTATAGCCATTACATCTAAATCATCCAAATCTTTTAAAAGTTCCTCGGCATTTATATCATATAGTGTGAAATAGTTTGTTCCATCAAGAGAATATACAGGTCTTTTAGAATTCGTGCTTCTAATTTGAAAGGTCTCTCCTTCTATTTTCGCATAGTATACATCATCTTTTTCCCTAACACCTTCAAATTCTCCAGCAAAACTTGTATTAAATTTTACAATCGCATTGTTATTATAGATATGAACTATAGTATCTTCTAATATATCCTTTAAATCTAGCGATATAAAAGCTCCATCTTTATATCCAAATGCTGAATCCAAATAATAGCTCTTTTCAGAGGCAGACGGATAATCCACTCTTACTTGCAATTCCTCTCCGGAATCGCTAACTTCGGTAATTGGTGCAATATCATCAAAAGTAAATGCATCTATAAAATACACCTCGTCACCTTTAACTGTAACTTTAGCAAACTCAGCTACAAATGCTCCATCAGTATTTTCATCAATACTATCATTTTCGATTACATAGTCCATATAGTCCATAGATTCGTCGTTATAATAAACCCCATAGAGTTTTTCAGTTGCCCTTGGATACCTAGTCTTATCAACTACATCATATTTTTCGCCGTCATTTAGCATTATCTCTGTGTCGTATGCTACAAACGGACCTGTATAGTATTGGAAGCTTTCATCCACTGTTAAAGCTTTTATATTATCATCTTTATCTATACTAATATCTAAAACCATCCCAAGAATTGTTTCTGTATCAACTGTTGCAGGAAGCTTAAGATCTATCTCTTCATTTTTCTTATATCTGATTGTAGCTTCAGGTGAGTTCGTTCCAAGTTCCATTAAGACAACTCGAACTTCATCTTGATCTAAATTTCCTGTTCTAGCATTTTCAAGTACAATCACTTTATATGATTCTTGGTCCTTCATGACCATATTGGAAATTGTATTGTAAATCATCTCGAATACTTTTTCTCTAGTCGCTAAATTATTATAATTACTATTATCAATTTTAACATCCTTTAATATCCCCAGCTCTATTGATTCAATAATATAAGGGGTAGCCCAAAATCCACCAGGAACATTTAACGGTTTAAAGTCTGGATTTAATATCATTACAAGAGTCTTAATTATCTCAGCATAGGTAATATTATTATCTGGTTTAAAAGTATTATCTGGATAACCATTTACGAATTGAGAACTGGCCACATAGTTAATATATCCATTTGCCCAATGTGCTAACTTTACATCAGAGAACTTACTCTGAATTGGTTTTAATAAATTAGCTGTAGACTCAGCATCTAATGTCCTAGTAATCATAGCGGCTACTTCAGATCTTTTAATTGGATCGTTTAATCTATATCCACCTGAATCCCCTGTTACTAAACCTCTTTCAATAAGCCAATCAACTTTTTCATTATCAGTTTGAGCTAAAACAAAACTAGACTGACCTATCATAAGTACAAATATTAGTAATACTGATAATAATTTTTTATTCATTAAATTCACTCCTTTCACATATACTATGTATACCCAATACAATTCACAATTCACAGTTGAAAGATTAAAAGAAAGATCCTCACGCTTACGCTCAGGATGACAAAGATTTTTTTGTCCTTCCAAGCGAAGCTCTGTCATTCCGAACCTGTCGAGGAATCTTTGTGTTTTAGAAGTTTAAAGCTAAAATCCTCACGCTTCGCTCAAGATGACAAAGATTCTTTTGTCCTTCCAAACGAAACTCTGTCATTCCGAGCCTGTCGAGGAATCTTTGTGTTTTAGAAGTTTAAAGCTAAAATCCTCACGCTTCGCTCAGGATGACAAAGATTTTTTTGTCCTTCCAAGCGAAGCTCTGTCATTCCTAGTCTGTCGAGGAATCTTTGTGTTTTGAAGGCAGTATAAGAAAGATCCCTACGTTACGATCAGGATAACAAAGATTTTTTTGTACTTCCAAGCGAAGCTCTGTCATTCCGAGCTTGTCGAGGAATCTTTGTGTTTTGAAGGCAGTATAAGAAAGATCCCTACGTTACACTCAGGATGACAAGATTTAGGACCTAACTTTGTTAGCCCGATTAAAAAAGCTTAACCCGAAGGTTAAGCTTTTCACTTAATACTAGTCAATAAAATCCCAATCTAAAGCTCCATCATAGTCAAAATCTATTTCTTCATCTCCAGTATCATCATCATCTAGTGTACCATAAATATAATCATCATAGTCATCGTATTCATCTTCAATAAATTCACAAACATCTTTTAAATAATTTTTTATCTCTGTATCAGTCAAATCTGCTAATTCACCATCTGTTACTTTAATATTTACTTCAATATCTCCATTGCTATCATCATCAACATCAAAGCTAAATTTTAAACCTTCATATTTATCAAACTCATCTTCTAGCTCATCTTCTAAATCATTAATATCCTCTATGTCACTACTAGAGCTAGATCCAAGCTTAACATCATCACTACTGTTTATATAAAATTCTTCAACTTTATCATCATCGAATTCATCTTCAATAAAACCTGTGATATCAGCATCTTTAAATACATCAAGAATATCGTCAACTATATCTTGTAGAAAATCTTCGATATCATCATCATCTAAGTCATTCCAATCTGCAAATACATCATCATCAGTCGTATCAATATAGATTTCTACTTCTATGTCATCTTCGTCTCCATCAAGCTTTATCTTTTCTATATCTACTTTACCAATCTCATCATAATCATCATTTAATTCATCTTCAAGATCATCCAAGTCCATATCGCTGCTTGAATCTTCTTTTTCAGCTAACTTTTTCTCTAACTCAGCAATTCTAGCATCCTTAATGTAAATTTCATACTGCATACCAGCATCACCAGTATCCGTAATATCTATACGATACGTAGTCGGATTAAAGCTAACTGTATTACCAAGTACCTCTGACATATCCCTAAGTGGAACATAAGTTGTACCATCAACTATAAATGGTTCATGAGTGAAATTCTTTTGAGCACCATTTACAAATACTGTAATGTTTCTATAGCTTGCCTGTAGAGTTTGTGTAAAATATGCTGCAAATCCTGTTGTTGAAAATACCATTAATAGCATTACTGCTGCAACTAACAATGCTAACTTTTTTGTCTTTTTCGTTTTCATTTTTTATTCCCCTCCTCTTATAATATATCTATATCTTAACCCTTTGAGATGAAATTGTCAAAGCCCAAATGCCTATATTCAGCTAATTGTAACAGTATTGTAACCAAAAGGCAATTCACAAATCACAATTGAGATGCAATGCACAGATCACAATTCACAAATCACAATTAAGTGATTAAAAGATTGTGATTTTTTAGAGACGTAGCTTTGCTCCTCAAAAAGAGACTAAAGGTCTCTAAATTTCTTTCAATTTTGATTTGTGCTCTGTGAATTGTGAATTGTATTCCTCATTCCCTTATACAACATCTCAATAATCTTCTCAGGATTTACTCCATCTGCATCTAGGCCTTTTACATATATCTGCATTGCAAAGCTGTGGTTTATTGAACCTATTACAGCACATGCTGCTAGTTGAGTATCTAGTCCTTCTAAAAGTTCTCCTGATTCTACTCCTTCAATCAGAATATCTTCTAATAGTTTAAAAACTTCTTCTTTTTTTGCAAGAATTTGCTTTCCTACCTCTTCAGAAATAAAAGACGTATCTATAATCGCACTTTCGACAAGTTCCAAGTGGTCTTTCATAAACTTCCCATGATAAGTTGTAAATGTCACCAACTTATCTTTAGAATTGTTATATTTACCAACCTCTGTTTTCATAAATTTATAGTATCCTGTAGCAATATACATCAGCATCTCTTCAAACAAATCTTTTTTGCTGTCAAAGTACTCATAAATTGTACTTTTGCCTATTTGGAGTTCTTTCGCTATATCAACCATCTTGGCCTTGTGAAAATTCCTTTTCCCGAAGACGGTAATAGCTGCTTTAATAATCTGTTCTCTACGTTCTTCTCTAACTGAGGTCATTACTCCACCTCGCTAGCTTGTTTATCCTTTTTATGGAATCGCTTTTTCATTTTAATAGACAAGTCATCTAATAAAGTATACATAACAGGAACCACAACTAGGGTTAATATGGTTGCTAAACTTAATCCACCAATTACTACACTTCCTATTGGTGCAATTAATTCTGCCCCTTCTCCAATTCCAAGTGAAAGTGGAATCAATCCTAGAATTGTAGTCAAGGTTGTCATTAAAATCGGTCTAAGCCTAACGGGACCAGCTGTAACTATAGCATCATATCTATCTTTTCCAGATTTTCTTAAGGTGTTTATATAGTCAATTAATACTATACCATTGTTTACAACTATACCAGATAGGATAATTACTCCAATAAGCGAAGTAACCCCCAAAGCTCTTCTTGTCAAGAATAATCCCAAAGCCCCTCCTCCAAATGCAAGAGGAATTGTAAACATTATTATAAATGGATACAGAAGTGATTCAAACTGTGCAGCCATAACCATATATATTAATATTATAGCAAGTAATAATGCCAAGCCTAATTGCTTAAATGCATCTATTATCTGTTCATTTTCTCCACCGATGATATAGGAATATCCCCCAGGAATTTCATAGTTTTCTAGTTTTAACTCTACATCTGCTAATATATCGTTTAGCTCTCTGTCCATTATATCGCTAGTAACAGTAACTTGTCTTTCTTGATTATCTCTATTTATGGCTCTCGGCCCTGTAACAAGTTCAATATCTGCAAGCTGCGATAGTGGAATATTAGTCCCCATTGGAGTAGAAATATCCATATATCTAAAATTATTTAAACTTTCTGTAATATCAGAGCTATCTCTAATAACAACATCAATTTCATCTCCACCTGATTTAAGCCTTGTGACAGTAGTACCAGCGCCACTATTCCTTACATTATTAGCAACAGCAGCAGGAGTTAATCCATATGAAGCCGCAATATCTTTTTTAACTCTTACCTCTATCTCTGGTACTGAGTCACTTAAACTAGTGGTAACTTCTCTTGTTCCCTCTACAGATTCCAAAATCGCTTTAATATCTTCAGATATCTGTTCTAATACAGGAAGCTCTGCTCCCTTTATGCTTATAGAGATTGGATCTGCAGATCCAATTGCAGCAGTATTTGATGGTTGAGTAACTGAAATATCAACACCAGGAATATCCTTAACTAGAGTCCTAACTTCTTCAGCAATCTCAGAGGTTGTCCTATCTCTATCTGCAAGCGGAGCTAATACAACAGATATACTACCATCATTTCCACCTGCCATACCTGTTCTACTAGACATCATCGAATTTCCACCATTTATACTAGAAGAAATGGTATCAACTTCCTCAATCCCAGCTAACAAAGTTTCTACATTCATTACTGCTTTATCAATTTTTTCAAGGCTAGTTGTTGGTGGAACCCCCACGGTAATATTTAGAGTTCCTTCATCTGTAGCTGGTAAAAACTCAACTCCCACCGTTGTAAGGCTAAGAATACTGATTAAGAATATACTAATAGCAACAATTATTGTTCTTCTTCGTTTAGCTAAACTCCTAATTAATACCTTTCTATAATATCCCTCTAGCTTTAGATAGGCGTTGTCAAAGAAAATATACACTTTAGAAAGTTTCCTATTGCTTATATCAGCATCCCTTGCATCAACCTTCATTATTTTTGAAGCTAACATTGGTATTAAGGTTAAAGAAACCACCAATGATGCTAACAATGAAAGTGTTACTGTAACAGCAAAGTCTTTGAATATAGTCCCAACTACACCTTCTACAAACACTATTGGAATAAATACAGCAACTGTTGTTAGCGTCGATGCAGTTATTGCCATTCCTACTTCAGAAGCTCCACGAATAGCTGCCTCTTCTTTTGAATATCCTTCAGAATTAAAGCGGAATATATTTTCAAGTACAACTATCGCACTATCTACAAGCATCCCGACCGCCAGGGCCAGACCTCCTAGTGTTAAGATATTTAAAGTTATCCCATTAAAATATAAAAGTATAAATGATGCTATAAGTGATATTGGAATAGATATTCCAATAATAAGTGTCGTTCTAATATTTTTTAGGAATATATAAAGAATTAATATTGCTAAAAGCGAACCAAATAATGTGTTTTTTACTACAGTATTAATAGATTTAGTAATAAATGTAGCGCTATCTAATACCACATCTATCTCTAAATCAGGATAGTCTTCTCTTAGTTTTTCTACTTCCTCATTTATTAAATTAGCTACCTGAACTGTGTTTCTGCCTGATTGCTTTTGCATGGATAAATTTATACTATTCTCTCCATTTGTTCTAGAAATCGAGCTTATATCCTTTCTAACTAGATTTACTTTAGCAATATCAGAAAGTTTTAAAACTTCACCTGAATTTAAAGGTATTGCCATATCCCTTATTTCCTCTACATCTTGGAATTCTCCGCTTATTCTAACAGAGTATTTTTGTTCACCATTATTAACGCTACCACCAGGTAGGTTTAAGTTAGATGAGCTTATTATCTGTGATAGCTGATTTATATTTAAACCTAAATTTGAAAGTTCATTTGGATTTACGGCTATTTCAATTTCCTTTGCAAATCCTCCTAAAATATCAACTGATGCAACTCCATCAAGTCTCTCAAATCTTTGACTTATTGTATCTTCAGTCAATGTCTGAAGTCCTGCCAAGTCACCTTTTGTAGAAAGTGAAAGCTGATAAACTGGAAGTGCATTAGGGTCAATCTTTATAACCAAAGGTTCTCCAGATTCCTCAGGTAAAAACCCCTTAATTAAATCAACTTTTTCCCTCATCTCAAGTGAAGCCAAATCCATATCGACGCCAAATCCAAATCTAGCAATAACTATAGAGCTTCCTTCTGATGAAATTGAACTTATATTTTCTATGTTCCCAACTGTTGCAATTGCTCCCTCTAAAGGTTTAGTCACCAAATTTTCCATTTCTTGAGGTCCCGTTCCAGAATAATTAGTCACTACAACAGCAACTGGAACTTCAATTTCAGGAAATAAATCTATCGGTAACTCTGTAAGTGAAATAATACCTATTAAGATTACAATTAAAACAAGCATTGTGATAGTAACAGGTCTTTTAACTGAAAACTTCGATAGATTCAAGACTACTCACCCCTTACTACAACTTTAACTTTTGAACCATCTGACACATAGAATTGACCTTCAATAATAATCTTCTCATCAAAGTTTAATCCTGAAAGAATTTCTACAAATTCACCTGTATCAATTCCAGTTGTAACTTCTTTTTCAATTGCTATATCATCTTCTACAACAAATACGAACTTTTTATCCCCTTCATTAATAATAGAATTTGAAGGAATAACAATAGCATCTTCTGCCTTTTCAAGACTAATTATAGCTTTAGCACTCATACCAGGCCTAATCTTTGAATCTGGATTGTTAATATAGCTTTTTACGGTGTATAGCTTGTTCATTGGATCAGCTGATGGGCTAACATAGCTTACAGTGCTTGTGATTTCTCCTGTAGCTGCTGCTGGAATCTCAAGTCGTATTTCATCCCCTTCTAAAATGTCATTAACAACAGATTCGACAACACTTAATTGTATATACACTTCACTTACATCTACAATAGTTGCAGCTTGCTGACCACTTCCAGCAATTTGTCCAGTTTTAACATTAAGTGTAGATAATATTCCAGTCATTGGTGCTTCTACCTGTGTATTATCTATCCCATTTGCTGCTTGTTCATATGATATTTGAGCTTGTGTAAGCTGGTTTAAAGACTGCTGATATGATATCTCAGCTTGTGTAACGCCAGCTTTTATTGCATCAAGGTTCATTGTATTAGCCGCTATTTCGGCTTGCTCTAATTGGCTCTTAGATACCGCACCTTGTTCATAAAGTTCTTTAGTTCTTTCATAGTTAAGAATTGCGTTTTCAATCTTTTCTTTATTCAATTCATAATTAATCTTTGCAGATGCAAGACCATTCTCAGCTTGAGAAACGCCTTTTTGAGCAAGACTTATACCATTTGAAGCCTGTGCTACTGAATTTGATATATCATCTTTTTCAATTGTAAATAATATATCTCCCTTATTTACTTTATCCCCAAGTTCAAAGTTTACAGCAGTTACAATCCCTGATGCTTTTGGAATAACAAAAATCTCCTCATTGGCTAAAATCTTCCCGCTAAAGCTAACTTCATTATCAATATCCTTACTCTGAGTAGTACAAATCTCCACTGGAGTATAATTTTCCTCTTCTACTTCATCTGTTTGATTGCTACTACAACCTGATATAGCAAACGCTATAACAAGTGTAGTTATTAATATAATATACTTCTTTTTATTCATCATCTTTTCCCCCTGATATAATATAAATAACTTAAGACCGAATGGTCGGTCGGTATATTTTATTATACAACAGATTTATTAAATTGCATACCCTATCAATAAAATATCCAAAATCTTTGATTTTGGATATTTCTATTATTCTATAATCTTTACTTTATCTCCATCTTCTAGTTCTGATTCGGGGGATAGTATTACGGTGTCCCCTTCTTCTAGACCTGATATTACTTCAATGCTTTTTTCACTCTCTATTCCTACTTCAATTGCTGTTAGAACTGCAAGGCTATCTATTATTCTAAATATATACTCTTTGTCATTCATACTGAAAACTGCATTTTCAGGAATGATTAAAGTATTCTCTTTACTCTCCTGAATTATTTTAATATCTAACTCATAGCCTGGCCTAATATTTTCAGGCATCTTTTTAAACTCTATATCAGCCTTGACTCTTTTTTGCTCTATCCCCAAATCCGAAACCTTGCTAAAAGCATTTGGGTAAATCTTTGTTAAAGTTCCTTCTAAATCAACTAAATCCAAATCTTCATCTGAAACTTTAACCAATGCACCTTCCTTGATTTTAACAATATCAGAAACCAGTAGCTCACTCTCAATATATAACTTTTCTAAATCTCCTATACTTAGAATACTCATCCCTGCTTGTAGAAAGCTTCCTTTTTCAATATTTTTAGATAAAACTGTCCCTGCGATATCCGCCTTTAGTATAAAGTCTTCTCCCATATTCAATAGCTCTTTCTTTTGCAAATCTATCTGATTTATCTGAGCTTGAAATTGATCGACAATATATTGTGAGCTTGGGCTCCTAAGATCTAAAAGTTGTAATTCTAGTTTTTCCAATGAGATTTTCTTAGAATCAAGAAGGCTTTTAGCATTGTTATATTCCCCATCAGAAATAGCTCCAGCTTCAAATAGAGCTCTTAAATCTTCTAAATCCTGTTCATCTTCAGAAATACTTTTATTTAAATCCGTAATATCTAATTCTACACTTTTAATTTGATTTGCATTCCCAGATCTTTTTGCATCATTAAGCTGTGCTAGAACTGCAGAGCTTTGGGCATCAAGTTGAGCAATTTGTAGAGCTAGCTGATCTTTGTCAAATTCAACTAACATATCTCCTAGATTTACAATATCTCCCTCTTCTACAAATACATTTTGAACCTTTGCAGCTACCGGAGCATAGACTGTTATGCCACCTCTTACAGTAACAGTTCCAATCTCTTCAATATAGTCCTCAATATTTCCTCTCTCTACTACCCCAACATTAACTTCAAGCCCAGGCTGGTTGTTTAGGTAAAATATTCCTGCTGCTATTACTAAAATAATAGCACCAATAATAATCCATTTCTTTTTCATAACATTTCACTTCCTTAGCATAGATTAGATTTAAGATATTCTTGTTTTAAGTGCATCTATAAAATTAAGATTTGTAATTTTCCTGTAGGTTGCCAACTGAGCTATAACAACAAATAATATAGTAGCAACACCTGAGAAAATATATATAGAAGGAGTTATTATTGCTGGTATTACAAACATCTCAGTTGAAACAGCTGTAACTATAGCAAGGGTCATTATATATCCTAATGGGATACCTAAAATAATTCCAAAGATAGTCATTAAGGCATTTTCTCTCCAGATTAATCTAAATATCTGCTTCTTCTCAAAACCTAATATTCTTAAAGATGAAAACTCCATTATTCTCTCACTAATACTTACTATAGTAATATTATATACTATTGCAAACCCCAATACCCCTCCAAAAATCATCATTATTCCCATAGAAGCAATAATTGTATTCATATATTCAAGTAATGTATCCTGCATATCTTGAGCTGACTGAACAGAGCCAATATTTTTAACATCTTTTAAATCCTCTACTATTTGAGCGTCCGATTTAATAAGAGCTCCAGTTACGACTCCCTTGTCTTCTATTATCTTATACATGAGTTCTATATCCATGTAGGCATTAGCGCCAAGGTATTGTTTTACAATTGCTTTTACTTCTATTTGTTTTTCGTCTATTTGTGGTAAAAAGCTCCTTATTGAAATTGTATCTCCAATATCTACATCTAAGATATCAGCAGTGATTTGAGATAATACTATTCCTCTCTTAGGTAAAAATACCTCTTGCCCATTTAAATCAGTAAAATCATACATTGAAGTATCACTATTTACTGCAATAACACTTAGTGATTTTTTCTTCCACCCATTTGAAAGCTCAAATGGTAATTCAACCTTAGGTTCAATTAAATCAATATCAGCAAGTTTTTTTACTTCAAAAAGAGAATCTATATCCATAGGTTTTGAAAAATCTATGGCATAGTCCATTTTTTGAAACTCCCCGTATTGAAAATCAAAAAGATGCGTCCATATAGTAGACATATACATTGGCATCATAGATACTGCATAGGTAAGCGCAATACCTAATACTAAAAAGAAAGCTCTTCTTTTAGTTCTAGAAATATTTCTAAGTACCATTTTCCAACTAAAAGAAAGCTTTTTCCAAAATTCACTGAATCTTTCTAAAAATATTCGTTTACCGGCCTTTGGCGTTTCTGGTCTCATTGCGTCAGCTGGAGATATTTTAAGTACACTTTTTGCACCTAATAAACCAGCGACTAAACAAAATATAACAGAAAGAATAATTCCATACAAAAAGTAAGCTGGATCAATTGATGTATTAAATAATGGTACGTTTAAATATTGAATATACAAATTTGTCAAGGAAATTGATACTGGTATACTTAGAACTATTCCAATAAGAGAGCCTACAAGGCCAATTGCTATTGAATACTTTGCATAATGCGAAAGGATTTGTAAATTTGTGTATCCAAGACCTTTCAAAACTCCAATTCCAATTCTATCCTTTTTAACTATTCTGGATAACATGATAGAAATTATAATCCCAGCAACCATTAAAAATAAAACTGTTATTGCTGTAGAACTCACTTCAAGTGATCGAACTTCATCCATCATAAGAGTGTGACTTAGTTGGTCATCCCTAATTACAACGCTTTGCACTCCATATCGTCTAAGACTATCCTCAATATCGTCTGCTACAAGTGATAACTTGTTTTCATATTCTTTATCAACATCAATAACTATACTATTGTAGCTTCCCCTATATCCAGAAGCAGCTTCTGCAAAGTCCTCAGGTACATATATTACCCCAAAACCTTTAGCATCAGGTATAAGTGTCTGCTCATTTTCCATAAGGTAAATATATTCAGGACTCCCTACCTCGCTAATAACTTCAAGTTCGTATTCTACTCCCCCAATATAGGGTCTAATAATATCCTCTTGTTTCATATCTCGACCGATATAGAACTGTTGAAGTACAGCTGCTTGTTTTTTGCCTTTTTCTAGTTCTTGACCTGCTATCGTGTATAATCCATTTATCATTTCATCTTCATCAGAAACAGAAATCACTCTGACATTTACCTTTTCTTTTGGATCTTCCACCCTTAATGGTACATCAAATATTATTCTCCCTTGAGCAGCTTTTACACCCTCTATTGATAACAAATCATCAACAGCAGACTTTGGAAGTCTAGATGAATCCACAAAAATATCAGCAAAATTCGTTATTTCATAATAATGGTAAATCGAGTTATACAATTTATCACTAACCATACTAAAGGAAACATAAATAGTTAAAGCAACTACCACCATTATAGTTATTGATATAAACTGTCCTTTTGAATTCTCAATAGATCTTAAAAGCCTTTTATCTAGCTTTTTCATTACCATTCAATCCTTTCAGGATTAATAGGTTCTTCATTTATTTTAATATCAATTATTTCTCCACTTCTCATTTTTATAACACGATCAGCCATAGCTCCAATTGGGACATTATGAGTTATGATTACAACGGTTTTATTGTATTTTTGATTAATCTCCTTAAGAAGTGCAAGTATCTTGATACCAGTAGTAAAATCAAGCGCTCCAGTCGGTTCATCACAAAGAAGTAAATCAGCATTTTTAGCAACTGCTCTTGCAATAGCTACCCTTTGCTGCTCTCCACCGCTTAATTGAGAAGGAAAGTGATCTTTTCTATCTTCTAAACCCACAGTATCTAGTACCTCATCTACATTAAGAGGGTCTTTGCATATTTCAGTTGCCAACTCTACATTTTCCCTTGCAGTAAGAGTACCCATCAGGTTATAGAATTGAAACACAAATCCTATTTTATCCCTTCTATAGCCAGTAAGCTTTTTATCATTAAATGAAACGATATTTTCACCATCCATATAAACATTGCCCTCAGTTGGTGAATCCATTCCACCAAGAATATTTAGCAGAGTACTCTTCCCAGAACCACTAGGCCCTAGGATAACAACAAATTCACCATTATATATTTCAATATCTACTTTTTTAATAGCCGCAACCTCAACTTCACCCATCTGGTAAAGCTTACTCAAGTTTTCAACCTTCATTATAGTATTATCTTTCATTATAACAACTCCCCCGAGTGGAAAATGCTCTACATATGTCTTAATATACTTATTATATCTTATATTAGTGTGATATAGGTAATTGATACCCTCATTTGCCTAAAATAAAAAATCCTTCATACCTTAGAACGACAACACTTAATTGTCATCCTGAGGTAGGAAGGATTTAATCTTTTATTTTTTTCTTCTAATCTTTAATTCTTTTAATTGTAATCTGTGATCTGTGAATTGTGCATTGAATTAGATTCCTTTGCCAAGGCCCATACTGTATCTGTAATCCAATAATGCTGTGTTAAAAGCGTGAATTTGTTGTGCCAGATTCTTTTTAGCACTCATTAGGTTTATATTTGCTTCTAATACATCTGCTGGAGTGTTTTGTCCTAATTCAAAGCTCAACTCTGCAATTTTAACTGTTTCAGTTGCCATTGTCACTGCTTTTTGGAATGTTGCTATTTGTTCTTCCGATGTTTTAAGATTTAAAATAGAAGTTCTTACTCCCATTTCAACTCCAACCATGGCTTGTTGTAAGCTTTCTTCTGCTTTTGCTACTTCTACTTCTTGCTGTCTGTATCTAAAAGTTATAGGAGGAAATCTTCCGGAAGTAGCTTCTAGTATTAAAGGTTGTATTTCAGCATTTTCTTTTGCCATAATTATACCTGCATTATTTTCTAATGCTAATTTTATAGACTCTTCTAAGTCTATTGGTTCATACTCTTTTATTTCAATCTCGCCAGTTAAATCAATCTCTTTTTCTAATGCTAATCCCAAAGTAGTTTTAAAACTGAGTAACTGGATTTCATTAACCATCTTAGCTGCATCATACCCACTTTGAGCCTGAGAAAGTCCTAGCTCGAGTCCTAGTAATTGTTGTTTTGAAATCATTCCTAAATCATATCTTAACTTACCATTGTCGTATTGCTTTTGAGTAAGGGCTAAATTTTCTCCAGAGATAAGGAGCTCTTTTTCTTTTTGTAAAAGATCAAAATATGCTTTTTCTACATTGTATTTGATTTGATTTTCTTTCATTTCTACATTCATCTGAGCTGATAAAAGTGCAAGTTCAACTTGTTTCATTGATACGCCTTTTTCAATTAATGCATTATTTACTATTTGGTCTGGAGTAACCTCATAACTTCTAGGTATCCCGAGCTTTTCAAGCATCTCTGCTCCATCTTCAGCCTTTTCTATAGCTCTTTTGTTTTCTTTATAACTTATTTCTGCTTTAGCTAACTCTAAATTTTGTATTTGCATCTCTTTGTTGTTTAAAAGAGCGAAACCAATAGCCTCTTGCAATGTAAGAGTCAATATCTCCTCTTCAGTTGGCTCTGTTATAACCACAGGTATTTCTTTAATTTCTTGTGTTTCAGTAGTTTCTGGTGTTTCTGTAGTTTCTGTTCTATCTAAAATTAAAGTACCTACCTCTGCATACGCAACTATTCCTGATAATGGTGTGAAAAATAATGAAGCTGCTAATAGTAACATTATTATTTTTTTCATATTTGCCTCCTAATTTTTATAATCCCTGTTTTCTTGTATATAAAGGATTATATCAAAGTTAATCAACTAATACTAGTTACAGGTGTAACTCTTCCACAATATTAAATCATTTTATAATAACAAAACCTCTTTATGTATGAAAAAACGAGAGTAATTGAAGTAAGTCTATTGTAAATACTAACAGCATATGCCTCTCATTAATCTAAAACTAAAATTATTCATCTTATGCTACATAAACTAATATAAGATATCTATAATTTTAGAAAGTAAAAAGACCGAGTAAACTCGGTCTTTTTAAATTATTTATTCAGTTTTGATATTAGTAATTAACTACTATATAACTGATAAATCTTATAGAATTATTATCTTTGTAAACTTTTACTGAAACAGGTTGCATATCATATAAATCACGAAGTACAAGTATATCATCTTCACCAACATCATAGATAACTGCATTGTTAGTAAGTTCATATTCAGTACTGTTTATTACTAATGTTTCAGCTCTTACTTGAATTGCACTAGCTGTTCCTGTTACAAGCTCAGGAGTAGTAGCCAATACAAGGTTTTCTATTGCATCCATATCATCATTGATATCAAACTCAACAATGTTCCCTACAACTATTCCAGCATCAAATTCATCTGAATCAACATCAATTGAATATTCTATTCCTTCAATATTAATTGTAAATTCAGCATCTCCGCCTGAAAGATTTCTCCTATTTACTACAACTCCAGCTTCAGCGTTAAAATCTCCACCTGCATCTGAATCGAATACTACAAGATAAGTTACTTCGCCTTCTTCAGCGTAAACATCATATTTTGTCATTTCTCCGAAGAAATCTTCTGCATCTTCCCAAAGGAATACTTCATCAATATCTCCATCTGAGTCAAGTAAGAATACCACTGAATCCGCTTGTAGTCTAAATCCTTCTGCATATCTGTCATCTATCTCAACAGCACTATTTGTTGTCGAAGCAAGAACTGCTGCAGTTAATACAACAACATCCTCATCTAAATCTCCATCTTCATCAAGAACATATTCAACTACATCATGCTCATTTGCTACATTGTCAAGATTGTCTTTTACTAATACATCATCTCTATCAGCATTAACTTCATTAAATGAAACTTCTTCTCCTAATTCATTTACCATATCCCAAGCTATAGTCTCTCCACTTCTTCCTGAGTATACATTAGCATCTTCAGTAAGCATAGCACCATAGGTTGAAGTGACATTAGCCATTTCACCCATCATAATAACTACTTCACCATAAAAATCAGTATATACAGTTATTGTTTCTTCTGCATCTACATAACCTTCTAATGCATCTGTATCAACAGCTTTAAGTGAGCTATCATCAACATACATTGCGCCAAGTTGTGAAAGGTCATAAGTTGTTCCATCTAATTTAAATGCATCTGTAGCTGTATTGTCATTACCTATGTCGTAAGCCTTAGTTACAACGCCTTCTTCCATCATATTAGCAACAACTGCAAATCCATCATAGTTTCTATAATCATCATTGAATAGTAATACTAAATCGCCTTTCTCAACATCTGAAGCCTCAATAGTTTTTCCATCTTTAACAATTAGGTAATCTTCAACATCTGTTTCTTCATCGTCCATATCTACAAGAACCATGTCATCTACTTCTTCTACGAACATAAATTCATCAAATACAAAACCTTCTGCCCAGATAACATCTCCGCCATCTAAAACAACTTTTGCATAATCAACATTAAAATCATCATCTTCAGAATAGAAAACATTTCCGTCTGCTATTATAAATTGTGTAAGATAATCATCAGCAACATCATTATCCTGGTCTTCTACTAAATCATAATCTTTATCTGCCATTACTAGTGTTAATTCTGAACCATCTTCAGTAAACTCTACAGCATCAAACATTACATTATCTACTAACTTAGTTAAAACTACCTTGTCACCATCTAACCACGCTTTTACAGTAAGGCCATGAACTTTATAGAAGTCAAAACCTTCCATTACATCATAAGTTTCTGTGTATTCATCACCGTCGCCTAATAAATCAACTCCGTTTTCCTCAACTACATCCATTTCAATTTCCATGTCATCATTATCATAATCTGTTACTCTACCTTCAACTGATGTAAATCCCATTTGGTCAATTAGATATTCTTCATCTGTTCCATCTGTTCCTGAAACAACAAATCTTGTCTCTGTACCATAACCGTTTTGGATCATCATTGGAATTTCAAGAGCATTAAAAGTAATTTGTGCTACAAATCCTCTAGTTGCCCAAGTTCCTTGAGTTCCCATTGCGCCATCAAGTAAATCAATTTCATTAGCAACGATTAGGTATCCAAAAGGATATCCACCTTTTGCTTGTGCTGCTGGCTCATAGCCAAGAGCTCTAACTATCATTGTGATAGCTTCTTCATACTTAACTGGAGTTTCTGGTGCGAACATCATGTTACCTACACCGTTAACAATTCCTAATTTTGCTGCTGTTCCAACATATCCTGATGCCCAATGCATAGCTGGTACATCATTAAATCCTGTTGGTAGTCCTTTTGCTGCCATAGCAGCTGTTTCTAAACCTGAAACCCTAACTGCAACAGCAGCAAATTCTGCTCTTGTAATAGTGTTTGCTGGTTTAAAAGTTCCATCTGGATAACCGTTTAGAACATTTAGTAGTTCTAAGCTCATTACTGCTTCTTCATATGGTGTATCCATAACATCTGAGAAATCAGGTGCTGCTGATACAAAACTGAAGGTACCAAGAACCATTACTAATGCCATAACTAATGCTAAATGTTTCTTCATCAATAAAACCCTCCTTATAATAATAAATTATTTTGTTGAAGGAATAGAACTTTAGTGCCAGAAGATTATTCCTTCAAATGTCTTCTGACCCTTCTTGTAGAAAATGGTATAATACTATAATTACCATCATTCTAAAGATGATTATAGCATTTCAGCCTTTTTAAATCAAGCTAAAGATGCTAGTGTAATGAATTTGTAATAATGAAATATCTTTATTACAGTTGCTTATGTGACTATTATAACCCATATAATGGGAATATAACATTACAGTTGTGTTTCAAATTGATTACAAGTAAATGATTAAAAGAAAGATTCTCACGCTAGGCTCAGGATAACAATACTTGAATAGTGCTTGTAATGACATCATTGAGCGGGAACCCTGCCCCTACGGTTGGCTTTATCGCAACGTTTATTCTATCGATTCTTTTATTATTTCTATTGCTTTTTCTAGTTGTAGGTCTTTATCTTCTGTGTTTTCTACTATTATATCTGGTTCAATTCCTATCCCATGGATACTTATATAGTTTGGAGTTAGGTATTCTGCTGTTGTTATCTTTATTAGACTTCCATTTAATAGTGGTATCATATTTTGAATTATCCCTTTGCCGAATGTTTTCTTTCCTACTATAGTACCTGCTTTTCTGTCTTTAATTGCTCCTGCTAGAATTTCTGAAGCTGAAGCACTTTTTTCATTCGTCAATAAAACTAACTCTTTATCTGGATATATTATAGTAGAAAAATATGAAACTGGTGCACTATTCTTTTCTTTTACATGTACAACGGGCCCTCTTTGCACAAACAGACTGGATATTTCTACCGCTTGGTCAAATAATCCTCCTGGATTGTTTCTTACATCTAAAATTATCTTAGTTATTTTTTCTGTTTGAAAATAATATAATGCTTTTTTCACTTCATATGATGAAGTTTTACTAAACTCACTTAATTTTATATAGCCAATGTTATCTGCTAGTTTTTCATATTTAACTGGATTTATAGTTATTTCTTTTCTTGTGATTTCAAAATTTAGCTTCTTACCTTTTCTCTGTATTACTAACTTTACCTTTGTTCCAATTGTTCCTTTTATTAATTTTGATGCTTCATCCAATGTCATATCTTTTGTATCTTTACCATCTATACTCATTATAATATCACCTGCTAAGAGTCCTGCTTTTTCAGCTTCTGTACCTTCAATAGGGTTTATTATATCTATATACTCTTCTGATTTTTGAATATAGATTCCTATTCCTGTAAAGTAGCCAAAAATATTCATGTACACATCTGCTGCTTCTTCTTTTGTATAGTAGTCACTATACGGATCAAGTGAATTTAACATAGCTTTTAAAGCTGTTTCTGAAAGGTCTTTATCTGATATTTCAAATGGGTATGTTTCTTTTATGAAATTATAAGTATCTATTACTAATTCTAAATCTGCTTCTTCTCTATGTATTTTTATATCATATAAGGGTGATGCAGTTGCTATTCCTGGTAGCATTGATAGTGTTATTGCTATTGAAATTAATATTGATAGTAATTTTTTTTTCATATTAGCCTCCGTTTATAATTAAAATATTAAAAGAAAGATTCTTACGCTATGCTCAGAATGACAAGCTCTAAAAGAAAGATCCTTACGCTATGCTCAGAATGACAAGCTCTAAAAGAAAGATCCTCACGCTATGCTCAGAATGACAAGCTCTAAAAGAAAGATCCTACGCTATGCTCAGAATGACAAGCTCTAAAAGAAAGATTCTCACGCTATGCTCAGAATGTCAAACTCTAAAAGATAGATCCTACGCTATGCTCAGAATGACAAACTCTAAAAGATAGATCCTACGCTATGCTCAGGATGACAAGGATTTTCATACAAAAATCCTATGTTTATTCTAACATAGGATTTTTAAAATCCATCTTATTATACTGTCTGTTTTAATAATTCCTCTTCTTCTTCATCATTATGATTTATTGCATTTTTAATATTTGATATATCTGTATATACCATTAGCAGATAATCTTTTTCATCGCTAAACATACTTACTGCGTATTGTCTATTCTCTTCTTTTATATAGTGATCAAATTTTCTCCTAGTTTTTGGTAGCATATGGTAGTGAAACTCTTTAAGTGCTAGAATTGGTTCGTCTATTTCTAAAACTATATCTGTTAGCTTCATACCTAGAAGTTTGTCTGGACTTACCCTTGTTGCAGTTTTAAAGTTTTTACTTGTTTCTACTAATACATAATCCATAAATCTCTCTTTTTCGCTAAAAAGTGCTTTGAATTTAATGAAAAAGTCATTTTTTGAAGGGTATTCCATGATCTCGCCTCCTTTATTTAAATATATCTGAGTCATCTCTATCTTCTATTGGCATGAATTTTATGTCTATTTTTACCGGATATTTATTTATCATGTCAAATCTTCTCTGAATTCTCTCTTGTATGGTTGCTTCTCCACTTGGTTTAACTCCCTCAATAAGAACTAAAACCTGGGTGTCATTCCAAAATGTATATATATCTCCTCTTCTTAGGCTTGAAACTATTGTTTTTCCTATAAGGTTATTAAAGTTCTTTATATAAGTTTCTTCATTATAATCATCCTCATAGTCTTTCAAGCTTACTATACCTAGAAAATCTTTTTTTTCTTTATCTGCTCTTTTCCTTTTATAAGAATTGTAAATTATTCTAAAATACTCGCTGTCAAATTTAACCGGCCCTGGTCTCTTTTGTTCACCTAACTTGGATTCTACTATGTGAGTATCTACCTCACTTTTTTCTGTAAGATAACTTTCTATTTTCATTTGTATTTCTCTTAGAGAAGCTGAATTGGATATTCCTAATCTTTTTTCAAAATCACTTTTCAGGTCCATAAATTCGTCTTGTGCTTCTTGTAAATCTCCTTGTTTCAACAAACTATCTATAAAGATTGACCTAAGCAATTCTTCATTAGGCTCTACTTTTATGGCTGATTGTATCAGTTCTATTATACTATCTTGATTGTTCTTTGTCTTATATATTTCTACTAATTTTTGTATTGTTTTTAAATATTTTTTTCTGTAATAACTTCTAATTGGAACTAGCCACATTTCGTAGTCGTATTTTGATAAATAGGTTCCCTTATATATCTCTATTGCACTATTATACAGAAGAATCGATTTTTCAACATCCTCTTCTAGCTGTGCGTCCCCGGCTCTTATAAAGTCTTCCATTTCATCTGTATCTATTATAACATCTTCAGATACCTCTAGTATATAGTAGACATCTTCAAAATTAATTTTAAGAGTTTCTTCATCTGGTAGCATTTCTTTTAAAAGCTGTCTTAATCTAAAGATTTGACCTCTTATCATATTCATTGGGTCTTGTGATCCACTATCCATCCAAAGATTCTCAATTATAGTCTCTGGAATCAGTTCTTTGTTTTTAAAGGTCAAGAAATACTCCAACAGTCTTATTAGCTTTGAAGATTTCTTTGATTGTGGAATTATGGATTTATTATTCATCTTTATGTCAAAATCACCCAGCAGTGTTATATACAGTTTCACATCATTCACCTACCTTATAACCTAAGTATACCCAAATAATAATATAATTGACATATTTAACACTAATTTTTTAAAAATATTTTTTCTTCTAGAACTAGCATGGCTCCTTTTATATATCCGATTACATAAAGGTTATTACATCCTCCTAATACAAAAGATAAAACTAGCAATTTATCTGCCATTCTAAGTCTACCTATAAATCTTACTTAAAAATTCTTCACTACGTCCAGAATGACAAACCTTTAGTGTCTAATTGGCAAAAAAATAGAGCCGGCAAATTTACACCGACTCAGTAGTTAAAGCTATACTAATTTTCTTTTTACCATTTCTGTTACTACAAATGTTGCTACATCTTCTGCGTAACTTCCTGTTCCAAAGCCTGCATCGTATCCTAGCTCTTTTGCTAGTTCGTGGCTTAGTCTTGGTCCTCCACACACTAGAACTATCTTATCTCTAAGTCCTTCTGCTTCTAGAAGTTCAACTAGTTCTGTTAGGTTTGGAATATGAACATCTTTTTGTGTTACTACCTGTGATACAAGTATTGCATCTGCTTTTAGCTCTATTGCTTTTGCAACTAGTTCTTCATTTAAAACTTGGCTACCTAAGTTATGTGATTCGACTCCCTCATATCTTTCTAGACCATAATGTCCTGCATAGCCTTTCATATTAAATATCGCATCTATGCCAACTGTATGTGCATCTGTTCCTGTACAAGCTCCTAAGATTACAACATCTCGTTTTATATTATCCTTGATATAATCTTCAATTTCATGCTTTTCTAATACATCTACTTCTACTTTTGGAACTTCTATTGAAGTATAATCTACTGTATGAATTGTCTTACCATACATTATAAAATAGGTGTAGTTAATTCCTAGGTCATGTGAATACACTACTGCTGGTTCTTCGAATCCCATTTTTTTTATAAGTTGTCTTGCAGCTTCGTTTGCTTCATCTCCATAAGGAACTGGCAATGTAAAACTCAATTGGATTGCACCATCGTTCATTGTATCGCCATATGGTTTTACTCTGGTTAGGTCAACTTTTTGGATTTCAAACATTATCGTTCACCTCCAAGCATCAATTCAATAAATGGATTAAAGTATCCTTTGTCTTTTAATGATACCCCTGCTAATCCTTTCCCGCCTGTTCTACTTCTTCTTACTCCACCAAATTTCCCACCTTCAATAGTTTGAAATAATCCATCTTTTTCAATTTGGTTTAATAATTCAGTTGCATCGCCCAATACTTTTTTCGCTCTATTTTGAATTACTCCATCTTTTTTAAACTCTATTTCATCACTTAAGTGTCTTGCATTATTAAATACATACTTAGCATTTTCAATTGCTAGGTATCTGTCATGAATATGTGGTGTGTGAATTGCTTCTGTCAGCATTCCTAAAAGTTGTATGCCTTGGTCTGTCATTATGGATACCATATTAAACATTGTATTTTGGATATGCCCTTTAAATATATTTCCTGTCATAAACTTTGTTGGTGGCATATATTTAAGCGGTGCTTTAGGGAATATTTCTCTTGCCATTTGAGCCTGTGCAAGTTCTAGAAGGAATCCATCTTCAAGTGTTGGCTCTATTTCAAATGCATGCCCTAGTCCCATTTGTTCTTCTGGCAATCCTGCTTTAAGTGCAAACTGCTCGTTTATAAATTGTGATGCTAAAACTGTATGCGCTGCATCTACTGCATCATCTGTTGTTAGGTAATTGTCTTCACCTGTATTTATTATAATACCAGCGTAGCCGTTTATTACCCTTGAGAAATACTGGTCTACTAGGGTTCTTTGCATGTTTATATCTCTAAAAAGTATCCCATATAATGCGTCATTAAGCATCATATCAACTCTTTCAACTGCTCCCATTGCTGCAATTTCTGGCATGCAAAGTCCTGAACAATAGTTAGTTAATTTTATATATCTTTTTTCTTCTTCTCCTACTTCATCAAGTACTTCTCTCATAAGTCTAAAATTTTCTTGGGTTGCATAGGTTCCCCCAAAGCCTTCCGTAGTTGCTCCGTATGGAACATAATCAAGTAGGGACTGACCTGTAGTTCTGATTACAGCTACTATATCTGCGCCTTGTTTTGCTGCTGCCCTTGCTTGTACAAGATCTTCAAATATATTTCCAGTTGCTACTATTACATATAGATTTGGAGTTTTAGATGGTCCAAAAGCTTTTATATAGTCTTCTCTGATTTTCTTTTCTGCATCTATTCTTTTCATTGTTGCTTTTGCTACTTCGACTATAACATCTTTAATGTCTTGTTCGTTTTTAGCTGGTAGTCTTGTTATATCTACTTCTCCAGTTGCTATTTTTTCTGCAATTTCTTGAGGGGTTAAATCTAGGTTTAGCATTGCATTTCCTATCCAATAGGCTGCGCCTCTTTCTAATCCGCCTCCTTCTACAATATTGTCAACAACAACATTCGGTAGTGGTTTTTCTATTTCATCCACTCCATCTACTCCCAAAAGTCTGACGACAGTTCTTTCTGTAGATACTGTAGTATGCTTATCTATAAAGCTTTGTATATCTTCAGCGATGTTTTTTGCTGATGTTCTTGATGCTTTAATTTTTTCTAAATCAAGATTAAGCTTTGACAAAATTTTCACTCCTTTCTTCAATTCATAATTCACGATTCACGATTCACAATTTAAAAAATTAAGTAACAGCTGGTTAAAATATATTTCTTTTTGCGACCAAAGGTTGCATTATCTTATCATTGTGATTTGTAAATTATGCATTGTGAATTGTCTTTTAATATTCTTGCATTATTTCTTCTACTGTTCCATATAGATTTTCTTTGGATGTTTTCACAATTGAATTAAGAATTCTACATATTTCAGAAGAATTATTTAAGTACATTTGATGCTTTTCTGGATCTAAATAATTAGAATCTATTAGTAGTTTAATCCAATATTCAGTTTCATTTGCTTCCTTTAAAGCAATATTCATTTTTGATATAAAATCTTTTCTACTTTGAGCTCTCAGACCTTCCATAACATTCGCTCCTATACTTGTCCCAGATCTCAGTAATTGCTTAGATAATACTTTCTCATTATCATTAACTAAACCTTTATATACTCTTATCGTCTCTAAAGCAAATGCATATGACTTTTTCTCAATTATATTATCACTCATTTGTCACCTCAATGTCTTTATTCATTTGTTTTTAATTGTGAATTGTGATCTGTGCATTGTGAATTGGTAAGTATTTCTTCCGCTAATGTTAAAATCTCTTTTTTAAGGCCCATTATTTTTGCTATATTTATTGCATCCCTTGGGATTGCTGTTGTTTTATCTACTTTTCGCAGTCTATAATCCATGTGTTTATTGATTATTTCCATCCCGTCTCCACCTATTATTTCATCTTCTAATTCCTCTATTTTCAATTCTGAAAGTCCGACTACTTGTAGATGTTGTATTCCTTTGAGGTCTGCTACATTGTCATAATGTGTGGTTAAAAGGGTTATTGCTGGCTTGTCTATTAGGTACTTTGCTATTGCTTTTGAAATCGCATATCCCTCTTCTGGATTTGTTCCTCTGGCAAGTTCATCTATTAATATTATACCTTGCTCATCCGCTCTTTCTATAGCATCACTAACTACTCTCACTTCTCCTCCGAATGTTGAAAGTCCACTGTCTGTTGACTGCATATCTCCTATGGATGACTTTATATAGTGGCTTAATCCTAGTTTCATCTCTGAAGCAGGAACATACATCCCATAATGTGCCATAACACTTAAAAGTCCTACTAACTTTAAACTTATTGTCTTTCCACCCATATTCGCACCTGTAATACAAGCTACTCCTTCTTTTAAATGTAAGGTTATTGGGGTGAAATTCATTTCTCGTTTTTTTAATAGATTTTCTATTTTAGGATGTCTTCCATCTTTGATCCAAATGGAATGTTCATTCCCTATCTCTGGCTTTACACCATCTAAATCTATTGCAAGTTTTGTCTTTGCTAGTAAAAGGTCTAACTTTCCTATACTCAACATATTTCTATAAAGTTCTCGTCTTCTTTTACCTACTTCCTTAGATAAAAATTCTCTAATTCTCATTTCTTCTTGTTCTTCTTTATCTCTTAATAAATCCCATTCTCTTTCCGCTGCTGAAATTTCATCAGTAGGAATTATGGTGAACTTTATATTTAAATAGGTTTCTGATAGGTAAGTTAAATATGGATAAATCTTTATTGTCTTTAATAGTGATTTATTTTCTCTGGAAACTACCACTGAGTTATCCGGTCTTAAATCTAGGTTGAGGTCTTCTTTAACTTGGTCTTTTATTCGTTTTTTTTGGGTTCTAATAAAATTATCGCGCTCTTTTTTCCTCTTCCTTATTTCTCTTATTTCTTCAGAATATGCATCATATATATAAAATGTAGCTATTTTGGTATCTTCTGGGTCTAGCATCTTTTCCAATTTAGGAATTAACTCAATCCTTGTCTCTTTAAATGATGGAATATTTTCTTTTTCCATTTGAGTTTTAAGGTTTCTTAACAAAAAAAGAAAGTTCTTTATTTCAAATAACTCTACATCTTGGAGAATAAATCCTTCCATTGCCCTCTTAGTAGATTGTCTTAGGTCTTTTAAATGACTCAATAGATTATTAAACTCTCGTCTTATATTGTTATTTTTAATAAAGGGCAGATAACTTTCTATCATATGCAATTGATCTTTAAGGTCTTCTTCTGATCCCCTTAAATATGGCTTCATACGTTTTTTTAAGAGACTCCCATAGGGTGTTAAAACCTCTATTTGGTTTAAGATGTATTGAAAATCAAGTGCGTTCTTAGTCGCTTCATCCATAAACATCCTAATCACCTCCTAGCATTATGTCCATTACTGGAATATCTTTTATATATGACTTCATTTTTTCTAAAAAGGTTTTAGGTTCAAAAAAATATCCTGATGGCGAATAAGGATTTACGGTAACCCCTATTAGATTTATTGGAAATACTACCTTTATACTTATACCTATTCGCTTAAATAATAGATAGTCCTTGGGAGTAATAAATATCTTTGTACCATCGGCAACTACTATATCTATATTTTTATAGGATCTTGTTGATCTTGTTATATCATCAAGGGTTCCCTTTACTAGTGATCCTGGAAGAATCAAAGCTCTTGAATCTTCATCTAGAAATTCACCTATTTTATAACCTTTTCCAAGGGCAGTATCTAGTGGAATTTCATCAATTTCACCGTTTAAATCTATTACTGCTATCTTATTTTGAAAAATCAATTCTCTAGCTTTTTCAAGATATTTTTTATCTACTTGCTGTAGTGATAATAATCCTACTGTATGAATTGTCTCTTCTAAAACTCTATTCATATCTCTGGATAGAATTGCGCCTGTAGATAGTATTGTAGCTTCTGATATAGCTGGTGCAGCTGAAGACTTCCTATCTATTGCTCCATCTATTATTACAAATCTAGCACCAAGACTTAACATTGTGTCGCACACATCTCGTATATCTCTTAGTGTTTGGGGTCCTGCTATCTCAATATATCCAGGTGATTTAACCCTACCAATCACAACATCCCCTAGGGGGGTTGTAAACGGAGTCACCTTTAAGATTTCTATGCTAGCATCTCCCATTTCTAAGAGGGCTGTTGTTGTTGCGATAATAGTATTTTCCTCTACAAAAATTCTTGGTTTTTCGGTTTCACTAACCTTATCTACAGATTCACCATCACGACCTATGGAGGTCATACCAACTGGTATGCCCTCTTCCATGGCCTCTTGTATAAGTCTGTTTAAGGTTACTGTTTTACCTGAGTTTTTGCTCATCCCTATTATTGATACTATTCTATATTTATCCTTTATTAGCTGGAGTAAAGACATCGCTTATCTCCTTACTTGTTGTAGTTTTTGCTTCTCTCGTGTCTTTCTAAATAACTTGGCTCAAGATTCTTTATCTCTGGGCCTTGCATCAATTCTGCAACTCCTGATAAATCTGATTTTTTCTTACCTTGGCAAACATCACATTGGCACTCTTCTTCTAAGTGATCTGGCTCTGCATAGGTAGTTATTATCCCTTCATAGTTTCTTAAAACTACTTTTGTAGGTGATTGTGATATAAGATATTGTGGCATTACTGGAATTTTACCTCCTCCACCAGGTGCATCTACTACAAATGTTGGTACAGCAAATCCTGATGTATGCCCTCTAAGTGCTTCGATTATTTCAATTCCCTTAGATACTTTTGTTCTAAAGTGCTCAATACCCATTGAAAGGTCACACTGATAAATATAGTATGGTCTTACTCTTATTTTAACTAATTTGTGTACTAAATCTTTCATAATATGTGGACAGTCGTTAATTCCACGAAGTAATACTGATTGATTTCCTAGTGGTATACCTGCATCTGCTAATTTCCTACAAGCTTCTGTTGATTCTGGTGTTATTTCATTTGGATGATTAAAATGTGTGTTTAACCAAATTGGGTGGTATTTCTTAAGCATATTTACAAGGTCATCCGTAATTCTTTGTGGCATTACTACTGGTGTCCTTGTTCCTATTCTGATTATCTCAACATGTGGGATTTCTCTTAGTTTCTTGATTACATACTCTAATCTATCATCTCCAACTAAAAGTGCATCTCCTCCTGAAAGTAGTACATCTCTTACTTGTGGTGTATTTCTTATATATTCAATTGCTGCATCTATTCTAGCTATTGGTGCTCCTGAGTCATTTTGTCCAGCAAATCTTCTTCTTGTACAGTGCCTACAATACATTGAACATTGGTCTGTGATTAAGAAAAGAACTCTATCTGGATATCTATGTGTTAAACCTTCAACTGGTGAGTCAACATCTTCATGTAGTGGGTCATCCATATCTGATGAGCTTTCATGAGTTTCCATTATAGTTGGTACTGCTTGCATTCTTACTGGATCTTTTGGATTTTCAGGATCCATCAATGATGCATAGTATGGTGTGATTCCAACTCTAAACTTTTTAAGTACTTCGTTTATGTCATCTTCTTCTTGGTCAGTAAGTTTAATTATTTTTCTTAGAGTTTCAACGTCTGTTATTCTGTTTCTTACTTGCCATTTCCAATCATCCCACTGTTCTTGGATTACATCTTTGTAGATTTCTATATCCTTAAAGTTTCTCATTAGTATTTTAACCTCCCATTTTTTCAATTCACAGTTCACAATTCACAATTGATTCAATTCATAAATCACAGTTCACAATTCACAATTGATTCAATTCACAAATCACAGTTCACAAATCACAATTAAAGGATTAAAAGATTATTGTTGTCATCCTGAGCATAGCGTAAGGATCTTTATTTTTGGTCTTAGTAACGTAAAGATTCCTCGACAGGCTCGGAATGACAGGGTACCTTTGTTATCCTTAAAAAGAACTTGTCTTTTCATTGTGATTTGTGATTTCTTATTGTGACTTATCTTTTAAATTGTGATTTGTGATCTGTGAATTGTTAATTGTTTTCTACTACGCGTATAAATCCGTGAAAATCTTTCTTAACTCTTCTGATTCTCTTAGTAGATTTAGTGCTATTGCCGCATGTCCTTTAGTATATCCATTTCCAACTATCATATTAACATCTTTCCCAACGCCTTCTGCTCCTAGTGCTGCTTTTGTAAAGCTTGTTGCCATTGAAAAGAAGTAAACGACTCCATCATCTTTTGTTATAAGGATTGATGACATTTCAGTGTTTGGAATATTAACTGTGTTTATTACTACATCTGCCATTTGACCATCAGTTAATTCTGATATAGTTTCCATAACTTGAACTGCATTTGTTGCATCTACTACTGCATACTCATCAGCTAGATTAGCTGATTTCGCTCTTGCAATAGTTTTTTCTCTACTTCCTAAGCAAATTACCTTCCCAGTAACTCCTGCTCTTTTCTTTGCTTCATATAGACAAAGCATTCCTGATTTTCCTGTCCCACCTAGTACAACTACAGTATCCCCAGGACGAACAAGTTTTGCAGTTTGAGCTGGTGCTCCTGCTACATCTAGAACTGATAGTGCAAGATTTTCTGCCATATCTTCTGGAATTTTAGCATAAATCCCTGATTCAAACAGGATTGCTTTTCCTTTGATATCAACTTGATCAATATCTTTTCTGATTTCTCCAAAGCTATCAATTCTAAGTGGAGTAAGTGATAATGATACAAGCGTTGCTATCTTATCTCCAACTTTTAAATCAGTTGTCTCTTTAATTGCATCTCCAATTTGTTCAACAACTCCAATAAGCATTCCGCCTGATCCTGTAACTGGGTTTTGATGCTTTCCTCTTTCAGCTACGATACCTGCCATTATGTTTTTTATTTCTTCTATGTCACCGTTTGCCTGCTCTTTAATTTGTGTAAAGCTAGCAGAATCTACATTTAGTGTTTTAACATCAATAAGTATTTCATTGTCATAAATTTCCATGTCATTGTCTATTTTAAATGCTGGTTGTGGTAGAACACCCTTTGGTTCAATAACTCTGTGTGTACCATATGGATTTCCTTTTTTCATGTAATCCCTCCTAAAATATTTATACTATATATTAATGCAACTTCTATGCCAAGGGTGACGGAGGCTACGAGGCGCTGATTTAGTCATTGTTGATTTTTTGAATGATATTTATTTAACAAAATACGCCAGTTTTTCGGCAGTTACTTTCCCAATTCACATATCACAATGAGAAGACAAATGATTTCAGGACAACAAAGTTATCCTGTCATTCCGAGCCTGTCGAGGAATCTTTAAACAAAGATCCTCACGCTCCACTCAGGATGACAAGAGTATTTTATAATAGAAAATTATCTTTTAATCCTTTAATTGTGATTTGTAATCTGTGAATTATACATTGTCTTTACAACTCGTACTTCCCAATTTTATATTGTAATGTCTGTCTTGGAATTTGTAAAATCTCTGCTGAATGAGTTACATTACCACTTGTTCTTCGTAGCGCTTCTTTTATTAGGTCTTTTTCTGTCTCTTCTAAAATCTTGTTTAAGGACATATCTATATCTTTTTCTCTATTATTCATCAAGTTTTTTTTAATTTTAGGTGGAATCTCGCTAATATCTATCATTTCAATATCATATATACTCATAATTCCTTCTATTAGATGTTCTAACTCTCTTACATTCCCCTCCCAGGGATAATCCATAAAAACTTGAAGAGCTTCTTGTGATATTCCTTTGACTTCCTTGCCCATCTTTTGATTATATTTTTCTATGAAAAAATGGGTTAAAGTCTCTATGTCATCTTTTCTATCTCTTAAGAGTGGGATAGTAAAGCTTATTACATTTAACCTATAATATAAATCTCTTCTTAACTGCTTCTTTTCAACTGCTTCTTCTGGCGCTACATTAGTAGCAGCAATTATTCTAACATCTACATTTTTAATCTTTGTTCCACCAACGCGCCTTATATTGCCATCTTGCAAGACTCTCAATAACTTTGCTTGAAGTTCTAAGGGCATTGAATTTATCTCATCTAAGAATATAGTCCCCTTATCAGCAAGCTCAAATAGTCCAGCTCGATCTTCTGCTCCAGTAAATCCTCCTTTGGTGGTTCCAAATAGGATTCCTTCCAATAAATTTGCGGGCATTGCTGCACAGTTTTGTGTAATAAATGCATTGTGTCTTCTCTTTCCTCCGTTATGAATTGAGTGGACAAAGAGCTCTTTACCAGTACCAGTATCTCCTGATATCAAAACAGGAGCATCACTTTCAGCCGCTTTTTTTGCAAGAGATTTTAATTCCAAAATTTCTTTATTGTTTCCTACTATATCGTAAAAGGTATACTTTGCTGATTCTTTATCCTTATTTGATTTTGCTGAATCACTATAAATTTGGGTTTGAAGGTCAACTATTTTTTCAGATAGTTCCCTAACCTGAGTGATATCTTTTGATATCTCAATTGCTCCCATAATTTTATTTTTACTTTTTATTGGTATAGATGAATTTATCGTTGTTATCTTTTCACCCTTGTAATTTACAAAGGTTTGTTCTTTTCTTAAAATGGATTCACCTGTCCGAATAACTGTAAGCAGTGTTGATGTTTCCTCGTTAAGTGAAGGGTATATCTCAATTAAATGTCGTCCTATTGCATTTTGTTCATCAACTCCATCAATCTTTTGTGCAAATGAATTATAATATATAATTTTTCCTGTATTATCAATGATATGGAGTCCTTCTTCTAGATAATCTAGTATCTCTATTACATTTTCTTGAAAAAATAATTCTTTCATTTTTATCCCCCCATCTCCAACGCTCATTTTTCGGCACCAATGCCGAAAAACAAGCAGGGATTTCCCTGCTTGTTTTCATTCTACCTTATATTCTGTTCTTTTTCTAGCTTCTTTTTGAAATTTTCCTAATTTTTAATAGTAAACCTGCTGTTAAAATCGTAACTCCTAGCATTAATAGAATTACCATAGAATCTGAACCTGTTTTTGGTAATATTGGTTGTGGTCCTTCTAATTCAATTCCACCTGCTGGATTGTTACCATCAAAATCTTCAAATTCATCTGAGTTACCAGGTTTATTTGGTTCTGTTGGTTCGGTTGGATCTTCTGGTTCAACTGGCTCCTCTGGATCTATCGGTTCCTCAGGATCTACTGGTTCTTTTTCGTTGTATATTTCAAATACTTCATCTTGGTTACTTCTGTTAATTCTAGTTTCAAATGTTGAACTATCTAAAATATAACCCTCAGGTGCTTTTGTTTCTTCTAAAGTATATTCTCCATAGTCTAAATCTTCTGCTTCTGCTTTTCCATCTTTATCAGTTATTAAAACTTGAACAAGTTTTCCAGCCTCATCTCTTAATTCAAATTCTGCTCCTTCTAACTTAATCTTATTATCATCTTTATCCATTTTCTTAATAGAGATGCTTCCAGTGTAATCTGGTGTTGATGGTGGACTGTATGTGTTTGCAATAGTCAATCCATCTTCTGATACTTCTTTTATATAATTATTTGGTACTTCTACTTCATCTACAGTGTATACATGAATTCTACCATCAAGGTCAGTCTTATCTAAATCTGTCCAAGTATACTCTGTCACTCCATTTTCTAAAACCACTGGTTCTCCAAGAGCCACACCATCTTTGTATAGTTGTAATTCAATAGTCGGTCTAGTAGATGGTCCATTTATCCATTCCTTGCTTGCTGTTATATCTGTCTTTGGAATTACATATGTGTTAGTTACTACCATTCCTTCTTCAACTTTAGTATAATTTTCAGGAACACCAATTTCTTCCACTGAATATGTGTATTTTCTGCCGTCTGTATCTGTCCTGTCTTGGTCTTTCCAATTGTATTCATATGTGCCTTTTGGCAATTCAACTGGTTGCCCAACCATTTCTTTTTCTGCATCACCAATTTGTCTATATAATTGGAATGTAATGACTTCTGGTCTATTTAATTCTCCATTAACCCAATTTTTCCTTCCAACTATATCATTTTTAGGAGATTCGTAGGTGTTAGTTATCTCTAAACCATTATCTGATATTGATTTACCATAATTTTCTGGAGTGTTTACTTCATCTACCGTGTATTTATAGTCTTCGCCGATTTTATCTGTCTTATCTAAATTTTCCCATGTATAACTTGTTGTACCATTCACTAGAGTAACTGGTTCTTCAAACGCTACTCCATTACGGTAAAGTTGTAACTCTATTGTTGGTTTTGTTGATGGTCCACCAACCCATTCTTTTGTTCCCGTCACGCTTGTGGTTGAAATAATATACTTATTTGTAATTGTTAAGCCATCATCAGATATTGATTTTTCATAGTTTTCTGGTTCATATGAATTTCCATCCTCATCTACTTCATCAATCGTATATTCATAATTTTCACCAGAATTATCTGTTAAGTCTAAGTTTTCCCAAATATGCGATTCAGAACCATTTGCTAATACTACTGGTTCAAGATGCTTATCACCATTTCTATAAAGTTGTAAATATATAGTTGGCTTTGGAGTTGGCCCATCTTTCCATACTTTAGTTCCGGTTATATCTGTTTTAATTTTTGAGTTTGCTACTCTTATTTCACTTGAGTCTCCGTTTGTTATTTCAATACGTTCAGGATCCATAACATATCCTGCAGGTGCTTTAACTTCTTCAATATAGTATGTGTTAAAAGTATTTTCCTCAAGTGTTATAGTTATTTCTCCGTTGGTGTCTGTGACAAGTTCCTCTTCGGAAACATATGTGCTTTCTCCTATCTTTGTTTCTGTTATAAGCTTAAATGTCACTTCTTTATTTATTCTATCTCCTGAATCTGCGTCTACTTTAATTATCTTAACATTGTATTCGTTGTCAGTATATCCAGAACCACCTGCTTGACTCCTACCTATTAAATTGAATACAGATTCATTTTCATAGCTTTTTTCCAGTGAATATCCAGATATATATACATCGTTCGATATTTCAGAAACAGTCTTCTCTGGATCTACAAATACCAATGTTTCGTATTCTATGGTATATTTCTTATCCACAAAGTCTTTGGTAAGTTTATAACCTTCTTTACCACTATTATCTCCATCTAATATTCCACGTACAAATGAATCCTCTCCATCAACACTTGGTTTAATAACTAAACTATCATCAATGAATACCAGACCTTCACTCATAACATCTTCCAGCTTGAAATTATGAATCTCTGACAAACTTGAATTGATAGTCAACTTCCACTTTAGGATATCTCCTTTTACCACGTTTCCATTTCTATCATTTAGTAGGTCTTTAGTTATATACTGATTATGCTCATCATATTTGATTTTAGCTGGGTATTCCATATCATTGTACGCTATATTATTCATATAACTTTCTTCGGATATTCCCACTGCTTCTGTTTGGTACTCAAGTATTATTGGGGTTGTAATATCGTTTAAAAATGTTATTTTCATACCACTATGATAATTATATTTTACAATGTTATCACCATCTAATTCAGTAGCATCCGTGTAATCAATAGTATAATCAGTAGCCAAGGTCAACTTGCCGTCACTAACTTTTGATAACTTTCCATCTGCTTTAAGCTCTGCTTGATAAATTTTAATGCTAGCTTCTAAATATTTTTGCATCCCAGTCAGTGTGTCTACTATAGTTTGGTCTTTAGTTATAGTTTTTCCTTTGGGATTTAATTGGACTTCCCAATTAAATATTCTATTTTCACCTGACTCTTTTGATACAGATTTTTGACCATTTTTAGATATCCATTTTTCAATGTATATTGGGCTATCATCCCCACTTACATTCTCATCGTTTGTAATCTTAACATTATTGTTGAGTATTATTTCTAAATTCTGATCATCCATATTCGTTAAATCAAATTTTGTCTGATATGTCAGTATAATATTGTTATAAGTTTTTGAACTATTTAGATTACTTGGTAAAGTTATTTTGAAGGATTTCTCCTCTAGAACAAATCCTATTGCGCTTGGTGTAGAAAGAGCTAATGGTTGATCATTTAGTGTTAAACTAAATGAATCTTCTTTATATACCTGTTCACCCGTTAGTGTGTCTTCAATCAGTAGTCCATCTACATCATTATTATAGGTTTTATAATCAACTTCCCAATCTATTGTTTGATTTTCGTAATTTAAATTACTGGATTCTTTGCTAATTACATTTTCAAATCCTGTTTTCTTAAAATTACCTTCTACTACCTCCGTATATGGTCCTTCTAATATTCCACCACCTATTATTCCCCAACCGTAATCATAATCATAGCTAATAGTTGCTTTATTCATTACATTTTCAATAAAATCAAGCTTTGATTTCTCTATAAGCTTTGTTGTTACAACTATAGTTTTTGGTTCAGCTATTTTACCCACTACTATTGTTGTTATATTGCCTGTTGATTCGGAAGTAAGAGTCTCTACCCCCATCATTGCCTTTACAAATTCAAATCCATCCGGAATATTCTCTTCAATCTCTACATTTTTCCAACTTTCATCGTTATTATTTACTTCTATCTTCCATTCTATATAGGTATCTCCTGAGGCATCTCCATATATTCTTCCATTGTCTTTAGATACGTATTCTCCCCTAGTTCCTTTTACACTCGCACCGTCGGAATCATCATTATAGGTTGCCTTATTTTCAATAGTAATCTCTTCATTATCGTACTCATTCTCAAATATAACTTTGGTAGTATAACTTAGTGTTTGTGTATCTGTACTATTTGGAATATCCTTGAAGATTACTATATTAGGGTCCTCAGTTGAAAATTCAATATTATCTTTAATGAATTCATTTCCATTAAGTTTAACACTGTCTTCATCCAAAACAAGTTTTGTTTTATTTGGCACAGTGAATATATCTACTAAATCTGAAAAACCTTCGTCGCTAGTTCCTCTAAACTCTATTTTCCACTCAATTTCATTGTCATTTTTCCACTGACCTGATTTTGTTATGCCAGTGACTCTATTGAAAGACAAAGTGTCACTATCAGACCCTATAATAACTCCCTCTACTTTTAGGCTTGCTGTGTTTACAAATGTTACATCTCCAGATTCCGCTATACTAGTTCTTATTTTAATTCTTTTAGCTTCTCTATTTAAGTCCCCTAATTTTAGTGTTAATTCATTGTCTTCAAAACTAATTATATTGCTATCCGAAAGGTTTATTTCTTCCCAGGCACCCTCTTCTACTATGTTTTTAGTAGTTACCTCAAGGTCAATTATCTCAACCATATCTACATTTAATCCTGAAGGGATTAGATCTACAAGTACAGCATTCTTTAAATCGGCTAATTCCGTATTTACATCTATTACCCATTCTATATAATCTTTAGCTTCTTTGTATTCACCATTCTTACTTATGGCATTAGCATTAGCATTGCTCCGTTTTATAATAAAGGTTTTTGTTACTGTATCTTCTAGCTCTATTACTTCAACTAATTCTAATTCTGAACTACTTTCTTCTACATTAAAAAGAAGACTTACTTGCCCTTTCCTACCCAATTTACCATTTAGAGCCATACCATTGTCAAAAGTTATTGTTAGCATACCATCTTCAACGGAATATCCTGCTGCGTCTATTTCTGAACCCTCTACCTCGAAAATAATTCGACCAAATTTTTCATCTTCTGGTAATTTTAATTCACCCAATTTAGTCAAGGACGATATATCTAATTCTAAATATTCATTATTTTCAAAAGTGAATCCATCTTCAATCGTAAAATCAACACTATATTCTAAGGTAGTTAAGTCTTCTATATTTATGGCACTACCCGTTACTAATAAATTTTCTCCATCATATAAATTTACTTCCTAGTTGAATCCTGCTGCATCTGATAAATCCTTTTCCCCCTCAGCAAAACTTACACCTCCAAATCCACCTACAAAAACTTGTAGAACCATAATCATTGCTAACATAAATGTTATACTTTTGTGCTTTTTTAAATTTCTCTTACCTAACAACATAAAACCTCCTTATAAGTATTTCTGTCTTTTAATACCTTTTTTAACAAAAAAGCCAAACTACATGCTTTATAACTTTGCAGCTTGACAATCTGAGCTTAAGTGCTCTTCCTATAAGACATCTTTTAGATGTCACACTAGCCTTAGATTTATAGCTTTTCATACTTAACTTTCAATAAGTTTGCCAATGATTTCATTTACCCATAAAATCACACTTCAAACAAACTGCGATTATATTATCTAAGCTTCACTGTTATTTAAAATACTGAAATGATTACAATTATACACTATATGATATATATTTACAGTATAAATATATATGCTTTTTTTAAGCTTAAGAGTGACGTTTTTTGCTATCCTTATGATTTTATAACAATTTATCGATTACCATCATTTCTACTCCATGAATAGGGACGCTTACTTTAAATTCAAATATATCTCTTATTTTAACTTCTTCAATTGTTAAACTAGGTCTAGATACTCCTTTTAAATACTCGATTTCTTCCTTTTTCATATTCTCTGGCATTCCAATTTTGACCCATTGGTCAAAAGCTGATCCCGTTTCCCTATTTAAAGCATATCTTGATAACTTATAGTCTCCATCTAGTCCTTTTAGTTCAATTTTTACTTCTAAGGTAGAATTTTCTAAAAATACATTGTATCTATTTTTAAAATCTAATGCTGAGGTGTCTCCCGTTCTATAAATATCGTCAAAATAACTAAAATTATAAACAAGTATCTGAATTCCTTTTGAACTCTTTGTGATTATATAATTATCACCTTGTTCGATTATTTCGTCTCCAAGTTTGTTTAATAAATAGTATCCATAATATCCTGATTTTTTTATTCCTTCTTTATTTATCAAACCAAAACCACCGTGAAAATGTGATATTCCAGCCTTAAATTCTTCCATAATATCCGTAAATGTCCAGTATCCTAGCGACTCTACTTTATCAATAGTTCCTAATATGCTTTTTATTATAAATGTACCCATAAAAGCAGTATCATTTGTTAATGTCCTTGAATTGACCGAAGCATTCCATTCGGTTATATTTATTGGCAAACTATTTCCATATTCTTCTTTCACAATCTTTTCTGTTAGTTCAATGGCATCATTTACAAAGCTTTCTTCTAAAAAAGCAGTTTTAAGGTTTAAATACTTTGAAACTAATAGATTTTTGTCTTCTCCACCGTAAAACCCTTCATAAATTTCTGCAACTTTCTCTGGTTCCGCAAAATTATATGGATATATGTGAATAGATATATAATCTAGCGGAGTATTATTATTTTTGCAATACTTTAAGAATT
>Ga0265295_1000255_pt1 | contig 109666 bp, 98 predicted proteins | sample Munlansysbiofilm_FD_192503 | JGI IMG/M metagenome (GOLD analysis project Ga0265295, IMG submission 192503) | Leachate microbial communities from a municipal landfill in Southern Ontario, Canada - Methane capture system biofilm | ecosystem: Engineered > Solid waste > Landfill > Unclassified ...
CAAGGCAGGCGCGTTCTGGTTATGGTGGAAAATGACGAGCAGGCCATGGCGCTTGACCGCTATATGTGGACTTGGCAGAAAAACGCATTTCTCCCCCATGTTTGGGATAGTGGTGCGGTGGAGAGTTACACCGAGCCAGTCGTGATCACTACCAAAGAGAATAATGGCAATGCATCTGAGGTTCTGGTGGATGCCAAAGGATGTAGTTTGAGTTTTGCGCGGCGTTTTAAACACGTTGTAGAGTTTGCTCCTACCTATGCTCAGGAGGAAGTGGACGCAGCCAGAAAACGTTTTGTGCACTGGCGCCAGGAAGGGTATGCCCCGTATGTACGCTGATGGTGCCAATGGCGTAGATGACACTGATGTAGTTGCTGATTTAGCCGGTGCCGCGTGGATTAACTCTACCGCAGTGGTATTGGTAGAACCGCAGGGGCCGCTCAATATAGGTTCAGTGTGCCGGGCGATGGTTAATTTCGGTTTCCATGATCTACGTCTGGTAAATCCTCAGACCGACCACCTCGGAGATGAAGCACGACTCATGGCGGTTAAAGCCGATACCGTTCTGGAGCAGGCGCGGGTATTTTCGCACCTGAGTGATGCCTTGGCCGACACTTGTTACGCTTTTGCTACCACTAGACGTTTTGGACGCAATCGCGAAGATTTCATCCATCCAGATCAGATTGGTCAATCGCTTTCACTGCTTGATAATACCGCCCCCGCCGCACTGGTGTTCGGGCGCGAGGATTGTGGCTTGTTGACGCAAGAGTTGGATTTATGCCAGCGCTTTATAACGATTCCCACCTGTGACCAGCTGCCTTCCATGAATTTGGCCCAAGCGGTGTGTTTGTGTCTGTATGAACTTGCTGGTGTTCGGGCTCGCGGTTTTGGTAAGGTCCAAGATGCACGATGCCTGGCTCCGGGAGCCACCGTGGAAGCCATGTTTGTGCATATGCGATCCAGTCTGACGGAGGCCGGTTATTTGGTGGAAGGCAACCCAGATCATATCCTGCGTACCTTCCGGCGTATATTTGGTAAAAACGGGCTCAGCGAGCGCGACGTACGTATTCTGCGGGGCTTGTGGCGAAAAATAGACTGGCTCAATGCTCAAAATAAAACGTCTCTAGTCTCCGATAAGCGCTGAATGAGGTTGATAATGTTTGAACTGCCCGAAATCCAGACCTTAGCCAATGGACTGAAGTTGAATTATTCAGATGCCACTAAACGCTATTACGGTGATTACTACCGCATTTGTATCGAGGTTAAATGCGCCCTCCCGCAGGAAGAGCATGGGCATTGGCACCTGTTTAAAAAATTGGAACAGATGGGAGTCGCTTCTTCCAAACTGGATTCAACCAAGCAGGAGCTGCTTGATGCATTTTCCCGGATGATTTTGCCGTATTTGCAACGCGATGACTTTCCAGAACGGTTTGAGGTTGCCAAGAATGAGAATAGGCATTGGTTTAAGGCGTGAGGCTGGAGAATGTAGGGTGCCAGTGTGGATGAGCAGATGAGTGACAGCGCAGAAACAAAGATCACCTCTTTGGTTCACGGGGGGGCAGGTCTCGGCCAATTGCCAGATGGCAGGACAGTGTTTATCCCCTTGAGTGTGCCTGGAGATCAGGTGCGCTATAGGATACGCAAAGAGTATAAGCGCTACGCCAAGGCGGAACTGGAAGAGGTCCTGCGTCCATCCACGCACCGATTTGTGCCTGAATGCAAGTACTTTGGGGTCTGCGGCGGGTGCGATTGGCAGATGCTCTCTTACTCCTCCCAGTGTGAATGGAAACAGCGCCTGCTCCATCAGAGTCTGGTGCACAATCTTGGCGATGAGGCGGCGGCTACGCTGGATTCTTTCCTTCCGGCAGCATCCCCTTCCGGCTATCGGTGCCGCGCTCAACTTAAATGCAGTAATCTGCAGGATTGCTTCCTGCTTGGATTCTACCGCCTAGGCACCCATCGAGTTGTTGGGGTGGATTCGTGTTTGATTCTCCATCCGTTGATTGACGCTCTGCTGTCTCCTCTGCAGCACCTGTTCAATAAAACCTGCTACGCAGCACACGTTGAGCAGATCGACGCCGCAGTAGACGATAGTGGGTGCACCCGCATGAGTACGCGGCTGGTCATCCACTATACAGGGATAGATGTTAAGGAATTTGCCTCTTGGCTGAAAACCCGGGTGCACGAATGGGACGTGGCGGTGCTTGTCTCAGATCGACGTCCCCCAAAAGTACACAAAAACTTACGCGGATCAAGGCGTGGATCAGGGAGGAAACTGCCTTCTTCTGAACGCCGCTTGATTTGTGTTCAGGGTGATGCGGAGTTTAAGTTGGATATTGGGGTGCCTGCGTTGACCCTGACATGTGCGCCTGGTCATTTTACCCAAGTTAATCTGGCGCAGAATCGCAGACTAGTAGAACTGGTGGTAAAGCTCGCCACTGCTAATGCTGAAACGGATGAAAAGAGCGTAGGAAATACAGGAAATATAATATACGACCTGTACTGCGGGGTGGGCAATTTCGCCCTGCCTCTTTCCTTCTGCGCCGCAGAAGTTGTGGGGGTTGAAGCCAATAGTGGAGCAATTGCCCAAGCGCGCAAAAATGCTGAACTAGCTTCGATTACAAATGCGCGGTTTGTTTGCGCAGACGTTGCGGAATTTCTAACCCAATCTAGCACCGCAGGAGAGTTTCCACCTCCCACCACCGTTGTCCTCGATCCGCCACGGGTGGGAGCAAAAGAAGTTGCCGCCGCTCTGCCGGCTACTGGGGTTGGGCGAATTGTCTATGTATCGTGCGATCAGCAGACCTTGATGCGTGATCTCAAGATCCTCGTAGCAGCTGGGTATGAACTGCATTATATCCGCGGGCTGGACATGTTTCCCCATACCCACCACTGTGAGGTCGTGGCACTACTTGAGCGGAGTTGTTAGCTTAAGTACGTACTGCAACAGGCGGTAAGTAGAAACCGTTTGTCGTCGATGCACCCAACGTGCGTCCAAGTGACAGCGTCGGGGTTAGGATTTCCCTTGTGCAGGAGCAAGGGCTGTGTTAGTTTACGTGCGTTTAACGTCTTCTTTTTTTGTTTGTGTCATTAAAAGTGAGCCCAAAGCTCGCTTTTTTTTATGCAGCGAATTTGCACAACCATAGTGCAGGATAAATTTATGCCAACGCAACTTGTTAAGAAGCAAGTGGAGAGACTTGCGGAACCGATTATTGAAGAGTTCGGACTTGAACTGGTGGATATTGAATACACCCAGCAGGGACGCCACTGGTTGCTTTGTCTTTATATTGACAAGCCGGGGGGCGTTACCCTCGACGACTGTGCCGATTTTAGCCGTGAGTTCAGTACCGTAATTGACGTGGAAGATATTGTAGCTGGAGCATATCGTCTTGAAGTTTCTTCGCCAGGTCTTGACCGCCCTTTGAGAAAAGAGGCTGATTTTACCCGTTTTGCCGGCGAAATGATCAAGCTGAAAACCAAAACTTTGTCTGATCCAGATGCCCGCGGCTACACGCGCAAAACCTTTATGGGGGTTCTGCTTGGTCTGGATGGTGAAAGTGTGGAACTGGAACAGACTGATTCAACTGGCGGTAAGGTTTTGATACCGCTACAGGACATAGATAAAGCTAATCTTGACCCTCAATTTTAAATACGTTTTACGTAGACAAGTTGATGCGACAGGATAGCTACGCAGACTTCATGCGTGCAAACGTATGATGTGCTGGCTTATTCAAATGCACGCTGGACGTTGAGCGACTATTGTCAGTACTTAGGTACTGGACGCAGTCGGCAACAGCTATAGGAGAATCCAAATGGTTGTAAATCTCAACCACGTAATAGATCAGGTAGTTAAAGATAAAGGTGTAGACCGAGAAATCCTGGTCGAAGCCCTTGAGTCAGCGGTTCTTTCAGCTGCAAATAAAAAATTTCGCAACACCCGAGATATTGAAGCTCACTACAACTCTGAGCGCGGTGAAGTTGAACTGTTTGAGTTTGTGGTTGTGGTTGATGAGGTTCAGGACTCGTACAAGGAAATCGATATAGCAGAGGCGCACGAAATAGATCCAGACGTGCAGTGCGGCGATTCTCTTGGAATGAAAATGGATTCCGGCACCTTCAGCCGTATCGCAGCTCAGACCGCCAAGCAGGTTATCGTGCAAAAAGTGCGTGAGGCCGAGCGCGAGGCGATCTATAACGAATTCAAGGACCGGGTAGGTGAGCTGGTGAACGGAATTGTTCGCCGCTACGAGCGTGGAGACCTGATCGTTGATCTTGGACGGGCGGAAGCTATTCTGCCGCGCCGCGAACAGATTCCACGGGAAAGCTACCGTCAGTCGGATCGTGTCCGCGCCTATATTGCAGATGTCAAAATGTCGCCCAAGGGGCCACAGATTGTCTTGTCACGCTCACATCCGCAATTAGTAGTTGAGTTGTTCAGGACTGAAGTTCCTGAGATCGCTGAGGGGATTGTCGAAATTGTGGGGTGCTCGCGTGAGCCAGGAAGCCGCGCCAAGATTGCAGTGGTATCCCACGACCCTGATGTTGATCCGGTAGGGGCCTGTGTCGGGATGCGCGGTTCAAGGGTACAGAACGTGGTATCTGAGTTGCGCAGTGAGAAAATTGATATTGTCCCCTGGTCACCGGATATAGCGCGCTTTGCTTGTTCTGCTCTAGCTCCGGCGGAGGTTTCGCGGGTCTATGTAGACAACGAAGAAGAGGCAATGGAGGTTATTGTCCCCGATGACCAGCTTTCGTTGGCCATTGGCAAAAAGGGGCAGAATGTACGCCTTGCCGCTAGGCTCTTAGGCTGGAAGATCGACATTAAAAGTGAAAGTCGAGCCGCTGAACTGGCTGAAGATGGCCCTGGTGGCGACGACGCGGCGGCAAACTCCGACGCTGCAGTTGATGCAGGGTTAGAGAAAGAAGATGCGGGTCATTTTGTCGAAGATGGAAGGCCAGCACCGGAAGAAGAGCCGGAAGAAGAATTAACAGACGAGGTGGCGGAAGAGAGTGTTGCGCCAGAGGCTCTAAATACCGAGCCTGAAAAAGAGATTTGAGGCGAGTAGGTGACTGAACGTATCCGCGTACCTGAACGTAGCTGCATTGCGTGCAGAAAAAAACTCCCAATGGAAGATTTGCTCCGCTTTGTCTGTTCTCCTGACGCGGAACTGTTGGTAGATTATCGCCATAAGCTGCCTGGGAGAGGTGCGTATACCTGCTGTAGTACCGCATGTTTTGAGCGTGCGCTCGAAATAAATGCTTTTGCTCGGGCGCTTAAATGTTCTGAGCTCAAAAGTTCCTGTAATGCGGCACCCGTCCATGTTATTCTACAGCAGTTGCAAACACAGATTTTAGCCAAGGTTATTTCCCTTTTGGGGATGGCGCGCAAATCTGGTGTGGCTGTAAGCGGGCAGCAGGCTATTGTCATTGCGCTGCGGCGCTCAGGTAACGTAGCCTGGGTACTGATGGCGGACGACATGTCAGCCTCCGGAGCGGACAAACTTCTGCGTCAGCTAGAAACACGCAAGGTTAGAGTGTTGCGCGGTCTTGACAAAGAAGTACTGACTCAGGCTCTGGGAGGCGGAGAGCGCAGCGCTGTTCTGTTGTGGAAGGGTTCGCTTGCACAAGCGCTTGAACGTGAGTTGCAACGATATATAGATGTAATGGGGGAAAGTTGATGGCAAAAATTAGAATATACGAACTGGCACAGCGTCTGGGTCTGGCCAACAAGGATCTTCTTAAACGACTACGCGATAAAGGTATAGAAGCAAAAAGCCATATGAGTGTTATTGACGAAGATACGGTCAGAGAATTTGAGGCAAATGAGCAGCAGCCTGCAAATGCGCAGCAGCCTGAAGTAGAGGCCCCCCCGGTATATGCCGAGGAGCGCATCAGTACTGGTTTGATTCGCAGACGTCGCAAGGCGCAGCCTGCAGTGGAGGATGCTGAAGAGTCCGTCGTGCAGGTAACAGAGTCAGATGCCGCAGAAGGCAAAGATGCTGCGCCAGCCCCAACTAAACCCTCGAGTGATGCGGATGCGCCTCAAGTAGTAGTTTCAGGCGAGTCTGATAGTGCGAAAAAAACTGCTACCGCAGTTGAACCACTTGAAGTCACCGCTGTGCCGAAAGAAGGCGCCGATGCTATTGAAGGAAAAACTGCAGTCACTGCAGCGGAGACTCCATCCGCGGCGGTTGACGTACCGCGCAGTGCCCCCACCAAACATGTTGCATCCATAATATCTGCGCGTATGGAGAAGCCAGTACAAGGGCAACCCTCTAGGGGGGGAGCAACGATTATCGGACACGTTGAGCTGCCCAAATCTGCTATGCGCCAGGATCAGTCTGGACGTGGGGGGAAAAGACCCCCCATAGCTGTGGATAAACGCAAAGCCCATAGTGGCGCGCGTCCTGCCGTAGAGCAGAGAGCCGAGGCAGCGCCTGCTGGGGCTAAAACGCCTGCTGGAGCTAAAACGCCTGCTGGAGCTAAAACGCCTGCTTTTGTTGATGTCCCTGTTGATCCAGACAGTGATAAAGGACGGGATCAGCGTCGCAGGAGTAAAAAGACTAAGGGCGCTAAAGAGTATGCCGCTGGTGAGGATTTTGGTGCTAAGAAGCGTGAACGCGTTGAGGTTTACAAGCCCGATAAGATGGGTAGAAACCGCAAAGGGAGGAAGAATCAGAAACAAACGCGCCAGACCGAGATCACGATACCAAAGGCTATTAAGCGCAAGATACGTATAACTGATGTCATCACTGTTGGCGAGCTGGCCAAGAGAATGGGGGTAAAGGCTAATGACCTCATTAAGGAGTTGATGCGCCAAGGCAGTATGGTCACCATAAACCACCCCTTAGATTTTGAAACTGCTGCCATTTTGGCAGCGGATTTTAACTACGAAGTGGAGAACGTCGCTTTTGATGAGGGAAGTATTCTCTACAACGAGGATGATATCTCCTTAGAGGAAGATTACGTATCGGAGAACGTTACCGCACGCCCACCTGTGGTTACTATAATGGGTCACGTTGACCATGGTAAAACCAGTCTGCTGGACGCAATTCGCAGCGCTAAGATTGCGGATGCCGAGGCGGGTGGTATTACGCAGCATATCGGTGCATATGATGTACAAGTGCATGATAAGACGGTTTCTTTTCTTGACACCCCTGGTCATGAGGCGTTTACCGCCATGCGTTCGCGTGGTGCCCATGTAACCGACATTGTTATCTTGGTTGTTGCTGCGGATGATGGGGTTATGCTTCAGACTAAAGAAGCTATCAGTCATGCCAAAGCGGCCAAGGTGCCTATTATTGTTGCAATAAATAAAATGGATAAACCTTCCGCCAACCCAGAAAAAGTTAAGCAGGAGTTGACGGAGTTTGGGCTGGTTCCGGAAGATTGGGGCGGAGATACGATCTTTGTAGAGGTGTCAGCCAAACAGCGCACCAACCTCGAAGGACTGCTAGAGATGGTGTTACTCCAGGCTGAAGTGCTTGATCTCAAAGCTGATCCTACCAAACGTTGCCGTGGCACTATTGTAGAAGCACGCCTTGATAAAGGGCGCGGTGCAGTGGCGACAGTTCTGGTGCAGGACGGTACTCTAAGGGTTGGTGATCCTATCGTTGCGGGTCTGCATTACGGACGCGTGCGTACCATGGTCAATGATCGCGGAGAACAGGTGCAGGAAGCTGGCCCCTCAATCCCGGTCGAGGTTACGGGTTTACATGGTGTGCCTGAGGCTGGGGACAACATCAACGCGGTTGAGAGTGAAAAGCTCTCCAAAGATGTAGCACAGCATCGTCAGCACAAGAGTAGAGAAGCTGAACTGGCCAAGCACAGTCGACTCTCCCTCGATCAACTATATGCCCGTATTCAGGAAGGCAATGTTGAGGAACTCAGAGTTATCATCAAGGCTGATGTACAGGGTTCTCTCGAAGCTCTGAAGGAAGCGTTAGTGAAGCTCTCCACTGATTCGTGTCGCCTGTTGGTGGTGCATACGGCAGTAGGTGGAATTAAGGAAAGTGATGTTTCCCTCGCGACGGCTTCAGATGCTATTATTATCGGTTTCAGTGTCCGTCCCGAACCCAAAGCCTCTGCCATGGCGGAGAAGGAAGGGGTGGATATCCGCCTGTACAGCATTATTTACGATGCTGTTGCCGATGTGAAGGGGGCAATGGAGGGCTTACTTGCTCCGACCCTGAAGGAGAAATACTCAGGCCGAATCGAAGTACGCGAAACCTTCAGCGTGTCTAAAATCGGCACAATTGCTGGTGGCATAGTCCAGGATGGTATCGCGCGACGAAATGCTCTGGCGCGACTGGTGCGTGACGATGTTGTGATCTGGGAAGGTAAGCTGAGTTCACTCAAGCGCTTTAAGGATGATGCAAAAGAGGTTAAAGCTGGATACGAGTGTGGTGTCGGGCTTGAGCGCTATAATGATATCAAGGTCGGCGATATTATCGAGACCCATGAAATAATTGAAACAAAAACCGAACTGTAGGAGATAGTGGTGGGAACTACGCAACGTTCACGCAGGGTGGGGGAGCAGATTCAAAAAGAAATTTCTGACCTGCTCCTGCGCGGAGTACGAGATCCGCGTGTCGGCTTTGTCACTATAACCTCTGTTGATGTAACTTCTGATTTGCAGCATGCATGTATTTACTATACTGCATTTAATCTTGCTGAAATTGACGAAGAGCAGCGCAAAGAGACGCACCGTGGGTTGGTGAGCGCAGGGCCGTATCTGCGTACTGAGTTGGGTAAGCGCCTCAAGCTGCGCCGAGTACCTGAGTTGACTTTTAAGTACGATGAATCCACCGAATATGGCAACCGTATCGAAAGCTTGTTGCGGGAGATAAAGACAAATGACGCCTAGTTTTGACGAAGATGCGGTTTTGTCCAGGATTGCGACGACCATTCGGCAAGGTACCACCTTTTTGGTGGTAGCACATGAATCCCCTGATGGAGATGCCGTAGCCTCAACCCTGGCAATGAGTAACGCTTTACGTGAGATGGGCAAAGAGGTCTTGGCCTTTAACGCTGATCTAGTGCCGCAGAAACTCCGTTTTCTCCCTGGGGCCGACACAATGAGCACTCAACTTGATGCTCAGATTCGCTACGACGTTGGGATAGTGCTGGATGCAGGTGAGCTACGGCGTACCCAAGTCGATGTGCCGGGTATATGCACACAATCAATCAACATAGACCACCATCCGCATTCTGAAGACTTTGGGGATATCTATTATGTTGATACGAGTGCCAGTGCGACTGCAGTTCTTATCTTCCGAATTCTACAACATATGTGCCATCCTGTTTCTTTCGCAGTTGCTGAAAATATATATACAGCAATTATTTCAGATACCGGTTCTTTTCGCTACAGTAGCGCCAATTCCGAAGCTTTTTTTGTAGCCGGTGAAATGGTGAAGATTGGAGTAGATCCCTGGAAAATAGCAGGGGGCTTATATGAGAGCCAAGAAGCGGAACGCCTGCGCTTGCTCGCGAGTGCCCTTGCGACCTTGCAGGTCTCTGCCTGCGGTCGAGTTGCGGTGATGCATACAACCCAGCAGATGTTCGAAGCTGCTGGAGCTAGCTCGGAGTTGGCCGATAGTTTCGTCAATTATCCCCGTTCAATTCAGGGCGTCGAGGTGGCAATTTTTTTGCGTGAACTTGCACCTGATGTTTTTAAGCTTGGGATGCGCTCAAAAGGGAAAGTTGACGTAGGACAATTGGCTCGGGATCTGCACGGTGGTGGGCACCACAACGCTGCTGGTGCTGAAATGCGGGGATCGCTTGAACAGATTGTAGCAGAACTGTTCGATCGCCTCCAACCGCTTCTGCCCTGATTCATGCACGGTTTTTTAGCACTGGATAAGCCCGAGGGGATGAGCTCTCACACCATGGTACAGCAGGTGAGGCGGGCATGTGGCACCCGAAGAGTGGGCCATGCCGGGACTCTAGATCCCTTGGCGACAGGAGTGCTGTTGGTTGGTGTTGGGCACGCCACCCGCCTGATCGAGTATCTGACTGCACAAGATAAATCCTATCGTGCCACCATGCGCCTAGGCACCATTACCGACTCACAAGACATTACTGGGACTGTCGTTGAGCGCCGCGAAGTTCCAGCGCTTACATCAGCACAGATAGAGAATGCCTGTTGTGCTTTTACCGGCCAGATCGACCAAGTGCCGCCGATGTTTTCGGCCCTTAAACGTGACGGAGTACCTCTGTACCGTTTAGCGCGCAAAGGCGAAGAGGTGGAGCGCCAGAAACGCACGCTTTTTATCCGCCGCATTGAGTTGATCTCGCATAATGGTGAGGATGCCGTGCTGGATGTTGAGTGTTCCAAAGGGACCTACATCCGTACGCTGTGTCACGATATTGGGGAAAAACTAGGGTGCGGGGCATGTATGGCTGCATTACGCCGCACAGGTAGTGGTTTTTTTACCAGCGAGAAGCTTGTTTCCCTCGATGAACTACGCAGCGGTAATTTCCGCCTACTGTCGGTGCTTGAAGGTTTGGCGCATTTGCCACAGTTGGAGTTGCTAGAGAACGGGCGCGACCGGCTACGTTACGGTATCCCCCCTCTTCTAGAGCACATATGTGATACGGCTGCCACCTATGAAAAGGCAGAACTGGTCTTATTGTGCTACGCTGGGACTCTTGTAGCAGTAGCTAGCCCAGACTTGACCCACCAACATGAACAACGTGGTGACTTTAAACTCCACAAGGTGTTTCCAGATGGGATCTGACCTGTGCCATTTTGCACCGGATAATTGGTGATAGTACGTCCCGCTTTGACGTGCTGTGTCAGCGAGCGTTAAATAATGCTACCCAAGCGTCGGGTGTTTGTTGCCGCAACTGAAAAGCTATGGTATAACCCACAACCCACAGTGCTTAGATATAGCGCGAATGCGCTTTACAGCGTGTGGTTGATATGATAGAGAACACTTTGTATTTCACTAGGTTAACCCGGTTTGCGGGGATTACCGGATTTTGAAGATTGAAAGGAGATGCCACAGTGCTGGCTACAGAAAAAAAACAGGAAATCATTAAGGAATTTCAGGCCCAGGAGGGCGACACCGGTTCTTCCGAGGTTCAGATTGCATTATTGTCCCGCCGCATTACCGAGCTGACTGAGCACTTCAGAACCCATACAAAAGACCATCACTCGCGTCGTGGCCTGCTCAAGATCGTAGGACAACGCCGCCGCCTGCTTGATTATCTCAAGAGAAAAGACGTCGAGCGCTATCGTGCTATTATCGCGCGTTTGGGTATCAGACGTTAGTACCTGATGTTGAATGCGGCAGTCTGCTTGATAGCAGGTTGCCGCATTTAGAGCTGGGGCGGGGGAGGATGTCCGGAGAGGACTTCCGACTAAGGGTGCGCATTGTATATGCCTTTGCATTGCATGTGTTTAGCATTTCACATGCTTTAAATCCTTTGAGTCGGGAGCTGTCTCAGGTCAACCTCCTGTAGCCCTTTTTTTGTAACATGGCAAGAACACATGCAGGGGCAGTAAAACCTGCGCAGGAGTAAATATATGAGTTACCAAAAAGTAGAAATAGAATTCAACGGCCAGCCACTAACCATCGAAACTGGCAAGATGGCGCGCCAGGCTGATGGTGCCACCGTAGTTACCTACGGCGAGACAAAAATTCTGTGCACCGCCGTATCGGCAAAAACCATGCGCGCCGGCCAAGATTTTTTCCCCTTAGTGGTCAACTATCAAGAAAAATTTTACGCCAGCGGTAAGATCCCCGGATCATTCTTCCGCCGTGAGCGTGGTTCTACTGAGCGCGAAACCCTTATCTGTCGTCTTATTGACCGCCCGATGCGCCCACTTTTCCCTAAAGGGTATCTGAACGAGACCCAAATCATGCCCACAGTCATCTCTGCTGACTGTATCAATGATCCGGATACTCTGGCTATTTTGGCTGCATCGGCCTCGGTTACTGTATCCGACATCCCGTTTGCTGGCCCCATTGCAGCTGTACGCGTCGGCCGGGTAGAGGGCGAGTTTATCGCTAACCCGACTCTGGAGCAGATAGCGCTTAGTGACATTGAAATCGTGGTCGCCGGTTCGCGTGAGGCGATTATGATGGTAGAGGGCGAAGCTAATCTCGTTAGTGAAGATGAAATGCTCGAAGCAATCTTCTTTGGGCATAGGTCCATCCAGCCTCTGATCGATATGCAGGAGAAGCTGCAGCAGCTCGTTGGAGTGGCCAAACGTGAATTTGCTCTGCCGGAAGTAGACGCTGCACTAGAGCAGCGGGTTACCGCCATCTGTGAAGAACAGCTTGTGGCAGCGTTCAAATTGCAGATAAAGCAGGAGCGTTATGCAGCGCTGAGTGAGAATCGGACCCGGGTACAGGAATTGTTAGCTGCTGAGTTCCCTGAGCGCGCAGATGAAATCAGCGCGATTATTGGCAGCGTGGAAAAACGTGTGGTTCGTCAGATGATCCTGCATGATCGGATACGCATCGATGGGCGTGACATGAGCACGATTCGTCCGATTTTTAGTGAAGTTGGAATCCTGCCCCGCGCCCACGGCAGTGCGTTGTTTACCCGAGGTGAGACCCAGGCTCTTGTAGCAACTACGCTCGGTACTGCTAGTGATGAGCAGCGTATTGACAATATTCAAGGGATGGATTTTAAAAAATTCATGCTGCACTACAATTTCCCCCCATTTTGCGTGGGCGAAACCAGCATGCGTCTGTTCCCTGGACGCCGGGAAATTGGCCACGGGATGTTGGCGGAGCGCTCAGTTACTAAAATTCTACCTGAGTTTGACGACTTCCCCTACACCATCCGCATTGTGTCAGACATCCTGGAGTCCAATGGTTCTTCCTCCATGGCTTCCGTCTGTGGTGCTTCACTTTCTCTTATGGATGCTGGGGTTCCAGTTAAAAAACCGGTCGCTGGTATTGCGATGGGGCTTGTAAAAGAGGGCGACGCTGTCGCGGTCCTCTCCGATATCCTTGGTGATGAAGACCACTTGGGTGATATGGACTTCAAGGTCACTGGTACCGAAGATGGAATTGCGGCTCTGCAGATGGATATCAAGATTGACGGCGTAACGCGCGACATCATGTATACTGCTTTGGAGCAAGCGCGCGAGGGACGTCTGCACATTCTGGGCAAAATGGCGGAAGCGCTGGCAGAGTCACGCTCCGACCTTTCCCCTTACGCTCCACGCATCACCACGGTCTATGTCAAGCCGGAACAGGTCCGAACCGTTATCGGTGCTGGGGGTAAGACCGTACGTGCAATTATTGAAGCGACCGGATGTGGTATCGACATTGAAGACGATGGACGTATCAACATCTCCTCAGCTGACGGCGCTGCGGCACAGGAAGCTGCGCTCATGATTAGTGAGCTGACCCAGGAAGCAGAAGTAGGCAAGATCTACAACGGTACCGTGAAGAAAATTATGGATTTCGGTGCCTTTGTGGAGATCTACTCTGGTACAGACGGCCTGGTTCATATAAGTGAATTGGCTAAAGAGCGCGTTCGCAACGTGACAGATGTTCTAAATGAAGGGGATTCCGTCCGCGTCAAGTGTATCGGGGTAGACCGTCAGGGCAAGATCAAGCTCTCCCTTAAAGAAGCGCTGGAAGATGATGCAAAACAACAGGACTAATGATTTGCATTAAGATACTCATAGTATGAATAGGTAGGCTGCAGCAAAGCAACGGTTTTGCTGCATGCCACCTTGGATAAGCAGAAGTCCCTGTCATCTCTACCCAAGATGCTCAGGGACTTTACTGTTCATGCTGTAAAAAGACACATCCGGCTGTTGACACCAGCCTGGCTGAGTTGCACAATACGCTTATATTTTCATTTAGAGTTCGTAGCGTAACGGGTAGCGCTGAAAGGTGTTTGGTATGAGCAAGGTAATGGTAGAACTTAAGTGCCTCCACCCCGAAGCCGTGGTGCCTGAATACAAAACCGAGCAAGCGGCTGGTATGGATCTGTGTGCCTGTTTAGAGCAGACCTTGCATTTAACGCCAGGACAGCGCGCTCTGGTCCATACAGGGATCGCGCTTGCGTTGCCGAAGGGTTTTGAAGCCCAAATCAGGCCCAGATCTGGACTGGCGTTGAAACACGGAATCACACTGGTTAATAGCCCTGGCACCATTGATGCGGACTATCGCGGCGAGATAAAGATAATATTAATAAACCACGGTGATGCCAATGTTGAGATTAAAAGTGGAGACCGGATTGCGCAGATGGTTGTTGCACCTGTAACCAAGGTATCTTGGCACCAGGTATCTGAATTGAGTGTGACCGCTCGGAATGAAAATGGATTTGGACATACTGGAGTCTGCGGTTAAAACGTTTACATCAATTGAAATATTTTACCCCTGAATAGGAAGCATGATGGGACAGGACACACTGCATACGTATCCCTGCGAGTACACATTTAAGGTTTTCGGGCTGGAGACGTTGCGTAAGACCTTGACGCAACAGGTGCACGCCGCAGTGAATCAGGTGGTTACGATAGAGGAAGACATGATTGAGCAGCGTAACAGTAGTGGGGGTAATTATTTCTGTATTTCAGTAAATGCCATGCTGCATAATGAGGAACAGCGACGTAGGGTTTATACTCTGCTGCAGGAACTGGAGGGGGTTCGGTATATATTATGATGTTGAGCATTAATCCAGAAAATCCACAACAACGTCTGCTAGATCGAGTGGTTGAGTGTCTACGTCAGGACGGGGTGATTGTGTATCCTACTGATACAACCTATGGCATCGGGTGCGACATTTACAATAAAAAGGGGATTGAAAGAATCTACCAGATTAAACAGCGCGATAAGCGCAAACCCTTTTCTTTTATCTGTCCTGATCTGGCAACTATTACCAATTATGCAAATGTGAGCAATTTTGCCTTCAAGATTATGAAGCGCCATCTTCCCGGACCGTATACCTTTGTCCTTGAGGCAACGCGCGAAGTACCAGGGTTGCTGGTAACCCGGCAGCGCACGGTTGGAGTCAGAATGCCGGACAACCAAATTGTGCTCGAAATAGTCCGCCAACTTGAGCATCCATTGGTGACTACAAGTGTGAATATTACCCAACAACAGACCTATGAAGATCCCAGCCTTATCGAGGATGAACTTGGGGGCCAGTTGGATATGGTGATAGATGGAGGTAAGCTCAGTGGTGATCCCTCTACGGTGATTAGTTTGCTGGATGACAAAATAGAGGTTTTGCGCCAAGGGCGTGGGGATATCTCCTGGATAAAGTAAATGTTGCTGTGCGTTCAAACGCCGTATGAGAAATATATTCAGGGGTTTTAACTCCTGGAACGTTGAGCCCTGTTCCTTCTCTTCTTTGGAACAGGGCTTTTTTGTAGACGCAGCACAAGTCGGTATATACAACAGTACACCAATAGACATACAAAAAAGGCAGCCGGTGGGATATCCCGACGGCTGCCTTAAGGTCAAACTTGAACGTGCTCAACTTAGGTGATTAAATACCCAGTTCCTTGAAGAAGTCGTTCCCTTTATCGTCAACTAGGATAAAGGCGGGGAAATCTACAACTTCAATTTTCCATACCGCTTCCATGCCGAGTTCTTCAAAGTCCAAACATTCGACACTCTTGATGTTGTATTCTGCCAGCGCCGCTGCCGGGCCTCCGATGGAGCCAAGGTAGAAACCACCATATTTCTTGCAGGAATCAGTTACCTGCTGAGAGCGGTTTCCTTTGGCGATCATGATCATGGATGCGCCGCGAGACTGAAGCATATCAACATACGGATCCATGCGTGATGCGGTGGTCGGGCCAAAGGAGCCTGAGGGCTTGCCCGCCGGAGTTTTTGCTGGACCGGCATAGTAAATGGGATAATCCTTCAGGTATTGCGGCAATTCTTCGCCACGCTCGATAATTTCGCGAAAGCGTGCATGGGCGATATCTCGCCCTACGATGATGGTTCCGTTCAGGGACAGCTGGGTTTTGATGGGGTATTTAGAGAGCTCTGCTCGTACTTGATCCATAGGGCGGTTGAGGTCGATTTTTATCACCTCAGGGCGCTGACCACTCCGCTCTTTAGGCATTAGGCGTGCGGGATTGTCGTCCATCTGCTCCAGCCAAATTCCCTCTTTGTTGATTTTAGCTTTGATGTTGCGATCCGCCGAACATGAAACCGCAAGGCCGATGGGGCAAGACGCGCCGTGACGACTGCTGCGCACCACCCGGATATCATGGGAAAAGTATTTGCCCCCAAACTGCGCACCAATGCCAAGCTCTTCAGCGCGTTTCTGCAGCTCTTTCTCTAATTCCACATCCCGGAAAGACTGTCCGAGCTCATTGCCTTCCGTGGGGAGCTCATCTAGGTACCCAGCGGAGGCGAGTTTAGCGGTTTTGAGGCAGGTCTCGGCACTGGTGCCGCCGATGCAGAATGCGATGTGGTACGGCGGGCAGGCCGCGGTGCCCAATGATTTCATCTTTTCTACCAACCAATCAACCAAGCTGTTTTTGTTAATGGTGGCTTTGGTTTCTTGGTACAAATAGCTTTTGTTGGCGCTACCGCCACCCTTTACTACGAACAGGAACTTATATTCATCCCCTTCGGTGGCCATGAGATCGATTTGGGCAGGGAGGTTGCACTTGGTATTTACTTCGTCATACATATTGAGCGCGGCATTCTGGGAGTAGCGTAGATTCTCTTCGGTGTAGGTTTTGTACACACCAGCTGAGAGTTGCTCCGCATCGTTGCCACCGGTCCAGACGTTTTGTCCTTTTTTGCCCAGTACCGTCGCGGTACCGGTATCTTGGCAGAATGGCAGCTCGAACTTAGCTGAGACTATGGCATTTTGTAACATCGCCATGGCGACGCCACGGTCGTTAGCGGATGCTTGCGGATCTTTCAGGATCGCCGCAACTTTGTCATTGTGCGCTGGGCGTAAAAGAAAGTTTACTTCGCGAAAAGCCTGATTAGACAGAAACGCCAGCCCTTTTGGATCAATTTTAAGTACTTCTTTGCCCTCGAAATTGGCGGTACTGACATAGTCTTTGGTAAGTAGACGGTATTGAGTTTTGTCTTGTCCCAGCGGGAATGGATCCTGATACTTAAATTCAGACATTCGTGCTCTCCTTTACATGAAATAAAAATTTCTGCGGTATAGAACAATACTGGGGGTAGCATTCTCCCCTTCCGACCAAGCTTGACAGTCGGCAGTATAAATAAATTGTATACGATTGTCGATAGCTGAACACTGTTATATTCCTGATTATTAGTGCAGATTTGCTGTGCTTATTGCGCCTTTGATTGATTTTTCCTCGATGCGCGTGATACAAAGTGCGCGGTCAGTGCGGTAGCGCATAGTATATTATATGTTTTTATCTCATTTGGTATTGAGAGGAACAGACGAGATGCAGGCAGTCCTGAAGCGTATTTTAACCTCCAGGGTTTATGGAGCAGCAGTGGAAACACCCTTGGATGAAGCTGTTAAACTCAGCGAGAAGCTGAATAATTTTATTTATTTAAAACGCGAAGACCTCCAGCCTATATTTTCTTTTAAGCTGCGAGGAGCGTACAACTGTATAGCTCAATTGAGCGCGGACGAGCAACGCCGGGGCGTTATTGCAGCTTCAGCGGGAAATCATGCTCAAGGAGTGGCGTTTTCAGCACGTCAACTTGGAATTAAGGCGGTTATTGTCATGCCTGTCACCACTCCGGCTATCAAGGTGGAGGCGGTACGCAGTCTTGGTGCTGAGGTGATTCTGCATGGTGATAATTATTCAGAAGCCGCTGCCCACTGTGCAACCATCCTAGATGAGAGCGGAATGGTGTATATCCACCCTTTCGATGACGACTATGTAATCGCCGGGCAGGGTACGGTAGCAGATGAAATCCTGCGCCAGAGTGCGGGCAAGTTAGACGTGATATTTGTTCCGGTCGGCGGTGGTGGCCTTATTGCTGGTATTGCGGCGTATATGAAGGCCGTCAACCCCAGGGTGAAAATCATCGGTGTAGAGCCGGAGGATAGCTGCGCTATGACCCGCTCCATGGAATTTGGCGCGTCGGTGCATCAAAAACAGGTCGGAATATTTACCGATGGAGTAGCGGTCAGGGATGTCGGGAATAAGACCTTCAAGCTGTGTCAAAAGTATGTGGATGACATGGTTCTGGTGACTACAGATGAAATCTGCAGCTCCATCCGTGCGATATATCAAGAAACCCGTTCCATCGTGGAACCCGCTGGAGCCCTAGCCGTTGCGGGGCTGAAGAAATATGTGCAGCAGCATAAGTTGCAGGGACAGTATCTGGTAGCGATAAATTCCGGTGCGAATATGAATTTTGACCGCCTGCGTTATGTGGCGGAGCGCGCCCGCATCGGCGAACATGAAGAAGCGCTGTTTGCGGTTAATATTCCAGAGCAGCCAGGCGCGTTACGTAATTTTTGCACTAGCATCGTCGCAGAGCGCAATATAACCGAGTTTAACTACCGCCGCTCCGATTCTCACGCGGCGTGCATATTTGTGGGTATATCCACGTTTCATACAGACGAGCGCGAGGAGTTTTGCCAGCAACTTCTACGGCACAACTATAAAAGTTTGGATATCACGGATAATGAACTGGCCAAAACCCATGTGCGCTACATGGTGGGGGGCCGCTGCCCCCAAATTAAGAATGAATTGCTCTACCGCTTCTGGTTCCCCGAACGTCCTGGTGCTCTTAGCCGATTTCTGGCCGCGCTTGGTTCAGCATGGAACATCTCGCTGTTTCACTATCGTACACAAGGAGGATGTTTCGGTCGTGTCCTCGTAGGGCTGGAGTTGCCCGATGACCAGCGCCACCAGGTTAATGAGGTTTTGGACCACCTTGGTTATGTGTATATGGACGAGACGGATAATCCTGTTTACCGCCTTTTTTTATAATCACATATTATGCCCAAGATAATTGATTGAATGAGTATGGAATGATATATGTTCATTTCTCACGTTAAATCGAGGATTCATTCAAACGTCAGGTGGCGGCTTGATAGGTTGATGTGTAGAATTGCTCCAACTGGAAAATTACCAGCGCACGAAGACGGATTTTCAAGCAACAGGTACATCAGGAGAATATAATATGTTTTATCGACTTAAAGAGGATATTCAGGTTGTGTTTGACCGGGATCCGGCGGTGCGTTCTGTACTTGAAGTTCTTATCTGCTACCCCGGATTTCATGCGATGCAGTTCCATCGAGTGTCTCATTGGCTGTGGAAGAAAGAGTTCTTTTTGGTAGCGCGGATACTTTCTCACTTTACCCGCCTAGTAACAGGGATAGAAATTCATCCAGGGGCTAAGATTGGGCGCGGCTTTTTTATTGATCACGGTATGGGAGTTGTTATAGGGGAAACCGCCGAGATTGGAGAGAATTGCACTCTTTACCACGGAGTCACCTTAGGAGGGACCTCTTGGGCTAAGGAGAAGCGCCATCCGACACTGGGAAACAACGTCGTGGTTGGAGCCGGAGCTAAAATTCTGGGGCCGTTTTTGGTCGCCGATGGGAGTAAGATTGGCTCAAATTCGGTTGTAGTGAAGTCGGTGCCTGAAAATGCTACGGTGGTGGGAATTCCGGCAAAGGTGGTTGTAAGTGTGGCTAAACACAAAGATGGGAAGCACTCTGAGCGCCTAGATCTTGAGCATGGTAAAATTCCAGATGTTCAGGGAAGAAATACGGCTCAGCTCATGACCAAAATGCAGGCTTTGGAACAGCGTCTGCTCGAGTTGGAAAAAGAACTGGGGAAATAACAGACGGTAAGCAGACAGTGTTTTGCTCCAGATGAAAATCAATGCTTATAATACTTATTTAAGGGGTGTGTTATGCGTTTTTCCAAGCGGTCGTTGTATGCAGTGCGGGCGTTGGTTCGTTTAGCAACTCAACACGAAGATCGGCCTGTATCTATCCGCGAAATCTCTGAAATTGAAGACATCTCCTTGCCTTATTTGGAGCAATTGTTCGCGTGCTTGCGACGCAGTGAGTTGGTGAAAAGTGTTCGCGGTCCCGGTGGCGGATATGTGCTTTCACGCGATGCGGCTGAGATAAGTCTGGAGCAGATAGTAGAAAGTGTAGATGAAACTATTGCCCCGGCTGAGTGCGTCGATAACGATTCCGTCTGTTTGCGTAAGTCCGAATGTTTTATGCACCCAGTCTGGAGCGAGCTAGGAGACAAAATCCGAGATTTTTTGGCGAATATTTCGGTAGAAGACTTGATGGCCAGAGCTAAAAAACATACCGATGCAACTACGTCGGATGGCCAATAAAGTATCCGTATTGCTACGTACGCTGCGTATGCTCGGTCCATGCAACCGACAGCTGTATGTCCACCCGAAATTTTACTCGAGTAATTGAAGCGTAATCCGGCCAAGGGGCCGTGTGGAGGTTGTTTTGCGTCAGGTGTATCTGGATAATAATGCCACCACTCCGTTACACCCGGAGGTTGTTGAAGCTATGCTGCCGTGTTTGCTTACTGAGTTTGGTAATCCGTCTAGTATTCACTGGGCCGGACGCCAAACCAGTACAATGTTGCAACAAGCGCGCGCTCAGGTTGCAGATCTATTAAATGCTCAACCCCACGAAATTATCTTTACCAGCTGCGGCTCGGAAGGGGATAATTTCGCCCTCTTAGGCAGCGTTGAGGCTTTGCAGGGTAAGGGCAACCATATTATTACTTCGGCGGTAGAACATTCGGCTATCTTGGATACATGCCGTTACTTTGAGGAACACGGTGGACGCGTGACCTATCTCCCCGTCGACAGCCATGGTGCCATCGACCCAGCAGCTGTCGAAGCGGCAATCGATTCAGATACGATCCTTATCTCGCTTATGTGGGCCAATAATGAGACGGGCACCGTATTCCCGATCGAAAAGATTGCAGCCATAGCCCAACAACATCAGATCCGATTTCATACTGATGCGGTCCAGGCGTTGGGGCGACTGCCCATAGATGTTAAGCGTTGTCAGATTGATCTGCTGACTGTATCAGCGCATAAGATCGGCGGACCTAAGGGGGTGGGGGCTGTCTATGTGCGTGATGGAGTTGAAATTGCCCCTTACATCCATGGAGGGCATCAGGAGCGACGTTTACGTGCCGGTACGCATAACGTTCCCGGTATTGTTGGCTTTGGGCGTGCGTGCGTGTGGGCACAGGAGCATCTGGATTCCGAGACAAAGCGTCTCACTGCTCTGCGCGATCGCCTCGAAGAGGGAATTTGTTCGCGCCTTAAGTATGTAAGTCGCAACGGCGATCGCCATAATTGTCTGCCCAACACGCTGAATCTCACCTTTCCGTACGTAGAGGGAGAGGGGTTGCTACTAGCGTTGGATATGCTCGGCATTGCTGTTTCTTCTGGTTCTGCCTGCACGTCTGGGGTTGAGGGAGCTTCCCACGTATTGCGCGCTATGCATGCTGATGATATGACCCTTAATTCCAGTGTGCGTTTAAGTCTGGGCTTTCATAATACCGCAGAAGATGTTGATTACGTAATCCAGCACCTTCCGGCAGCAGTGGAGCGATTACTCGCGATGAGTCCTGCTTTTGATGACCTTAATCAGTACGATTGTGAGGTCATCTCATGCGAAATAGATCCACACTCCCATTGATTTTCTGACCAGATGACAGATTTGATACGATATCCCGGCAAGGTACTTGTCGCCCTGAGTGGAGGGGTAGATTCCACCGTTGCGGCAGGGCTACTTTTGGAGCAGGGCTACTCTGTCGTCGGGGTAACCTTGAGATTTCTACCGGGCTTACAAGCAGATGCGGTGGAGACGGCCGCGCGCAAGGCTGCAATTGAGCTCGGCATCGAGCTACAGGTAATAGATTGTAGCGCCGCTTTTGAACAGCGCGTTGTGCAGCCTTTTTGTTGTGCTTATCTGGCGGGAAGTACCCCCAATCCCTGTATAATATGCAACCGCGAATTTAAGTTCGGCTATCTATTAGAGGTGGCGGATACACTTGGGTATGATTATCTCGCGACTGGTCACTACGCCCGCATTTTGTGTTCTGAAGGGCGACTGTTGCTTGCACGCGGTACAGACCATCACAAGGATCAGAGCTACTTTATGTTCTGTGTCGCCGCTACGGACTTAACCCGCCTCATCTTCCCCCTTGGGGATATGAGCAAAAATCAGGTGCGTCAAACTGCGCAGCGGTTTGGTCTCAGCGCTGAAAGTAATGCTGAAAGTCAGGATATCTGTTTTGTGCCAGACAATGATTACAAGCGTCTGGTCTCTGCACGCGCTGCTCGCGCGGGGGTGGATCAGGAAGATTGTCTAGGAGAAATTATCCCCGGTGAGATTGTTCATGTAGATGGCGGCGTCCTTGCGCAACATCAGGGAATCTATGCTTATACCGTTGGCCAAAGGCGCGGCCTTGGGATCGCTTGGCCAGAGCCATTGTATGTAATCCGGTTAGACGCACAGCTCAATCAGGTGATAGTGGGAGAAAAAGAACACTTGATGCGCCAGAAGGTTTTAGTGCGAGATGTGGTGTGGGGTGTAGATGTAACCTTCGGAGTTGGTATCAGGGTTCAATGTCAGATTCGATATCGGCAGCAGGGAGTAGATGCGCTGGTTACGCCGGATACTACGGGCGCTACAATAGAATTCGCTGCACCGCAAGGGGGAATTTCACCTGGGCAAGCGGCGGTTTTTTACTGCGGTGATACCCTCCTCGGCGGGGGATGGATCTGTTGATGCGCAAGGCAGCTATTCTTACCCTTGGATGCAAGGCGAATCAATTTGAATCTGCCGCCATGCAGGGTGAGTTGGAGGGTATTGGATTCCAGGTCGGCACCCTTGTGCACGATTGTGAACTGGTTGTTGTCAACACCTGCACCGTGACCGGAGCTACAGACACCCAGTCGCGCAAACTGGTGCGCCGTGTACGCCGAGTTTGCCCCAACGCAAGAATATTTGTCACCGGTTGTGCGGCGCAGATTGACCCTAGCATGTTTTCTGGCTTGGCAGGGGTTACGCGCGTTTTCGGCAATATGGAAAAACAGGATCTTGAACCGCTGCTTGCTTCCGCTGGACCCCAAATTCAAGTCAGCGATATTGCGCAAGCAGAGCACTGCCCCACACTTACTATTAGTGGGTTTGCCCACCACAGCCGAGCATTTGTCCAGATACAGACTGGATGTAACAATTTCTGCACCTATTGCATTATCCCTTATGCCAGAGGTCGTAGTCGCTCTGTCCTTCCCTCTGATGTTGTGGCACAAGTTCAAACTCTTGTCGCAGTTGGTTTTGCCGAAATAGTCTTGACCGGGATCCACATCGGTCAATATGGTAAAGATCTGAACGGTCAGCTGGATCTCGCAGGCCTCGTTGCGCTAATTCTGCAGAGCACCTCCGCTGCGCGAATACGCTTAGGTTCGGTAGAGCCGCAAGAGCTTACCCCGGCACTTATTGATTTAATCTCCACCTCACCACGGGTGTGCCCGCATCTGCATATCCCCCTTCAATCTGGGTCTAATTCAGTTCTGCAGCGCATGAGACGTACCTATTCGGCTGATTTTTTCAGAGACAAAATCTTTGCAATTCGCCAGGTACTTCCCAAGGCAGGACTGGGGTTTGATGTGATAACTGGCTTTCCCGGGGAAAGCTGTGCAGAATTTGAACAGACCAAGGCGTTGCTCGTGGCATTGCCGTTTAGCTATCTGCATGTGTTCCCTTATAGCTCCAGAAGTGGAACAGTAGCGGCCCAGATGTCTGGCCAAGTTCCTGTAGGACTTAGGCGCGCGCGCGCCGCCGAACTGCGTGAGATAGCGCGAGTAAAAACCGAGGCCTTTGCGCTGGGGTTTGTCGGTAAAGAGGTGGATGTGGTGTTTCATGCGCGCGCAGCTGCCAATACAGAAACAGCCACACGTTGGCGCGGTGTTAGTGGAGAATATCTGGAAGTTGAATGTGCAGGTGTAGGCAGCTCAAACAGGCAGTTGCATCGGGTCCAAGTGCAGGGTGCAGTCGCTGGACGAGCTCTGGGTATCGTCGTTGAGTAGCTTTGTTACTTGTTTTGTGGTCACTTCACGTGCGACAAAAAAATGCCCCGGGCTAAGGAGGAGGAAAGCGCCGGGGCTTAATGGGACAGATGGTGTACTTTCGTCCGTCATGGCGTTCGATAAAGCACTTAGTGTACCATGTTTTCTGCATCACCTTTTTAGCTATATAAAGCTTCGCAAACCCGGCCTCAACAGATACATGTTGGAAAATGTAGAAAAATTCCAGCAATTAATACGTTTTAGGTGTACTCGTTTATGTCCGTGCTACGCCATAGCACCACTTAAGTCACTTGTTTTGGGTTGTTTGACGTAATAGCAACAGCAAAATTCCTCGTATCCAATTAGTTCAAAAAATGTTTTAAACCTGCATGTTTCTCATATCCCCTTTGTTTCACTTGAAACTTTCGAAACTGATATAGAATAAATCGCACATTGACATGTAATATAAGTGGGTGGTAGAACAACATTCTATTGTCATTCTGTGGGAGAGAAATCATGGTTAAAACACTAATCGGCAAGAAACTCAAAAATGTACGTCTTAAACATGAGATGACCATTGAGGCGTTGGCGCAGAAATCTATGGTGTCATCCAACATGATTTCGCGCATAGAGCGCGGGCTCACTACCCCTTCTGTTGAGATCTTGATGAAGTTGGCCGAAGTGTTCGGCATGAGCATTAGCTATTTTGTTGAAGAAGCTGAAAAGGGATCTACCGTTGTTTATACCCGAGCGGGAGAGGGTGAGCCAATATTCTTTTTTCAGGACAAGCACTATATTGTTAGTCTGACTCAGGGTCTGCGCGACCCCGGCTTTAAGGTCTTTTATGACACCGTCCAAGCAGGATGTAGCAGCGGAGAGGTCGACATGGTGCATAAAGGAGAGGAATTCGCTCTGGTGGTTGAAGGCTGCATGCTGTTTGTTATCCAAGGGGAAACATACAAGCTAAACAAGGGGGATTCAATATGTTTCAAAGCGAATTTGCCCCATCGTTGGGAAAACCCCGAGCGTGCTGAAGCTACGATATTGTGGGTAGTTTCTCCAGCTCCAGTGATTGCCCAAGCGTAAGTGTGGATCTGAGGAGATAATAAATGAAGCTGCGAAAGATAATCGGAAAAAAACTTAAAGCTATTCGTTTGTCAAACAACCTAACCATTCAGGATTTAGCGTGTGATTCTGAGGTTTCATCCAATATGATCTCTCGAATAGAACGGGGTTTAACTACCCCCTCAGTTGAAATTTTGATGAAGCTAGCCGCTGTTTTCCAAAAGAGTATTGACTACTTTGTTGAAGAAATTAAAACTACAAACGAAGTGGTGTTTACTTCAAAAGGGCATCGTAAGACCACGATTTATGAAAATAATGCCAATATGCTTACAGAATCTTTTACCGGGGGGTTGCGCGATCCGCAGTTCACTTCGTTTTTATGCACAATTCCTCCGGGAGGGAAAAGTGGCGTCGAAAGTATGTATCATCCGGGAGATGAGTTAATCTATCTCCTTGCTGGAAGCCTGCAGGTGGAGATTGGAACCAATATCTACACTCTTAGTAGTGGTGACAGTATTTCATTCAAATCACATTTACCGCATAAGTGGGTGAATCCTGGCGACGGGGAAACAAAAGTGATCTGGACGCTCTCTCCTTTCACTGTTATATAAAGATAGATAGGCGGATGTTGTGTTGGGGCCAATTCGTTCGCATGCTGTTGACACCGAGTTGTGATACTGTATCTTGAGAGGTTGTAGGCGCATGAGCATGTTTAATAGCTTACTTGCTGCTGTGTGTGAACATAGGATGGTGTAGGGCAGGAGGGGAAGATGAATAAATCGGAACTTATTGAAGCCTTGTCTCTGGAAAAAGATCTGACACATAAACGAGCAGAGCACATAGTTAATCTTATTTTCAATTCCATGACAGAGGAGTTGAGTAATGATGGTAGAATAGAAATCCGCGGTTTTGGCAGTTTTGTGGTAAAGGAATATAAGGCCTATACTGGACGGAATCCAAAGACAGGTGAAACAATTCAGGTGAAAAACAAGAAGCTGCCTTTTTTCAAAGTGGGTAAAGAACTGCGCGAAAGAGTGGATAGCTGAGTAACAACATATATTTAGAGTTTTGGATGCAAAAACAAAAAAGGCCGTGTTTTTATAACACGGCCTTTTTTATATACATTTATGTAAAATATAGTGGTTTTATAATGTCGGCTTAACTAGTATGTTGTTTGGTGTTTAAGGAAATGATTAACCTCTTGTCTAAGAGTGTAAATGTAATAGCGCTTAAACATGTGAGCGAAGTCGAGTAGATGTGTCAGTAAAAACGCGGGCAGGACTGTGTATAGGTTTCCTGGATTGAAATTTGTATTTGGCTATCGTGTCCAGGCTTTTTGATTTGTATGACGGGAGTTATTTGTATGGCAAAAATATTAGTGGCAGATGACAGTAAAACAGAACTGGCCTTTTTGCTAGAAATCCTGAAAAACACAGGTCATACGGTGGTGGCAGTTGTCGATGGGCTACAGGCAGAAGAAAAGGCCAGATCAGAGCCATTCGACCTAATTATCCTTGACGTTATTATGCCAAATAAAAACGGGTTTCAGGTTTGTCGTTCATTAAAGCGCGATCCTGAACTCAAAAATATCCCTATTGTGCTGACTACCTCGAAATCAGGCGAAAGTGATAAGTTTTGGGGTAAAAAGCAGGGAGCCGATGAATACATTGTTAAACCGTATGAGCCGGTAGATATTCTGTTGGCGGTTAAAAAATATGTTGGAGGCGCGTAGTGGACCTTGCGACAGCGTTTCAGAAATATGCACAGAACGAAAACGGCCAGCTTGTTCTGCAATTTTCTGGAACAGAGCACCTGTGCAAGATAAGCATTGAAGATGGTGAAGCGGTAGACATCAGGCTTGGTCGTTTCGACGTTGATGAGACCATAGAGTTCGTCTCCTCCCATGAAATAATTGAAGTAAGTTTTATTAAGGGCTTTGTTCCGAAGAAAAAACTGCCTGTCCCCATAACAGACCGACTGTTAGGCGAGGGTGCTTATAAGTCTCCCGAAAAAAAACCAAGTGTAGCTAAGTCGGATATAGCTAAGCCATCATCCGGCGGTGAACAAGTGGCTGCAGCAAAGATAAATAAAGTTATCAGCGGGTATGTGGACATCGTCGGTCCGCTAGGGGTTGTCATGCTAGAGAACTTACTTAAGAAAATCGATTACACCCGAAATTCACCCATGCCTGCTGATGATTACACCTTCATGGTAGAGAAGTTAGCAGCGGATGTGCCCGAAAACATGCGCGTAGAATTTATGCAAACGATTAAATGACTAGTCGTTTTGCTAATGTGATGTAATTTGTTGTTGAGGAGTTACTAAATGTTAAAAAAACTATCGATCAGAAAACGAATAGTTGTTGTGCTGGCGGTTATCTATGTTGCTTCAATAGCTGTTGCAGTTGCAGGCGGTGGCTATGTCTTGCTCAAAGATATGGAAAGGGAGGCGCAGGAGAAAACGGATCTATTTGCCGCCGTCATGTCCAGTTCTGCCAAATATTTGCATAACGTCATTCGCCCCAAGGCTGAAAAGCTGGTGCCAGCAGATGCTTATTTTCCGGAAAGTGGCGTAGGTGTTCTGATGCTGACAGAAACAGCTCGCTATGTTCAGGAGATATACCCTGAGTATATTTTCCGCTACGCGTCACCTAACCCTCTGAACCAAGAAAGCCTGTCAAATCAGTTCGAAGATGGGATCATTGACCAAATGGAAGCGGGTGAGGTTGGCGAATGGAAGGGATTCACTGAGCGTGACGGTAAGAGCTATTACGCAGTGGCCAAACCATTGGTAGCTGGGTCTGACTGCATAAGCTGCCACGATGTCCCAGAGGTCGCGCATCCAGAACAAGTGGAACAGTATGGCACCAGATCAGGGTACGGTTATATGGAAGGTGACGTGGTGGGAGCACGCTTTATTTACGTGCCGATTGAGATGGTCAAGATTCAAGCGTACCAGCGCATTTTATACTTTTCCATAGGGTTCAGTATTTTCTTTCTGCTTGTGCTGTTTGCAGTGGACAGATTTATCGTTACCAGTATCGTCAGGCCAATTGAACACATTGTCTCCGTAGCAGAAAAAATAAGCCGAGGCAATCTTGACGCCGAGTTTGATATAAAATCCCGAGACGAAATCCGCTCTTTAGCGGATGCATTTGAACGTATGAAGGTATCAATGGCAAAAGCAATGGATATATTGCGTCAATAAATTTGTTGTTCAATAGCTTTAATGGAGTCGACGATATGGTTGGAGGTAAAAATACAGTCCTTATAGTTGATGATTCGCCTACGGTAAGACGTCTGGTCGAATTGGTCTTAAGCCAAAATGGCTTTGACGTTATATCAGCCGAGGACGGTGAATCTGGGCTCGAAATGGCCCGACAGCACCACCCGAGGATAATCTTGGTTGATTTCGTCATGCCGCGCATGAACGGACATATGTTCTGCAAGGAATTGCGTGAAGATGAGCACCTGCGTGATGTACCAGTTATCTTGGTTTCGTCAAAAAGTGATGTTGTCGGACAGGCTTTTGAAGAGAGTTTCGGTATTGTGCATTACTTTACCAAACCATTCGAACCTGATGTTCTTGTTGCAAAAATTAACGAGGTACTGCAAAAGGTCGACGAGACTGAGCGCGAAACAGGAGCGTTAGCCTCGAAAGCGGACGGCAATTTTTCTGTCAGCGAAACGACTGCAACCGGCGACACCCAGTCGGAAAAAGTGAATAGTGGGATCTCTATCGATTTAATTAACGATAAAATCGATAAAGTTGTGCGCGCCTACTTTCAGAAAGATTTTCCGGTTCTTATGAAGAACGTGTTGGCTGACACGCTTAAAGAAGCAGGCCTAGTCAAACATCAGACGCTTGTATTGTCTGGAGATTTAAGTGAGATGTCGCTGGCCGAAATACTTAATTTTTGTGCTAACACTCTGCAAAATGGGCGTTTGACTGTTTTTTCTGATGATACCTTTGCAGAGATTTTCCTAGATTGTGGGTGCTTAGTTTTTGCGACTGCAAGCCAGAAGGGAACACACACCTTTCTGATTGATATGATGCGTGATGATAATCGGTTCACCTGCGACAATAAAGTGCTGCAGGAGGTGATTCTTGAATCAAGGGTAAGCGGCGTGCCCATAGGACGTGCCTTGGTCGCGCGAAATATCATCAGCGAAGAAGATTTGATGTACTATTTGCGCCAACATGCCCAGGACGCGGTGACCAAGGCAATGGTAGTAGGAAAAGGCAGTTTCTTCCTAGAAAAAGATGAAATCCCCCATAACCTAACCGATATTTCATTCAGGATGCCCATGCCCGAGGTATTGCTTGTCGGGGCGCGACCCCTTCCTCCCGCACCTATGTTCTTCGAAGAAGGCTTGCGGGTGCAGCGTCTCCCGGCATGCGCTGACCTTATGCAGCGCGAATTATTAACATATGATGAAGCCGACTTGGTTGCCAAAATGGATGGCAGGACCATGGCCGAATTGCTTGCGGTAAGCGAATTTAGTGCGGATGTGGTAAGAGGTATTGCTTCCACGCTATACATGGCTGGAGCTGTGGCGATCAGTTAGGTTTTACTCGGATATGTACGGTGAACACGTATAGATGCCCTACGCGGTCGGGTGGGAGTAGCTTTGAGCTAACTAGCCGACCGCGAGTAAGACTAGCCCAATATAATCGAATTTAAAGGGATCGGTATGAGCGATATTCAGAAAACATTGCTCCCTGTTTTTATTGAAGAGACAGAATTGGCCCTGGAGCAAATTGCGACCTTTATTCAGACATATCGCGATGGAACCGAGACGGATGAAATAGTTGAGCTTGCACGCCGAGCGGCGCATACCGTAAAGGGAACAGCAGCGCTTGTAAAACGTTTTCAGACCAGCAACTTAGCGCACTTGCTTGAGCAGCATTTGGATGAGGGACAGGAGTCCGGTGACGCAGATATTGAGAAAATATCTGCTTGGTACACAGAGCTGTGTAGTTATCTGGCGTTGGCCAAAGACGGCGCAGAGGAAGATACTTTTGAAGCCGCCGCCGATTCTGCCTCTGACCTTAACTCACTCCTTAACGAAGCTGATCTGGACATCATTAATGACTTTGCCCTTCCTTTTATGCTCAAGCTACATCAGGCAGAGGAAGAGCAACACGAGGTGCTGCGTCCATTATGTTGCCGGTTTTTTGTTGGGGGCAGGCAGTATTTTATAAGTATTAAGGACGTGCTAGAGATATATCAATACGAATCCGTCACTTATTTGCCGTTCGCGCCTACGTTTGTCGTCGGATTGCTCAATATTCGCGGGGTTGTGGTGCCAGTAGTTAATTTAGCGGTGGTTGACAGCGGCAGCAGCAGCTCTACAGACTTGAGTGCTTCATATGCGGTTGTGGCAACAAGCGTTAACGGGGACGTGGCTTTTATATCCGATACGATACCGCAGTTGAGTATGAAAACTGCCGGCCATCATATTGAAGTCGCGTCATTTATTCAGGATAACAAGGTGCAGGCATAACATGGATCATCTTGGTTCAGCGAAAGAATTCTTTTTTGATGAAGCTACAGAGCATCTTGCCTATTTAGAATCCGGTTTACTTCAGATAGAAACTCAGATTCTAATTGATGAAAATGCGCGCCCTGGAGCTGAGCTCATAGATAGCCTTTTTCGTTCCGCGCATACACTCAAAGGTGCGTCTGCGCTGCTCAAGTTTAAAGAAATTAGTGATATTGCGCATGAGTTTGAGGAATTGCTCGAACAGATCAAGCTTGGCTCCAAAACTATAAGCACAAATACTATTGATGCCATGCTTGTTGGTATTGATGCCATGCGCGCGCTATTGCATGCAGTTGAAAAACCTGAATATAAGCAGATAGCTAGTGAAGTGGTACAAAATTTCAACAGTATTTTTACTCAAGCTCTAGACAGCACTAAAATATCGCGTGCGGAGACAACGCAACCCGAGGTCGGGATCACCAATTTTGAAACCGTCAGTTTCGATAGCAGTAATACCGTAAAGGTTGATATCGCCCAGATTGACAAAATGATGAACCTTCTAGGCGAGTTGACCGTCAATAAGAGCCATATCCTCGATCAGGTTAGTCATGCCGAAGGGATGAAGGAAGAGATAGATTTCGCGCGTGAACGTCTCCTGCGTGAGATACGCGTGTTTTCGGAACGCCATGAATATTCAATTGCATCCGATAGTAGTGCCGAAGAATCGAAGCGAAGTGAGCTGACGGTTGCAGATTTTGATGAACTAGAATTTGATCGCTACGACGAGCTTAACCTTTTCTCGCGTAAGTTGCAGGAGATCAGCAACGACATCAATGAGGGGTTGTCCGAAATACACACCTTCCTCAATAGTTTGAGTCTAGATGTTGATGAGATGGATCGTATGACTGCAGAGATGAAAGAGAAGATCTCGGCTATCCGGACACTTCCTGTCGAACATCTATACCGTAGATTCAAACGCACCTTCCGCAATCTGTTTCGGGCGCAGGACAATATATCTGCGCAACTAGAACTTAAGGGAGGAGAAACGCTCATTGGCCGTACGGTCATTGAGGGGCTATTCGATCCAATGGTTCACTTGCTACGCAACGCCCTTGCTCACGGGATTGAATCCAAAAACGAACGACTCGCAGCAGGAAAACCTTCAGAAGGCACGGTAACAATTACAGCTGTCAGGCGAGGGAATTCCGCGGTTATAACCGTGTCCGATGATGGGCGTGGCATCTCGCTTGAAAAAGTACGCGACAAAGCAGTGTCCTTGGGATGGCTTGAGCCAGATTTTGATATTGAGCAGCGAGCACTGATAGATATGATCTTCAGGCCAGGGTTTAGTACTCAGGTGGATGCCGATGAACTCTCCGGCCGCGGGGTGGGGATGGATGTCGTCCTTGACAGAATTTCTGCTCTAAATGGCACTATAGACGTAGTGACCGAGGAGGGGAAGGGAACAAGTTTTATACTCCAAATTCCCCTGTCGCTTATTATCATAAACGTGGTCCAATTTCGCGTCGGACATCACTTGTATGTAATTCCCACAACACTGGTTGAAGAGATTCAAGGGATGCGTGACCTTGACGTAGTTGGTGAACATGTGGTTAGACAAGGAGAGCGCTACCGCATTTTAAATCTAAATACATGTTTTTCCATTCCAGAGGCTGATGCTACACGCAGGTGTGTTCTATTCGTTAAAACAATGGGGGCTAGGATTGGTCTCTCCGTTGAAGAAGTCCTGACACAGGAAGACACGGTTATTCGTGCGTTTGGGTCCTTACTTGACTCCATGCGGTGCTTTTCAGGAACTAGCGTGTCAGGTGGCGGTGATATACGCTTAGTTATCAATCCTGCGCGCTTGGTAGATGTTGTTGGTGACGCCCTCCATCAGAATTTGCATGCCCCAGCAGCCCCAATTGCCGACACAAAACGAAGTTTAAGGGTTCTTATCGTTGACGACTCACTTAGTGTACGCAAGTACGCAAGCCTTATTCTCGAAGGGAACGGAATTGAGGTTCTCACTGCAGTCAATGGACAGGAAGCACTAAATCTGCTTGAAACAGAGAAAGTGGACTTTGTTTTTACTGACCTGGAAATGCCAGTGATGCACGGGTATGAACTGCTGGCTGAGTTGAAGCGACGTGAATCACTCGCTGCTGTTCCGGTAGTGGTAATTACATCTAGAGCAGGTTCGCAGCACAAAGAAAAAGCTTTAAATATGGGGGCTTGCGGCTATTTGGTCAAACCATTTGATGAAGATTCGCTTCTCGGGAAATTGCGCGAGCTTACTTTGTACTAATATTTAAAATTAGTCTGTATTGATAGTATTGAGGTTGCCAAAAAATTCTGTTGGTAGAGGTCCTACTGGACAACAGCCTGCTGGGGAAAGTTTTAAGGGAGAAAGTTCAATTATGTCTGATCATGCGCGTAAAATATCCAGTGTCAAAATGATAACGACACGCAACTTGCTCTCGATGGGGGCGTTGATTGTGCTGCTTCTTTTTCTCAATTTTGCCACCTATCACATGCTCTCTGACTCTGGGCATCAGAAGGCTGTTTCGGCAATGGAGCGGATGCAGGTTCTGGATGGCCTGTTAATTACTATGTCAGATCTGCAAGTTTTAGAAGGGGAGTTGGTTTCTGCTGCTCAGCAAAAGAGTATTAATGAAGCTGAAAAGAAAGCAAGCCAAATCAAGGAAGTGTTGCTACAGGTGAATTCAGAACTTAACCAACTGCGCAGATTAGTTGCGATCGACAGCGGTGAAGTTGGCACCACTTGGGTTAATAGTGTTTTGCGCTATCTCAAGATTCAGGTCCCAGATTTCACCCGCTATCAATCGTTGAAAACCCTCGATATCCTGGACGATGTTTACACTAGTCTTGAAAAACGCCTGACTTTGGTCGTGGGTGATTTGGCGTTAAAGAAAAGTTTTGCCGCTACATCCATGCAGTATGCCGAATATAAGCAGGATGTGCGCGAGTTTAACCAGAATATCAACACCCTTCGCGGAAATTTTAAAAAAGAGGTCAGCCTGCAGCATTCTGCTTCAAGTCAGGATGTTGTTTTCCATACGGTGTTAGGCGTTATAATACTTCTATTTATCTTGGTTGTAGGATTAATCTCCTTGAGAAATAGGCGCCTGATTGGTTCGGTACAGTTGTTGCGTCAGACCGCTAATCGCATTTACGAAGGTGATTTCAGTGAAATTACCGCAATTCCCCGCGATGAGATTGGTGCGGCAACATTGCTGATCAGTGAGGCTGTTGGGCAATACAAAGAAGCGATTCTGGCGGATGCGGACCGTGAAACTACCCAGGAGAACTTGATTGGGTTCTTAGACGTGGTTAGTGAAGCTGCTGAAGGTGACCTTACCCTTAAGGCACCGGTTACTGCTGACGCTTTCGGCTCAGTTGCCGATGCGTATAACCTAATGGTTGAGAGTCTGGCGGATCTGCTCAAAGAAACAAAGCGAAGCGCTGATGACGTTGGTATCCAGTCAAAATACCTCATGCAGATATTCCAGGATCTTGAAGCTGGGGCGCTGGCTCAGAGTACTCAGATTGAAAAGGTAACCAAGGCGGTGGAAAAATCTGAGGTTGCTGCTCAGGAAATTACTGAAAAGGCCGCATTGGCACAGGAAGTGTCAATGCAAGTAGACTTGGTTACCGCAAAAGGGCAAGATTTGGTCAACGACAACATCGACGGCATGCAGTTAATCCGCATTACGGTGCAAGTTATCAACAAAAAGATGAAAAACTTATCAGAGCGTATCCTCGAAATCGGCACAATATCGAAGTTGATCTCAGATATTGCCACGCGGACTACGATACTGGCGATGAATGCTTCAATCGAGGCCTCGCGTGCAGGAGAGCAAGGACGTGGGTTTCTGGTCATATCGGATGAAATCAAACGCTTGGCGGACAAGTCAGCTGAAGCGACAAAGCAGATAAATGGAGTTATAAAGTCTATTCAGACAGATGCAGGCGAAGTTACCGCATCCCTTGAAGAAGAGACCAAGACTGTTGAGAGCCAGACACGATTGGCTCAGGATACCGGAGATGCGTTTAATTCTATTAAAGATGCAATTGAGAAGTCGAAAAGTGTGGTCACCGAAATTTCGGAACTTTCTAAAGCGCAGTTGGAAATAACTAAAAATGTCGATGAGGCTATGCTGCGAGTGGTTGAGATTTCACAAATTGCTCAAAGACACGTTGAAGATTCTTCCAAAATAACCACCGGTCTCAATAAGCAGTCTTCAGAACTGCTCTTATCCGTAGATACATTTCGTTTGCCCGAGGATTAGTAATTCTTATTCGCCTTGTAAGAGGGAGTGTGAATGTGCAAAAAGTGTGCGTAAGTTTAATGGGTCTGATCTTGTTGAGCTTTTTAAGTTCTGGTCCGTGTGCAGCTGCTGCCGATTGGCGCGAAGGTAAGGATTCCTTTCGTTCCGTGTGCTCTAGCTGTCATAAGACACGTGGCGAAGCTGGACGTATTTCCCTTAACAGTAAAACTCGTGCAGAGTGGTCTGCTTTTTTCTCTCAGTCCCCCGCTCCAGTGCACCAGCAGGCGTGGGGTAAGTTGGATAAAGATGGCATTAGCAGTTTGGAACTGTATTTTAGAAAACATGCTAAAGATGTAAAAGAATTACTGGGGTGTGGGTAGGCATCTTCTTGGGTCTTAAGGTCGGGGCGCAGATTCAGCCCGCCCCGACGAGCATTGGGGTGATACGCTCTATATAGCTTTGCACACCCAAGAATGTGGGTACTCTTATACTTGCGCCAAAAAGAATGGAATGACTGTTCAATATATGAGCTAGGCAAGGATGGAACAGTAACTCAATTTTAGACTTGCCTCTGCGCCTCATCCTTAACGAGATGCGATAAAGCCCTTGCTGGGGAAAGTATCTTAAGCAACGGGCAGCGCCCCATAGCTCTTGCTAGAATTCGCGCCTGTTTAATAGCTGCTACCTAGTGCTGGAAGCTCTTTTTAAACTGCCTACTTTCAGATTTATGAAGGTATCTGCTACCACCTTGGAGCTTTTTAGCAATAATCTATAACCCCAATAGACAGCTTTCTTAGCTGTTTTTTCTTAGAAATACACTGAGTTTGTTCGAAGATGAGTAATTATTGTTTGCTTTGCGACAGGGAGTTTGAATATGAAAAAATTGTTTTCAAGTTTAATATGCCTGATTTTATTGAGTGTTTTCAGTTCAGATCTGTGTTTAGCGGCTGATTGGCGCGCTGGGAAAGAAACCTACCGCACCGTATGCTCAAACTGTCATAAGACACGTGGTGAAGCCGAGCGGCTTTCCCTTAACAGCAGAACTCGGGACGAGTGGTCTGCTTTTTTTGCCCAGGCTCCTGTCCCTGTACATCAAAAGGTGTGGGATAAGTTGAATAAAGAAGATGTTGGTAGCTTGGAACAATATTTTAGAAAATATGCCAAAGATACAAAAGAATTGTTAGGGTGAGGCTAGAGCTATCTCATAGTTTATGAGATAAGGGTAAAGGAAATAGATGGACTCTGTGGTTGGGCCGAAGAAAAGCTTCGCATATGAAGCACATCTTCGGCCCAAACTTTTTATTCGGTTGCGCTGACGTCAGCTTCAACGGCGAAGCGCTTTATTTTTCGCGTAGTCGTCTTGGGAAATTCGTCTTCACGCACGGTGAATTTCTTGACCTTTTTATAGTCCGCCAATGCTTTGCCGATTTTAAGAACTTCCTGACGCAACAGGGCCTCTATTTGTGCTTGGGTCATCGGATAGGTGTTTGTTTCCTGTGCGTAGTTGTCAATGGCTTCCTGGTCGGGATAAATCTGTGCATGTACTTCTTCCATCGCGAGGCCAACTTTGTGGCCATAGACCATCACTTCGCTTATGAACGGACTGCCAAGAAGCTCATTCTCTACCTCTTCAGGATAAACATTTTTCCCGTTAGGGGTTACGATCAAGTTCTTTACCCTGCCGCAGATGGTGACAAATCCAGCCGAATCTATCTTTCCCATATCTCCAGTATGGTACCAGCCGTCAATAAGGACGTTATGGGTCGCCTCTTCGTTGTTGAGATAACCCTGCATAACGTTGGGCCCTTTGCAGATTATTTCGCCCACTCCTTCCTCATTTGGGTCTTTTATGCGAACTTCAACAGAGGGTAACGGGTGTCCAACGCTGCCGACTTGGGTACAGCCTGGTTGCTCAGCGGTGATTACTGGGGCAGTTTCTGTTATGCCGTAGCCTTGATATATCTGAATCCCAAACTGCTTAAATTCTCTCACCAGATGGGGATCTAGTGCCGCGCCGCCACTGACAAAGATCGTCCCACCTCCTAGGCTATCCCGTATTTTTTTGCGTACTAAAGAACGAGTCAAGGGCAGGGTGTAGAGTGTTTTGTTCATCTTGCTAGTGTTGATGCCTTTATTTATCCGTTCAAGGAAAATTCTGTACACGGCCGGAACCCCCAACAGAAATGTCGGTTGCACCTCGGTGAGGTTTTCTCCTAGCTTTTTAAGGGATTGGGCGAATGATACAGTTCCGCCGAGCGTAAGCGGAAGAAGAACACCGCACACCTGCTCAAATACATGGTTAATGGGTAGAAAGGAGAGGGTATGAATGTTGGGGCCAAGCTGAAAATGGGGAATGAGGTCCTTGATATTGGCGGTGATATTGCCATGACTGAGAATAGCACCCTTCGAGCGTCCGGTAGTTCCTGAAGTGTATAATATGATAGCGGTATCGCTACTCATTAACTGTACCGGGGCCCCACTCTCTTTACCGACAAACTGGCTAAAATTAAGCAGCACACCTTTCTTTAAAGCGTCTTCGCGCAATTTAGCATGGGGAGTAAATAGATCGTTTTTGTCATCCTCTGGGGACGTTTTCGTTCTCACGGAGGAGGTTAATAATTTGTGGGCCTTGCTCGCTACTCTTTCAAGCCTTTCGGCTTTTTCGCGTGGGATATTCAGCTCATTTATGAGCATGTGCCACTCGCTTACTAGGTCGCCTATAAGGTTGAATGCCTCAATGTGTGCGCTATATTCCTTGGCGGAAGAATTCATTACTATTATATGCTTCAGATCCGGTAGTTTTGTTTTCAACTCAAGGAGCAACTCCACGTAATCAGAGGTGGTAAAAATTGCACTGACTGAAGCGTCGCTGAGAATGTGGCGTACCTCGTTGAGTTTTAGATCCTTATCTACTGGAATAGCTATGCACCTGCTCTTCATTATTCCTAGGTAGCTTGCGACCCAACGCACAGACGAAGGGCCCAGAAGGGCGACGCGCGCTTGTTCTTCAATATTGAGGCGTTGCAACCCTGCGGCTATAAGGTCGGATTCGCGCCACAAGTCTGCATAGCTGGTGCATGTCCAAGCGTTGCCTACTTTCTCGCGTAGTGCGGTCTTATCAGGATGCTTCATGCAACTGCTGTGTAGCAGATCTATTATGGTGCTCATATTAGTAGTGCCCACGCCATGCTCCAAAAATTTGTTGCGGTCCGAATTTGAATGATGTTTGCTAGTGCTTTGGTTCAGTATCCGAGTTCCGGCTGGTTTTTTACATAGTGCTATTGATATATTAAAGTAGCGTGCGGGTAAAGTTTTTTTACCCCTACAGCCCTGTTTCTACTCAATTAGACGCTTGACAGGGCAATTTGAAACGCGTATAAGTCCACGATGTTACAAAAGGTTGTACTGATTAACTGATTGCAGGCACGTAGCTCAGTGGGAGAGCACTACCCTGACACGGTAGGGGTCGGCGGTTCAATCCCGCCCGTGCCTACCAGATTTTATGCAATTAGTTGATATTTGTTAGTGCCGCTGGATTCAGCCCAAGATATGAAAACGGTTTATTTTAAACTGGTATATCTGGTTGCTGACTTATCCGGCGTAGCATCTAAGGCAGATAAAAGGCATCCGTAGAGGTGCCTTTTTGCGTATAGGATCACTTGCCTGCCTGAGGCAGATCCGAGTCCGGAGGGAAAGCATGGCACAGATAAACATTCAACTGCCCGATGGTTCATCCAAAGCTTACGACGTAGGGGCTACCCCATACGATGTCGCTCGTTCCATAAGCGAAGGCTTAGCGCGTCAGGCGGTGGCAGCAAAGGTAGATGGCTCGCTTGTCGACTTGAGTCGAGCGCTTGAGCATGATGCTAGTGTGGAAATCATAACCCTCGATAGTCCCGCAGGGCTCGATGTTTACCGCCATACCACCGCTCACTTAATGGCGCATGCTGTTAAAGATATTTACAAAGACAAGGTTCAGGTCACGATTGGTCCGTCCATTCAAAATGGCTTTTACTACGATTTCTATTCTCCAGAACATACCTTTGTTCCTGAGGATTTTATCGCTATTGAGGCGCGGATGCAGGAACTGGCAAAGCAGGATTTGTCGGTGCAACGCAGTGAAGTTTCACGTCAGGAAGCGATAGAGTTGTTTGAATCGATGGGAGAGAGTTTCAAGGTCGAGCTTATTGAAGACTTGGAGCATGAAACCGTTTCGTTATATCAACAGGGCGACTTTGTTGACTTGTGCCGCGGTCCTCACCTGCCTTCAACTGCAAAAATAAAAGCATTCAAGCTTACAAGTTTAGCTGGAGCTTATTGGCGCGGGGATGAAAAACGTCCCATGTTGCAACGTATTTATGCCACCGCGTTTCCGGATAATAAACAGCTGAAAAAGTATCTTCTACATTTGGAAGAAGCACGCAAGCGCGACCATAGAAAGTTAGGCAAAGAACTAGACCTGTTTTCCTTCAGCGAGGAAGCTGGGGCTGGGCTGGTTATCTGGCATCCCCGTGGTGCTATGCTACGTACGGTTATTGAGGATTTTGAGCGTAAGGAGCATATTCGACGGGACTACGACCTTGTACAGGGTCCGCAAATATTGCGTACTGATCTATGGAAAACATCTGGGCACTTCGATAATTACAGCGAAAACATGTATTTTACCGATGTTGAGGGGCAGGGGTTTGGTATTAAGCCGATGAACTGTCTAGCCCATATGCTGATCTACAAAAGCAAGATGCGCTCGTACCGCGATTTGCCTCTGCGTTACTTCGAACTTGGAACGGTCCACCGGCACGAAAAGTCAGGCGTGTTGCATGGCCTGACTAGGGTGCGCGGTTTTACCCAAGACGATGCGCACATCCTGTGTACTCCTGAACAACTTGACAGCGAAATAAAAGCGGTTCTACAGTTCGTTCAAGATGTGATGGGGATTTTTGGCTTTGAGTATGAGTTGGAAATCTCTACCAGGCCTGAGAAATCTATTGGCACCGATGCTGACTGGGAGCGCGCTACCAAGGCGCTAATGACCGCATTGGAAGACACTGGTCGCACCTTTGAAATCAACGAAGGGGATGGCGCTTTCTACGGCCCTAAGATCGATGTGAAACTCAAGGACGCGCTTGACAGACATTGGCAGTGTGCTACTATCCAGTGCGATTTTACCCTGCCAGAGCGTTTCGACCTGCACTATGTGGGTGCCGATGGAGAGAAACACCGTCCCGTAATGATCCACCGAGTAATTCTTGGTTCGGTGGAGCGATTTATTGGGATTCTGATCGAGCACTTTGCCGGCAATTTCCCGTTGTGGATTGCACCTGTCCAGGCCATAGTAATTAATGTTACGGACAATCAGCATGATTATGCGCTTGATGTGGCTCGGCGCCTGCGGGATGCAGGGGTGCGTGTAGAAAAAGATGTGCGTAACGAGAAGTTGGGTTTTAAAATCCGTGAAGCACAACTGCAGAAAATACCGTATATGCTTGTTATCGGCGACAAGGAGATGGAAAGTGAAACGGTTACGCCAAGATTCAGAAATGGTGATAACCTCGACCCCATGTCCGTTGAAGATTTCAGCGCCTATGTAATGCAGGAATGTCATAAATATCATTAGGAGGTGTCACCATAGCTAAGCAAGAGACAAACATCAATCGTGAGATCCGGGCAAGTGAGGTGCGAGTGGTTGACCCTGAAGGGGAACAACTCGGGGTTATGCCTTTGGCTCAAGCACTGGAAGCAGCAGCTGAGAGTGGCCTTGATCTGGTTGAGGTATCGCCGCAGGCCAGCCCCCCAGTGTGCCGTATCATGGATTACGGTAAATTTAGATATCAACAGCAGAAACGCTCAGCTGAAGCCAAGAAAAAGACTGCCAGGGTAGAGCTTAAGGAAGTTAAGCTTCGCCCAAAGACCGAGACTCACGATTTTGAAGTTAAAGTCAGAAATGCGCGGCGTTTTCTTGAAGCTGGCAACAAGGTTAAGGTTACCATTATGTTTCGGGGTCGCGAAGTTACCCATCCGCAGTTTGGACGGGATTTGTTGCAACGAGTTGCTGAGGCGTCAAGTGATGTTGGGGTAGTTGAGTCGTTCCCCAGCATGCGCGGACGTTTTATGCATATGGTTATGGCGCCAAAGAAGTAAATGAATAACTGACTCTGCTTGATTTAAGAACTGCCAAAGGTGGCTCGTCATCAAGTTAATGCCACATGGCGTATGTGTAAACGACAGGCTTGTTAAGGCCTCTATTTATATTTATCAGGAGATTCCAATGCCTAAGATTAAAACAAACCGTGGTGCTGCCAAGCGTTTCAAGAGAACCGGCACAGGCAAAATTGCCCGCAGCAAAGCATTTACTAGTCACATTCTGACCAAGAAAACCACCAAGCGCAAACGTGACCTGCGTCAAGGAACCTTGGTTCATGCCGCTGATCACAAAAACATCAGTAGTTTGATTCCGTATTTGTAACAAGTAATACCGAAATTTGTTGTGCCTGAACATCGGTTGATGTTCACATGTTCGGCTTTAAGACCGAGAACTGCGGGGATTTGTCTCCCCCTTCAGATCCGGCTGCGATCGAAAGTCGCATTTTTTCATTCATTAGAATATCAGGAGTAGCGAAATGCCGAGAGTAAAAAGAGGATTCAAAGCGAGACGTCGTCGTAATAAAGTTCTTACGTTAGCTAAAGGTTACCGTGGCGCACGTGGCAAATTATTTCGTAGTGCAGCGGAGGCTGTAGACCGGGCTCTGAACTATGCTTATCGCGACCGTAGAACCAAAAAGAGAGATTTTCGTGCTTTGTGGATTGCGCGCATCAATGCAGCAGCACGCATCGATGGTTTGAGTTATAGCAAACTTGTGCATGGCCTTAAACTGGCTGGCATTGCCCTGGACCGTAAGGTCCTTGCGGAGATTGCCGTCACTGACGCAGCAGGTTTCAGCCAAGTTGTTGGCAAGGCCAAAGCGCAGCTTCAGTAAACCAAGACATTGATTTTGCTTACAAGAAATGGGGTGGGGTGAGTGTGCCTCACCTCATTTCTCGTTTCAGCGCTGGTGACTTAACCCTAGCTGTCCGTGTTTATTGTGCTGACCATCCCGATTTAATAGTTATTTATTCAAGGTAAATGCTTATGGAACAACAACTTAAGGCAATGCTAATCGAAGCCCGCAAGGCTTTGCTTGAGGCTGGCAATGAAGTTGATCTGCACAGCATCCGTGTTCAGTATCTGGGGAAAAAAGGGCGACTAACCGCTATTATGAAAGATATGGGCAAGCTCACAGCCGAGGAGCGTCCCATAATAGGTGCTGTCGCCAACAAAGTTAAAGATGAACTGGCTAGCGTTTTTGAGCAGCAACTGCAGACGTTGAAGCATCAGCATTTGGCTGAACGGATGGAGCAGGAACGCATTGACGTCACCTTGCCTGGTCGCCATCAGAGGATCGGAACGAAGCACCCGATTACGCTGATTACAGAAGAGTTGGTTGAGATTTTTTCCTATTTGGGCTTTTCCGTCGCCCAGGGTCCAGAGGTTGAAGAAGATTTCTACAATTTCGAGGCGCTTAATCTCCCCAAGGATCATCCTGCCCGTGATATGCAGGACACCTTTTATATTACGGATAATGAGGTTCTGCGTACCCACACATCGCCGGTACAGATTCGCAGTATGCTCCAGCATCAGCCCCCGCTCCGTATCATTGCTCCAGGTACGGTGTACAGAAGAGATTCTGATATTACCCACAGTCCGATGTTCCACCAGATTGAGGGTTTTATGGTGGATGAGCATATTACCTTTGGCGATCTCAAAGGGGTCCTGACGGCATTTATAACCGAGTGTTTCGGTAAGAATGTTGGAGTGCGTTTCCGGCCCTCCTTTTTCCCCTTTACTGAGCCCAGCGCTGAAGTCGATATCCAATGTGTTATCTGTGGTGGCAATGGATGTCGAGTGTGCCAGAACTCAGGTTGGCTCGAAATTCTGGGTAGTGGCATGATCGATCCCGAAGTGTTTGCCTCGGTCAACTATTCCAGCGAAAAATACAGCGGGTTTGCCTTTGGTATGGGGTTGGAGCGTATCGCCATGCTTAAATATGGCGTCAATGATTTGCGTCTGTTTTTTGAAAACGACGTTCGCTTTTTACGCCAGTTTTGTGCCTAATAACTTTTTAAACTGCTAAGTTAATTCGCAAAACCGCGCAGTCTTTTCCTCGATACTCAGAGAAGCACTAGAAGGAAGTCAGCATGATTGTTACCCATAAGTGGCTTAAGGAATTTGTCGATTTCGACCTTTCGGCACAGCAATTATCACATCAGCTCACTATGGCAGGGCTGGAAGTGGAATATATGCAGGAGATTGGCGCCGGGCTCGATTCGGTAGTGGTTGCCCGTCTTGACAGTGTAGAACCACACCCGCAGGCCGATAGACTTACCAAGTGTCAGGTGTTTAATGGCGCGGAAGTGATTCCTGTGGTCTGCGGCGCGACTAACCACAAAGCTGGTGATCTGGTAGCCCTTGCCCAGGTAGGTACAGTCTTACCGGATGGATTGAAAATTAAAAAATCCAAAATTAGAGGAGAAGAGTCGCGGGGGATGCTCTGTTCAGTTACTGAGCTAGGGCTAGGAAAAGAATCTGAAGGGATTTTGATTTTACCCTCAGGCCTTGAACTAGGTACCCCTGTTTTTGAAGCCCTCGGTTTAAAAGATGTGCGCTACGAAATTGGCTTAACTCCAAATCGTGCGGATTGTCTAAGTGTCTTAGGGATAGCACGTGAGGTCGCCGCATTTACGCATAAGCCTTTACACTTGCCAGCACGTGCGACATTTGCACCCATCGATACAGAGATCAATGCGCTGACTTCGGTTAGCATCGAGACCCCAGAGGGCTGCCCGCGCTATATGGCTCGCCTTGTTCGGGGGGTAAGGGTTGGCCCCTCACCTCAATGGCTTATACAACGTCTTGAGGCGGTGGGGATGCGTTCTATAAATAACATAGTAGATGTTACCAACTATGTTCTTATGGAATTAGGCCATCCGCTCCACGCCTTTGATTTTAATCGTCTTGCGGGTAAAAGGATAGTTGTGCGCCAGGCTGCTGAAGCAAGCAGTTTTACCACCCTAGATGGTCAGTTACATGAACTGTGTAGTGAAGATGTGGTGGTGTGCGACGCAGAGAAGCCTATAGCTTTAGCTGGGGTGATGGGCGGTGAAAATTCTGAAGTTACGCATGATACCGTCGACATTCTGCTGGAAAGTGCATACTTCGACCCCCGTTCTATCCGCCGCACCAGCAAAAAGACCGGAATTCATTCTGAAGCATCACATCGCTTCGAGCGTGGTGCAGATATAGATATGGTGCCATTGGCGCTTGACCGTGCAGCTGATCTGATACAACAAATATGCGGGGCAACCGTTTTGGAGAATGCTATTGATGCCTATCCTTGCCCAATCCAAAAGCGAATAATTGTAATCAATCGCAAGCGAACCAATGCTCTGCTCGGGCTTGAGTTAGGTTTGGAGCAAATAGAGCAACTATTAGCCTCTATCGGTCTTTGTCCACAGCGCTTGGACATGGATACGACCGAAGTGACTGTCCCTACAGCTCGTCATGACCTCGAACGTGAAGTGGATTTGATTGAAGAAGTTGCACGCTTGAATGGATACGATAATATACCTATAACCATGCCGGTCAGCCAGGTGGTGCCACCAATCGATACGCACCAGATTGATTTCGTGCGTGAATTGCGAAATGTCGTAGTAGCACAGGGGATGCGCGAGATAATTAATTATTCATTTGAGTCTACGCTAGTTTACGAGCGCCTGTGCTTGAATGCGGATGATTATCGCCGTCGGCATGTAGCGGTGCTTAATCCGCTGACTGAAGAGCAGTCGGTAATGCGCACATCCCTGGTTCCTGCGATGCTTGATACACTTGGACGCAACCTTGCACACAAGAGTTCTGATTTAAGTTTATTTGAGCTACGCCCTGTTTTTATCCCTGGCGAATCTGCGCAACCAGATGAACGGATGAACTTGTGTTTCGCATTATCAGGGCAGCGTGAACGCCAGGGTTGGGCTCACACTAATGTCGAGGTTGATTTCTATGATCTCAAAGGGATTGCTGAGGTCGTATTTGAGCGTTTTGGGCTAGAGTCCCCGGTGTTTATCCCTGATAGCCCAGAACCATACCTACATCCGGGCAAATCCTGCTCTGTTTACTGTGGTGGGCGAAATGCGATAAAAGTTGGTGTATTGGGAGAACTGCACCCCCAGGTGCAGGAACATTATTCTATTGAGCAGCCTGTATATATAGCAGAGTTAGATGTTGAAAAACTGTTTGCCCGTAGCGGACAGACGCAAACATTCAAACCTATTTCTAAATTTCCTGATTCATATCGGGATAGCGCGTTTCTCGTTAAAGAAGAGATTACCGCTCAACAGATGCTTGAAGTTATAAATAACATTAAGGTAAAGTATCTGGAAGATGTGGTTTTGTTTGACATATACGCTGGCAAGGGGATCTCGGAAGGGATGAAAAGTTTGGCGTTGCGTATGCGTTATCGTTCTGCAGAGAAAACCCTCGCAGAAGAAGAGATTAGTGCCATGCATGCTAAAATCGTTAAAGCACTACACCAAAACCTAGGAGCCGAAATCAGATAGCAGTTGATAGCTGCTCGCTTAGCGTGGTATAAAGTCCAATAAGTTTAATATATATAGCAGCTTAGGCGATGGTTATGCGTATGCTTGTGTCCACTGTTACGGAGGTAGTATGACGAAGGCGGATCTTATAGAAAATGTTTACTATAAAACTGGGTTTTCGAAGAAGGAATCCGCTGAGATAGTTGAGGCTGTCTTTGAGTTGATGAAGCAGACGCTTGAACGCGGAGATAAAATTAAGATAGCGGGTTTTGGAAACTTTGAGGTTAAGCAAAAGGCTACCAGAAGAGGGCGCAACCCCCAGACTGGCGAAGAGATCGAGATCTCAGCACGAAAAATACTCACCTTCAAACCCAGTCAGGTACTTAAAAATACCATCAATGGCGATAATAACTAAAATCTGCATACTTCAGTAGGGCGCAATGGCTGTTGATATTCCGGATAAATTCTACTTTAAAATTGGCGAAGTAGCGTCCTTAACCGGGGTTAAACCGCATGTGTTGCGCTACTGGGAGTCAGAGTTCCGCATGTTCTCCCCGGCTAAAAGTCGAGGTAAACAGCGTCAATACGAGCGTCGCGATATTGAGTTAGCCCTTGAGATTAAAGAGCTTTTGTACGAACAGGGATTTACCATCGCTGGAGCACGAAAGCACCTCAAAGCCAGAAAAAAAAATATAGATTCTGTTCCCGTTACCCTCACAGATCGCGAGTACCTTTGCGAAATTCGCAAAGAATTACAGAAACTACGCGCACGTTTACCATAACGTGAGCACGCGATGCCAGCCATTCAACATTTATTTTGCAGGTGATTGTTTCTGATGGATTATGCTGTAGCCCGACGTCGCATGGTGGAAAAACACCTTGTTCAGCGCGGCATAAAAGATCCACGCGTCTTAGAAGTAATGGGAAATATTCCACGCCATAAATTTGTGGAAGACGCTCTCCAAAGCCAGGCTTACACGGATTACGCCCTTCCTATAGGGGAAAAGCAGACCATCTCGCAGCCCTATATGGTTGCAGTGATGACTGAGGCCGCGCAGTTGATTGGGGATGAGAAGGTGCTGGAGATAGGCACTGGTTCTGGTTATCAGGCTGCTGTTTTATCGCGCATGGCCGCGCAAGTTTACAGTGTTGAGCGCATCGTTGTGCTTGCGCGTCGCGCACGCCGTATCCTCGATACCCTTCAGTATAACAATGTCCACATAAAGGTCAGTGACGGCACCCTTGGGTGGACAGAGCATCAGCCCTATGAGGTAATTCTTGTCACTGCCGGAGCGCCTGATGTCCCACAAGAATATTTGAGTCAGCTTGCACCATTGGGGCGCTTGGTTATCCCCGTGGGAGGAGAAGACACCCAAACTCTACGCCGGATTACCCGCATGGCGGACAATACCTATCGTGAAGAAGATCTCCTTTTATGTCGCTTTGTTCCGCTTATCGGCCAAAGTGGGTGGCCCAATGAGTAGCTCGATGGTTACGCTCAGTGACTAAATCCGTTCACTCCTCAATACGTTCTCCGATCCGTTCTCTCTACAACTGGGTGTTGCACTGGGCCGATTCTTCGGTAGGGGCATTAGCCCTCTTCGTGCTAGCTCTTGCCGAGGCTTCTTTTTTTCCCATTCCACCCGATATCCTCCTTTTAGCTCTAGGCTACACCACTCCTACGAGAAGTTTCCATTTTGCCACCTTGGCCACCGTAGGTTCAGTAATTGGTGCTGTGGCGGGCTACGCCATAGGGTTTTGGTTCTGGGATATGGCTTCTCCCTGGTTTTTTGCCTGGATCCCAGGGTTTACTCCGCACCTATTTCAACAAATGCAGGAATATTTTATCCAATACGGATTCTGGATAGTATTTACTGCAGGATTTACCCCCATCCCATTTAAAATTATTACCATCGGAGCTGGGGTTTTTGTCCTAAATCTGCCGATTTTCGTCCTCGCCGCGATTGTTAGTCGAGGGATGCGCTTTTTTATGATAGCAGTGCTTATCTACTTTTATGGTGAACAGACGCGCAAGTTTACTGAGCGGCATTTTAATAAATTATCTATAGTGTTTTGCATATTGCTTGTTGGAGGTTTTGTCCTTATCCGCTATATTTTCTGACCATGGGGATACAAAACTCAAATAACTATCTTAGGTTGAATTCCTGGCGGAAACTGATGCTCGTGTTTCTGCTACTAGGTGTGTGCGGTTGCAGCACCAAAGGCGTACAACACGTGGTATTGCCGGGACAGACAATGTACCGCATAAGCAAAACCTATGGTGTCCCCGTCGAGGATATTGCGCGGCGCAATAGCATTAGAAATATATCTCAGATAAAAGCAGGTGACACCCTATGGATACCGGGAGTTGAGCATAAAAAAACAGTCTCTATAACGCCTCTTCCTTCCTCCTCCAAACCTGCACCAGCAAAACCCAAAGTCGCTTCCACGCGCACTGCACCTAACCCCACTAAAAGTATCCCTCCAGCCAAATCAAAGCCTGTGGCCAAAACATCACCACCTGCAAAGGCAAAACCACCGGTCAATCGTACACATAAAGAAGCCTTTGACTGGCCAGTTAAGGGGCAAATTATTAAGGACTTTAAGGCTGGAAATAAAAATGGGATAGAGATCGCAGTCCCCGCTGGGACTGCAGTCTTCAGCGCGGCGGCAGGGCAGGTTATCTACAGTAGCAACGATATCGCTGGCTATGGTTCCCTTATAATTATTAAGCACAACAACGAAGTGTATACTGTCTACGGCTACAATAAGAAATCACTGGTGCAAGCTGGTGGTTTTGTAGGAAGAAAAGAGAAGATTGCCATAAGTGGAGTGCCACCGGGAGGACAGCAGGGCAGGTTGCACTTTGAAGTGCGTGAAGGTAAGACGGATGTGAACCCCATGCTGTACCTGCAGTGATTTCGGTCACAGCAGCTTAAAAGAAGGGAAGTATATGCAGTTAGTTTTTCTCCATGGGCTCGAAACCGGACCATACGGCAAGAAGTATCAGGCATTGAAACAGATGTTCGGCGCTGTTATCTCCCCAGATTGCGAAGGGGTGAAGGAACCTCAGCAACGCCTAGAAATAATCAGACGAACACTGATGGATCAACCCGGCCCGTTTGTGGTGGTTGGCTCCAGCGCGGGCGGGTTGATGGCTCTATTGCTACAGCAGGTTGATCCGCGCGTAGTCGGGCTGGTGCTGTGCGCTCCGGCCATACACACCGAGGCGGCTGCCGGCCTCTCACCCGAAGGTTTGCCCCCTACCATTATAATCCACGGCATTCATGATGACGTGGTTCCCATCGACAGCAGTAGATGCTTCAGAGTTCCCATGCTTGAAGTTGAAGATGGGCACCGCCTCGACAACAGCATTCCCCTTATTCTGCTCGAAGTTTTCCGCATGAAACTTGTCCATATGTACGGGGCCAAGGGGCGCCTGCATTAGGCAGTATTGGATCGTTATGGCAGGCGTTCATCTTTAGGTAGGTTTATGGATAAATGATGGCTATCGGTAATAATTATCGAAACTCCGTTGTAAATTGGGATTCGACAAACTATATCCGGGGAAATAAATACGGCCATATTATCGCAGCACCCGTACCATCCAATCATCTATGAGCGGTGTTTTGTGGCTACGCAGAGCGAGATCGAAAATACCGTTGCTGATCCCTACATGGGTTTCAATACTGGTTCGACTAAGGCGCTCAGTACGGTATACAAGCTGTTCACGTACGCGACCCGGCGTTAAGGGCACGCTTCGCATTGAAGCACGCCCCTTGATTTTACCTGAGAAGTAAGAGTCAGTCAGGCAGGTTGCGACCAATCGGATGTTAGTGGCATCCCTATCTTTTTTGCACCGTTTTTAATCTGCCAGTGAAACTAGGTGTAAGTGTCGGTGGGAATATGTAACAAAAATAGTTGACATTTACTTGGCTATTTTGCCATGCTATCAAAATATTGACTTGAATGAGGAGCGTTTTCATGGACGCAAAAACTAAATATCACTGTGAGGCCCGCGCCAAGATTATCAAAGCGTTGGCTCATTCTTCTCGGATTTTCATGATTGAGGAACTCGGCAAAGGCGAGCGCAGCGTCTACGCGTTGACTGAGATGGTCGGGGCGGATGTCTCGACAGTCTCGAAGCATCTTTCTGTGCTAAAGAACGCTGGTCTTGTGACGAGTGATAGGCGGGGTCAGCAGGTGTTCTATACACTACGGGTGCCTTGCATTCTCAATTTCTTCTCCTGCGTGGAAACGGTGCTCCAAGCGAACGCGATGGAGCATAATGCGCTGGTGGAATAATTTTTTTGGGGGATATGTTTGGCTATTCAACCAAGCGTGCAAAAGATAAAGGCCGTGAATATTGTGCCTGAATGGAAAAAAATGATGTGGGAGGTTCTGGCGCGTGGGGACGTGGGTGTTCATCAAGTAGAGCATACTGCTGATCGGTGTGTTGGCTGCGATCTGTGGAGTTGTGTTCGGAGGAATCTAAAATTAAATATATGAATTCTATCGAAAAAATATCTCTTGCAGCCCTAATTATGCTCATAGTTATCGCCTTGTTGGCGCTTAACGGCTGCGCCGTGCTTGCACCTACCGAACCCTATAGCATTCCCCATACCCTCTCCCATACCACCCCTCATGCCTCGGTTGCGCACCAACCCCGTTTCGAAGAGCATAGTTATCTGACTGAGCCTCAGATTGCCGCTGCAGCGATGAGGTTCGATAACCTCAACCTTGCCGATGTCATTACTATCGCGTTAGAGCATAATCCTGAAATTGCGGCGACTGGATATGACGCGGCGGCCGCTCAAGCACGTAAGAACGCAGCCTGGGGGGCGATGCTGCCATCTCTTTCGGTGGAGGGGGGCTACACGCGTCACCTTGATGATCAACGTCTCATTCCTGTGCGTTATAACGGTGAAATGGGGACCTTCAGCGACTCACTTTTTTCCGGCGATCTCGTTCTGCGTGTGCCCCTGTTCACCGGCGGCAAACTGATGAACGAAGACCGCGCCGCGAAGCTCTTGAGTCAGGCTGCTGAACATCGTTTGGGTCGAACACGCGAAGAATTGATCTTCAATGTAACGAGTGTGTTTTATGGGATTTTGACGCGGGAAAAGTTCATCGATTCCCTGACTTTTTCACAGGAGACTCTTACGTCGCACCTGAAGCGCGTCAATGATCTGATCACAGCACAGAAAGCCGCCAAGGTGGATCGATTGCGTACGGAAGTTCGTCTGGCCGATGTCCAGCAAAAGATCGTGCGTGAGACAAACACGCTCGCGATCCAAAAGCGCTTGCTAGCGAACCTGATGGGCGTTGAGTCCACCAGGGCTATGTTTGGTATTCAAGGCACTCTGTTCGAGGTCACAACTGAATTGCCCACGCTAGAGGAGGGTATCTCCAGCGCTTTCGCAAACCGCCCCGATCATCTGGCGGTGCGCAAGGAGTTGGAGGCTCAGGCGAAACGGGTAGACGTGGCGCGCGCAGATCATTCGCCCACGGTTAGTCTCCTAGGTACCTACGGTGGACGCTGGGCGGCTGATCCAACGGATCAGCTAGATGGCAACGGACAAGCTTTATCCGGTAGCAGTTCCGAGGATGTGGGCAACGTAGGAATCGGCATTGAGATACCCCTTTTTAAGGGCGGAGGTGTCAATGCGCGGGTGCAAGAGGAGCGCGCCAAACTGGCCGCTGCGCAGCAAAGATTGCGCAAGCTGGAACTTCAGATTGAACTTGAAGTGCAGACCGCTATCTTGAATTTTGGCTCGGCTTCAGAACGCGCCCAAACCCTGCGGAAGTCCGTTGAACAGGCCGAGGAAAGCCTGCGTATCGAGCGCCAAAAATATGAGCTCGGGAGAGGTGCCATTGTTGATGTTCTCGACGCCCAGTCAGAGCTGCTGGAGGCCCAGACGAACTACTACGATGCGCTGGCAAGCGTTCATATCGCTCGCGCACAGATTGATTTGTCATTAGGAGAAAATCCATGAAAGTACCGACAGGTAGATTCCTACGGATTGGTGTTGCCATCCTTGTGCTTCTGGCTTTAGTTGTGGGCGGACGGGCCTTGATTCAAAAGAAAAAACGTGATCTGGCCCAAGCACCCCGATACCAGGCCCCGACAACGTTGGTCGATACCGCCATCGTCTACGTAGGCGACTTAACCGAGGTTCACGAATATCTGGCCGTGGTCGAACCTGTCCAGTCTGTGAATATCACTGCACGGGTGACTGCAACCCTAGAGACGGTGGACGTTGGTGAGGGAGATAAGGTGGCGGTTGGGCAGTCGCTCCTTACGCTCGATAATCGCCAGACTGATGCTCAATTGGCGGCGATACAGGCTCAGATCAAGCAGACGCAGGCCGATTTGCAAGGCAACAAGGCCACGGTAACGGCGCTAGAAGAATCCTTTGCATATTGGAGCCGCGAAGCGGAGCGCGATACCCAACTAGCAAAAAGCGAAACAATTGCTCCTGCCCAAGCAGAGGCGACCGTAGAGAAGAAGAACGATGCGGAGGGGAAATTGCGCGCCGCCAAGCAAAAATCGACGTCTATCGGGCAGCAGATTCTTTCGCTGGAGGCGCGCCGCGCTGAACTCAAAACCATACTCAGTTACGCTAATATTCAAAGTCCGTTCGAAGGTGTCGTCACCGCGCGCCTCGTCGACCCGGGTGATCAGGCCGCCCCTGGAAAGCCACTGCTTGTCATCGAAAGCACCGGGGCCATGATGATCGCCTTCGATGTGCCGCAGACTGATTTTCCTTCGGTTAAGGCAGGGCTGGTGGTCATGTTCAAAGTCGATGGAAAAGCGCGCGAGGCCATCATCACCCGTCTGTATCCTTCGCTCAATCGTGCGCGTATGGTGCGGGCCGAGGTTGTGCTTAACAATGAGCTGGCTGCGGGCTTAACCTCCGGGCAATACCTGACGGCGACTGTTGCTCTTAACGCACACAAGAGTGTTCCCCTCATTCCAATCGGTGCGCTAATAGAGGGTGAACTCGGTAGCGACGCACGTGTTTTTGTGGTTGCAAATGGTGTTCTTTCCTGGCGTCAGGTCCAGATTCTTGGCACCGCTTGCGAGCAAGCAGCTATTGAAGGGGTGGAAGCGGGCGAGGAGGTCGTACTTCATTCCTTTCTTGGGTGGGCACGCCTCGCCAACGGTATGGAGGTGAGAGCTAGACCATGAATCTTTCGGACTTTTCCATCAAATCTCCGTATGCGGTAATTGCCGCTTCTCTCCTGATTGCCGCACTTGGAGTGTTTGCTTTTTTCCGTACGCCTACTGATCTTTTCCCTGACTCGGTACCGCCACAGACGGTTATCGTCACGGTATGGCCTGGAGCCGACGCCGATGACATTGCTGACAAGGTGACACAGATCCTTGAGAAAGAACTGAACACCTTGAGTGGCCTCAAGCGTGTCACCAGCACGAGTCGCGATGAAGTTTCCTCGATCAACGCTGAGTTTTACTATGATAAGGATCTGGGCGAAGCTGTACTTGACGCACAAAATGCGGTGAGTCGAGTTCGTGCCTCTTTGCCTCCTGCTATTCTGGAACCGCGCATCTATCGCATCTCGGATTCAACCCGCCCTCTGCTGACTCTGGCGCTTACGTCTAAAGCGACAAGTATGAAGGATCTCTCCCAGATCCGCTTGCTGGCTGAGAACCAGATTGAAGACAAACTTCTGAATGTCCCTGGGGTAGCAGATGTTGATGTCTTTGGCGCCCACAAGCCCGAAATAAAAGTTCGAGTATCACGTGAACAATTATCTGCTAACAACATGACTTTGGGTGAAATATTGGCCACGTTGGCACGGCACAATGTTTCTGCCCCTGCCGGCACGATTTACGCACCCAACAAAGAGTATCTGCTTAAAGTCTCTGGTCAGTTTAAGAATCTGGATGATATTCGCCGGATGCCACTTCGTTTTACCGAAGGTGGGGTGCTTCGCCTGCGCGATGTGGCCCAAGTTGAACTGAGCGAATCGGAGCAGCGGAGTGTCTATCACGGCAACGGAAAACCAGCTATTGGCGTAAATCTTTTGCGTCCAGAGCGCGGACCCACCGTTGAAGCGATCAAAAATGTCAAAGCCCAATTGTCGAATCTGCGGGTGGAATACCCCGATATCGAGTTTGCCATCACTGACGATCAACAGCCGATCATCGACCTCAATGTTAATGGCATGCGCTCGTCCCTGTTTCAGGCAGTCCTTCTAACCATAGCGGTAATTTTTCTTTTCCTCGCCGACTTCCGTGCCGCCTTTGTGGTCTCCATCAGTATTCCCATGGCATTTCTGGCCAGTTTGGTTGCGCTCTGGTTCAGCCCCTACACGCTTAACATGGTCACCCTCTCAGGGATGATTATCGCGGTTGGGATGGTGGTCGATGGCTCGATTGTGGTGTTAGAGAACATCTATCGTCACTATCGGGAGGATGAAGACAAGGATCCCGTGCGCGCCGCTTCGATAGGGGGGAGAGAAGTGACCTTGGCAGTTACCGCTGGAATGCTGACAACGGTGATTGTACTTGTCCCCGTCATGTTTGCCGGCGGCTATACGCAGCAAACCATGCGTCCGCTGAATCTGATCATTTCGGCGACCCTCATCGGCTCACTGCTGGCCGCGCTGACTATCGTCCCCTTGATGGCCTCGCGATTGCTGGTCCAGGGCGAGCGTAAGCGTAATGTTGTCGAGCGTGCCTTTTCAATCACGGATCGCGGCGTCGATTGGCTGGCGGGGTTTTATCTTGGATTGTTGCGCGCAGCGCTCCGCCAGCGCTGGGTGGTTATCCTTCTAGCTGTGGTCTTCCTCGCCATTACTATGAAGCAAGTCAAGCCCCTGATTGGTGGCGAGTTGATGCCGCCGATGGACACGGGAATCGTTAACCTCGATTTCGAGACGCCCTCGGACTTCACCCCGCGCCAGGTTGAGACGATTTTATCGGACATTGAATCCATGGTGTATGAAACGCCAGGCGTGTTGATGGTCTCCTCGGTGGTCGGCTCGGAACCAGGAGAGATTAGCTTCGGTGGCGGCGGATCCACCGCCCAATCCGGGCTCGTAAAAGTCACACTTGTGGACCGCACTCAACGCAAGGACGATATCTGGAAGATCCAGGACCAGTGGCGCGAAAAACTCCGCAGGATACCCGGCATCCAGGAATTCACCGTCGCGGAATATGGCGCTACGCCGGTTTCGACCACGCGCGCCCCTCTAGATCTGATCGTCAGCGGTCCTGATCCGCGTGTGCTCGACGAGCTGGCGGGAGATGTCTTGCTAGCACTTGACGGCACTCCAGGACTTGTCGATGTGCGGCGCAGCTGGCGTATCGACAAAAGCGAGTGCCGGATTGAGATTGACCCGGACTTGGCCGAGCTCTATCAGCTCTCTCCTCCGGCTATCGCTACCGAACTTCAGACCGCGGTCAAAGGGATAGCCGCCACCCCCATGCGTTTGAACGGTTATCTCGATATCCCGATTACGGTCCAATATCAGGACATCGATATCGAATTCCCCGCACAGATTCGAGACGTATACCTCGACACTCCGCTGGGGCAGGTCCCTCTGCGCAGCCTTGCTAAAATTAGCCCGCACCTCGCGCAACCGTTCGTTACCCGCGAGGGTTTGCTGCCCACCATCAACATTACCGCCGTCAACCGAGGCTACACCATAGGGCAGGTCACCGGCATGGTAGAGAAGAAGCTCGAGGGCTTACACACACCTGCGGGTTACACTATCCAGATCGCGGGATCAGGGGTGGACATGAAAGTCGGCCAGCAGGAAATGGGCCGTGCCCTCGCGATTGGCTTCGTGCTCTTATTCATTCTGCTAATTGCCATGTTCAAGTCTTTCTTGCATCCCTTTACCATCATGGCCGCCATCCCACTGGCCGTAGCCGGCGGATTCTGGGGTCTGTTGCTGTTCGACAAGCCCATGTGCAAACCGGCCATGATGGGGATGATTCTGCTCGGCGGCACCATCGTGAACAACAGTATCTTGCTGCTCGACTTCATCATCAAGGCACGCGCCTCCGGTATGGATCGCGACGAAGCTATTATGCGCTCGGTGCGTTTGCGCCTGCGGCCCATCCTGATGACCACGGTCTCCACTATTATCGGCCTCTCTCCCTTGATCTTCGAGATGGCCGTTGGTCTTGAACGTATGAGTCCATTGGGTATTGTCGCGGCCTCGGGCTTGCTGGTCGGGACGTTCCTGACCATGATCGTTATCCCCGTGGTTTACTCGCTCTTTGACAGCCTTAGTTTCGTTGTTGCGTGCGGATGGCGTTGGTTTTGGGGGATGCCCCCAAGGGAATTGCCCAGTGAACAAGGGTCAACATCAAGCAGCCGTGACACCTACGCAGGATGATTATTCTACCCCACCAAGATAAAATAGAAGATTAGTGCCACTTTTTGCTTTGCTGGTTGATTGCGTCTTGATAGAGCCTGAAGTCAGGCTATAGTTAATTATTCCAGCGGGAGCTAATGCGTTGTCGCCGGACAATTTTATATCGCTGGGCGCCTAAAGACCGCCACAAAAATTTGCGTTTAAAAGAGGCCAACAATGCGACTTTCACCCGTGCCTGTGAACGTAGCGCAATGTATTCTCTAACACAAAGGAGACAGTAACCCATGTTTATCGTTGTCATAGCTTTTCCAGCAATAAAGGCAGGCAGAGATGCCGATTTTCGAAAATGGTTTGCCTCTTCAGGAGAGACGTTTAGTGGATATCCTGGCTTTATAAACAGGAGGCTTCTGCAACCTGTAGACGGTGGGAATTATGCGGCTATCGTTGAATTCAAGGATCAGGCTGCGTTCAAAGCAATGCATGGTAGTGCTGCACATGATGAAGCAGGCGCACAAGTAATGCCTCTCTTTGAGGGTAAGCCTACGCCAACGTTCTACCAAGTTGTCGGTGGATAGTTTTAGACATGGGATAACTGGCTCAGTGTGTAAGATAGCATCACTGGCAACTTGATTAAATTCACTTTGTGCCTAATTACCCTCCGCAAGATGCACTTCCAGCGCGCCCCGTAGCAATAGACTCAGTTGCTGCGCGGGGCGTTGCTGCGTACACTATAATTTCTCAGTAAAAATAGGGAGGGATGCACCGTGTCTATCTACAAAGTAAAACTGGAACGTAAGCGGGAAGTAGCTGCAGGAACAACGGCATTTTATTTTAAAAAGCCGCAGGGATTTGTTTACACAGCAGGCCAATTCGGCACCTTCACCCTGATCAATCCGGCTGAAACCGATGCCGAAGGCGATGAGCGAATTTTTTCCCTGGCGAGCGCGCCTTACGAAGACTTTATTATGTTTGCAACCCGGATGCGCGATACCGCATTTAAGCGGGTGTTACGCGAAATGGAGCTTGGCACGGAACTCACGCTAAATGCTCCCCACGGTGCGTTTATGCTCCACAACGATGCGAGCATTCCCGCCGTTTTTCTTACGGGCGGAATTGGCATTACCCCTGCTAGGAGCATTGTGCTTCAAGCCGCGCACGACAAGCTCCCCCAAAAGATCTTCCTGTTCGACTCCAATAACAGGCCTGAGGATACGGCGTTCTTGGACGAGTTGATGGCAGTCCAGCAAGAGAATCCGAATTACACCTTCATCGGTACGATGACGCAGATGGAAAAATCAAGTCAAACATGGCATGGAGAGACTGGGTTTATAACTCAGTCTATGCTCCTGAAGTCAATCGACGATCTGACGCTCCCTATTTACTACATCGTTGGGCCACAAGTAATGGTCCAAGCTATGCGAAAAATACTGAATAGCGCGGGGGTCAACGCTGACAACATCCGTACAGAGGAGTTTCCGGGCTACTGACGTGCCCCCTAGCATAGTCAGATGAAAAGAGGGTTTAGAAGCTTAACTCTGGCGCTAGGCGGCAAAATCACACTATGTCACAACGTTTAGTAACTATTGCACGTTATAGAGATATTCCCCCTGCTGGCCTCGCACAATCTATTTTGGAGGCGGAAGGGATAACTAGCTTTCTCGATAATCAGTTCATGGTTGGAGTTAACTGGCTTTATTCCGATGCAGTGGGCGGCATCAAGTTAAGAGTTGCGGAAAGTGATGTAGAGGAAGCTCTCAAAATACTTGCAGCTTATTCCTCATCGGATCTGAATATGGAGCAAGCAGAGGTTGGGCAAGTGCCAGATTTTGCTTGTCCCAAATGTGGTGGAACAGAAATAAAAACCATAGATTATCAGCGGAAGTCTGCAGCCTTGTCTCTGCTGCTCTCGCTCCCTTTGCTCATTTTTGCGAAACGCTATCAATGTTTAACGTGTGGGCACAAGTGGAAATAGGTCCTTAAGAATTAAATTTCCACGGACGCTATGCGATAAAGCTTGCAGCTCCGATTGCTTCTACGTCATCAGATAAAAATAAGAATGTAAATTCTATCCAGCGATTCCACTACTTAATGCATAAGGAGACTGCGGGGGGTAGCGTTAGAAATGCAACCGGGCAAATCCTTTCAAGAGAGTTTAAATAAAATGGAACCAATTCTTATAATTGGAATCATCATATTTACAGGTTTTGTTGCTGGGGAGCTGAGCATTCGCATTGGCTTACCTAAAGTGACGGGATATATCTTTGCTGGTTTGATTCTTAATCCAAAGCTGACTCATTTTATTCCTGAATCATTTGTAGTACATACAGAACTTATTACAAACATAGCGCTATCCTTCATAACATTCTCTGTAGGTGGAACATTATTGTTGTCTAAAATTCGTTCACTAGGGAAATCAATTATTTTTATAACCTTTTTTGAAGCAGAATTTGCGTTTCTGTTTGTAGGGGCTGCTTTTATTCTATTCGGACCGATGATCGTTTCTGAGCCTGAATTTACTTATATGGCTTATTTTATTCCTCTTGCTTTATTGTTGGGATCCCTTGCCGCACCGACCGATCCATCAGCTACATTGGCGGTTGAACACCAATACAAGGCAAAAGGTGAAGTCACCTCAACAATTATGGGGGTGGCGGCCTTTGATGATATTCTTGGAATAATAAATTTCAGCCTCGCAGTTTCTATAGCAGGTATTTGTATACAGCATCAATCCTTGGGCTTTTATTCCATTGCCCAACCTTTTATCAAGATATTTGGTTCTATCATTGTGGGTTGTCTGTTTGGTTTTTTTATGAATTTTATAGCGAAGATGGTTAAACAAGAAACAGAAGGGGTTTTAATTACGCTTATTATTGGTCTTTTGGCCTTATGTTATGGTTTCGCAGGAATGTTTGGCGCGGACGAACTTTTATCTACCATGACGATGGGGATTGTTGTCGTAAATTACAACATGAAAAAGGATGAGATATTCAAATTACTCGAAAGGTATACCGAAGAACTGATTTTCGTCCTTTTTTTCACCATAAGCGCTATGCACCTTGATTTTTCGGTTATGCTCTCGAATTATTTATTCATAATTGTTTTTATAGTATTTCGTGCAGTCGGCAAATTTAGTGGGACATTCGTGGGTGGTAAAATATCTAAATCGTCTTTATCTATACAGAAATTTACCAGCGGAGGCTTAATATCTCAGGGTGGCATTGTGATTGGTTTGGCTCTGCTTATTAAGCAAAACCCTGCTTTTAATTCAATTTCTGACGTTATTTTAAATGTGACTATTGGTGCAACAATTGTCCATGAAATTGTAGGGCCTTTCATTGCTAAATTTGTACTTGAGAAGGCAGGAGAGATTACGTTGAATGGGAAAAGTGTGTAAAATAAAGCGATAGTGCTGAATTGAAAGAGTTGTTCCCTTTTCCTTTTGGACCAATTTGCTCATTAGACAGGAGTAGGCCATGGCTGGCGGCTGGACGCGTGATGGCGCGGTACAAGACCAAATCGATGCAGACATCGAGGAAGCGGTGGAACGCGCCAGGAGTAGGCTCACCGCGGGTGAAAGCCTGATTGAGTGCGAAGAATGCGAATGTGCTATTCCAGAGAAGCGACGTGAGGCGATCCCTGGGGTGCGGTTCTGCGTTGAGTGTCAATCTGCCCTTGAAAAACAGGAAACAGTTTCTAGTGGTTTCAATCGCCGTGGCAGCAAGGACAGTCAGCTCAAGTAGTGGCGTCGCTTATGTAGTTATCCCGCCAAAGCTCATAAAACTAGTGAGAACGAATATTCTTATGGTTTGTGAAATATAATAGCCCTGAAATAGACCTGGTCTGCTAAAAGAATAAGGGAAGCAACGAAGACGTAGGGCGGTTATGGGCGCTTACTTAAAAGGAGATATCGACATGAGCAAAATCTTTGAAAAATACACCATACGTGGAATCGAATTTCGCAACCGACTGTGGGTTTCGCCGATGTGCATGTATTCAAGCGAGGATGGCATGCCGACCGATTGGCACCTCGTCCACCTTGGGAGTCGAGCCGTGGGTGGTGCGGGGATGCTGATGATGGAGGCGACGGCGGTTGTCCCCGAAGGGCGAATATCGCCTGCGGACGCGGGGATATGGTCGGATGCGCACCGCGATGCATACCAGAGAATTACCCGGTTTATAAAGCAGCAGGGTGCTGTCGCGGCAATCCAACTTGCCCATGCCGGGCGTAAGGCTTCGACCGCTGAGCCGTGGAATGGCGGCGAGATGGTCAGCGAAAGGGAAGGGGGGTGGCAGACGGTAGCACCAAGCGCGATTCCGTTTGCCGACAATTACCCCATACCACGAGCAATGAGCGTAGAGGAGATTAAACAAGCCGCCGAGAGCTTCGCCATTGCTGCGCATCGAGCTGTTGCCGCCGGTTTCGAGGTGATCGAAATCCATGCCGCACACGGGTATCTCTTGCATCAATTTCTTTCGCCGCTGTCGAACCAGCGTTCAGATGAATATGGCGGAAGCTTGGCAAACAGGATGCGTTTTTTGCTTGAAACGGTTGAAAAGGTCCGTGCCATCGTGCCAGAAAATCTGCCGGTTTTTGTGCGCATCTCGGCGACTGAATGGGTTGAGGGTGGCTTTGATCAAGACCAGGCCATCACGCTGTGTAAAGAACTTAAAACACGCGGCATCGACCTTATCGATGTTTCAACTGGCGGCAATGTTATGCACGCACCTATCCCAGTTGGTCCTGGCTATCAGGTGTCTTTCGCCGCGGCAATTAGGAGACAGGCGGGCATCGCGACCTCTGCAGTCGGGCTGATAACAAACGCTGAGCAGGCTGAAAAAATTCTGCAAAAAGGAGATGCTGACGCGATTATGTTGGGACGTGAATTTCTGCGCGATGCGTATTTCCCTTTCACGGCAGCTAAAACGTTGGACGGAAGTATCGACTATGTCCCCAAGCAATACACCTACGCAATTGATCTTTAATGGGTAGAAGTGTTTAGCTATAGCACTCAGGCAATAGTGCTCAGGGTGGAATCGAATTATCAGACACACAATGTTTAGGAGAAGATTGTATGAACCAGGAAATTATAAAATTGTTTCCGAAGTTATCCGAAATTCTGGGACTAGACGAAGAACCCATGGGGATTTTTTTCTCGGATGAAAAACCTGCTGAGGGTTATTCTCCAAAAGCGGCAGTGACCCCTACGCGTGAAAGAGAGATAAGGCAAGAAATTGACTGGCAGGAAATATTTACGCAGTTCTCCTGTGTAATGAAAGATATCTGGCGGGCGCGTAAAAATAAAACTGCAGCATATTTTTCTGCAGAACAGTTTGGTTGTCCGGGTTCTGCGTTCTGGCTGGGTTTTCTCAAGCCTCAAACTGAGACCGTTATGCATTTTGTTTCTAGTGGTATCCCTAATCAAATGGAAGGCGAGTTTTACTGCGAGTCGCCCGAGCAGCTAAGAAAGATGTTCGACTATGTCGATCCGGAACCTGCGACGCATAAATTTTGTATTTTTAAGCCTCTGAGTGATTTTACCGCAGAGGAAGAACCGAAGCTGGTAACTTTTTTTGCACGCCCTGAAACGTTGAGCGGATTGCACCAGTTGGCGACATTTGTGACAAATGATCCTGAAGTTGTCGCGTCGCCGTGGGGTGCCGCCTGTGGCAATCTTGTGGTGTGGCCCTTACATTATCTTGCTAAAGGGCTTAATAAAGCCGTTGTCGGGGGCTGGGACCCTTCAGCAAGAAAATATTTCAAGACAGATGAACTATCGTTTACCGTCCCCTTTGGAATGTTTACTGAGATGATGAAGCGTTTCGATGAATCTTTCCTTAAAACTGATACCTGGGCAACAGTACAAAAGAAAATCACGCGCAGCAAAAAAGCTTGGGGCGAGATAGCGTGATGAACAAACAGGGAGCTGTATAGAATGAATCAGATTCATATCCAATATTACCAAACTAAAATAGGGGAGTTGATCCTAGGTTCGTTTGATAAGAAGCTTTGTCTTCTTGATTTCAGATCGCGAAAAAAGCGTACTAGCGTGGATAATAGAATCAAAGATGCACTCAAAGCTGATTTTGTGGAACAAGATGATGCAGTTTTAGCTGAAGCAAGAAAACAGCTTGATGAGTATTTCAAAGGGGATAGAATGAATTTTGATATCCCTTTACTGATGGTGGGAACCGATTTCCAAAAGAGGGTGTGGGCGGCACTGCTGCAAGTACCCTATGGTTCCACCTCTAGTTACGCGCAACTGGCTAGTGACATTGATAATTCAAAGGCCGTGCGCGCGGTAGCCAATGCAAATGGGGCTAATCCAATTGGGGTAATTGTTCCCTGTCACCGCATCATCGGAAAAGATGGCACGCTGACAGGTTACACCGGCGGGTTGCCTATAAAAAAATATCTGCTTGAATTGGAACAAAGCACAACCACTCTTAAATAATGCGAGAGGGGGGAATTCAACGGAGTCTGAATTAAGGGTTGAAATATCCCGTCTGCAGTATAGGGGTCTAAGCGCTGGAGGATTGAGTTGAAAAGCAGAGGAGCATAACATGAAAAAAATTAGTGTTATTGTGGGAAGTCTGCGCAAGGGCTCTTTTAATCGGAAAATGGCAAAAGCGCTTATGGCCCTTGCTCCTGATTCATTGAGCCTTGAAATTATTGAAATAGGGAAAATCCCCTTCTACAACCAAGATCTTGAAGATAATCCGCCCCAGGCTTGGACAGAATTCAGGGAACACTTAAAGGAGTTTGACGGTGTTTTGTTTGTTACCCCTGAGTATAATCGTTCAGTGCCTAGTGTAATCAAGAATGCCCTTGATGTAGGTTCGCGCCCATACGCCAAAAATATGTGGGAGGGGAAACCAGCTGGCATAGTCAGCGTGTCTATTGGTGCCATAGGTGGATTTGGGGCTAACCATCATTTACGTCAGGCGCTGGTGTGTCTCGATATGCCCACCATGCAGCAGCCTGAGGCTTACATCGGAAACGCCGAAAGCCTCTTTGATGAGAACGGCGAGCTTGCCAGTGCCTCAGTTAAGCAGTTTGCGACGAAGTATATGCTAGCTTTTGCCGCATGGGTTGAATTGACCGCACCCTACAAGAAGTAAAACCTCTTGTTTGGGGCTGAGCACTACGCTGTGCTGCTGGTTTTTGCTATACGCACTGATAATTTTAATTGCTTCTGGGTGCAGTCTTTGCTATAAAGCTACTCGCTTCATGCCGAAGTGGTGGAATTGGTAGACACGCTAGGTTCAGGACCTAGTGGGCGTATGCCTGTGGGAGTTCGAGTCTCCCCTTCGGCACCAAATACAACAAGTAACCGTCGCCGGAAGGTGGCGGTTTTTTTGTATCCGGCTCCAACCTTCACTGTTCCCCCTCTGCGTCAGTCTGCCTTGAGAACAACCAACGTTCTGTCGTCTGTTTGAGGGGACATACCACAAAATTCATCTACGGCTTGAAAAGTTTTGGCGGCAATCTCTGCGGCTGTATCTTCGGCGGCGTTGTGCAAGATATGTAAAACATGATTGGAGCCAAACATCTCACCCGCAGAATTGGTGGCCTCCCAAATCCCGTCGGTGCCAATGAATAGAATATCGCCTCGCTGCATGGTTTCCTGATGTACAGGTTTGAAATCAACAGCGTCCAAGATCCCCAAGGGTATGGTGGTAGGGGGCAAATCTACCACACTCTTAGATTCTGCACGGTAAAGATAAACGGGGCCATGCCCTGCGGATAACCAGTGTAAAGAGTGGGTGGAAGGGTCAAGCCTGGCGGCGAAGAGTGTCATGAATCTGGTGTCTTCGCCGTTGCTATTGAGAAAGGTGTTCAGGCGGGTAAAAAGTTCTCCAAGATCCTCCTCTCCATTGGCAATAGTTGCCTGCAAAATTCCGGCTACAGAAGTCATCAGCAGAGCTGCTCCAACTCCATGGCCTATTACATCACCAATTAAGAGACACCATTTACCGGTGGTTGTCTCAATGAAATCGTAATAGTCCCCTCCGATTTCATCGCAATAGTCGAGACGGCCCCACAGATCAAAACCTTTTATTGAGGGCGCGGTTTCCGGCAGTATTAGTTGTTGAATTTCCTTGGCGGCGGATAGGGCCTGCTTAATCTCCTGACGTTCTTTAAGATGTGGGCCAATACTGTTGAAGGCTCGCCCCAATTCTTCAAATTCATCCTTGCTGTTGATAACAACTTTGGTAGTAAAATCTTCATCCGCCAGACGTTTTGCCGCCTGAACCAGCGCAGCAATCGGTCTTGTTACCGCTCGGGCGCGGAGCATACCTATAATAATTACACACAGTAAGACCACAAAAGAGAGCAGAGCGGTCTTTTTTAACGCGCCGGTAAATTGCTCCTCTACAAAGGCAGCCGCATGATTAGCGGGTAAATTAATTTGGGAGTTGGGGATGATCAACAGCGGGAATGGTTCAGTCTTTGATACGCCAGCATAAATCCAGGTTGATTCTTTACCATTGAATTCAAGGGTAAAAAACCCTGCAGTTTTTCTTTCAAACGCCTGAATGAATTTCTCCGGCGCTGAATTCGCTACAGCAGCATCAAACATCTGTTGTAGGGTGATATCTTTTTTCTGCTGGGTTTTCTGGTTGAATATTTCTAGGTGGATATTAAGTGGAAGAGGGTGTGCAGAAGTTTCTGTATCGTGCGTCACTACAAACAACCTGCCATACTCATCCCAGGGCTGTGGGAGCTGCCAGCCTTTAAAAAACTGCTGCTGATCAAAATTTATAGCCGTGATTCCGGCTATAGTCCCATCCGGGAGATGGACGGGGCTATACACAGTGATCTGCAGACGTGCGTTGACTATTTTAAGTTGCCAGTTAATGTTCTGCAGCTGTTGTTTTGTTTCCAGGTCAATTTTTTGTGCCGGTGTGAGCACTTTTGGGGGAAAAACTGATTCCAGTCCTGAGTTCAGAAAGGTTGCGTGCCAAATAAAATATTCTGGATTTGCCTGCTGGGTAGAAAGGTAGGCCGAAGTTAGGTCTGAATCAGTAGGGATGTTTCTTTGCGCCAGAATATCTTCTATCTCGCGTGTCTGCGCACTGACCGCCTGTAGAATAAAAGCACGATCTCTATGTAACAGCAGTGATTGGTAGTGAACCAGTGATTGCAATTGCTCAATCGCGTGCTCCTGCAGGGTGTCTCTAGTTTCGATGGTTAATTTGTCACTGATTTTTCGCAGCGTAGTCTGATACAGCGCTCCGTTGAGCAACAGTGGCACCAGGCTGACGCCTAGCAGCAGGAGCAGAAGTTTGTGCCGAAAACGCATGTGTCTTTTTTCACTCATTGTATAGTTTCTTTCAGTCGGAGTTTTACCACTTGATTCTTCAAGCCGGCTAATTCCACCTATTTTACTGTCTTGTGGCTATCCCTTTTTTACGGCAAAGCGTTCGGTCAATTCGGGTAGATGCTTGCTGTGGGTGAGAATGAGTGCTTCGTCATTTTCCTGCAAGGTGGTGTCTGGATCGGGGGTAAGAAACTGGCCATCGCGGTAAATACCGATTATCCGTGCTTCTTTGGGCAGCTCGAAGGAGGAGACTTTACCCTTGGTGCTGGCGGTGATCTTCACCGTTATGAAGCGTGCCTCGTACTTGATGAGCGAGGAGAGCTCGAGGATATCAACCCCTGCGACTGTGTCAGCTAGGTAACGACTGATGGTTTTGGACGGAGAGACGGTGTGTTCGAGGTCCAGTTCGCGGCAGATGTTGAGATAGTCTACATCGTGAATCTGTACCACCACATAACCATACCCAAGGGAGCGCCCGACCAGAGCCGCGATGATGTTGTACTGGTCATTTTCCGACAGACAGAACAGGTAGTCAGTGTGTTCTGGCCCAGCCTCCTGGAGGAAGTTAGGGCGGCTGCCATCTCCATGTAGAAAGCTACAATCAAGGGAGTCGCTAAGGGCTTCTATCCGCTCTTTGTTTTCTTCAATAATTACCACCTCGTGGCCGCGACTGATAAGCAGGGTAGCAGTTTCTACCGTGAGTTCTCCCGCACCGACAAACACAATTCTCATCAGATATTTCGCTTTCTACCGATCCAGGTACGGTGATAAAAGAAAACCAGCCAGGCGACACATTCGAGACGACCTAGAAACATATCCACACATAACACACTTTTAAGAACCGTAGGCAATTGATGCGCGACAATGCCGGTAGACAGACCAACGGTGGCGGTGGCCGAAACTACTTCAAATAGGGCATCCAGTGGAGCGTATCCGTAGGCGATAAATGGCACCCACGATAGCAAGATCACTCCTACGAACAAGAGTATGAGCATGAGTGCGTCTCTGGCCTCACCGGGCTCGATGATCCGCTTACCGAGTTTCAGCTGGGTAACGGTGTTAGGCGGCACAGACATGGTGCGCACAAAGTGGCGGATAAGGGCGAAAAGCACCAACAGACGCAGGAGTTTGAAGCCCCCAGCAGTGGAACCGACCCCACCGCCGATACCCATAGAGAAAATCAGGAGTAATTTGGACGCATTATCCAAACCGCCAGCATTGAGGCTAGAAAATCCGGCGGTGGTCTGCGCAGAACACACCATAAGAGGAGCATGGCGCAAGGCCGCACTCCATGTATACCCGTGACTCCATAGCGCAAGGCTCATCAGCGCGGTAAAGCTAAAGACAAGTATGAGCAACAGACGTATTTCGAGGTTGTCCCGCAGGGGGCTCAGGCCATTGCGCCACACCTGATGATAGAGCACCAGCGGGAGCGCTCCGGCTAGGGTGGTAAGGGTGGCAACCCAGGCCAGTCGCACATGCGGTAGGTCAGCAAAGCTGCCGGAGGTCGGGGCGAAGCCACCGGTGGAGACGGCAGATAAGGTGTAGAGCACTGCGTCGCGCAGCGATCCCCCGAGCAGCAGCCAGAGAACGATCCCCGTCAGAGTAATCAGACTATACACCTTCAACACCCGCCTAGCATGGGCACGGGTGCCACCGACCAGATCGTCCGGTTCATCAAGGCCGGCCAACCCCAGAGCCGACGGGCCTGGACGTATCACCAGCGCCAGCGAAAACACCACGATTCCCAAGCCGCCATACCATTGCATCCATGCGCGAGAAAAGCTAAAAATCAGCGGTTGGCCCTCTAAGCTTGGCAGGGTGCTGAGCCCGGTGGTGGTGACTGCTGAGACGGTTTCAAACAGCGCATCCATGAATGGAATTCCAGCGACCACCAGCGGAATAGTCATCATGAACGGCACGACCAAAAACACCAGTGCCACCAGCACCATGGCTTCATTCGTTTGGATGCGTGCACTAACCCGGATTCGCCGCAGCCCCATCCAGGCCAGCACCAAGGCGGTAATGATCAGCAGATAGCTCAGGGAAATTTGCCATGGGGCTGTAAACAGCGCGACCCCCAGCGTAATAAGGCTCAACCCGGCAATAATAAGGCAGAACTGGCCCAAATAGTGCCCGATAAGGCGCGGTCGCACAGCAAAAAACATTTCACGGCCAGGCAGGGTCATGGAAGCTCCTGAAACGGGGGGATTGGTTCAAGCCAGCTCTATCGAACCAAGTGTACGTGAAGCCACATAAGTTTAGCACTAATCGTGAAAGTTAAAGCCCAGCGTGGTTACGAAAGATGTTGCACACCTATCTCAGGGTTCGCTAGACAGTATTCTTAATACAATGTCAGAGCCCATATGTTTTTGGTAACACCAAAGACAATGTGCCCCAAAGGATTAGAATCAGGGGAATCCCAACGCGCAAAAAGTCATTAAACGTGTACTCTCCGGCATTCATTATCAGCAGGTTGGTTTTGTAGGCCATCGGCGTGGCAAAGCTCATATTGGCGCCGAATAACACTGCAAGCACAAAAGGCTCGGTGGGTTGCGCCATCTGAATGGCGATTGCGACCGCGATTGGGGTTCCGATGACGGCGGTAGCGTTGTTGGAGACAATGTTGGTCAGCACAGCCATCAGCAGCATCAGACCACTGAGCATGAACGCAGGAGAGGCATCACCGGCAGCGTGTAGAAATAGCTGCGCCAGATAATCTGCTCCTCCGGTTTTCAATAATGCCGAACCGAGGGCCAAACTGGCCGTGACGATCAACACAACCTGTGCATTCAATGCGGTGGTGGCATCACGCCAGCTCAAGCATCCAGTGACAATCATAAACAACGCACCGCAGACCGCGCTGATGGCTATCGGCAGCAGACCCGCAGCGGCAGAAATGATAATTGCTAGCATGATTCCCAACGCTAGCGACGCCTTTTTTGTATAGGGAAGATCCGTGGTGGCATCCAACACCAGAAAGTCTTGCTCTTTTTTAAGCTCAGCTATTTGTACGCGTGACCCTTGTACTAAGAATATATCCCCGGCCTGAAGCCGAAGTTCACTGCTCTGGTTTAATCTTGTCGGCAGTGATTTCCCTGCTGTGTGGATAGCCAGAATGATGATGCCGTAGCGCTCCGCCACACGAAGCCCTTTGAGGGTTCGTCCCTGCAAGCGCGACCCTTGAATGACGGCAATTTGTGCCACCTGCTGATCTTCAGCCATGAGGGGGTGCTCGGTGTCAATGGGCCGCTCCAACGCTTCATCCGCATACAGAACCCCCTCCAACACCTGTTCAAACTCTTTTAGGCGTGTGGTAGTATCCCGAATAAGCAGCTGGTCACCTTCTTTGAGCACCACACTCGGGAGAGGCATCGTGAAATTGTCTGTACCGCGTCTGATGCTGCTAATCCTCATGACACCCTCTGCTTTTTTCTTCACCTCAGCCAACGTTTTCCCGATGCTGGTACTATCTGCTTTAAGTGCAAGGTGGGCGGAAAAGACCCTTGGTGAGGTGTCGGCCAGAGCCAGTTTCCGTTCTGGGATAATCCGTGGGACTACAAGCCACAGGTAAATGATTCCGACCCCAGCGGCAATAGCGGCCGGAAACAGAAAATCAAACATCTCCATGCGCCGCAATCCCATATCAGCAGCAACTGAGACCACCAGCAGGTTTGTCGAAGTTCCTATGGTGGTGCACGTTCCCCCAAGCAGGGTTGCAAAGCCCATCGGCATCAGCACGCCTGAAGACTTGGCCCCGGTGCGGGCAGATACACTTATAAGGATCGGTAGCAGCAACACAACCACCGGCACATTGTTAACAAAGGCGCTGATAAAGGCCCCGATGAGCAAAGTCGCTAGCAGAGAAATACTTGGGCTGCTCTTCCATAACCGTGCCAGTCCTCGGCCAATGGGTTCTAGCCCACCCGTCCGCACGATTCCTTGACTTGCGATCATCAGCGCACAGACCGCAACCAGAGCTTCATGCCCAAAACCCTGAAAAAAATCAACCGCATGTAAAACCTTGCCATTTACCTGAAATGGAAACAATTCAAAACCGACAGAAAGAGCAACTAGGATGAATAAGCTCGACGTTTCCAGCGGAATTTTTTCTCGGGTAAAAAGCAGCAACGCCAGCAGTGCAAGACCAAGAACCGCCAAGGCATGAGGATTATTAGGTAGAGGAAAGTGGGGCATTAATGGCTCCATTGGGATCAGACGGAATATGAGAAGCAACATAAGCGCCCAAGTGTAATTCATAGCTTAACGTTTTGTTTGGGGCGTTTCGATCAATTCTGTCACTAAGATAACGGAACGCAAACATATAAACTTATGCTTTTTATCCCAGCCCTGATGGTTTTTAAGGAAAAGTGAGAAATGGTGCGCACAATTAAGGTTGTTTGATGGCGGCGGGAGCAGATTGGGTACATTGCGAAGAGGGCAGGGGGGACTAACCGCCGCCCCACTTGCTACGAAAAATGAAGAACACCGCACCAAGAATGCACAAGGCAGCCCAAAGATAGTCCAGTTTGAGAGGTTCTTTCATGTAGAAAAAAGCGAAAGGGACAAATACGGACAACGTAATAACCTCTTGCAGAATTTTGAGCTGTCCCAACGACAGTACGCCATAGCCGATGCGATTGGCAGGCACTTGGAGCAAATACTCAAAAAGCGCAATACCCCAACTGAAAAGCGCGGCAACGATCCAAGGTTTAGAGCTAAGGTCTTTTAAGTGGGCATACCACGCAAACGTCATGAATACGTTGCTTATGGATAGGAGAAGGATTGTTGTCCCGATTTCGCGCATATTTATTTATACCCATAACGGTTCAACATAGGCGGCAGTACAAAGAAATGAACACTCCGGTTTCCCGAGTTAGCACGATGCCACTTGCATGCAGTTTCGTCCGGACTGTTTAGCGCGGTACATCGCCGCATCCGCAGCCCCAATCAAATCTTTGGGGATATGTCGTTCTGAAGGCACCAAGCTGGCTACGCCAAGGCTGACCGTGACGAAGCCAAGGGGTGTTTCTGCGTGCGGCAAAGTCAGTGATCGAACCTCGTGCAGGATATTTTTGCCAGTTTCCATCGCCTCAAGTTCGTTCATCCCCGGCAACAGTATGACAAATTCTTCCCCACCGTAGCGCGCCACCAGATCGCCTGCGCGCCGCACCGTCTGCGTCATTACCTGGGCAAGCATTCGTAGGCAGTCATCACCGGCAAGATGGCCGTAGTGATCATTGTAATGTTTAAAGAGGTCGACATCGACCAAGATCAGAGCCAGAGGTGTCTTTGCGCGTTTTTCTCGGTTCCATTCTTGTGTGAGCATATAGTCAAAGTTACGCCGGTTGGCGATACCAGTCAGTCCGTCCGTATTGCTCAGCGCATTAAGCTTATCATTCAGTTTTTTCAAGGCCTGAGTGCGCCGCTCAACCAACTCTTCAAGCTCAAAATTGCGATTTTGCAAGCGTATCATCGGGTAGACTTCGCCATCTTGTGCCAAGCAGAAGGGGACTGAGATACCGCTATGTACGATCATCCAATCTTCACCTTCGAGGCGGAAAATCAACACCAGCCGTGCCGTTTCCTTAGACAAGATGTGTTCAGGAAACGGCAGCTGAATATGAAAAAATGCGGTGACAGCAACGATGTTGGCGCTGATATCCTGCAGAAAGAGATCCTGCATTTCGATACGGATACGACCAGTCACTTGCGCAAAGTCTAGTCTGGTGACTTTTATCCATTCGTCTTTATCCTTGATGAGCACATCACTACTACCGGCGTATCCACTGAAATTTTCACTAAAACGCGCAGTCAATCGATCATCGCGGGACGCGTACATCTCGATGTACTCATCAAACAGTGAGCGGATTAAGGCATGGCGATCTTTTAGTGGGGGAAGGGATGTCATCAAGAGCCTCGCAGATGTATTACGCTAAAATAAAGAAGGAATGCTGCCTAACGATCTGCGTCAACAGCAGTTTGCTCAACCTAGCGGCGGCAGTGCCGTCGCGCTTCATATCGTCTGCTGGATGCTTGTGTGACCACGCAATATTAGCGTGAACATCTGGGGGTTAAGTCCACTGTCAGGGTTTTTATCTAAAGAACTTTTTATATGAATGACTAGCCAAAAGCAAGGGTGTTGCCGTGTGGCAGGGGCGGAATGGATATTTTGTTGCAAGTGTGCCGGCGAATAGAAAATGTCGCACCAGGCCAAGTTTTCGGTTTGGCCCCTTTTATAAAGGTTTGCCCCTTATCTAGTTGCTCCTATATCTTCCTTTATCTCCCTTTATAATCTTATATGTTGGGCTATTCATTAGGATAGTCCCAAGGCGTTTTCTTCAGGCTGATCGGTGCTAGCGGGTGCCGTCTGGCCTATTGTTTCGCCCAGTGTTCCGTCTTGATTTTGCCGCTGTGCGCGGTTTTGTTGCGGCAGCGCTGCGTTCTCGTCCTGTCCGTTTGTCGCCCTTTGAACTGTTTGTGTCCGGTGATTTGTTGCCTGGGCGGGCTTTCCCCTCAGTATTATTTTGTTTCAGCTTAAGCTTTTTGGGCTTTTTCGCTGGAGACACCGTCTGGAGAGTCAGCGGGACTTTGTGCTGCGAGACAAATCCGGTCTCAACTTCGCGCACTAGGGTCTGTTTGATCAGGGTTTCGATGGCGGCGAGAAGCTTGACCTCGTCGGCGCTGACCAGTGAAATTCCTTCGCCTGGCAAACCGGCGCGACCGGTACGGCCAATACGGTGGATATAGTCTTCGGCAACCTTCGGCAGGTCGAAATTGACCACGTGGGGTAGTTCATTGATATCAAGACCTCGGGCGGCTATGTCAGTGGCGACCAAGATTCTGGTTTTGTTGGTTTTAAAGTTTTCCAACGCTTGGGTGCGGAGTGCCTGACTCTTATCGCCGTGGATTGAATCAACTGAAATATTATCGCTCTTCAGGTAAAGAACCAGTGCATCAGCCGCTTTTTTAGTCTTGGTGAAAACCAGCACCTGCGCCCAGTTTTTGTTGCGGATAAGACGGCTGAGCAGCGCTGGTTTTTTGCCCTTATCGACCTCGATTACCCATTGCTTAACTGTTCTAGCCGTTGAATTTCTCGGGCTGATATCGATCTGCAGCGGATTATTTAACAGGGTTTTGCCCAGCTTCCGAATTTCATCCGAAATGGTTGCCGAAAAAAGCAAAGTCTGGCGCAGTTTCGGTAACAAAGCCATAATCTTACCGACCTCAGCGCTGAAACCCATGTCGAGCATGCGGTCCGCTTCATCTAAGACCAGGGTTTCAAGTTGGGAGAACTTGATGGCATTCTGGCTGGCTAGGTCAAGTAACCGACCTGGTGTTGCCACCAACAGGTCGGCCCCACCACGTAACTTCATCATTTGCGGATTGATTTTGACTCCGCCATAGACCACGCACGTTTTAAGCGGAAGATGTTTGCTGTAGCTATCAACGTTCTGGGCGACTTGGACTGCCAGTTCCCGGGTTGGCGTTAGTACTAGAATGCGGACTTGGTTCGCCTTTACTTTGGGGCCGTTATTTAAGCGTTGCAGCAATGGCAGAACAAAGCTAGCCGTTTTGCCGGTGCCGGTCTGCGCTGCGGCCATCAGATCTTTGCCGGCAAGGATTATGGGGATCGCCTTAAGCTGGATCGGGGTCGGTTTGCTGTAGCCACTTTCTTTGATGGCGAGGCGTAGCGGTTCGGAAAGTCCGAAGGAAGCGAAAGACATGGGTGGTTTCTCTCTTCTGCTGTTAAGACAGCGAGGTTAAGTGGAGAGCTCTTCGGGGAAAGGTAGCAGTACTGTACTGTGCCAGCTTTTGCATTTTTTTGCTTAAAAAATATTGGTGCTCGAGGGGTGAAAGCGCAAAATTTCTTTGAAGTAATTAATGGTTTAACCCTATATTAGCTACTTTAGCTTGCCTAAACATTTTTCAAGTGATACTGTCCACGGTTTGTTGTTATGTGATTGGCATTTATGCCTAAGTTGTTGATTTTGCAATGTTTTGTGATGTGTATATGAAGAGTAATGACTGTAAGATTGTAGTTTGGTTTTTTGTGCTCGGATGTTGTTTTGGGGTGTTACCCCTAGCGCAAGCTGAGCCGAGCCTAAGGCAGACGAGCGCGCAGGTCGCGATTGTAGACAACGAAGAAGCAGCGCGTCAAGAATCCTTGCGCCGGAACGTTGAAGATATCCTGCCCGCCCAAGAACACCGCCACGCCATCGAACTCGCTCGGCAAGGAGAGTTGGATGGAGCCCTAGAGCGCCTCGCAGTTTTGTATGCTGCATATCCCGAGGACCGGAATCTTTTCTATGATTATCTGGCGGTGCTCGGTTGGGCAGAGCGGGATACCGAGGCGGCGGTCCTGACACGACAGCTCCCGTTGACCGAAGCTCCGGCCTATGTGCTGGAGGCAGCCGGAAAATCCCTGCGTAACACCCAGCATTTCGATGAGGCGCTCACCTTGTATAGCGAGGCCCGCGTCCGCTTTCCGGAATGGCCCTCGTTTGGCGTAGGGCAGGCCTATTCTTTGGCCGATGTCGGCTGTCCCGAGCAAGCCTTGGAATTGATCGAGGCGTTGCGCCATGACTTCCCCACCGACAAAACGATTCCCGAGGCGGGTATTTATGCTGCTCAGCGGCAAAACGATCCGGTGGCGCTACTCACTTGGAGCCAGCGGCTCCTCGATCTCGCTCCCGAACACGACGATGCTAAAAACGCTTGTATCCACGCTCTAGATAGCCTCGGTGCTAGCCATTTGGCTGAGGACATGGCCAAAGCCTGGATCGAACGAGAGATACCGACCGTGTTCGCCAACAGGGCGGCCCATCAAGTGCGCTGGGGTGCGCTGGAACCCCCCAGCAAGTCTGAACGCTTCGCCGCTACCGATCGGGCACTGACATTCATTGATGAAAATATAGCCATACTGAATCCAGAGAACCCGGCTGACGCCGAACTGATCAAACAGGCACGTTTTGATCGACTGGTCGCTCTGCGTGATCGGGTGCGCATGCAAGAGGCTATGGAGGAATATCAAGAGCTGGTTGCCGATAGGGTAGCGATGCCGCCCTATGCCCTACAAGCTGCTGCCGACGCCTTCCTTTATCTGCGCCAGCCGGAAAATGCGCGGGATCTTTACCTGCGTGTCATCGATGCACAACACGGTAATTTTTTCGCGCAGATCGGTCTATTTTACGCCTATATCGAGCTGGAAGATTTTGATCAAGCAGTGCCCCTGATAGATCGTCTGGAGAGCCAAGAACCCATCTGGGAGTACAAAGATGGGAGTCGTCTTCCCAGCCCTAATCGGCGGCGTCTTGACGCTGAAGTGACTGCGGCCCTGGCCCGATTTTTTGGCGACGATCTGAAGGAGGCCCAAAAACGCTTTGAATCTATGCGGAACCTTGCACCGCGCAACCCCGACCTGGTTCGCCAGGCCGGAGATGTACAATCCGCTCGGGGGTGGCCGCGCCGCGCTCGGGAAAGTTACTTGCAGGTGCAACGCATCGAACCACAACATCTCGGCGCTCAAATGAGTCTGGCAGACAACCATTTTCAGCTCAACGAATTCGACCAGGCTGAGCCGCTCATCGCCGATCTGTACGACCGCTTTCCGGAAAACCGCCAAATTCAGCGTATTCTGCGCGGTTGGGAAACCCATAACATGCGTGAGCTGCGTGTCGGTACTGCCTACGCCGACAACACCGGTTCCGAACCTGCCAGTAAGGAACTGAAGCTGGAAAGCACGCTCTTTTCAGCCCCCTTTCTTACCCATTATCGGGCCTTTCTCGGATGGAGTTGGAGTCGTGCGGATTTTCCCGAAGGGCAAGGTATCTATCGCCGCTACGGGGCCGGTGTCGAATATCGTGACCGCGATTTAGAAGGAACGTTCGAAATCAGCGCTAATCAAGCCTCTGGGGACGATTTAGGTTTGGCCTTGTCTGGACGCTGGCATCTGGACGACCATTGGTCTGTTGCCTTCACCGCTGAACTCTTCAGCCGTGACACCCCTCTGCGTGCCCTACGAAATGGTATTGACGCCAATGCAGTGAGCTTAGGGATCGACTACCTGAGGGATGAGTCTGGCCAATGGGGAATTTCAGGCCAATGGATGGATTTTAGCGACGACAATCGCCGAATCCAGTTGAGCGGCTACCGAAGTGAGCGCTTGATAAGCCGTCCCCACTACAAACTTGACGCCCGTCTTGATCTCGGGAGTGGATCCAACAGCCAAAGTGATGGCCCCTATTTCAGCCCGAAACGGGATTTTTCGGCCGAATTGACCTTCGACAACCGCTGGCGGCTTTATCGGCGCTACAGTTTTTCCTTTGCCCACCGCGTGGCGCTTTCTGGGGGAGGCTATTGGCAACGAGACTTTGGCGGATATCCAGTTGCTTCGCTCTTGTACGAACACAACTGGCAGTTCCACGACCGTCTGGCCCTCGATTACGGCGCCGTACGGCGGCGCCGTGTTTATGACGGCGATGGAGAAACCGGTCTTGAATATTTTTTACGGCTGGGATGGAGGTTTTAGATATGCGACGGCAATGGTTAATTTTCTGGATAGCAGCTCTTCTGTTCATCACCCCAACGGGGGCCGAAGCTTTTATCGTTTTATGCTATCACGATGTTCAGGAAACAGTGGACGATCCGGACAGTATGACCGTATCCCAAGAGCATCTGACGGCTCATTTTGCCTGGTTGAGAGAAAACGGCTACCAAGTGATTGGTGTCGATGACCTCCTCGCAGCCCGGGACGGTAAGCGCCCACTTCCGGAGAGGTCGGTACTGCTGAGCTTCGACGACGGTTACGTTAGCTTTTACCGCACCGTGTTCCCCTTGCTTAAGGCCTTCGATTATCCGGCAGTGCTGGCCTTGGTCGGGCGCTGGATTGAAACTGCCCCTGGGGAAACCGTCCTCTACGGTGACCAACAGGTGCCGCGCGAGCATTTCATGAGTTGGGAGGAGATCCGCGAAGTCACTGGTTCAAAACTGGTGGAGATCGCTTCTCATAGCTATGACCTTCATCAAGGGATATTGGCGAATCCTCAGGGGAACGCTCAGCCGGCCATGACCAACCGCGGCTACGATCCTGAGTGTTCTAGCTACGAAACGGACGCCGTCTACCGCAAGCGTTTGGAGGAGGATTTCACTCTTAATGCCGCGTGTTTCGAGAAGCATCTGGGGCGACGCCCTAGGGTTATGGTCTGGCCTTATGGCGAGTACAACCAGCTAGCCTTGGAACTAGCTGCGGAAATCGGCATGCCCATCACTCTAAATCTAAACGGTGGGGAGAACCAGACTGCCGGTTTGGACGCTGTGCGCCGCATTTTGATCTACGATAACCCTGGCTTGGCCGATTTTGTCTGGTCGTTGCGCCACCCAGCTCCGGTCAATCCACCTTCACGGATCATGCATGTGGATCTAGACTATGTCTACGACCCCGATCCTATTCAGCAGGAAGCCAATCTGGGCTTGCTTTTAGACCGGGTTAAAACCATGGGGGTCAGCACCGTTTATCTGCAGGCCTTTGCTGATCCAGATGGGGACGGCGAGGCCGATGCCCTTTATTTTTACAATCGGCATCTACCCATGCGCACCGATCTCTTCAATCGTGTCGCTTGGCAACTGCGTACTCGCGTCGGGGTGCAGGTTTACGCCTGGATGCCGTTGTTAGCTTTTGCCTTAGGTGACGAATCAGACCAGGTTCAGGCTTGGCGCGCGGACGCTGAACCGACCCCTGACCCCGCGCATTATCGGCGCCTTTCTCCATTTTCGGCCCATGCCCGGCGGCTCATCGGGGAAATCTATGAGGATCTGGCGAAGCACACCCCTATCGCTGGGGTACTCTTTCATGACGACGCCTTTCTGTCAGATTTTGAGGATGCCCACCCTGAGGCTCTGGCCGCCTACCGGAACGCTGGATTGCCCGATGACATTGGCGCATTGCGCGACGACGAAAGGTTGCTCGGACTTTGGACCAGACTGAAAGCCGATGCCCTGCATGAACTGACGGGGGAACTTGCCGCGCGCCTACGTTACTGGCGCCCAGGCGTGAAAACCGCGCGTAATCTCTACGCCCGAACGATTTTAGAGCCAACCAGTTTCAACTGGTTTGCCCAAAGCCTGCCGAACTTTTTGGAACATTACGATTATACGGCGGTCATGGCGATGCCCTACATGGAGAAAGCTGCGGATGCCGACGCGTGGCTGGCCACCCTGGCGGCTCGAATCGAAGAAATTCCAGGTGCTTTCGATAAAGTGGTCTTTGAACTGCAAAGTGTCGACTGGCGTCGGGACAACGAACCGGTGCCTGCGACAACCCTTGTTCGCCAAATGCGTCTATTAGAGCGCTGGGGTGCCCGCCATTACGGTTATTATCCCGATGATTTTTTCAACGACCAACCGACCCTCAAGATGTTGCTGCCGGTTATGTCCCTGCGTACTTATCCGCATCTGCCATGAATATGCTGATCTATATCGAATATATCCGGGGAGTCCTCTTCGCCTTTCTCCTTTTTTACCCGCTCTTCATGGCCTATCTGTGGATGATCGGGGCTGTCTACTATTACTGGCGCCGGGAACGGGGGCGCCCCAACCATAAACACGAACCGCTACTATCCAGCTATCCTGGGGTTTCACTCGTCGTCCCTTGCCATAACGAAGGGGACAATGTGCGCGAAACCATTGCGACACTACTTGCCCAGACTTATCCTCACTTCGACATCATCGCCGTCAACGATGGTAGCAGCGACAATACTGGCGTCCTGCTTGAGGAGTTGGCAAAACAACATCCGCGCCTGCGGGTACTCCATTTTACCCGTAACCAAGGCAAGGCCATGGGATTACGCATGGCGGCCATGTCTTCGCCGCACGAGTTCCTAGTCTGCATTGATGGCGATGCTCTGCTCGATCCTCATGCCACCACTTGGATCATGAGCCATTTCGTCAATGGTGCCCGGGTCGGCGCAGTCACCGGCAATCCTCGCATCCGCACCCGCTCGACCTTATTGGGGAAAATGCAAGTTGGAGAGTTTTCCGCCATTATCGGCATGATTAAGCGGGCGCAACGTATCTACGGGCGCATTTTTACCGTCAGCGGAGTCGTTTCTGGCTTCCGCAAAGCAGCCTTGCATCAGGTTGGCTACTGGAGCTTGGACATGGTGACTGAGGATATTGATATTAGCTGGAAGATGCAGCTCAACTACTGGGATATTCGCTACGAGCCCAATGCACTGTGCTGGATCCTTATGCCTGAGACCCTGCGCGGCTTGTGGAAGCAACGGTTGCGCTGGGCGCAAGGGGGCTACGAGGTGCTGCTGCGCAATACTGCGGGACTATTTAGCTGGCATCGGCGGCGCATGTGGCCGGTGTATCTTGAATTTACCACCAGCGTGATCTGGAGCTACTGCATGCTAACAGTGGCGATCCTCTGGGGAGTGGGGTTATTCATCCCTCTTCCTGAGTATCTGGCCATCCCATCCATAATTCCCAGTTGGCCTGGGGTGATCCTCGGCCTTACCTGCCTCTTGCAATTTGCCATCAGTCTGTGCATCGATTCGCGCTATGAACAAGGGCTTAGCCGGTATTATTACTGGGTGATCTGGTATCCCTTGGCTTTTTGGCTGATCATCCTGTTGACAACCATTGTCGGACTGCCCAAGGCGCTGTTTAAAAAACGTGGTCTCCGCGCCACCTGGGTTAGTCCAGACCGGGGCGTAACCAAAGCCCTCAAAGGAGATTCTAAATGAAGTCCCCGATCATCAAAAATCCCAAAGGCGCGCGGCGGTTTCAGCGCTACAGTCAGCGTCTACTTACTGGGGCCTTTTGGGTCGGCTTCGCTATGCTGCTGCGCCCACTCTTGACCCTGTTCGCCTGGGTTACCGGTGCTCACTTGTACAGTTCGGCGATGTTCGAACGAGACGGTTGGTTTAGTCTGTTGCGTGTTCCTTTTATCTACCCTCTGGTGGTTGTCGGCATCGGTACTTTATTCATCGGTTGGGCAATCTACAACCAACTGCGCTTTCAGAACAACGAACGTCGCACCCGCCAACCTGAATACCTGCTCCCCGCACAGCTCGGCGCTTTTTTTGATATCAACGAGCAACAGGTGCGCCGTTGGCAGAGCCAGAAGTGCATCGTTATGAGTCATGACGAACGTGGCACGCCCTCGGAAGCCGTTAGGAATGTGCAGGGCTAACTTTCCGTTCATTCACCTTGAGGGACTTTAAACTTGGAGAACTTCAGGCTTTGCATAGCTAGTGTAGAGGATGCGCGGCAGAATGGTGGGATGGTGCTTAATTTACAATGTCGCAGGATTGTTGTGTTTTGGTTCAACGTGAATTGGAGAATCCCCTCGTTTGAGTTAGTCTACACGAACGGAGGATTTTACTATGCGCAAGAAACGGAAAAATTACACAGCCAAGGAGAAGGTTTTCATTCTCAAGCGGCATCTTGTTGATCTCGTGCCAGTATCTGAGCTGTGCGATGAATACAATCTGCAACCAACAGTATTCTATCGGTGGCAGAAAGAGTTTTTCGAAAACGGTGCGAGCGCCTTTGAGAAGGACAACTCTCGTCAGAAAAAAGCAGAACAGACCCACATCGAGAAACTAGAAGCCAAGTTGCAGACCAAGAACGAAGTCCTCTCTGAACTGATGGAGGAGCACGTTCAGTTAAAAAAAGATCTTGGGGTTCTCTAAAAGCGTCCTGGGTTCCCCACGATATTCGCGATACCGTGATTGATTTCGTTAAGCGCTGGGTTAGGCGCACCGGTATCGCAGTGGCGCGCTTTATCACCTGGCTAGGGATTTCCCCCAGCAAGTATTACAACTGGCAGAACCGCTACGGCAAAGCCAATGAGCATAATGCCTTAATTCCCCGCGACTTCTGGCTCGAAGATTGGGAGAAACAGGCCATTATCAAATTCTATCTTAAGCATCCACTGCAAGGCTATCGCCGCCTGACCTACATGATGCTTGATCGAGATGTTGTTGCTGTCAGCCCCAGCAGCGTTTATCGTGTCTTAAGTGCCGCCGAGCTGTTACGGCGCTGGAATGGGAAGACATCTAAGAAGGGAACGGGCTTTGTGCAGCCACTGAGACCCCACGAGCACTGGCATATTGATGTCTCTTACGTCAACCTGTGCGGCACCTTCTACTACCTGTGCAGCTTGCTGGACGGCTGCAGCCGTTACATCATCCATTGGGAACTTCGCGAAACAATGACCGAAAAAGATGTGGAAATCATTCTGCAACGTGCCCGAGAGAAGTTCCCAGAGACGACTCCCAGGATTATTTCCGACAACGGCCCGCAGTTCATCGCCAAGGACTTCAAAGCGTTTATCCGGATGGCCGGTATGACCCATGTCCGCACGTCACCTTTTTATCCGCAGAGCAACGGGAAACTGGAGCGTTATCATAGAACCATCAAGACCGAGTGCATTCGCCCCAAGGTGGCCCTCTCACTTGAAGAGTCCAGAGCCCAGATAGCTGATTATATCCTCTACTACAACAACGAACGGCTTCACAGCTCAATTGGCTACATCGCTCCCAAAGACAAATTGGAGGGACGAGACAAGAAGATTTTTAAACAACGCGATCTAAAGCTTGAAGCTGCCAGAGAGGCACGCAAACAAAAACGGTTGGAGGAAAAACGCCGCCCCGCACTCCATCTGGTACCAATATCCGGGGAGACTTTTAACTCGCTAACTCAACAGGGTCAGTTCTCCATTTCCAGCTGAGGCAAAACAGTTGTTGATCGTTTAAGATACAAAACACCAGCGCCTCCGGAAAACATCCCCGGAGGCGCTGGTGTTTTTATGCGGTCTTTAAGTGATTTTGGAGTCCTGCGCGGATTAGCAGTCGAAGTACAGGGCGAACTCTTCGGGGCAGGGCCGCATGCGTACGGGGTCAACTTCTGCTTCTTTTTTGTAGCTGGTCCACATATCGATGACGTCTTCGGTAAAAACATCCCCCTTGAGAAGGAATTCGTGATCTTCATTCAGACAATTGAGGGCTTCGTCTAGGGTGGCGGCAACGGATGGAATTTCTCTGAGTTTTTCCGGCGACAGCCCATAGATATCTTTATCCAGCGGTTGACCTGGATCGATCTTGTTTTCAATGCCGTCGAGGCCAGCCATCAGCATAGCCGCAAAGGCCAGATAGCCGTTAGCCGCTGGATCTGGGGTTCTGTATTCTATGCGTTTGCCTTTTTCGCTGTTCGTTACTGGGATGCGCAACGAGGCCGAGCGGTTGCTGTTGGAGTAGGCCAGGTTTACCGGAGCCTCATATCCCGGCACCAGACGCTTGTAGGAGTTGGTGCTTGGGTTGGTGAAGGCGCAGAGCGCTTTGGCGTGTTTGATGATGCCACCCATGTAGTACATAGCCATCTTGGAGAGACCGCCGTAACCGTCGCCTGCGAAGAGGTTTTTGCCATCCCTCCATAGGGACTGGTGGCAGTGCATGCCGGAGCCGCTGTCGTTATACAGAGGTTTGGGCATGAAGGTTGCGGTTTTACCGTGGGCAAAGGCCACATTTTTGATGATGTATTTGAACCACTGTAGATTATCGCCCATCTGCAGCAAGGAATCGAAGCGCATATCAATTTCGCACTGCCCGCCAGTGGCTGCCTCGTGGTGGACACATTCGATATGCAGGCCGATATTCTGTAGAACTATTACCATTTCATTGCGCAAATCGACCGTTGAATCGGTTGGCGCGCAGGGGAAATAGCCTTCCTTGTGGCGGGGTTTGTAGCCCAGGTTTGGATGCTCCTGGCGGCCTGAATTCCAGATTCCTTCTATAGAATCTACCGCGTAGAACGATTGATGCGACTCAGATGCATAACGTACATCGTCAAAGATAAAGAACTCCGGCTCCGGGCCAAAATATGCAGTATCGGCGATGCCGGTGGATTTCAGGTAGGCTTCGGCTTTCTGGGCGATAAAACGCGGATCGCGGGTATAGCCTTCGCGCGTGATCGGATCGGTAATATTGCAGATCAGGCTTAGGGTGGTGCGTTTGATAAAAGGATCTATTCTGGCCGTGGCTGGGTCGGGTATAATCAACATGTCTGACTTATGGATGGGTTGCCAGCCACGGATGCAAGAGCCGTCGAATCCAAGCCCCTCTTCGAAGGTATCTTCGCTGAATTCACAGATTGGAGTGGAGAAATGTTGCCATCTACCGACAAAGTCCAAAAACTTATAGTCGACAAATTCACAGTTCTTTTCCTTCGCGAACTCCAGTACTTCCTTAATTCCCATCGTCTATGTTTCCTTTGTTGGGTTGAGTATGAGCATGTTTCGGGGGCAATGTTTTTGTTTTATAGTGCTTTATCCCCACGTTCACCGGTGCGGATGCGCAAAACATCTTCAACCGAGGTTACAAAAATTTTTCCATCGCCAATCCTTTCGGTCTTGGCAGTTGCGGCAATCTGATCTACTACCTGTGCAGCCATATCGTCCGAAACAATTATCTCTAGCTTGATTTTAGGGATAAAGTCGACGACATACTCAGCTCCGCGATACAACTCGGTGTGGCCTTTCTGGCGACCGAACCCCTTCACTTCACTGACGGTCATCCCTTGAATGCCTATCTCGCTCAGGGCTTCCTTTACTTCGTCTAGCTTGAAAGGTTTTATGATGGCTTCAACTTTTTTCATGAGTCTTCCTCCTGCAGGTAGAGTTTGAGTGGTTAAGCATATATGGAACTAATTCGACCTATATGGATGAAGCGTATCTGCTTATGCCGTTTTGGAGTTTTTTATCCGCCAACGTGGGCTTGAAAATCTGCAAGACTACGTAAAATGCCAGCGAAATGCTACAAAGACTAACGGTTAGTATAACTCCGATATCAACCCTGCTCAAGGAAGGTTTTGTTTTATGCGTGCAAATACCCTGGGTTTCAATTCTAGCGCTACATAAAAAAACAGACCACGGCAGCAAAGGCGGGTCTGTTTTTTTTGGTAGTGGGAATGGCGTTTAAGCGCAGTGGGCGTTAAATCAAGCCAAAGGCCACCATGGCTTTGGCAACCCTGGTAAAGCCAGCAATATTGGCACCGCGCACATAGTTGTTGGGGCTGCCGTATTGCTCTGCGGTCTCATAGCACAGTTTATGGATTTTACGCATGATTTGCTGTAGGCGTTGCTCGGTATATTCGAAATCCCAAGAGTCGCGACAAGCGTTTTGTTGCATTTCCAGCGCGCTAGTGGAGACTCCACCGGCGTTGGTTGCCTTGCCGGGGCCATAGGCGATGCCGGCATCGAGGAATACGCGCACACCTTCAGGGGTGGTTGGCATATTTGCCCCTTCACCAACCGCCACGCACCCATTTTTGATCAACATGGTGGCATCTCTACCGTTGATTTCGTTCTGAGTGGCACATGGGATAGCTACATCGCAAGGAATTTCCCAAATGTTGCCTTTGGCGATGTATTTTGACTCAGGGTAGTGGGGAGCGTAGTCCTTGATGCGGCGGCGTTCAACCTCTTTAACTTGTTGAAGCAGTTCGACGTCGATCCCTTGTTCGTGGTAGACGAAGCCTCCGGAGTCAGAGCATGCGACAACCTTACCGCCGAGCTGATGGATTTTTTCGATGGTATAAATGGCCACGTTTCCGCTGCCGGAAACCACACATTTCTTTCCTTCGAGGGAATTGTTCCGCACCTTGAGCATCTCATCTACAAAGAAGGCGGTGCCATAGCCTGTCGCTTCTTTACGCACCAGGGAGCCACCCCAGTCAAGCCCTTTGCCTGTAAGTACCCCTGCTTCCCAGCGGTTGGTGATGCGCTTGTACTGGCCAAACATGTAGCCGATTTCCCGTCCACCTACGCCGATATCACCAGCAGGGACGTCGGTGTGTTCACCAATGTGGCGGTAGAGCTCGGTTATAAAGCTCTGGCAAAAGCGCATGATTTCGTTGTCGGACTTACCTTTAGGGTCAAAGTCTGAGCCACCCTTGGCACCGCCGATGGGGAGGCCGGTGAGGGCGTTTTTGAAGATCTGTTCAAAGCCCAGAAACTTTATAATGCCCAGATAGACCGAAGGGTGGAAGCGTAGCCCACCTTTGTAGGGGCCAAGTGCGCTGTTGAATTCCACGCGGAAACCGCGATTAATCTGCACATTGTTCTGGTCGTCCATCCAGGGGACGCGAAAGATAATCTGACGTTCGGGTTCGCAGATGCGCTCAATGATGCGATGGTCGGCAAACTCAGGATGTTTTACTAATACAGGCCCGAGAGATTCAAGAACCTCCAGCACCGCCTGGTGAAATTCTGTTTCACCGGGATTACGGTTCAGCACTTCCCGATAGGCTGGCTTAATTTTATCATCAAGTGTTATGTTCATAATGCTGCTCCGGGGAAATTAAGTTTAATTCAGTGCACATAAGTAGCCACCATGTGTTTATTCAAAGATAGTGCCAACACCATTTCTGCGCGGAGTTTTTGTCAGTTTCATGCCCAAAATGTCTTGAGCAGGGGGTACAGGTGCTATTCTATCAAAAGCTAATTAGTTTGAATAAATATAAAGTGTGCCCCTGAGCCACACAGTGTGTAACTTTGGCAGATTGTTGTGTGCGCTACGCTTAAAACAGATACCGGAAACAGATAAAAAGGGGATGAAGCTATCATTGCTATTGCAAGGGAATTGTTTCCCCAGGGTGATCCTGTATAGGCTCGCCCTGGGGAAACGCAGGTCCGATATCTAACTGTTTACCTATTCCTTTGCGCTGTTCAGGAGTCTGAAGTATTCGCTGTTAGTGGATAGGATGGCACGATTGTTTTTTCCGATGGTTTTCAGATACGATTCAAGGGTGCGTACGAAGCGGTAAAATTCCGGATCTTGGTTGTAGGCTTCGGCGTAGATTGCCGCCGCTTTTGCGTCGCCTTCACCCTTAATCTGCACAGCTTTTTGATACGCTTCCGATTCGATCAGCTTTAGTTCCTTGCGCATCTGCCCCAGAATATCGGCTTTTTCCCCTTCACCTTCAGAGCGATATTCGGCCGCAACTTTTTTACGCTCAGAAATCATCCGTTCGTATACGCTTTGGCGCACCTGATCTACATAGTTGATCCGTTTAATTTTAACATCGATCAATTCTATGCCGTATTCCGGAGTATTCAGGCGTGCTTTTTCCAATACAAAATCCATGATCTTATTTCTGCCAATAGACGTACTCTCGTCATCGGTAATTTGCTCAAATTTCTGCTCGGTAATGCTCAGTTCGCCAGTATAATCGACACTGCGCACCACATCTACAAGGCGATGGGCCGAAATCTGGTCACGTACTACGGAGTTTATAATATCGTTGAGCCTGCTCCGTGCGTTCTGTTCTGTGGCTACAGTGGTAAAGAATACCAGAGGTTCACGGATGCGCCAGCGTGCAGTGGTATCCACCCAGATATATTTTTTGTCGCTCGTGGGTATCTGATTCGGGTCAGCATCCCAATTGAGAATCCGGTTGGAGAAGGTGTGGACCGTTTGTATAAACGGAATCTTGAAGTGAATTCCGGCGTAACGTACGCCACCCACAGGTTTACCGAACTGGGTTACAATGGCTTGTTGCGCTTCGTTGATAATAAAGAACGAGTTTAGCGCAAGCGCTAACACTACGATTATAGGAAATATCAGTTTTTTCATCGGCTGCCTCCGTTGTCCATTGCTTTGCTACCCAGAGGTAGTAGGGGCATAATTCCAGCTCCATCTTTATCGATCAAATATAGTTCTTTTATTTCCGGCAGGATTTGTTCCATCCTCTCCAGATACAGACGTTTTCGGGTGACATTTGGAGCTTTCTTATATTCTGCGAGCAGTGCCTTGAAGCGCATGGCTTCACCTTCGGCCATATTAATGCGTTCCAGTGCGTAGCCCTGTGCTTCTAGAATTTGGCTGCGGGCCACCCCACGCGCCTTGGGGACCTCGCGGTTATATTGCTCGCGTGCTTGAAAAATGAGGCTTTCGCGTTGCTGTTCAGCTTCGTTGACTTCATTGAAGGCGCTGCGCACCTCTTTAGGTGGATTGACGTCCTGAAACTTCACTGTAATGATGCGGATGCCGATATCGTATTCGTCAAATATACTCTGCAGGTCTTTTTGCACTAGGATAGCCAGACGTTCGCGTTCGGTGGTCAAAACATCGGTAACGTTGGAGTTGCCGATCACGATGCGCAGAACAGCCTCGGACAGATCACGTATGGTTGCGGTTGGATCAGCGATATTGAACAGATATTTAACCGGATTCATTATCTGGTACTGAACGATCCACTCTAGGTCGGTGACGTTGAGATCGCCGGTCAGAATTAGTGATTCTGCGGTGTAATCTCGAGCGCCGTAGGCTGAGCGGGTATCGGCGCGAAAGCCAAACTCTTCCTTAAGGACTCGCCCAGTTTTAACCAATATCACCCGATCGACACCAAAGGGTATTTTCAGGTGCAGGCCAGGTGGCGCAGTGCCAATGTTTATTCCTAGGCGCAACAGGACCCCGGTTTCTTCGGTATCGACTTTATAAAATGCGCTTTGGGCTCCAAACAGAAGCACAAGCGCAAGGACAATGCCCAATACTAGTTTTTTGGGAGGCCCGCCGCCGGCTTTTATTTTTTTGACGAGCGCCTCCAGGGCCTGTTCCAATGGATCCTGGCGCGGTTGCCATGGGTTTTGTGACATGAGTTTCTCCTCTATGTACAGGTTAGTAGGTGCTTAAGTTAGTCGGTGTTGCGTGTAAGATGTTTCTAGAACGGATAACCAAGTACAGGCAGCCGCAGCTAGCGGCCACCCACAAACGGCCATTTGTGTGCGCTTAGCCCGCTTCGAGGGTTATCCCACTTCGTTGTAAATTCGTTCGCGAAAATCTGCACCAAGTTCGGCGGCGATAGTGGCGCAGGCGTCAATGTCAACTCCGGGGACGGTTACGGCAGAGGCTATTACCTGTGGGATAATTTTTACTGCCTCACGGATAAAGTCTTTTATCCCCGCATAACCTTCGGCACCGTAGGTAGAACGGCATAGACGCTGATACTCCTGTGCGTCGGAGGCATTAAGCGAGATTGAGATTGAATCTACCAGCCCTTTAAGTTCAGGAACAATGTTACGTTCGTGGACTAGGTTGGCCTGTCCATCGGTGTTGATGCGCACCTTAACTTGGTACTGTTTAAGCCAGCGCGCCACTTCAATCACGGTGTTGAGGCGCAGCAGCGGTTCTCCGTAGCCACAGAACACCACTTCTTCGTAGCCACGCGGATCACCAATGGCATGGATAATCTCCTGCGTGTCCGGTTCGCGCTCCAATTTCAGCTGGTGTCCCTTCACCTTGAAATCTTGAAACTTGGTGCAGAAGGTACAGCTGTTGGTGCAGCGGTTGGTGATGTTCAGGTATAAAGAGTTGCGGATGCGGTAGGCTATTTTTACCGCTTGATCAACCTGTCCAACGCCAAAAAGTTCATAGGCGTTGAGGCTGGTTATGCGCGCTATATCATGCGGAGTGAGGCCGCGTAGTTCAGCAATGCAGGCAGCTGTTTCGACCGTATACGCTGGCTCATTGCGTTTGCCTCGCATTGATTGTGGGGCCAGGTAAGGGCAGTCCGTTTCCACCAAGATGCGCTCAAGGGGGATGTTACGTATAACCTCGCGCAGCCCTTCATTCTTGGGGTAGGTGATGTTGCCGGCAAACGAGAGGTGAAAGCCCATATCCAGGCAGGCTTGTGCTACTTGCAGGTTGCCGCTAAAGCAGTGCAGAACCCCGCCACACTCCTGTGCGTTTTCGGCACGCATAATGCTTAGTACATCGGTGTGGGCGTCGCGCGAGTGAATAATCACCGGTTTGCCACATTGTCGCGCCAGTTGAATCTGCTGGCGGAAGGCTTGTTGCTGCACTTCGTGGGGCGAACGATTGCGGAAATAATCCAAACCCGTTTCGCCGATGGCTACCACTTTTTCATTGTTGGCGAGTTCGCGCAACTGTTCCAGTATCTGCGGGGAGAGGGTGCTAGAATCATGGGGATGCACCCCGACGCTGGCATATATTTTGGGAAAGTGCTGCGAATATTGCTGCGTTAGGGCCACACTTGCCTGTGAACTCTCCAGATTGCAGCCAACGGTAATGATGGTGTGTACTCCGACTGCGGTTGCGCGCTCAAGCACCGTGTCAAGATCGGTAGCGAATCTGGGGCCATCCAGGTGTGCGTGGGTGTCGACCAGAGCTGGGTGTGTAGTGGGCATATACAAGGGTGCTCCATGGGGCTGAAATGAAACCGGGCGCGAAGCGCGCCCGTGGAAGGCCTAATCTTGTTCAATCCGCGGGAATAAGGGCGGAGCTTTACAAATATGGCTTCCGGGTTTTAGTTGTCCCCACTTCCCTGAATTTTCCTGTTTTTCTGCAGCACTTAACCCCAGGATATCTTTTATTTTATCCCCAGTGTCGGGCATGAACGGCTCAATGCTCAAGCCTACCAGGCGGATAGCCTCAATGAGGTTGTATATCACCGTTCCTAGGCGCGCGTGTTGGCTCTCGTCTTTGGCTAGCGCCCATGGGGCGTTGGTGTCGATGTAGCGGTTTGCAGCGCTTACAATCTCCCAAATGCTTGTCAGCGCCTTATTGAATGCGAGCGCCTCCATGTGCTGATCCACCGCTTCCATTCTATCGCGGCACACCTCTATCAGGGCGGCATCAACTTCGGTGCTTGCCTGCGGCGTCGGTAACACAGAATCGAAATATTTATTCACCATCGCAGTACTTCGGCTTACTAGATTGCCTAAGTCGTTTGCTAGGTCTGAGTTGATGCGGTTTATCAAAGAGGAGTGGGAAAAGTCGCCATCAAGCCCGAAGGGAACCTCACGCAGTAGGAAATAACGGATAGCATCAACGCCGTATTTTTCCACCAGCATGTTGGGCTCCACTACATTCTGCAGGCTTTTACTCATCTTTTTGCCTTCAACGGTCCACCACCCATGCGCGAACACTTTTTTGGGCAGGGGTAGGCCGGCAGCGAGGAGGAATGTCGGCCAATAAACTGCGTGGAAGCGGAGAATGTCCTTGCCTATTACATGCACATCTGCAGGCCAGAACTTCGCAAAATTGCCTTTTTCATCGTCAGGATAGCCAAGCGCGGTAATGTAGTTGCTCAGGGCATCGAACCATACATACAACACATGTTTTTCATCGTCGGGGACTTTTATCCCCCAGGAAAAGCTGGTTCGAGAAACGGACAGGTCGCGCAAGCCCTCACGTACGAAACTGAGGACCTCGTTGCGGCGCGAACGTGGCTGAATAAAATCAGGATTGGCTTCAATGTGGTCAAGAAGCTGGGTCTGATACTTGCTCATACGAAAGAAATAGGATTCTTCCTGCAGTTTTTCGGTGGGGCGGCCACAGTCTGGGCAGCAGCCATCGATCAGGTTTGTTTCAGTCCAGAATGTTTCGCACGGGGTGCAGTACCAATCTTCATAGGTGCCCAGAAAAATATCTCCTTGCTCTTTAAGCTGGAGAAACATCTTCTGCACCCCTTTTTGGTGGCGCTGCTGGGTGGTGCGAATAAAATCAGTGTTATCGACGTTGAGTTTTTCCCATAGAGCCTGAAAGCGGGGCATAACCCGATCAGCCAACTCCAACGGAGTTTCACCATTGGCTAGGGCCGCTTTTTCAACTTTTTGCCCATGTTCATCAGTGCCAGTGAGGAAAAACACATCATAACCGCGCGCGCGTTTGTAGCGCGCCAGCGCATCGCACGCCAAGGTTGTGTAGGCGTGGCCGATGTGTGGCACATCATTGACATAGTATATAGGGGTAGAGATATAAAATGAATTTTCCATACGAGCTCCTGCTATTCTTTCGGCTTTGGTTGCGGCCGACGTTTGTTGCGGCGACGTGGAGGTCTTTTCTTCAGCTCCTGTTCGTTACTGTTGGGGCTGGCAGCTGTTTCGCCAATGCCACGCGAGGGGCTGTTTAAGCTACCTTTGTTTCCCGTCTCCGTCTGGGTAGGGCTTTTGTCTGTCGGTCTAGGTGTCTGACCCTGTTTTGGACGTTTGCGCCTGGAGTCTGGTTTTGCTTTTTTACCTTCCGGACGTGCTGGCTCGCGTGTGGCACTATCTTTTCTTGGCTCTGCATCGCTTCCGCGCGCTTGCGTCTGGGGTGTTCCGCTGCGCTTGGCACCGCGATTGCCCCCGCTGCTACTTTGGGTGTTGGTATCCTCTTTGGGGCTAGGTGTAGACTCAGTAGCAGTAGCGGTTTGGGCCCTTGTGGCGCTGTCGGGTCTAGTACTGTTCGGATCTTTGTTGAGTTGATCAACCGGGACCTCAACGTTTTTCCCCTCAAGACGTAGAGTCACGCTCTGACCTAGAATGTTAACTGCGTTGACTGTGGCTTCCTGTCCCTCGAACATAACCTTGCGCCCGAGTTTGGGGAGCTTCTTTGCCATGCTGCAATAGGTATCGTATTCGTAACCTAAACAGCACAAAAGCCGACCACACTGCCCGGAAATTTTATTGGGGTTAAGTGCTAAACCTTGCTGTTTGGCCATTTTGACCGAAACTGGTTGAAACTCGGTGATAAAGGTGGAGCAGCACAGTTCGCGCCCACAGATGCCTAGCCCTCCTAGGAGCTTGGCCTCGTCGCGCACCCCTATCTGACGCATTTCTATGCGGGTATGGAAGTGGTGAGCCAGATCTTTAACGAGTTCACGAAAATCAATGCGGTTTTCGGCGGTAAAGTGGAACAGAATCTTTGACCCATCGAACATGTAGTCGGCCTTAACTAGGCTCATGGGCAGATTGCGCTTCTTTATCCGGTCCACGCAAAAGTCGAACGCTTCAACTTCCTTGGCGCGACTGATACGGGTCATGTTGATGTCAGCCTCAGTCGCCAAGCGTAAAACTTTTTTTAGTTCCAGCTGGCGTTTGCCTATATCGACAATGCTGCGCGGGGCACGAACTATAATGCCAAGGGCGCGCCCGCGGCTGGTTTCAACAACAACCTGATCCTGACACTTCAGCGCATAGCCATTGGTGTCAAAATCGTATTGCTTGCCGGCATTACGAAATTTAACCGTGACCACTTCTGTGTGGTTTTCAGTTTTTGGTTGTTTTTCTGGGACGACAGGTTCTGTTTCTTGCTGCCGTTCAGAAAGCTCAGTAGAATTGTTATTCTGTTTATTTTGCATATATTTAAAATACTTAGAGTTAATACTTGCAATCAATATTTATAGAAAATGTTGGATTGGAGCTGCATTTTCTGCTTCGGCGCAAGGGGGCATTCAGCTAGCATAGGTGGCTTTGGCTAGCTGAAGGCGTGCGCAAGAGAATTTTTGCATGGTAGCGTATTCGGCAACGACAGGCAACGTTATGTTAAGGGCTACGCCCGTTTATTCTGTCGTCCTTGCTGGGTGGGGGCGGTAAAAACAAGGCGGGACAGAAGCCACTCCATGGCAAGGAGATGGTTTACGTTGTGCTGCAGATAGGTGCGGCAGCGCAAGATACTTTCGAGCATGGCCAAGGCTGAGGCTGGCGTGTGCTTGCGCGCTAAATGCTGCAGGCTCTGCTCTAGATCGGTGTTAACCAGGAGGGCGCTGGAGCCGCGCGCAGTTATGATGAACAAGTCGCGATAACAGCTGATCAAAATGTCGGTAACTGCTTCGGCATATTCTCGATCTAGTCCCAACTCGGCGGCGAGATCCAGCATAGGGAGAATGGATCCTGGTTGCAGGCGACTTATGCGGGTAAAAACGTCGCGGCGTGTATTTAGATAGAAATCACGATCCGAGCCAAAGGCCTTGTTCAGGCTGCCCTGGGCTAGAGCCGCGAGGATGTTGCGCTCGGTTTCGTCGGCAACTTGGCTTTGGAGTACTTTATCGATGTCGGTTTGGCGCAGGCGTGAAAATGGCAGATGCTGGCATCTCGACCTGACGGTGGGGAGCAGGGCCTGCGGCTGTGAGCTTAGCAGAATAATAATGGTTCCGTAGGGCGGTTCCTCTAAGGTTTTAAGCATCGCATTTGCAGCGCTGTGGTGCATCCGCTCTGCAGCGTCGATGAGCACAATGTGGCGCGTTGACTCTAGTGGACGATAGGCGAGCGCTCTTTGCAAGACACGAATTTGTTCAATTTTTATAAATTGACCATCAGGTTCAAGGGTATGCAAGTCTGGGTGGTTGTTGTGGTCGATACGGCGACAAGAGCTGCACTTGCCGCAACCGTTGCCAGCATCGCAGAACACCAGGCGCGCCAGCGCTAGTGCCATCAGACGCTTACCGATCCCATCAAAACCACTGAACAGGTAGGCATGGGCTAGTTTACCGCTGGTAAAGGCGTGCTGCAGCAGTTTTTTCTGGCGTTCATGACCTATGATGGCGGTAAAAGGGTCTGTAGAGAGCATGAAGTCGGAGCCTATTGCTTCCATGTCGCGATGTGGGGTTCTGTCACGTCGGCAATCCGCTGCGCGACCTGTGCAGGTGTACCGCTGGCATCGATGCGCTTTATCCGCTGTGGATGCTGGAGCTGCAGCTGAGCATAGCCATTTTGCACCCGCGCATGGAATCTGAGCGATTCTTGTTCGAAGCGTGCTTCGGCATCGAGATCCTGAGAGTGGTTACGCGCCAATGCGCGCTTTAAGCCGATTTCAGCGGGAAGGTCGAGCCATAGGGTTAGTTCCGGTTCAATCTCGCCACAGGCCAGCTGCGCAAGTTTTTCTATGGTGGTGCGTTCCAGCCCTCTGCCGTAACCTTGGTACGCCATGGTAGCGTCGGTAAAGCGATCACATATAACTACTTTGCCGGCATTTAAGGCAGGGCGTATCACCTGTTCCACATGCTGAGCCCGCGCCGCTGCATAAAGCAATAGCTCGGTAGTAGGAGCCATCTCCACATAGGTGGGGTCGAGGAGGATGGAGCGGATTTTGTCCGCAATGGCGCATCCGCCTGGCTCACGGGTGGCAATGGTTGGGAGGTTGTACCTCTGGAGCAGATCATTTAAGTGCATGATCTGGGTTGTTTTGCCACAGCCTTCGATTCCTTCGATGGTGATGAATTTATGCATTGGTATATCCACGTAGTTTTATGCTGGCCGCATAGATTTCATGGCGGCTTGCTTTGCACAAAGTAAATTAATTATAGTCGAGCCTATAACTTTACAGGTTTCGCAGCGCATGAATCAAGGTTAAAATCCCCCTTTGGTTGGCGGATGGCGCATGGGTGAGTCAGCGGGTGGACTAAGTAGGTGAGGCTATTCGTGGGGGAGCTATCGGAGGAACCCACTGGAGGTAGTGGGTAGTATTGAACTCCAGTGTAGCTTTAACGAACCGTGTTCGATAATTTTTCTGGTGCGTTTTAACCAGTCACGGTATGGTGCGAGTTTTGATTCTGGGATTAGATAGAAGTATTTATACCATGGATGAACTTCTGCATAAAATACAGCTGTGCCCCATGCTAGAGAACTTTGAGCAGGCATTAGGGTATCGTTTTGCTACGCGCGCTTTGTTGGTAAGGGCCCTGATCCATAAATCCTTTGCTAACGAAAAGCTCAAAGATCCAGCGGCCTCCAATGAGCGGCTAGAGTTTCTTGGCGACGCTGTGCTTGATTTGGTGGTCGCCCGGCATTTGTACTCGATGTTTCCAGCGTTACCCGAGGGGGAATTGTCGCGGGTGAGGTCCGAGCTGGTCAGTGCCGCGGCTCTGGCCACTCTGGCACGCACCCTTAATTTAGGGGGCTATTTACGCCTGGGGCGCGGGGAAGAGCATAGCGGCGGACGCGACAAAGACAATATCCTTGCGGACGCGCTGGAGGCGGTGTTTGGGGCGATGTTTCTCGACTCCGACTTGAAGCAAGCAACAAAAATAATCGTAGCGCTCCTTGATGACAAGGCGAGCGAGCGGGTCCAGCAAGAATCACACGACTACAAAACCCGTCTGCAGGAAGAAGTCCAGGCTCGTTTCGGGGAAACACCAGAGTATGTTCTGTGCGACCAGAGTGGCCCCGACCACGCGCGTTCTTACCAGGTGCAGGTGTGTTATGCTGGGCGTACCATTGGGTATGGAAGTGGTAAAAGCAAGAAAGCCGCACAGCAGAAGGCAGCACAAATGGCTCTGAACCAAATTGACCTTGAACCTGAACATGATATTGAGAGTACGTTGAAATGATAGAGGATACAGTACAGGAAAAGCAGGAAGAATTTCGTTGCGGGTTTGTCTCCATCGTGGGACGTCCCAATGTCGGTAAGTCAACCCTGCTGAATAAAATTTTAGGGCAGAAAATAGCCATAACCGCCAACAAGCCCCAAACTACCAGAAATCGAGTGCTTGGTATTCACACCACGGAGAATGCGCAGACATTGTTCCTTGATACCCCAGGGATTCATAGGGCACGTGGAAAACTGAATAAATATATGGTGGATCAGGCTCTGTCGGCCTGTAGTGGCGTCGACCTTATTCTGCTGGTTACCGACGCAACTGCGCCGGGTAAAAGTGATGATTTTATTCTACAGATTCTAGCCCAGAACCAGATTCCGGTTGTTCTGCTGATTAATAAGATTGATCGTATCGAGAAAACGGTGCTCCTGCCACTGATGGCTCATTATCATGAAGCCTTTGATTTTGCCGGGATAATCCCCATATGTGCCGCAGACGGCGGTGGGGTGAATGAACTGTTGCATCAAGTGGAGTCTATGTTGCCGCTTGGACCGATGCTCTATCCCGCAGACAGTGTAACGGATCTGCCCGAACGCTTTATCGTAGCGGAGATGATTCGGGAAAAAGTGTTGCGTCGCACCCACCAAGAGCTCCCCTACGGAGTTGCGGTCGAGGTGGAGAGCTTTACCGAGCGAGAGCGTGATGGTCTTATCTCCATTCAAGCGGTTATCTACGTCGGGCGCGATGCGCATAAACGTATTCTGGTGGGCAAGGGGGGTAGCATGATCCGCACCCTGGGCACCGATGCGCGGCATGAAATTGAACGATTCCTCGATGCCAAAGTGTACCTTGAGTTGTTCGTCAAGGTAAAGAAGAACTGGACGGAATCGGATCGGGCGCTAAGAGAGCTAGGTTATAACTAGATTCAATGTTACCTCTATAAATATAACCTGCTGGAATCAAGCCTGCAGACTTAAACATATAAAAGGTAAAGAGGACTGAGTATGTCTGTAGTAGCGATAGTAGGGCGCCCGAATGTGGGCAAATCGACCCTGTTCAACCGTATTTTAGGCCAGCGCAAAGCTATTGTCGAAGATTTTCCCGGGGTCACCAGAGATAGAAATTATGCTGAAGTAACCCGGTTTGACAAACATTTTACCCTGATTGATACCGGCGGTTTCGAACCTGTTAGCACTGATCGCATGCTGGCGCAGATGCGCGAGCAGTCGCAGCTTGCCATGGAAGAAGCAGACATTATTTTGTTTCTTCTCGATGGACGAGAAGGCTTGACGGCGTCGGACCATGAAGTGGCGCAGATGCTGCGACGGGTTGAGAAGCCAGTGCTGTATGTGATCAACAAGGTTGATGGGCCACAGCAAGAAGAGGATGCGACAGAGTTTTACGCCCTGGGAATTGGCGAGTTTTATACGGTTTCTGCTGAACATGGGGGTGGCATCGGTGAGCTGACCAGAGTGCTACAGGAGCTGCTACCTGAACAGGTCGAACAAGAAGATACTGAAACCGAGGTGCGTATTGCGGTTATAGGGCGTCCCAACGTGGGCAAGTCATCCATCGTCAACCGCATGCTTGGCTACGAGAGGATGGTGGCGAACCCCACCGCTGGCACCACACGTGACAGCATTGATACTCCCTTTATGTACGATAAGCAGCGCTACGTTCTTATCGACACGGCTGGCATCAGACGGCGTGGGCGTGTAAGCGAAAAGCTGGAAAAATACTCCATTGTTCACGCCCTGAAGGGGATGGACAGAGCGCATGTAGTGATGTTGGTTATCGATGCAGAAGCGGGGATAACCGACCAGGACATGACCATTGCCGGCTATGCCTATGACAAAGGGCGTGCGGTGGTGCTGGTGGTGAATAAGTGGGATGCTGTTGAAAAAGACAACTATACCATGAAGAAATTCACCGAGGATGTGCGGGAAAAGTTCAAGTTTTTGAGTTTTGCCCCCATAATGTTTATCTCCGCTCTCACTGGGCAACGCGTAGCCAAGGTAATGGAGACGGTGGCAGAGGTAGCACAGCAGTTTAATCTTAAGGTCAGCACCTCTACACTCAATAAAATCTTGCAAGCTGCCGAGCAGAAGCATCCGCCCGCCATGTATCAAGGTAAGCGGGTCAAGCTGTTTTACATGACCCAGACTGCAGTGCGACCACCTACGTTTACCATCTTTGTGAGCAAGTCTGATGGGGTGCATTTTTCCTACCAGCGCTACCTGGCGAATAAAATCAGAGAACCTTTCGGATTTGTAGGTTGTCCTATCCGCATTAATTACAGGGACAGAGAACACTAAAGAGAGTGTATGGACCCCTTATCACCCCCCCCAACTTGCCTGCTCTGGGTCCCCCATGGGCAGACAATAGCTCTATAGTTAAGATGACGCTTTTCAGGCTACTTTGCAGTTTGGGCTCAGCCCGCGCTGCATTGCGCAGTTGTGTGCTGGGCAGGAGCTTTTTTTGTGCTAAAGTTTACGCTGCAAGTTGGCGCAGAAATTTGTCGGTGGCGCCAGCGCTAAAAGGAGACTCGGGTGAGAAAAAAAACAATTCTTGTAGTTGAAGATGAAGAGAGCTTACTCAAGCTTGAAACCATTCTTCTTACATCCAGAGGATTTGAGGTAATAAGGGCGACCAACGGCAGAATAGCGCTGGAGCTTTTGGAAAAAGAGAAGGTAGATCTGGTATTGCTGGACATAATGCTTCCCGAAATCGATGGCTTTGAGGTGTGTCAGCGCATTAAATCCAATCCGGAAACGAAAAAATTGCCGGTAATTATGCTTACGGCTAAGAAAAGTCAGGAAGACCTTGCGCGCGGAAACGAAGTCGGAGCCGACTGGTATGTGACTAAACCGTTTAAATCGGCCAAGGTTATCGAAATTATCGAACGTCTGTTATTGTAGGTTTTTCGTATAGATCTCTATGCTTTGGGTGGGGCCGCACATGTGGTTCTACTTGACATAGAGGTCAATTTAATGTTATACGCAATCACTTTACACTACTAAATTGATGGTGATTTTTTATATCAAGCAGGAGGCACTCTTGGCAAAAGAAGAAGCAATAGAGGTTGAAGGCACCGTGATTGAACCGTTGCCCAACGCCATGTTTCAGGTGAAACTGGATAACGACCATGTCGTGTTGGCGCACATTTCTGGAAAGATGCGCAAGTTCTATATCCGCATTCTGCCTGGCGACCGGGTAACCGTTGAACTTTCTCCCTATGATCTTTCCCGCGGTCGCATCACTTACCGCGAAAAATAGTCTGTGATCGGAGGCTATCTCTGACGCTCTTCCCCGTAGCACTGACCTAAGGCAACGTGGTGAGAAACGTGCCAGACAGCGTAGTTCATTGCTGCGCTGACTGGGCGATGGAGAAAAAATCTAGTGTCCATAGACATAAAAGCCGGCTGCTGCCGGTTTTTTTTATCTAATTTGCAACAGGTCTGCCAGATCCGCAGATCTCATGGCACGGAGGCAATAGAGGCGTGATGGAAGAGAATTACAACCCCGCACAAATCGAGCAGAAATGGCAGCAACGCTGGGGCACAACGTCCCATTACAAGGTTGATATCTGCAAGGATAAGGAAAAGTACTACGTGCTGGAGATGTTTCCTTACCCATCCGGGCGCATCCACATGGGGCACGTACGCAATTACTCTATCGGCGATATAGTTGCCCGCTTCAAGCGCCTGCAAGGCTTTAATGTGCTCCACCCTATGGGCTGGGATGCGTTTGGCATGCCGGCAGAAAACGCTGCGATTGAGCACGGCATCCATCCGGCCAAGTGGACCACAGAAAACATCGCCAATATGCGTAAGCAACTGAAAAGGATGGGGCTATCCTACGACTGGGAGCGCGAATTCGCTACCTGCGATGCGGACTACTATCGCTGGGAGCAGCTCATGTTTCTTCAGATGTTTGAGCGCGGCTTAGCCTACAAAAAAAGTTCAGTCGTAAATTGGTGTGAATCGTGTCAGACCGTCCTTGCTAATGAGCAGGTTGACGACGAGCGTTGCTGGCGCTGTAACACCGAGGTTAGTGATAAAGAATTGGATCAGTGGTTCTTCAAGATCACTGACTACGCTGAAGAACTGCTTGAGGATACGTACAAGCTCCCAGGTTGGCCGGAATCGGTTCTTGCTATGCAGCGCAACTGGATCGGACGCAGCACTGGTTGTGAAATAATCTTTAAAACCGAAGATGACGCACACAGTATCCCAGTGTTTACCACGCGCCAGGATACCCTATTTGGCGCTACCTTCATGAGCCTGGCTCCAGAACATCCGCTGGCGCTTAAACTGACCACGCCGGAGCATAAAGCGGAGGTGGAGAGTTTTATCGCTAAGGTGAAGAAGCAGGACAAGAAAAATCGCACCAGCGAAGATTTCGAAAAAGAGGGTGTCTTTACCGGTACGTACTGCATAAACCCTGCTAGTGGGTGTAAGATGCCGGTATTCTTGGCTAATTTCGTCTTGATGGACTATGGTACCGGGGCAGTTATGGCTGTTCCCACCCATGACCAACGCGATTTTGACTTCGCGCGCAAGTACGATCTGCCTCTCGTAATGGTGGTCAGCCCTGAAGGGGAAGAGCTCAAAGTGGAAGAGATGACCGAAGCTTGGACCGCTCCTGGCATTATGGTCAACTCTGGTCAGTTCAACGGACTAGACAACGAGAGTGCGAAAGAACAGATAGCTGACTACCTTGCAGAGCAGGGTATTGGGATCAAGAGTATTAATTATCGTCTGCGTGACTGGGGTGTATCACGCCAGCGCTATTGGGGTACCCCCATCCCCATTGTTTACTGTGATACCTGCGGTCCGGTACCAGTTAAAGCGGAAGACCTTCCGGTGGTTCTGCCTACCGACGTTGAATTTAAGGGAGAGGGGGGCAGTCCTCTGGCTCAGCATGCGGCATTCCACCAAACCACCTGTCCTGCGTGTGGAGCTCCAGCCCGGCGTGAGACCGACACTTTTGACACCTTTGTGGAAAGCTCCTGGTATTTTGCCCGTTACGCTTGTCCAGATTACACCGGAGGTCCCTTGGACACTGCTGCTGCCGATTACTGGTTGCCGGTAGATCAGTACATTGGTGGGGTAGAACACGCGGTAATGCATTTGCTCTACGCCCGTTTTTTTACTAAGGTGATGCGCGACCTCGGTTTGCTGAATGTGGATGAACCATTTACCAACCTGCTTACCCAGGGGATGGTGTGTAAAGAGACATACTCCTGTGCGGAGCATGGCTGGCTTTATCCTGAAGAGGTCGATACCGGGAAATGCACTAAGTGTGGTACTGAAGCTGTACGTGGGCGTACGGAAAAGATGAGTAAGTCCAAGAAAAACGTGGTTGATCCGGACCTCCTTATCTCAACCTATGGGGCAGACACAGCGCGGCTCTTTTCGTTGTTTGCCGCGCCACCCGAAAAGGATCTAGAGTGGAATGATCAGAGCGTAGAGGGCTGTTATCGTTTTTTAAATCGGGTATGGCGCGCTGTATACGAGCATAAAGGGGTCTTTACCCAGCCCGTTGAAGGGGATGAGGGTAAGGACGCGCGCGCGCTGCGGCGTAAAACCCACCAGACCATTACTAAGGTAACGGCAGATATCGAGGGCAGCTTCCATTTCAATACCGCCATCGCCGCGATTATGGAGTTGGTCAACAGTATTTATGCCCTCAAAGACACCTCCTCCTGCCAAGGGGCGATACGCGAAGCTTTGGAAACCGCAGTTCGGCTCCTCGCACCCTTTGTCCCACATATTTGCGAAGAGCTGTGGAGCAACATGGGTCACACCGTCAGCCTTGAAACGGCGGGTTGGCCTGTGCCCCAGCCTGCGTTGATGCAGGAAGAGGAAAAACTCATTGTCGTGCAGATAAACGGTAAAGTGCGGGCACGTGTAACTGTGCCGGCCAGCGCTACCAATGCGCAGATCGAAGAGCAGGCGCTCGCAGAAGAACAGGTGAAGCGCTTCTGCGCGGATAAAACCATCCGCAAGGTTATCGTAGTTCCGGGTAAACTTGTGAATGTGGTTGTCGCATGAGTTACACCACGAGGCGCATGGGAAGGCCTCTGCATCGGTATGTGGGGGGCATAATCGGTGTAGTCGGTATATGTATTGGAGCGTGGCTCCTAAGTGGATGCGGATATCATCTGCCGGGGCGCGGAGATGCCATTCCCGCAGATATACATAAAATATACGTTGCTGTGCTCGGTAATCGTACTACTCAACCATTTATCGAAAACATGCTGACCTCCGACGTGCGGGATCAGTTTACGCGGCGTCCGAGCTTTGAAGTGGTGGGCGACCGCAAGAAGGCCGATGCGGTAATCACGGGAACCATAACCAGGTATAACATTGACGCTGTAGCCTATGATGAGAAAGACAATATAAGAGAATATAGAGCGGTTATGACCGCTGAATTTCGTTTTGAGCGCACCGACGGCAGCGAAGTCCTTTGGCAAGGCAATGTGACCTGGGACGAGGAGTTTATGGCGCAAAATGACCGCGCTTTGCAGTACAACAATGAAACCGCAGCACAGAAAACACTGAGCTCGCGTCTGGCAAGTGAGTTTTTTAACAGAATTGTGGATAATTTTTAAACGGAGTCACCCATGAATGCGACTGAGTTGTCTCGCAGTGTCGCAGCTGGAAAGCTTCCTCCCCTGATTTTTTTGTATGGTGAGGAGGCTTTTTTGTTACAGGAAGCGCTCACTGAAGTGTGCAATGCCGCAGTTGCGCCCGCGGATCGAGACTTCAACCTTGATCAGTTTTCTGCGCAGGATGATTCCGTAGACGAAGTTCTTGAAGCCGCATATTCCTATCCGGTATTTGCTCCTCGCCGCTGTGTCATAGTCAGACAAGCTCAAGCATTTAATGCCGCCCAGTATGAACAACTGCTCCAATATGTGAAAAAGCCTCTGGACTCAACCTGCTTGGTGTTGTGTGCTGAAAAAATAGATAAACGCAAAAAATTCTTTACCACTTTTAAAAAACACGGCGAATTAGTTGAATTCAAACGTTTGTATCCAGACAAAATCCCTTTTTTTGTGGAACGACGCGCTGCGGAGAGGGGCAAACGCTTTACTGCGGATGGCCTGAACTTATTCTGCCACCGGGTTGGAACCAACTTAACTGAAGTTATTGCAGAACTAGATAAGTTGGTCAGCTATTGTGGCACGGATGAGTCCATCCTCGATGTTGCTGATGTCGCAGCAGTGGTGTCCGATACCTGCCTAGATAGTATTTTTGATCTTACCGATGCGGTAGGCAGTGGTGCCCTAAGCAAGGCTTTGCTCCTCACCGAGCGTTTGCAGCAGGATGGAGAGCATCCATTGATGATTTTGGCTATGCTGGTGCGTCACTTTCGCCAACTCTGGAAGGTACAGGCTCTGCTTGAGAGTGGAGCAGCGCAGCCTGAGATCTGCAAACGTGTGGGGATAAATCCATATTTTGCAGGTAAAACCATTGCGCAGGCGCGTAAGTTCGACACGGCGGCATTTGTGGCTATCTTTGAGTTGTTTGTCGAGTTGGATATGGACCTGAAATCCGGCGGGGGACAGGCGAGTTCCTTAATGCAGCAGGGTATTATGCGTCTGGTCGCTTTTGGCGACGCTGTAAAAGGGCATTACTAAACTAAGAGGAATAAAGCGTGCGGGGGCGATTAAGCTCAGGTAGGCAGTGCTTAGGCATAAAAAAAGGGGCCGAAGCCCCTTTTTCATTGTAGTTAATCCAGGGTGTTGACCAGTTTGGTCAGGCGCCCGATTTTACGGCTAGCAGTTGCTTTATGGATAACACCCTTACTTGCAGTTTTGTCGATATAAGGGATAGCTTTTTCTAGCGCTGCAACGGCGGCTTCTTTGTCTTTAGCGGCAACAGCGACACGCACATTCTTTACCAGGGTACGCATGGAACTGCGTACATGTACATTTCTAGCGGTGCGGATAATGCTCTGACGATTGCGCTTAATAGCTGATTTATGTGTGGCCATGCGTTTGTGCTCCGTATTTCCAAGTGGTGTTGTGATAAAAACATTCAGGACTTTATGTAGGGTTAGACATGTATCTAATCTATACATAATCTTGAATGATCGACTGCTACAGGGATCGTTTTATAACATCGCGCAGCGTGGCTGTCAAGGTAAGAGTTTAATCATGTTATTTGAAAATTCCTTACGAAACAGTATGTTGAGTAATTGTCGCAATGGATTAAAAATAAATAATCCTATTCGTGAACCCAAACATGAACAGGGATTTCTATGAGTCGCGTACACATGTTGGCCGCAACCGCAGTTCTGGGCATTTCAACGCTGTTGAGCCGTTGTGCCGGTCTGGTGCGAGACATGGTAATTGCAACGATGTTCGGTGCTAGTTATGGCACAGATGCATTCTTTATTGCCTTTACCATTCCAAATCTGTTGCGGCGCTTTTTTGCCGAAGGTTCTTTGACCGCGGCATTTGTTCCGGTCTTTTCTGGGGTGCAGCGCACTAAAGGACACCACGAAGCGGTCATTGTAGCCCGACAGTGCTGGTCGTTGCTTATTATGATTGTGGGCGTTCTTACCGCTCTAGGGATCTTGTTTGCGCCTACGCTTGTGACCCTGGTCGGGCATGGCTTTGCCAGCGTCCCTGGGAAGATAGAACTCACCATCGATCTTACCCGAGTGATGTTCCCGTATATTTTCTTTATCAGTCTTTTAGCTCTGGTTACCGGAGTATTGAATGTATATGGGCACTACTTCATGCCGGCGTTCTCTCCGGTACTGCTAAATGTCTCCATTATTGTAAGCGCTGTATTTCTAAGTAAACATATGGAGCTGCCTATTGAGGCCCTAGCTTGGGGCGTGATAGTTGGGGGTGTGCTCCAACTGCTCGTCTCCTTGCCGGTGTTTAAGCACCACGGCTTCAGAATAGCCCCAACTCTGACCCTTGATCACCCGGCGGTTAAGCGTATCGCCTTGCTTATGCTGCCGGGGGTTGTAGGGGTAGCCATCTATCAAATCAATGTGGTGGTTACGCGCCTGTTGGCTTCATTTCTGGAACAGGGGAGCGTGTCCTGGCTGTATTATAGTCAGCGTTTATTTGAATTCCCGCAGGGAATTTTCATCGCATCGTTAGCACAGGCCCTGCTGCCTACTATGAGTCGTCAGGCTGCGGATGGGCAGGAACCTGAACTGCTCGATTCTTTGCGCTATGGACTCAATCTCATTATTATTATCACCCTGCCGGCGGCTGTCGGTTTAGCCATGTGCTCCCATGCGCTGTTCAGCCAACTGTTCATGGGCGGTGAATTTACCTATACCGATGTGAGCAACAGTGCTACTGCGCTAATTGCCTATGCGCCTGGTCTGTTCTTTGTCGGAATCAGTCGAATTATTGTCCCGCTGTTTCATGCGCGCCAGGATACCCGTACTCCGGTAGTGGTTTCCTTTTGGACTCTGCTGATCAATGCAGGAGCCGGTCTGTTTCTGATGCAGTATTTCAGTTATATAGGTCTTGCTGCAGCTTTAAGTCTGGCTTCATGTTTCAATGCCATGGCACTGTTTATCCTACTCAGAAGTAAGCTGAGCGCCGTTCTTGCCCTGAAACCGCTCCTGGCAGTATTTCTGCGTGCCGGAATGGCTACCATCCTGATGGGTTTTGTCGTGCAGGGGATACTTCAGTACGGAGTGTGGGAGCAGGGGTTCAGTCTCGTTAACATTTTGAGCCTTGGTGCCGCTGTGGGGGTAGGAGTGATTGTGTATGTGCTGGCCTGCCTGTGTATGGGGCTTCAGGAAGTGACTGAAATCTGGCGTCTAGTAGGAAAACGCTTGCGCCGTTGAATGCCGCATAATTTGTTGGTACCAGATTCTCAGGCGCTTATGCCATCAACCTCGAACTGACGTAGGGCCTCGTAGAGGATAATTCCCACGGAATTAGCTAGGTTGAGACTGCGCACGACTGGGTTGTGTATCGGGATGCGTAAACATTGTTGCGGTGGGTGGGCAGCCAATAGCTCTTCTGGCAGGCCGGCGGTTTCCTTGCCGAACACAACAAAATCCCCTCGTTTGAATTTGGCGCTGGTATACGTTACTTGCGCTTTTTTACTCGCCAACCACCAAGTCGCACCGGGATATGCCTGCTGTAATTGGGTGAAATTGTCCCAAAGATGCAACTTCACATGGGGCCAGTAATCCAGCCCTGCGCGCTTTAAACGACTGTTATCCAGAGAGAACCCCAGTTTGCCGACCAGATGCAGATGAGTACCGGTTGCAGTGCATAAGCGCCCGATGTTGCCGGTATTTGGAGGAATTTCCGGTTCAACCAAGACAATATGGAAAACGGCGTTATTACTGGGCATTGGTTTGGCTGTCCCGTACGCGGCGCCAGCGGTGATGGACCCAGAACCACTGCGCTGGCTGTTTTCTGATCGCCTCTTCAGTTATGCTGGTCATCTGCTGGGTATGTTTCTGAATATTCTCCGCTGTAGCTTTGCCTTCAAAGTACTGCGGAGCACCAATTTCTACGTGGTAGGTGAAACCAGGTTTTCGGTACACGAACACCGGCACCACCGGAACGCCGGTTTTAAGAGCGATTTGGGCGATTATTGGGGTTGTGTAGGCGGGGCGCCCAAAAAAATCGGCCAGAATGGCCTGATCCTTAGAAAGATGTTGATCTAGCAACAAGCAGACCATCCTTTTTTCCGCTAAAGAGCGTAAAATCTTCCGCGCCCCGTGTTTGCTTTCGATGCAGTGTCCTCCGGCCGCTTCCCGTTGACGCTCAAAAAATCGATGCACCACGGGGTTATGCACCTTTTTAGCGACAAAATCTACCGGAAATCCAAGCATGGGCATGAAGAACGTACCCACCTCCCAGAAGCCGATGTGTCCCGAGAGGATGAACGCCCCTTTGTTTTGGCGCTGAATCTCTTCTAAATGTTCAAGTCCCTCGAAGGTAAAATAGGTGTCAAGGTCTTGCTCAGAGGTGAATTTGTCCAAGCGCAGCATCTCTATGCCACTGACTCCCAGATGCTCAAACACACGCACCACCTGCAGTTTTATCCAGGTTTCGGTTTGTTCTGGGTAGGCATGTCTCAGGTTCTCAAGCGCAGTTTTACTGCGTCCGGGCTGGACAAATCGACTCACGCGTCCCAGCATTCCCCCCAGGCGCAGGGCTGTTGTGCGTGGCAGGATTCGTGCTATGCTTGCCACGAAAAGGAACGGTATCGCCTCAATAACATTGAATATCTGTCGTTTTCGGAGTTTTCTCTGTTTTCTATTGCTCAAAATTGAATATCCTCTTTGCAGCAAGCCGTGTGTCTTGGGCAGGAGTGCTTTTAGTTTGAAGCGGCGTAATTCTACGCCGATTTTCATTATGTGCAACCTGTAACATATACTGTGTGAATATAATATGAACCTGGATTATTTTTTCATTGAAGCACTGGTCGCACAACTCAATACCGAACTCAAGGGCGCATTGGTAAAGAAGGTTCACCAACCCCGTGCCGAATTGATCGTTATTGTCCTTTGGGATGGGCGCCAAGAGCAACGTTTATATCTGAGTGCAGAAGTGGGTCGGGTGTTTTTGGGGATATGTGCGTTTAAATTCCGCAATCCTATGCAACCGCCCCGCTTTAGCCAGTTGCTGCGTGCTCATCTGCATCGGCTCGAAGAGATCCGCGTACTGGGTTATGACCGCCAGGTGGGGTTGTTTTTCACCTCAAAAGACCAACGTAGGCTGTGTTTGGTGTTCGATATGTTCGGACGCAATACCAACATGTTTCTCTATGCTGAGGATAGAGGATTGTGGGATAGCATGCGTCGTGTACCGGGCTCGGCAGCTACTGTACCCGATGATCTTTTTGCCCTGCCGAGCAGCCCCGTTCTAGCTCCAGACTTTATCTTCCTTGGCGCTACCGCCCTTCAATCGCTAGATGAAAATGGTGCCGATCCGGCGCTTTGGCTGCAGGAGCACGTTATTCCCATGAGCAGAAGCGTCGCGCGGCGCATCGGTAGCGAAATCGAGCAACAGCATTCGTTAGAACCTCTGCTTAACTTTATTGCAGCGTGGAAGGATGGAAAGCTGGTGCCCGAAAAACATGGCAAGGTATTCACCATGTGGCTAAACAACGATGTTGCAACCGCCACAGATACAGGTGCAAACATAGAAGCAAGTGTTGATATAAACGAATTTTTGAATCGGCACTTGCAAGAGCCTAGTAGCGAAGCGAGAGCTTTTGCCTGTAATCCAGAACTATTATCTGGTGTTGATAGGGCCCTTAAAAAAATGCGCAAGCGCGGGCGCAATATCGAAAAAGAGCTCGCTGCGTGCGCCCGGCATGAAGAATATGGACATACCGCTGAGTTGCTCGATGCCCATCGCTATCTGCTACGGCGGGGCATGCACGAGGTTGAGGTGCAAGATTACTATCGTGATCCGCCGGAGAACGTAAGTATCGCCCTTGATCCTGTTAAGACGGTGCAGGAAAATATTGACGCGGCCTACAATCGCGCGCGTAAGGCACGCCGAGGAGTGGAGCACTGCCATCGGCGGATGCAGGAGACCGAACAGGAACTCTACTGGCTTGAAGAGATCCGTCAGCAGCTGAGCAGTGTGGAGGGCGCTGGGGATGAAGAACTTCTGCGTGCAGAACTGTTGGAGCACGGTTACCTGCGTTCGAGGGGTAAAGCAGGCGTGCAGCAGCGTAAAATAAATCCGGTGGATTTGGTGCGCACCGCGCTCACTCCAGGGGGATTCCAACTTGTGTGGGGGCGCAACAGCAAAACCAACGCCTACATCTCCCGCCATTTGCTCAAGCAGGATGATTTGTGGTTTCATGCCCACAACACTCCCGGCTGTCATCTGGTACTCAAGACCGGTGGACGAGAACCAGATGCAGAGGATATTCACATTGCCGCTGCTGTTGCTGCGTACTATTCTGCTCAAAAACAGGAACACAGCGCAGAAGTTATGTGGACAAAGGGGAAGCATGTAAAGCAAATCAAGGGGGGGCGTCTAGGCATGGTTACCGTTGCCACCTTTTCGACCCTGCATGTCGCGCCACAGCATGAACAGGATATGAGTCAGAAAGAGGATTTGGACAAATCTTGTACGCCTTGTATTGCGCAGAACGACTGAATTGAAGGGAGACATCACCCATGCAAAAAACCGTATTGGTAACCGGGGGTAATAAAGGGATTGGGCTGGAAACTAGTCGTTATTTTCTCGCCCGCGATTACCACGTTGTGGTGCTAGCGCGTGATTTCAGTGGGTTTGAATTGGCAGGGCAGCAGAACATAACTGAATGCGTTTTTGATCTCACTTGTATTGAGCTGATCCCGCGCTTGATTGCGGATATAGGCCACATCGACGTGCTGATCAACAATGCTGGAGTGATGTATTCGCTGCCCTACGATGCCTACCCGCAGGAAAACATGGAGAGTCTGATGCGTCTGAACATCGAAGCTCCTGTGGCCTTGATGCGCGAGGTGGGTAAACAGATGGTGACCAGATGCGGCGGACGTATGGTCAACAACGCTTCGGTTGCGGGGCAGGTTGGTCATCCGGATATCTGGTACGGTATTTCCAAAGCTGGGCTTATCAACGCCACCAAGAGTTTTGCGCGTATCCTTGGGCCCGATGGAGTTCTGGTCAATGCTGTAGCCCCAAGCCCGGTGGAAACAGATATGCTTGCGGTGATTCCACTTCACCGACGCGAAACGTTCAGAGAGTCGGTGATCAATAAACGCTTTGCCACTGCCGCTGAAATAGCTGAAGCTATTGGCTGGCTCGGGACAACGTCTCCAGCGTATATCAACGGGATCTGTATCGATATAAATAACGGCGCTTTCCCCCGCTAGCGCCGAGGGCAGGTTATGGGTATCTGCCTAAGGTTAACCGAACCAACAAAACAGTTGTGTGCGATACTCTGACATCCGGAATTCACTCGTTGTCCCCCCACTAAAGATTCCCCAGAATTTTCAGCATCGATCCGCAGATTATGCTACAAACACAACATTTGAAGCTGATGCGTATACCCTGAAACCTCTAACCTCCAATCCAGAACGTAAGGATACCGAGCATGACTGAAGAGATGAACGACACACAGGAACTGAATGAAGATGAAGATTTTGCCTCCATGTTTGAGCAGAGTATTGCGCGCATAGGGACAAAGTTGGAACCGGGGATGCAGATTGAAGGAACTATTTTGCAAATCGGCCCCGAGTGGACCTTTCTCGATGTTGGGCAAAAAGGAGAAGGGGTGCTGTCCAGCGCTGAAATTATAGATGGTGAGGGAAATGTCACCCGTGCTGTAGGGGATAAAATTTCAGTGTATTTTGTCTCTCGTGCCAAAGGGGAACTGCACTTTACCACTAAAATTGGGGCTGGGCGTTCCGGTCTGGAGCAGTATGAAAGTGCGTACAGCAGTGGCATCCCGGTTGAGGGGGTTTTCGAATCTGAGATCAAAGGTGGGTTCAATGTGAAATTGGCGGGTAATACCCGTGCGTTTTGCCCGTTTTCGCAGTCTGGTTTTCGTCAGGCCGAGGGAGAAAGTCTGCTGGGGCGCAGCGTGACGTTCAAAATAACTCAATTTAGCGAGCGCGGACGTAACATCGTGGTTTCGCACCGCGCTGTGCAGGAACAAGAACGCGAACGCCTGCGTGAGGAGTTGCGTTTAACCCTTACAGAAGGGGCGATTGTCAAGGGGCGGATCACCAATGTCCGCGATTTCGGGGCCTTTGTGGATATCGGCGGGATTGAGGGATTGTTGCCCATCTCTGAGGTGAGTTATGCCCGGGTCGAGGATATCAACCAGGTGTTGAGCCTAGATCAAGAGGTGGAGGTCGCGGTTAAAAAGCTGGACTGGAAGAATAATAAGTTCTCCTTCAGCTTGCGTGACACTCAAGCTGACCCGTGGAAGAAGGTGGGCGGCATTTATAAAGAAGGGGAGCAGTATCCCGGCACGGTTAGTCGCCTGGCCCCCTTCGGAGCTTTTGTAACCCTTGAGGATGGAGTCGATGGCTTGATCCATGTCTCCCGTTTGGGGGAGGGCAAGCGCATAGCCCATCCGCAGGAGGTGTTGCAGCCAGGGCAGAAACTCGAAGTCAGGATTGAGAAAATAGATCTGGATGAGCGGCGCATCTCTCTGGTGCCGGCGGACCAAGAAATGCACGGAACCGAGGTGAAGAGTTATGCCGATTCAGTACCCTCTGGCGGTCTTGGTACCTTGGGCGAACTACTTAAAACTCAGCAGAACAGAAAGAAAAAGAGGTAATTTTATCCTGCGCCGCTGCGTGGCAGAGCATTAGTAACGAAGCGGCGCGCAGAGATAATAAAATATGGATAAACTCAGTGAAACCTCCATAGACAAAGCATCCCGCTCAACCTTGTTGCTTGCAGTGTGTATCGCTCATTTTATGATGCCCTTCATGCTGTCAGCTGTCGGGGTAGCGCTACCTGCAAT